>Ga0307417_10000003_pt1 | contig 107028 bp, 82 predicted proteins | sample SalMarWE160210MG_2_FD_202514 | JGI IMG/M metagenome (GOLD analysis project Ga0307417, IMG submission 202514) | Salt marsh sediment microbial communities from the Plum Island Ecosystem LTER, Massachusetts, United States - WE1602-10 | ecosystem: Environmental > Aquatic > Marine > Intertidal zone... | reverse complement strand
GGCGAGGCGCCTGGCAGTGCGGTCGTCACCGTGACCACAGGGATGTCCAGCGACGGGAGCAGGTTGACCGGCAGGGCGACGTAACCGAGGATACCGAAGACCACCAGCGCCACCATCAGCATGATCGTGAAGACAGGCCGCCGGATCGCGATGTCGTACAGGTTCATGTCAACCCCGAGGAACGTGCCGAGTCCATCATCGGGAGCTCTGGCCGCTGCTGTCGACGGCAACCGACAGACCGCGCGCGAGGCCGGCGACGTCACTGATGACCTGCTCGCCGGCCGCCAGCCCGCCGACCACCTCCACCATCGCCTGATCGCGACGCCCGGTCTGCACCTTGCGCACGGCAACGTGGCCGTTCTCGACCATCATCACCTCGGGCATGTCGGAGGTGGCGACCGCAGTCTGCGGCAGCCACAGGGTCCTCACCGCGTTCGCCGCGGTGAGGTGGACCGTCGCGTACATTCCCGGCAGCAGGGTGCCGTCGGGGTCGGCGGTCCGGCCGACGATCTCGAAGGAGCGACTCGAGCCCTCGGCCACGGGCTCGACGCTGAAGATGGCGGCGCTGTGCTGCTCGCCGGAGACGCCGACGCGGAACTCCAGCGTCTTCATGCCGGCGAGGTTGGCGGCCCAGTTCTCGGGGACGCGCGCGGCGACCTTGACTCGTTTGCCGGTGGCGAGCTCGAGCAGCGTTTGCCCGAGGTCCGCCCACTGACCGGGAGCGGTCAGCCTCTTCGCGACCGCTCCGTCGGCCGGCGCCTTCACCGCGCTCTTGTCATAGTCTCGCCGCGCCAGGTCGCGGGCGGCGCGGGCGGCGGCGAGCCGGGCCGAGGACAGGTCCAGTTGAGCCTGTGCCTGGTCGAAGGCGGCCTGGGAGATCGTGTGATCCGAGACGAGATCGCGCTTTCGCTCCAGCTCCTTCTGCGCAAGCGCGAGATCGGCCGCGGCCGCCGCCACGTCGGCCTCGGCCTGATGGAGGCGGAGCTCGAAGGTCGTGCGATCAACCCACGCCAGCTCCTGGCCGCGGTGAACAACGTCTCCGACCTCGACCAGGACGCGCTCGACCTGCCCGGCGACCTCGGCCGGAATCGGTACCATCTCGTCCGCGCGGATCTCGCCGACGAGCTCCAGGCTCGGGCGCTCCTCACGTGCCTCGACCTCGACCAGGTGTACGGCGCGCGGCGCGAGTGCCTCCTCGCGGACCTTGCCGGCGATCTCGGGCGTGTCGGTGCCGCCGTCGTGGCAGGCGGCGGCAAAGGCCGCCATGAGCATCAGGGCCATCCAACGTCGCATCACGGTTCGCTCCTCATTGCCGGCTCGTCCGGCGTCGGCCTCTCCGGCCTGTCTTCGGCGTTGCCAGCGTCGCCGCCGGGTGTTGGCAACGCGACGCCGGGAACCGGTGCCTGGCCGACGGCATGGCGCAGCGCGATCGCCTGCAGCTCCCGTTGCCAGTGGGCGATGACGACGGCCGTCTTGGCGTCGGTGAGCTCGGTGGTTGCGGTCAGCAGATCAGTGACGGTGGCCTCCCCGACCGCGTACGCGCGCTCGACCTGGCGGTACGCCTCACGCGCCGCCGTCCTCCGCTTCTCGGCAGCCTCGAGCACGGCGGCCGCCGTGCGGTGGGAGATCGTGGCGGACTCGACCTGGTCGCGGATCGCCTTGTCCATCTCACGGCGCATGACCTCGACGTCAATGAGATCCTCCTTCGCCCTGGCGACCCGCGCCGCGGCGACTCCACCGTCGTAGATCGGCACCCGGAGCGTGAGGCTCACGGACATCCAGTCACGGGAGGGGAAGTCGGCACGCTGGGCGTAGTACTGCGCGTGCGCGTCGAGCTCCGGCAGCCAGGCGCCCTTCTCGACCTTGATCATCAGTCGGGCCGCGCGGAAGCGCTTCTCGAGCACCAGCATCTCCGGACGTTCCATCAGCGCCCGCCGCTCCAGCTCGGCTGTCGTACCCTCGGGGGCTGGCACCGTGGTGGGCGGCGCGAGGGGCCCGAGCTCGTCGAGGCCCGCCAGTCGAGCCAGGCGCCGTTGTGCCAGCTCGAGGGCCCCCTGAGATGTCACGACCTCCTGCTCCTCGGCGGAGGCGCGGGCCGTCCAGCGGGCCACGTCCGCGGACGTCAGCTCGCCGACTTGGAAACGGCGCTTCGCCACCCTCAGCTGCGAGAGCGCCTGCTTGAGGGCCGTGCGCCGAACGGCAAGCCGCTGCTCGGCCGCAACGGCGTCGAAGAACGACTGGCTCACCCGGAGGGCGAGGTCGGCCGCGGTGGTCGTCCGCTCGATGAGGGCGGTCTCACGTTCCACCCTCGCCACATCCCGCGCCCGCCAGTCACGCAGCCCGTAGAACAGGGTCTGCTTGAGGTCGGCGCTGTAGTTCCAGTCGGCGAGGGGCTGGAGAACGAACGACTGGCCGGGTGAGAACTCGAACGCCACCTGGTTTTGATAGCGCGTGTAGGTGCCGTTGAGATCGAGGCGAGGCAGCAAGGCCGAGGCCGTGAGCCGGACGTCGGCATCGGCTCGGCGGATCGCGCTGCGCGCGCGCTCCATCGACTCATGGCTGGCCAGCGTGGAGCGGACCAGAGCCTGCAAGGTGACGGACGGCCTTGCGGCAGCTGGGGAGGCGAGATCTCCAGCCGCCGAGGCAGGGGGTAGACAGAGCAGGGCAAGAGCCCCCGACACGATGATCCGGTGCATCGATCTCCTCCAGTAGGGCTGCTGTACGTGACCGTCCGGCCCGGGTTGCAGGTTCCTCATCGTCGCTCCACGCAGAGCCCCCCACAGATGGTGTTCCAGAATGCCCGGGCGGTTCGTCGGGGGTCGACCGAGCGGTCGAAAAAGTGCTGTACGCCGACGCCGTCGAGGGCGCCGACCAGTACCGTGGCGATCGGCTCGATGTCGAGGTCGGGTCGCAGCTCGCCGCTGGCTTGACCGCGGCGGAGAATGTCGGCGATCAGGCTGCGGTGCTCGTCGTAGAGAGTCTCGCACGCTTCGCCGAGACGCTCGCGGACAGCCGTGCCCCGTGAGGCGGCCCAGAAGTCGAGCGTCATCGCGTACAGGTCAGGGTGCTCGGCGACGATGTCGCCAGCGACGCGAAACAACGCCTCGAGCTGACCGAGTGCGGTGTCGACGTGTCCAATCTCCTCCTCGATGCGCTCGGTGATACCGTCGTTGATCCATGAGAACACGGCCAGGAAGAGCTCCTCCTTGCTGTGGAAGTACTCGTACACCGTGCCCTTCGCGACCCCGGCGGCGGTGGCGATGTCGGCGACCCGGGTGTTCGCGTAGCCCTGGCGGATGAACACCGCCGTCGCGGCTTCTACCAGCTCCTGGTGCCTGTGCTCGGGATCGGATCTGCGCACGGTTCCCTGCTTTCCCAATTTGACTGACTGGTCAGTCAGAGAAGATAGGGCGCGACCTCCACACTGTCAACCCGCGGGCCGGCTCCCGTCAGAGTTGGTTGCTCAGATCTGCTCGACGGTCGCCTTCAGGGCGAGGATCCGGTTGTCGATCTCGCGCACCAGGCGGCGCATGAGCTGCTCGTCGATGGCGCCCTGGGCGAAGGCCTGGCGGACCGTCTCCTTCTCGACAATGGCGAGCTGGCGCCTCAGCTCCGACTGCTCCTCGCGCAGCACATCCCCGGCGTCGATGCGCAGCGCCTCGGCCTCGACCTCGACATCCTGCCGTCGTCGGGTCAGCTCGTCGCGCAGCTCCTGGTAAACCTCCGGCAGAACGGCGCCGACCTCGCGCTGGCGCTCGAGGTAGTGCTCTGCCTGGCTGAGGGCCCGCAGGCGCGTCCGTAGGATCGCCGCCGACTGCGCCACACGGCGGTCGCGGCCGATGCCGAGCAGCCGCAGCAGCAGCGGCATGGTCGGCGCCTGGGCGAGGATCGACAGCAGCACGGCGCCGAAGACGAGATCAATGAGGGTCTGACGGAACGCGTAGGTCCGGGGGACGGAGAGAGCCAGCACCATCGCCACTCCGCCACGCAGGCCGCCCCAGCTGAGGACCGCCACCAGGCCCTTCTTGGAAGAGATACCGTGCGGTCCCATGGTGGGTAGCGCGCCGGCGATGAACAGGGCACGGGCGATCAGCATCGCGAGCCAGATGGTGACCACCGGTACGGCGATGCGGAGAAGGCGGTCGGGAGACGTCTCGAGGCCGACGAGCAGGAAGACGATGGAGTTGGCGACGAACGCGGCGTACTCCCAGAACGAGGTCACGGCGACCCGCGTCGACGCCGACATGCCATAGGTGGCGCCGACGTTGCCCGACAGGACGCCGGCCACCAGGCAGGCGATGATCCCCGATGCGTGCACCTGCTCGGCGAGCACGAAGGAGCCGAATGCCGAGATCGTGGTCAGCGTGATCTCGATCAAGTGGTCGTCGATAGTCGACGTGAGCCAGGAGAGGCCGAGCCCCAGGCCGCCGCCGATGAGGACGGCGCCCAAGATCTCCCAGGTGAGGAAGCCGGCAACCCAGCCGAGCGTGATGCCTCCCTGGTGCGGGCCGATGCCGAGCGCCGTGAGGACGACGCCGAAGGCAACGATGGCGATGCCGTCGTTGAGGAGGCTCTCTCCCTCCATGATCATGGCCAGCCGGCGCGGGGCGTTCACCTCGCGGAGCAACGCCAGAACTCCGACCGGATCGGTCGCCGCGAGAATGGTGGCGGCGAGGAGCAGCACCTGCCAGGGAACGGCGATGCCGAACGCGGACAGGACTCCCCAGGACAGAGCGAAGGTCAGGCCGGTGCCGACCACGACGCCGGGCACCGCCAGCATGAGCACGGCGCGCCAGGTGTCCACGAAGTGGCGCAGCTCGAGATGGAAGGCGGCCTCGTAGACGAGGGCCGGCAGGAGTACGGTGAACAGCAGCTGCGGCGTCAGGTGGAGGCCGGGATCGAAGCCGGCGAAGAGGCGGTCACGAACGACCGCGCAGGCGATGCCGACGAACACCAGGGAGACCGTGTACGGCAGGCGCAGCCGTTGCGCGACCATGCCGACGACGCTCGCCAGGAGCAGCGCCGCGATCACCGCGATCTCGATGTTCATGGGGCAACTCTACCCGGGCTCACCGAGGCTGTCGAGGCCGGGCCGGACCAGTTTCGTGCGAGCTGCTGCAGCCGGCGAGACGCCGGCCATGGACGGCCGTCAAGCCCGGCGCAAGCGAAGGCTGTTCGAGACCACGGTCACCGAGGAGAAGGCCATCGCCAGAGCGGCCAGCACCGGGTTCAGTGAGCGCAAGATCTCCGGCACGCCGGGGACCGGGTACAGCACGCCGGCGGCCACGGGGATCAGCAGGACGTTGTAAGCGAAGGCCCAGAACAGGTTCTGGCGGATGATCTTGACGGTGGCGCGGGAGAGGGCGAGGGCTCGCGGCACCGCGCGCAGGTCGCCCCGCATGAGGGTGACGTCGGCGGTTTCCATGGCGACGTCGGTGCCGGTGCCCATGGCGAAGCCGACGTCGGCTCGAGCCAGTGCCGGAGCGTCATTGATGCCGTCGCCGACCATCGCCACCGGACCCCGGCCGCGGTCCTGCAGCTCGGCCACAGCGCCGGCCTTGTCGTCGGGGAGGACCTCGGCGATAACCTCGTCGATCCCGACCTCCCGCGCGATCGCCTCGGCGGCCGGCCGCCGGTCCCCGGTAAGCAGTACCGTGCTCAGACCGAGGGCATGCAGCCGGCCGATGGCGTCCTCCGCGCCCTCGCGAATCGTGTCCGCGAGGGCGATGAGGCCGACGGCGCGGCCGGCCGCGGCGATCCAGACGACAGTGCTGCCGCCCTGGACCAGCTCCGCCTCACGGTCCGCGAGTGATCCGGCGTCGATGCCGTGCTCGGCCATGAACTCGCGCCGACCGGCGAGGATCTCCAGGTCCTCAACCCGGGCGATGACGCCCCATCCCGGCTCAACCTTCAATGAGTTCGGCGCAGCCACGTCGAGGCCGGCCGCGGTCGCCGCGTCAACGATGGCGCGTGCCAGCGGGTGCTCGCTCCCAGCCTCGGCCGCCGCCGCGAGGAGGAGGAGCCCGTCCTCGGCCGACTCCGGGGTCTGGATAGCTCGCGGCCACGGGATTCCGACGCCGAGGGCCGGGAGCAGGCGGACGACGCGGGGTCGGCCTCGGGTGACGGTTCCCGTCTTGTCCAGCACGACGGTCCGCAGCCGGTGCGCGCGCTCGAGGGCGGCCGCATTGCTGAACAGGATGCCGAGACCGGCGCCGCGGCCGACCCCGACCATGATGGCGGTTGGCGTGGCGAGACCGAGTGCGCATGGACATGCGATGACGAGAACCGCCACCATGCGGACCATGGCGTTCGTGAAGCCTGCGCCCACAGCGAACCACCAGACGAGGAGGGTCACCGCCGCGGCGATGAGAACGGCGGGCACGAAAACGGCCGCAACGCGGTCGGCGAGCCGCTGGATCGGCGGCTTTGACCCCTGGGCCTCACGGACCAGGCGGATGACATGGGCAAGCGCCGTATCGGCGCCGATGTGGGTGGCTCTGACGCGCAGCAACCCGTCTGTGCTGACCGTGCCCCCCATGACCTCGTCGCCGGGACCCTTGGTGACGGGTACGCTCTCACCGGTAAGCATCGACTCGTCGACCCCTGCCTGGCCGTCGACGATGCTGGCATCGACCGGAATGCGCTCACCCGGGCGGATGACCAGCAGATCACCGGTCATGACCTGGGCCAGCCCGACCTCGACCTCCGCGCCGTCACGCACGACTCTGGCCACCGGAGGTGTGAGGTCGAGCAGAGCGCGGATCGCAGCGCCGGCGCTACCCTTCGCTCTCGCCTCCAGGTACTTGCCGATCTTGATCAGAGTGAGGATGAGAGCGGCGGTCTCGAAGTACACGTGATCCCCGAGCCGATGGTCGCCGAGGGTCAGGGCCACGGCGACCGGCACGCTGTAGAAGAATGCGGTCAGCGAGCCGAGGGAGACCAGGACATCCATGTTGGCCGTGAGGTTGCGCAGCGCCTTGACAGCGGCGCGGTAGAAGCCCCAGCCAACGTAGGTTTGCACCGGCAACGCGAGGCCGCACAGAAGCCAGTTGAACCACGGGCCATCCGCCCAGGGGCCGAGGACCGCGAAGTCCCGTGTCATGCCGAGCGCGAGGAGCGGCAGCGAGAACACGATGCCGACGATCAGGGCGCGTCGCTGGCGAGCGATGTCGGCAGCCCGCGCCGCCGCCTCGGCATCGTCGACCGTCTCGCCCTCGGCGCGCGCGACGCCGTAGCCGGCGCCTTCGATGGCGGCGATGATGTCCTGCTGCGACACCGCTCCCGGCAGGTAGCGAATGTGAGCTCGCTCCGCGGCCAGGTTGACGCTTGCAGCGAGGATTCCGGGCACCTTGCGATGTAGGGTCCGCTCAATGGTGGCGGCGCAGCTCGCACAGCTCATGCCGGTGATCGGCAGCTCGATCTTTGTTTCGGCGACGTCGTAGCCGACGTCGCGGATCGCCGCCACCAAGCCGGGCACCGTCACCCTGTCGTCGAACGTCGTCGTGGCCGAGTCGGCGGCGAGGTTCACAGCCGCCGACTCCACACCTTCGACCTTGCGCAGCCGCCGCTCGATCGTGACTGCACAGTTGGCGCACGTCATGCCCAGAACCGGGACCGTCAGGGTGGTGGTATCGCCCGCCGATCGCGTGCCTTCATCGTGCCGGTCCTCATCGTCGTCGCCGGTAGCCTCGTACGGCCCCTCACCCGTTTGGCTCACACGCGCCTCCTTTGCTCTCGGCCGGGCCGCCGCAGGCCCTGCGGGTCCCCATTCTCGGCCCGTCTTCGAGTCGCCGCAGCACAGAATTCAAACACCCATCGACTGTGCACAGGTTAGCAGCTTCGGGCCCGCGGCTCACCGCCCACGGCCCGATCATGGCAACCTGGTGTGCCCGGCCTCAGATTCCGGACTCGGAATCTTGTCACGTCTCCTGTGGCGGGTAGCCGATCTCGACCAGGAGCGAGCGAATCTCCTCCCACGAAGAGGGCTCCGCCCACTCGACAACGACCTTTCTGGTCGCCGCATCGGCCGAGACCTGCTCGACGCCGGCGAGCTCGCCGAGCTCGCGCTGGATGGTTCTCGTGCAATGATGACAACTGATGTTGGGAACGACAAACTCACGCTTGGGCATGGATCCCTCCGACCACCGAGGTGGCTGCGTGGGCCACCGGCGACTTTACCGGATTGTATCGCCGCTCGATTCGTCCGTGGCGTGTGTCGGTTGGTGGTATTCTCCGGTCGGCTCACGATCGCGCCGACTGGCGCGTACAACCGAGGGGGAGCCATGGGTCAACGCCGGTTCGGACACAGCAACAACCCCGGCTTTCGCGCGTGCGAGTCCGCGCTCCTGCTGCCGTTCGGCCGCCGGAGCTACCTGCCGGCAATTGTGGATCGTTACGGCGGCGAGGAAGTTGTTCTCGACGAGACGACCGACCGTATTGTCTTCACCCTGCGCGGGGCTGCCTCACCAGTGACCCTGATCTACTCCGGCATGGGCGGGCCGGCGGCCGCCAACGCGGTCGAGATGGCGGCTGCCAACGGCACCCGCCGGCTGGTGGTGCTCGGGGCCTGCGGGGGAGTTGCACCCGAGGTTGCCGTGGGAGACCTCGTCGTGCCATATGGCGCGGTGCGCGGCGACGGGACCTCCGCCTACTACGCACCTCCCGTATTCCCAGCCGCGTGTGATCCGGAACTGGTGTGCGGTTTGCTCGCCGCGGCCCGCGCTCGCGATGGCCTCACCGTCCACAAGGGTATCGTTTACACCACCGACGCCTCCTACCGTCAGGGTGCGGAGATCTACGAGGACCACCGCGGACTCATCATCGCTGCGGAGTGCGAGTGCGCGACGGTCGCCGTCGTCGGCGCGCGGCTCGGCGTTGCTGCCGGAGCGCTGCTGTTCTGTACCGATAACGTGACGCTGAGGTCGGAGGGGGACCGCACCTACAGCGGCCTCGCCGACCCCCGAGTCGAGCGCGCCTTCAACACCAGCCTCGACGCGGCCCTTGAGGTTTTGGGGTAGCCCGAATACACCGGCTTTCCTCTGCTCGGGCGGGCTCCCCTCGAGCGCTGGATGAACCGCGACGAGACTCGCCTGCTGGCTATGGCTCGTTACGGCCGGCCAGGGCTGCCTTCGGCCAGGGAGGACTCGACGCTGGCGGTCTTGTCCTCCATCGTCTGCGCGCGGTCGGTCCTGGTACCGCAGCGGAGGTTGGTCGAGATCCGCGGCACACCCATCTCGTGCAGCACTTCGTGACACCGGCGGAGGGCGGTGAAGACCTCGTTCCACTCCCCTTCGACGTTGGTCCCGTAGGCGTGCAGCTTGGTCTGCAGGCCAGCGTCGGTCAGCACGCGCTCGCAGGCGGCGATGTAGCGCGACAGTGACAGCCCGACACCGAGCGGTACGATGCTGATGTCGGCAATGACGTGCATCGGCTCAGATCTCCATGAACACCAGCACGACCTCGCCGACCTGGATCGAGTCGCCGTTGGCCAGCAGGCGCTCGGTGACGCCTTCGCCGTTGACGAGCAGGTTCGCCTTGTCGTCGGTGGCGCGGATCAGGTACCCCTTGGAGGTCAGCGCGACCTCGGCATGGCGCCGAGCCACCTTCTTGCCCGACAGCACAATGTCATTCTCCGGGTCACGGCCGAGGGAGGTCACGTTGCCGGCCACCGGGTACTCGACGGTGGAGCCGTCCTCTCCCTGTCCGATGAGCTTCGGCCAGCGGATGAGCATGGTCTCATCGCTCTGGGCCATGCCCGCGACCGGGATCGCCTCGGTCGCATCGGAGGCGCCTCCTGCCTGGCTGTCGGGCTCGGGCACGGGCTTCGCCTCCGCTGGAGCCTGGTTCTCGGCAGGCGATGCCGGTGTTGCGGCAGCGTTGGCCGGCCTCTCCAGGTCCTCTTCGGACGGGAACGCCGCAACGAAACGCTCCTTCAGGCCCAGGGCATCGGCGAGCTGCTGCTGGTGTTGATCGAGGCTGACCTCCAGCTCGGTGATCTTGCCCTGGAAGTCGGCATCCTCGAACTCCCCGAGCTCATGGCGCAGCTCCAGCTCCTCCTTGCTGAGGGCGACGGTCTTGGATGCCTTCTCGATCCGTTCGTAGATTGCCCTCAGCTTGGCGTACTCCGCCCGCGCCTGTTCCTTGAGGGGACGTGCCTCCTCCTCGAGCTCCGCGATGCGGCGCTCGTAGTCGCGCCGGACGCGGGCGAAGACCTCGTCGGTGACCTTCCCGCGCTTCTCTTCCATTCGCTCCAGGCGCCCGCCCAGGATCTCCTGCTCGCGCTTCAGCTGTTGCAGATCCTCGATCGCGGACGTGTCGACCTGTTGCAGCTCATTCGTCATCTCGACCTCCACGGCTCCGGACCCCATCCGGTGTGCCCGAGCACGGCTGACCGTACCCACTCTGAACGCATGCCACCGCGTAGTTTATCAGGAGCCGTGCCGTGCTGCACGGCCCCCCGGCATGCGGATGGAGTATTCTGACCTCGGAACTCCAGCGGAGAGAAACCGGCGGTCATGCCGGAGCCTGACCACGGACGGTCGAGCGATACGGCCCGCGGCAGGCGGGAATCGGAGGTGGAGATGCCGGGGGTGTGCTCCGAGGCCTGGAGACGATCGGTGCTCCAGAACGCCGGTGCCCGGAGGGGCGAGGTCGAGGAGCTGCTTGCTCACTCGGCGAGTGGAGAGTGGTGGCGGAGCCGGCCCACCACGATGCCGGAGTTTCCCCTGGCCGACGAGGCGCACGCCACGGACTGGGTCGCCTATGCCGAGGAGGCGCGGGACCGCGGCGCGTGGGCGGTGCTTCGGGAACGTCTCGTCCAGCTGCAGTTTCCGGTCCGTGAGGGGATGAGTCAGGAGCCGCGGTACCGCGCCGCCACCCTCCGTGGCACAACGCCTTTTCCGGCGGGCGCCGGGCTGCAGCTCGAGGCGCCCGAGGAGCTCTCGCTCGAGCTGTACCAGACCCTGGCCGGGAGGGTGCCGATCCTCGTCACCGGCCATCGCCGAGACTTCGAGACGCTCGTGCAGGCGTTCACAGCGCGCAACGAGCCGTGGCCCGTGCCCCCTGCGATGGGGGCGTGCCTCGTCAACGGGCTCAACAACTGGGATCGCATTCGGGCCTACCGGCGGCGGTGGGAGGCCGGGGACCCGGCGGGTTGCAGCGAAGAGGCGTGGAAGGAGGAGTTCCGGCGGCTGGTACCCCGCAAGGAGCTCTACCAGGACCGGCTCATCATCCTCAGCCGGGGCCGCTACAGCCGAGTTGCCGGGGCCGACGTGGGGGAGCCGGAGGAGGAGTGGCTGGAGCGGTCGCAGTCGATCCGTCGCGAGCACGAGTGCACGCACTACTTGACGCTGCGGCTGTTCGGCGCTCTGCGTCACGACCTGCTCGAGGAGCTGGTGGCGGACTTCGTCGGTATCGTTCGCACGTGCGGGGCGTACCGGCCGGAACTCGCGCTGCGCTTTCTCGGGCTCGAGCGGTTTCCGGAGTTTCGTGCGGGCGGACGACTGGAGGTCTACCGCGGGGATCCACCGCTTTCGGATGGAGCCTTCAGGGCGCTGCAGGAGCTGGCGTGGCGAGGGATCCGGAACCTGGAGCAGCTTGCCGAGGAGCACGCAAGCGCGCTGGTGTCGGAGCAAGGCTTGGGAAGGCTGGTGGTGGCTGTGACGACGCTCGCAGGTGAGGAACTCGCCGCCGGGGACCTCGCAGCGAGGTTGGAGGAATGCCTGGACGGCATGGGGGCAGACGGTCGCGGGGAGGGCTGACCAGGTCCTGATGAGAAGATGATCCGCGGTCCTGGGCGAGGGTCGCGAGTGGCTGATGAAGGTGAAGGAGGAGGTCGTGCCGGAACGTGTGCTCATGCCGAACGCTTCGCTCGAGGAGGAGCTGGCTGTTCCGGCCATCGCCCGCTTCGTGAGGCGGCACGCCGGGTTGTACGAGGCGGTGGTCGGCGTGCTGGTCGCCGGGCAGGCCGTCCGGAGGACAAGTGCGAGCGCCCTCGCGGGGGAGGGAATTCCGATCCCGGAGACCGGCGGCGATGAGGAGCGGCTCGATGCGGAGCTTCTCGACGCCGTTGCCGACCTCGAGTCGTGCAGTGACGGCGATCCGTCTGATTCCGCTCGTGCGGGCGCGGCGGTGACCGGGTTCCTCCGGATCGCCCTCGAACGCCGCGCGGCGAGCCATCACTTCAGCCCGTCGCGCCGGTCGACCGGGCAGGGACCCCTGGCGGCGCTGTTCGGGGCCATCGATCTGTTCGGAGCCGCACATCAGCGGCTCCTGGAGCAGGCGCGTGCGGAGCACGTGTCGCGGATCCCGTGGCAGATCACGTTCTCCAGCCACGTGCCTCCCGCGACACCGGGCGATGAAATCGAGATCACGGGCTACGACCTGCCGCGGACTCCGGTGGCCGCCCTACCGTGGGGCGAGCGCTGCTTCCTGTCGGGGACGCAGTTTCACACCGACAGCCGCCGCGCGCCCGTGATGCGCTTCAGGTCGCTCGACAGCTTCGGCGCGGTCCTGGCGCCGCGCTACCACGAGCTGGTGAGTCGGGCACGAGTGGCGTTCGAGCGTCTGCGTGAGAGATGCCCTGAGGCAGTCGCCGCCATTGAGGCCGCCGTTCCGGCCATGCTCGACGACTACGTTGCAGAGCCCTGCTGCCCGGGCTTCGCCAAGCTCGGGCTGACGGACTTCCCGTCAATGGCAGTCGCCCTCAACAACGCGCTGCGCGCCTTCGCCGATCGCCCTCTGTTCGGGCAGCGCGATGGCGGTGGGCGCTATCGGCGGCTCGGCCGGGGCCGCCGAGCTGCCGTCAAGACCGGTGCTCCGAAAGGAGCGGTGACAGGCTATGGATGGCTGACATACGACGAGGTCCGCCGGGCGTCCCTACGGCTGGCGAACGTGCTCGACGGGCTGGGGTTGGAGCCGGGGCAGTGTGTCGGCGTTCTCGCATCCGAAAACAGCCCGCAGCTCTACGTCGTCGAGCTTGCAGCGGTCTTCTCGCGCCTGCCGACGGTGTTCTTGCAGGATGCCCTGGAAGATGAGCAGATCCTGGATATCGCCGCGCAGACGGAGCTGGTCGCCATGTTTGCAGATGGCCCGTCGTCGAGACGGATGACAGCGGCCGGAATCGCCGACCGCTGCCCGTCGCTGCGGTGGGTCGTCGACCTTGACGCCGATGAGGCGGCGCCGGCCGCGGGCCGGCGCGAAGTGGCTCTGGCCACGCTGCTGCGCGCCAGCAACGAGCCCTCGGCCGTCTGGGCGTCTGCGTCGGGGATCTCTGCGGCTACCCAGATCATCTACGACGACCTTCCCGGTCAGGGAGTGGCCCGGGCAGCCGGTATTCCACAGGACTCGGATGAGGAGCTGTACACGATCATCTACACCTCCGGCAGCACCGGCCGGCCGAAGGGGACACCGGTGACCCGCCGCCGTTGGCTCGAAGCCATGGAGTACGAGGCCAACGTGTGGCCGTACGTGACGGTGTCGTACCAGCCCTCGGCCTTGGCGGCGGATCGCAAGGCGGTGTGGCAAGTGCTCCTGAACGGCGGCCGAGTCGGTTTCGCGCGGCGCGGCGCGGCGTTGTTCGAGGACGTGCGAGCGATTCGTCCGACCTACTTCGAGGGCCCGCCCGCGGTCTGGAATGCAGTCTACACCGAGTACAAGGGCGCGGTCAGCGCCGCCGGGACGCGGCAGGAGATGGCCCGAGCGCGGGCGCGGTGCCGCGCCCTGTTCGGCGGCAGGCTGGTTGCCATGGCCACCGGCGGCGCCGCCAGCGATCCGGGCATGCGGGCAGCAATGGAGGAGATCTTCGGCGTGACGATGGGGGAGGGCTACGGCACCACCGAGGCAGGAGCCCTCGGCGCCAACGGCGTTCTCCTGCCCGACCTCGACTTTCGTCTCGTGGATGTGCCGGAGATGGGTTTTGCGGCCGCGGATCGTCCCTACCCGCGGGGGGAGCTGGCGGTCAAGACGCCGCGAACCACTGCCCGCTACCATCGCGACGAAGCGGCGACCCGCGAAGGCTTCACTGATGACGGATACTTCCTGACCGGCGATATCGTCGAGGTTCGTCCGGACCGCCGCTACACCATGCTGGGGCGGCGCAAGGAGCTCTTCAAGGTTTCGGGGTCGGAGTTCGTGTCTCCGACACGCCTCGAGGAGGTATACCGCCGCTCGCCGCTCGTCGCCGACGTCTTCATCACTTCCCTCCCAGGCCAACGCAGCGTGGCCGCGGTCATCGTGCCGACTCGCGAGGGCGCGACCCGGGATCAGGTGCTCGCCGCAGTCCGCGCGGAGGCGGCCAGGGCGGGTCTGCGCCCACACGAGGTGCCGTCGACGGTGGTTCTCGAGCCTCGAGTCGGCGGCGAGGAGCCGTGGACGCCGGAGAACGGTCTCCTGACGCCCTCGTTCAAGCCCCGCCGGGGGGCGCTGCTGGAGAAGTACCGGGCGGAGATCGAGGCGGCCTGCGCGCGTGTAGAGGTTGGGCATGAGCGATCGCCCGGAACCGACGAGGATCAGGACTTGGCGAGCTGGAAGCGGCGGATCGCCGCGGTGGTTGCCGAGGTCCTTGGTCTGAGACCAGCGGAGGTGGACATCGGCGCCTCGTTTGTGGACAACGGTGGAGACTCGGTGGCGGCGCTCGAGCTTGCGCTCCGCATCGAGGCCCTACTGGCCGGCGAGGAGCCGGAGCTGACCGAAACCGGTGCGCTCGCCTCGATGCCGTTGGCCGAGCTCGCACGGCGCTTGCTCACCCTCCGGGAGCGGAGCCGGATGGAAGAGGCGCACCGATCTCGGGGCGAGCCGCGGCCAGTCGCACCGGGGCACGTGCGAGCCGGTGCCCGTGCCGAGCTCGGTGCAGAGACCGTTGCCGCCATGGCGATGGCGGACGCTCTGACCGCCCCGCTGCCGAGCCCGGTGCCGTCGACGGCCACCGGCGGCGATCTGCTGGTGACCGGGGGCAGTGGTTTCCTCGGCGCCCACCTGCTGGCCGAGCTGGTCGCCGCCAGTGGTGCGGATGGACGCGTCTACGCCCTGGTGAGAGCGGCCGACGATGGGGGCGCCCGGGCGAGGCTGCTCGAGGCTCTCGGCCGCTACGGGCTCGAGGCAGGACCGGTCTCGATCCCGGTGGAAGGGGCGGCGACAGGAGCTGTCGCGATAGCCGGCGGGCTCGATCGTCAGTTCCTGGGAGTGGGGTCCGAAACCTACCAGGGACTGGTGCGATCGCTGCGGGCTGTCTACCACGCGGCGGCCGAGGTGAGCGTGACGAAGAGCTACCGCCAGCTGCGGGCAGCGAACGTCGACGGCACACGGCGCCTGCTCGAACTCGCAACGACCGACCGGCTCAAGGCTTTTCACCTAGTGTCGTCCCTCAACGTCGCCCTGCTCATCGCTCAGGCAACACAGGCCATGCCGTTCGAGGAGTCGACCCTGCCGGAACGGCTGACCGGGGAGCTGGCCGCCGGAGCGGGCGGCTACGGGCTTTCCAAGTGGGTGGCCGAGTGGATGGTGCAGCGGGTGTTCACTCACACCGGCGGTGCGTTCAAGGCCTCGATCGGCCGTCCCGCGCTGATCACCTGGTCGAGCACGAGCGGCGCTGCCAACCTGTCGGACTGGCTGAGCCGGCTGTTGCTATCGTGTCTGGCGACCGGCACCGTCATCGATGAGGGCGCTGGCGGCGTGCCCCGTTGGGTGGCCGAGACCGAGGGCTCGGCGCGGGGCCTGGACCTGGTACCGGTCGACTTCGTTGCTCGTTCGATCGTGCATCTCGGGCGGCTCACGGAGGCGGGAGAGCTGCCGCCGCCGACTCGGGCGGAGGGACGGGGACGCGTGCCGACGTTCCACGTCTCGAACGTCGCACTCGGCGAGCGAGGGCTGGTGACGTGGCGGCACCTCATGGAGACGCTGGCGGCGGCTGCCGTGCTCGAGCGGGCGGATGCGGCGCTGCGCCCGGTCTCCCTGAACGAGTGGGCGCTCGGGGTCCAGGTGGTGGGGGCTCCTCTGGCGCCGATGCTCGGCATGCTCAGCAGGGGTCTCCCGGCGTACCCGCGGACCCCGTCCCGCCGCTTTCAGGCCGCGATCGCCAGTAACGGTCTCGGGCCACCGGTCATCTGCCCGGAGTTTGGCCTCGACCTCGTTGCTCGCTTTGTATCCCGCTGCCTTTCGGCGACGGGCTAGAGCGTTCTTCTCCGTCCGCGGAGCAGAACGCTACGCCATCTGTCGCTTGGCGAGGATGGCGAACTTTCCGTCGAGTCGCATCAGCTCGTCGTAGGTGCCCTGTTCGATAATCTTGCCGCTATCGAGGTAGCAGATCCTGTCGGCGTTGATGATTGTGCTGAGCCGGTGGGCGATGACGATCCGTGTCGCCTGCAGGCGCTCCATGCTCTGGGTGACGACCGCCTGCGAGCGGTTGTCGAGTGCGCTCGTTGCCTCGTCGAAGATGAGGACCCGTGGCTTGCGAACGAGAGCGCGAGCGACCAGAATCTTCTGTTTCTGCCCGCCCGAGAAGCCACCTCCGCCCTCGGCGATGTACGTGTGCATACCCATCGGAAGGGCCTTGATGTCCTCGACCAGCCCGGCAAGCTCGGCCGCCTCCCAGGCGTTGCCCAGGCCGAGGCCTGTCGAACCGACAATATTGCGGAAGATGTCGGTCGGCAACAGACTGCTGGTCTGGAGCACCACGCCGATCTGCTGGCGCACCTCCCTCAGATCGAGGTTGGCGAGATCCTGTCCGTCGAAGTAGACGGAGCCCTTCTGGGCGATCTCGAACCCGAGCAGGAGCCTCATCAGCGTTGACTTGCCGCAGCCGGAGCCGCCGACGAAGGCGACCATCTCGCCAGCCTCGATCTTGACGGACAGGTCGTCGAGCACCCACGGCCCCTCCTCGCTGTAGCGGAACGAGGCGTGCTTGACCTCGATCTCGCCACGCAGGCGGCCGGGGTAGGCCCGCGTCTCGTCGAGCTCCGCCGGCGTCGTTATGATCGGCTTGAGACGCTGGAAGATCGGGATCACGCGCAGCATGTCGAGGGAGGCGTTGCCCAGTGATTGCGTGGCGACGAGGAATGCGGTGAAGGCGGAGTTGAAGGCAATGAAGTCGCCGGTAGTCATGGACGGCGGCTGGCCCTTGGCCAGGGCCTGCTCCTGCACCATCATCAACACGTAGAAAATGGCCATGGACGAGATCACAGGGAAGCCGGACCCGAAGATCTGGACCGCGTTCTTGATCTTGCCGATGGCGAACTCGAGCCTCCGCTGGTGCGAGTAGTCGGACGCCCAGACCCGGAAAGCGTGGTTCTCGGCCCCCGCCACGCGCAGCTTGCCGACGCCCGAGATGAACTGCAGCACCATGCCGGTAATCTTGCCGCGGACCGCCATCTGCACTCGTTCGTGACGCAGCTGCATGTAGTTGGCGGTGGTTGTGAAGCCGACATAGACGATCGTGAGACCCATCGCGAGGGCGCCAAGGGCCAGGGAGTACTTGAACATCAGGAAGATGTAGAAGATGGAGCTGAGCGAGCCGAGAATCGCCCCAATGCCGGCCCCCGCGACCAGCTGCCGGATCGAGTCGACGCCGCCGGCGCGGTCGGCGAGATCACCGGCCGAGAATGAGCGGAACGCAGTCGAGGGCAGGTTCATCAGGCGGTCCCAGAGGGCTGCTTGAATCGAGTAGTCCATCTTGCCTTGGATGCGGAGAACGGCGATGCTCTGGGTGATTTTGTAGGCGGACGCAACGAAAGCGGCCATGAACAGGCCGCCGGTGAACTGGGCCAGCAGCCCCTTGTCCGCCTGCGGGATCGCGCTGTCGAACAGCTTGCCGGTGAAGATCGGTGTGAGTGCGCCGAGAGCGCCGAGGGCGAGGCCCATGCCCACCAGCATCCACACGTCCCCCTTCAGGCCGCGCGCCCCGAACTTGATGAGGTCCTTGGCCGAAAGTGGGCCGTCGGGGAAGGGACGGTAGAAGACGACACCCAGTGGCGACAGCCGGTCGGCCAGCTCCTCGTTGACAGACGACCGGGTGCCGGTCTTCGGGTCGACGCACTCATAGGAGCGCGAGCCGGTCGGCAGGAGGGCGACCGGCTCGTCGCTGTCCTCCCAGCGGCCGACGACCGGCCCTTGATCCCTTCGCCACCAGTCGTCGCGAAGGACAATGGGTCGGATACGGCAGCGCGAAGCCTTGGCGATCGCGCCGACCCGATCGTTGAAGCCCGCCTGCTTGTCTGCCTCCGGGTGGTTCTTGATCGCTATTCCCAGGTTGTCGCCGACCGCGCGGCAGGCCTCCAGAACAAGATCACCGCCCGCTCCTACCGCGGTCACGGCCTCCCGCCCAGGCTCTTCGAGGACTGCGGCGATGTCCCGGTACGCCGCTTCACGGGCCGCTTCGGAGTACTCTGCCTTCGACTTGAGGCGGTTGAACTCGTCGACGACCGCGAAGCGTTTGTTGATGAACTCGCACTGGCAGAGAACGCGGTGGAAGGTCTCCAGACCGGTCCAGAGGGCGGGGTCCGAGACCGCCGTCGAGCTGTCCATGAGGCGAAGCGTGGTCGCGAGGTCGCCGGGGTTGGATGCCTCGATCCACGAGTCCGGAGTCAGGGGAAACAGGGTCCGGCGTCGCTTCGCCTTCTCGAACAGATCGGCCAGGCCGACGCCGCTGGAGCTGCCGGTCCCGGCCGGGGCCTGCTCGGGCTCGACGCTGAGCTCCTCCATGTCGATGAACAGCACGGAGCCGCCCAGGATCTCCACCCACACGACGCCTTTGAGGACTCGCGCCTTTTGCTGGTTGTCGAGAGCGAGCTCTTCACCGGGCGTCAGACTCTGGTCGGATACCGGTCCCGGGGAAATCTCCTGTGTCAGGCTGCGCGAGATCGAGGCGACCCAGCCGTCGACCAGCTGGGCCAACGGTCCGGCGCGGCGCTCGTCCTGGGCCATGACGCGCAGGTCTGAAACCCGGAGCTGCAGCAGGTGGGTCCCCATTTTGCCGACGGCCAGGAGGCCCGAACCCATGCCGAAGCCGGCGAAGTCCATGCCGAACATGATCTGGCCCGGCTCGACGGTAACGAAGTGGGTGCGACCGCCGGTCGGCTGGTTGTTGTCGTCGAGGGCCACCGTGAACACCTCGACCTTGCCATCCTCGACGTACCAGGCAACCTCGTTGTTGCTGAGGAGGAATGGCTTGTTGCCGCTGGCGGTGATCCGCTCACCCCAACGCGCGAGAACCTCGGCGAAGTCGGCCGGCTCGTCGGCCGTCGACGGAGTGGGTGCCGGCCGCGGCGGGGTGGCCTTCGCCTCGGTCTCCGGTGCGGACGGCGCCGGTGCGGCGGCCTTCGAGGACGGCGGTGTCGGCGGAGCAGCTTCGACCACACGCACCGAGGGCGGTGGGGTGGGGGGCGGGGCCGCCGGAGGCGCCGGTTGTCGCGGCTCGGGTGGCTCTGGGGCCGGTGCCGGTTGGGGTTCGGGAGCCGCGGGCCTGGCTGCTTCCTGCTCCGAAGGTCCTGCCGGCGGCGCGGGCGCGGCCGGCGCCTCTGCCACCGGGGGCCGGGGCGGTTGGATCGCCGGGGTGGCCGACGGCACGGGAGTCGGCGGTGGTACGGCGGCTTCCGCCGGCGGCGCAGCAGCGGGTTCAACCGGTTCGGGCGAGAAGAACCGCAGCACCGTGCCGCCAACGCGGAACTCGTCGCCGTCGGTCAAGAGCCGCTCCGAGATCCTCTGGTCTCCAACCCAGGTGCCGTTGGAGCTTCCGGTGTCGCTCAGCAGGTAGCCACCATCGGTGAGTTGGATCCGCGCGTGATACCGCGAGATGGCCGGGTCGGCGAGCGGGAGCTCGCAGTCCGGGTTGCGGCCAAGGCGCACCGGGGCTTCGAAGCTGAGCTGCTGCCCGGCCCGCGAAGCATCCGCCGAGCGGACGATCTCCAGCTTGAACGGGCCTGGCGGTGGTGAGGGCGTGCGGGTGTATTCCACGGCTCGCCCCCTACACCTTGATCAGCTCGGCGTACGCACCGGGGATGTCCTTCATCTCCGCGTGCGTGCCCCTCTGTACGATGGACCCGCGCTCCATGACGATGATTTCGTCGGCGTCGCGGATCGTGCTCAGGCGGTGAGCAATGATGATGCAGGTGCAGCCACGGCGGCGGAGCGCCTCGTCCACCCACTGCTCGGTGGGCGGGTCGAGGGCGCTGGTAGCCTCGTCGAGAATGAGGATGGTTGGGCTGCCGACCAGGGCGCGGGAGATCTCCAGGCGCTGGCGCTGGCCGCCGCTGAAGTTGCCGCCATGCTCCTCGACGATGGAGTCGTACTTGCCAAGCCGGGTCTGGAGGTCGTCGTCGATCGCGGCGTCCCGGCAGGCCTGGGTAACGGCCGTCAACGGAATGGTGGAGTCCCACATGGTGACGTTTTCGAGCACTGTGCCGCCAAACAGGAAGATCTCCTGATCGACCACTCCCAGGGAGTTGCGGAGCAGGCCGACCGGGAGGTCGTCGGTGGGAATCCCGTCGAACAGCACCTGGCCGCTCCAGGGCCGGTACAGCCCCGAGACGAGACGTGCCACGGTCGACTTGCCGCTGCCGCTAGTGCCGACGATGGCCACCCGTTGCCCGGGTTTCACCTTGAGGTTGAAGCCGTCGATCAGCGGCTTGGCCAACGGGCTGTAGCCGAAGGTGACGTCGCGGAGCTCGACCTCTCCGGACAGCTTGACCATGTCGCCGGTTCCCGCGGCGTCGGTCGGGGGCGCCGCTGCCTCTTCCCGCAAGTACTGCGGATCGACGTCGTTGCGGAGCACGTCGTCGAGACGGTTCATGTCGGCCTCGAGCTCCTGCAGGCTGGCGCCGAAGCTGACAAAGGTATTGAGCGGCTGGTTGAAGCTCGACATGAGAGTCTGGTAGGCCACCAGCATGCCGACGGTGAGGTCTCCGGCCATCACCTTGAGACTGCCGAGCAGCAGGATGGTTGCCGTCGTGATGCTGGTGACGAGGGCCGGGACCGCGTTGACGAGCTCGCCAAGCTGCCCGAGCTCCTGCTGCGAGCGGAGGGCCTTGGCCTGATACCCCGACCAGCGAGAAAAGAACTCGGACTCGGAGCCGGACGCCTTCAGGGTCTCGATCATCCGCAGGCCGTTCATGGCCGTGCCAGTGAGCTTGCCCTGGTCCTGCATGAGTCGGCGGGCGGCGTCGACGCGGTGCCGAGAGACCATTTTCAGCGCCACGATGTTGAGGAGAGCGATGGCGACACAGACGACGGTAAGCGTGACGTCGTACATCAGCATCAGCACCGCGTAGAAGATGATCAGAACGCTGTCGAGCAGGGTAGTGGCGAGGCGGCCCGAGATGAGGTTGGCCACCTTGTTGTTGATGTCGACGCGGGAGCCGATTTCGCCGGCGAACCTCTGCGAGAAGTAGGCAACCGGCAGGCGGAGAATGTGGTTGAAGAAGCTGCTCGACGTCGCCAGGGCCAGCTTCGATTCCATGCGCAACAGGTAGTACTCCTGCAGGTACGTCAGGCCCATGCGCAGCGCCGCCGTCAGCCCCATGCCGATGAGAAGGGGTACGATGAGCGATTTCCTGCCGCCGATCAGGTACTCGTCAATGAAGATCCGGGAGAAGGTCGGAATCACGAGCCCGGGAATGACCAGGAACAAACCGCACAAAACGGCGAACGCGAGGGCCTGCTCGGAGCCCTTCAGCCGCCGCCGCAGGGCGGCCTTCATGCTCGGCTTCTCTCCGGCCGGCTTGAAGTCGGGACCCGGCTCGAAGGTCAGGACCACACCCGAGAACGATGCATCCAGCTCCTCCATGGAGACCGTCCGCGGGCCGGCGGCCGGGTCCATCAGATACGCCTTGCCCTTCTTGAAACCCTCGAGCACCACGAAGTGGTTGAAGTTCCAGAACAGAATCACCGGGAAGGTCAGGTCGTACAGACGCTCCAGGTTCTCGTACTTGACCCCCTTGGACTCCATGCCGTACTTGCGGGCCGCCTTGATGACGTTGAGGGCCTTGCTGCCGTCGCGGGAGACGCCGCACTCCGAGCGCAGCTCCTCCAGCGGCACGATGAGATCGTAGTAGCCAAGGACGATGGCGAGAGCCGCGGCACCGCACTCCACCGCCTCCAGCTGGAGGACCGTCGGTGTCTTGACCCGCCGGTTCGGTGGCGGCGGGATCTTGACCCTGGGGGTCTCCTCGGGTTGCGTCGCCATGCTTGCCTCAGCCCGCACCAACGGTCTTCTTGACGATCGGGATCACGTAGCCGATAGGCCGCTTGGTGTCGACGACCACCGAGCCGTTGCACACCGTGCCGCTGAATACCTTCTCGGGCGGACCCTTCGAGGATGTCCACTTGAAGCCGCTCGGAGTCTCCGCATCCCTGGTCAGCGACACTGTGACCTCGATCGGAGCCGTGTTCCCCGACAGGTCCTGGGCGAGCTTCTGGTTGCGGAGAACCCGCACCAGGCCCTCCGGGGTCAGCGGGTAGTCCGAAACCGAGGCCACCGTGCCGATGATGAACCCGTACTCCTCCGGCCTGATGGTCGATGGAGAGATGTCGGCACGCATGCCCGGGCGGATCTTCTTACCCTCGGAGGCGGGAACGAACAGGACTCCCTTGAGGGGCTCCTTGGCGTCCTCGAGGGTCAAGATACGAGCCCCACGGTCGATCAGGTCGCCTGGGTTGGCCATCACCTCCAGCACGCGGCCGGCGTAGGGGCTGCGCACCTCGGAGCGGCTCTCGAGCTCTGCCTCGAGCTCGCGCAGCTGCCGCCTCACGTCATCGACCCGGTTGCCGCCGCCGGCGAGGTTCGAGCGCGTGGTGGCAATGGCCTGCTCCGTCGAGGTGAGCTGCTCCTTGGTCTGCATGAGCTGTGAGCGCGTGAGGAGGCCGCGATCCACAAGCCTCTCCTGGGTGGCGATCTTCTCGCGTAGCTCGGCGGCTTGGCCCCGGTAGCGGGCGAGGATCCGCGACTGCGCCTGGGTCTGCACCGCACCCTGGCCGGAGAGGGAAGCCAGCTCCTCCTTCTTGTTGGCGATGCGCAGAGCGATGTCAGGCTGGTCGAGGCGGGCCACCACCTGGCCGACGTCGACCGCCTGCCCGGGCTCGACCTCGACCGAGACGATGTGGCCCGCGCCGATGGAGTTGACCTGGTACACGGTGCCGCCGCGCATGAGAATCCCCCGGCCATCGACCTTGATCGAGATGCTCCCGATGACGCTCCAGATGACGAGCGCAATGATGATGACCCCGAGAGCGCAGAGAGCCAGCCACCCGGTCGGCGAGGTCACGCGCATCAAGACGTCCAGCCGCTCCGGCGACGACAGCTTCTCGAGTGCCGCCTTGCGAAAGATGCTACCTCCAGGCATGGTCAACCCCCCAATTCAGCCTCGGCGCCGGCGGCCAGAGAGGCCCGCCGGCGGCTCCTCCTCCCGTTCGCCACACGTCCGAGGTATCAGCTCGTGGTCGTTCTCGGAGGCGGCTCGCAGCGGCTCCGCCCTCCCGTGTCCCGGGTGCCGAAACCCCCTGTTCATCCAAACACCCCACAAGCGACTCGCACTTGTCATCTCGACCTGTTATCCGGGTCGAGTCTCGTTCACACCCTCCTCTGCTCGGCCGGTCGGCCAGACGTCGGTCACGATGACCTGGCCATCCTCGATTCGGTAGTCCACGAGAGTCCCCATCTCGAAGCGAAGCTGCGCCATCAGGGTCGCCAGCCGAAGTCTGGCGCTGACCAGCTGAAGCAGCTCGGAGACCTCGTTCTCCTCGGTCAGGACGACGTCCACGACCGTCGACTCCCCGGCCTTGAACTTCTCCGTCTCGGCCTGCAGCACCTCGCGGTGGCTGGCCACCGCGGCTTCGTGCTGAGAGATCGAGTCGGCGGCCTTGGCAATGGCACCAACGAGCTCCTCGACCCGCGTCGACACGACTCTCTCCAGATTGCCGGCCGTTATATCGCTGCGCAGCTGGAGAGCCCGCGACTGCTCGTAGCGGCCGAGCGCGACGTTGTTGCGGAACGGCAGGTTGAAGTTGAGCGTGACCATGGCGCTCGGGCCCGTGAAGTTCGAGAACAGCGCGTCGTAGTAGCCTCGGCCGAAGTTGCGGGCATCCATCGGATCCGGCGATTCGAAGAGACCCGAGTAGAAGACCGTGAATGACAGGGTCGTCTCTCGTTTGAGATCAGCTCGCGACGCTTCGGCGAGTACCTTGGCGGCGTCCGCCAGCCTATGCGCGGCGAGCACGTCGCTCCTTCGCGCTACCGCCGAGCGCGCCAGCGGCGAGCTCCGCCAGCTTTCGATAAGGGCGGCCGACGGAGGCGGCGGGAAGTCGCCGGAGGCCAACGGCGTGTCCTGAAGACGTTCCACAGCCAAGCCTATGGTCTTGGCGAGGCTCACGCGAGCCCGGAGCAGTCCCTCTCGGGCCTGTGCGACGGTGCCCCGGGTTGCCTCCAGGCGGGCCTTCACGTACACCAGGTCGGCAGGGGCGATCTCGTCGGCATCGGCGAGCTGCTCGCCGATCTTCACGAGTTCCGACTCCTGATTCTCCGAGCGTTCGAGCAGGGTGAGACTCTGCTGAGCCCCAACCACGTTCCAGTAGGAGATCAGGGTGCGTTGAACGCTGTCCGACATGGCATGGGCTACGGACTCGAGGCCGGACTCGTAGTTGTAGCGTGCCGCGATCTCCGGTGCTCCGGTTGACACGACGCCGCGGCCCTTGCCGAGAGGGATGTCGAGCGCCAAGCCGATGCGGGCCGTGTAGCTGTTGAGGTTCCCCTTGCCGCCATAGGTCGGATTCAGCGGCCTGCCGCGGTAGTTGTCTTTGACTCCCTCGAGGATGACCTGCGGTGTGAGCGAGATCCCGGTGCGGTAGAGCTTGGGAAAGGAGAGCGCAAGGGAAAGGGTCTCACGGTCCTGGATCGTGGGCTGCAGCCCGAGCGCTCGCAGCAGGACCCGTCCAGCGTATGCGATCAGGCTTGATGACACCTGGAGTGTCTGATACTGGCGCCGGAACGACTGGCGCAAGCTGTTCTCGATATCCAGCCTGCCGAGGTCACGGGCAACCTCGAGCTCGGCGAGGATATCGACCTGTCGGTCCTGGGGCGGACAGATCACGTCGAACCGCTGGGTCCCGAACTCGATGGTGGTATCGATGCAGTCGGTGACCGGCTTGAGGACGTCGGAGGCGAGCTGCTCCTCGAGTCCATCCGCGATTCGCTGGAACACGGTGGCGATCGAGTTCAGCAGGAGCCGTTTTCCCCACTCGTTCTTGCTCTGCCCGGGAGTCACCGGGCTGCTTTCGTGCTCGAAGCTCGGCGCCAGCTCGATGCCGAGATCGAAACTCCCCATTGCCTGTTGCAGGGTGCCCAGACGCTGATTCACCTGCTCGCGCGCGAGGTAGATGCCCGGATCGTTGTGGAGGGCGATCGAAACGGCCTCTGCCAGCCCTAGAGTGGAGGACGGTGCCCGGACCGGCGCGAACGGAGCCCTGGGTTCCGACGGCGGTGTGCCGGCACCGACGCCGGTGGGCATGAGGAGGAGGGCGGCCAGCAGGCAGAGCGTTCCGATCGAGCACCTGTACGAGCGTGATCGCTGTGTACTCATGGTGATGCTCCTCATCGCTCTGCTCACTGCCCGGCCTCGACATTGGGCAGGCTGGTGATGTCGGTGTAGCTCACGAACTCTCCGGCAGCGGTTTCGGAGACCAGGAAGCCGGAGTTGAATCGCAGCTGAGCGAGGGAACGTGCGACCTGTTGCTCGCTGGACACCAGTGCGAGCTTCGCCTGCACCTCCCGCTGCTCCGTGGTGATCGTGTTGATGAGGGTCGAGCGGCCGTATCGGAGCTTCTCGAGCTCGTTGCTGACGGACTCGCGGTAGAACTGCGCCGAGCGCTGGTAGAGCTCGAGCTGGCGGACCGCCTCCTCGAGCACTGCGAGGTCCTGAACCACGCTGGCGCGGATCGTCCGTGCGAGATCCTGGGTCGTGATCGCTCGCTGCCGCAGGATGGCGCCCTTCTCCTCAAGCCGGCCACGCTGAGTGTTGTTGGCGAACGGCTTGTTGTAGGTCAGCCCGACTTTAGCGCTGGGTCCGGTCCAGTTGCCGAAGAACGCTCCATCGAGGCCGTCCCACAGGCTGCCGCCGTAGTGGCTTCCAGAGTAGGACACGTTGATGTCGAGGCTGGCGTCGGGCGCGAGGTCGATGACGGCGGCCTTCCACAGTACCTTGCCGGACTCCTGGAGCTGCTGAGCCGCACGGTAGTCGAGGCGCTGTTTGAGGGAGAGGTCCTCAAGGACCGCGACGTCGATTCCTTGCACTGCGTTGACTTCCGGCACCTTCGGGAAGGGGTCACCGGCGAGCGGCGCCTGACCCTCGCTCTCGACCCGAAGCCCTATCGTGCGCGCCAGCGTTACCCTTGCCTGGTACAGGCTCCGCTTCGCATCCTCAACCTGGGCCTGGACCTCGGACTGCCGGGCGTCGGCGCGCGCGAGCTCCACTCGCGGCATCTCGTCCGCGTCAATCAAGGTCTTGGTCAGCTCGACGAGCTTCTGCTGCAGGGCTGCCGACTGCTGATAGACATCCAGCGTCTTCTGTGCCGCCACCAGATCCCAGTAGGCGAGAATCGAGCCGAGCACGCTCGAAGCGGCCTGGTGGGTGAGCGACGAGAGGCTGGCCTCGTAATCGATGAGCGACGATTTCTCGAGCGCGCCGGCCGAGTCGATGCCGCGTCCGCGGCCGAGGGGAATGTTGACGCTGAAGCCGACGGTGGCGTTGTAGGTATCGGGCGAGCCGGGGCCACCGTGGTCCGAGTCGGCCGGCTTGCCGCGGTAGCGGAGAGCCGAGCCGCTGATGTCCACGGACGGAGTCAAGATAATGCCTGTGCGATAAGCTTTGGAAAGCTGCAGGCTGATCGTTCCCTGCTGCTGTTGGCGGACCTGCGGGACCGTTCCCAGGTCACGCAGCGAGCTCACCGCCTCGTTGCGCGCCCTGACCGCATCGTCCCGCGCCGACTCGGCAAGACCCTGGCGGGACTGCAGCCACTTGATGATGTCGGCCCTGACCTGGTCCTGCAGCTCCGGGGGTGCGCTGAGCAGAGCGGAGGAGAACACGTCGTACTCAGCCTGGATCAGGCCATCCGTGAAGTGGATCGAGGAGGGGTCGCCCCCGTTTTGCAGAGTCGTCCAAGCGTCGTAGTACTCGTTCGCCTGCTGCGCGGCCAGATCCGCAGCATCACTGTACTGGTTGAGCCCGTCCCGGAGACGGTCGCGCTTCTCCTGCTCGGTGACCTTCTGAGCCGCGCTCAGCTCCTCCTGGACGAAGCTGTAGTCGATCTTGCCGACGAGGGCGAGGTCGAACTGCCCTGTCGCTTGCTGGGCGATCCCTTTTTGTGAGGCAGCGGACTCCGCCTGGAGCTTGATGTTGGGCTCGTGCTCCAGCGTCGTCCGGATCGCCTCCATCAGTGTGATGGTGGGTCCCGAGAACACCGGTGGATCGTATGCGGGCTGGGGAGGCTTCGGCTCACCGGCGGCCAGGACGCCAGCGCTGCAGATGCCCAGCGCCAGGACGCCGGCGGTCAGGAACGAAAGTGCTTGACGAAGTGCTCGTTGGTCCATATACCACCTCTACAGTCTTGATGCTGGACCCTTGAGGGTCGTGTCGACGGTCTCACCGACGGCCGGGTCGCCGTCGGCAGAAGTCTGTTCATGCTCGGGCTTGCCGAGCGTGCCGATGGCTGGCGCCGAGCGGAGGGCCTTCTCGCTGCCGCGGGTTTGCGTGACCGAGTTCGCCCAGGGCTGCACCCAGCGGCGGACGAACGCCACCATCGTTGCGTGGCGCATCGGCGCCACGAAGGTGCAGGCTGAGAACCCGGCCTGCCTCATGCGCTTGATCGAGGCCGAGAACAGGGGCAGGATCCTACCCCTGCGTCCCAGATCCTTACGGATGTAGGAGCAGGTGAAACGGAGAGTCGTTCCCGCCGAGCGATGGTTGATCACCCAGGCGACGACGTCTCTGCCGCAGCGCAAGCCGAGGCTGGTCAACGGCTCGAAGCCGTGCGCGTCATAGCGCCACGGCACGAGATCCTTGGCAATCCACCCCCGCTCCTCCTGGGAAAGGCGGAGGGCTCGGCGCTCGTCGTCGGTCAGCTCCGTCCAGGGGAAGATCTCGCAGCCGGAGCGTACCCGGTACCGCTCCAGCCAGGGAAGGCTGAGCGCCTGCTCAACTGACAGCCGCACCGACAGCGTTCGCGGCGTCGGCTCGGCCCAGCCGCACTTTGTGAGCACCCGTTCGAAGGCGCCGATTGCAGGCTTGCCGACGGTATAGACGGTGCGAAGCTCGGCAAACCCACGGCGCCCGACCTGGCCCTCGAGGTAGGCCAACAGCTCGGTTCCGAGGCCGCGGTTCCGCGCTTCGCGTGCTACGAAAAGGGACAGCAGCTCCGGCGGATTGTCACCGGTGAGCGGAAGCTCTGCGAGCGCCAAGCCCGCAGCGCTGCCGGTTTCATCGAAGGCGGCAGCCGCGAAAGGCTGTACCGGCGGCTGACCGGGTTCGTTGAGCAGGCGCAGCGACGGCTGCAGATTCAGGAGATGGCGGTACGCTGGGAAGGTCATGGCGGCGAGCTCGGTGGCTCGTGACGGTCCTAGCACCTCGAACCGAGTCACGGAAGAGCTCCCTCGGAAGCTTCCCTGCCCGGTGCCGCAAAGCACAGCACCGACGGGAGGCTCTCTGGAGAGGTGACGCGGAGAAGCTGGTAGCCAATCCCAGCCGTGCCTTGGAAGAAGCCGGGCCTAGATGAGGTTGAATGCTGGTCTCGATACGCCACTCCGAAAGCTCCCGCTACCACTGCACGCCGAACAACGGCGGCGGCCCTTACCCACGCCTGAGCTACCAGATCCGTCCGGCCCAGGCTTCGTCCTACTGTCAGGATGACGTCTACTCGACCGAGGTTACCACAGCACAAATGATCGGGTCCAGAGAAAGGCGAGCGGATTGTGCTGTCCAGCGCAACCTCGAGGTCGTTTCGGGCCGCCACGTCGGGCACCGACCGGAGCGCGCACAGACGAGCCAACGCGATCCCCGGCGCCCCGTGGCACCATGCACTCATATAGAGCCTCTCGGGAGGTTTGCCCGGCGTTGTGGGCCGGAGCACCGGCCAGTTGCGCTCGGTGGCCGAGTACAGAGTACGTTCGTACGCCCGGGCGAGCAACACGGCTTCTCGAAGTGCGGGGTCAGCAGTCCTCGCGAACAGCCGCGCGAGGGAGCACGCGATCCCCGCCGCACCGTGAGCGAACCCCGCAAGCATGAGGCCATCGCGGTCGGGCCAGCCGATGCCACCGCCGGGGGCCGGCCGGCCGGCTGCCAGCAGGTGCCGGGCACAGGCCTCGGCCCGCTCGGCCCACATGTCGTCCGCGGCCCCGTCAGCAGCCGCGAGGAGAGAGAGAATCGCGCCGGCTGATCCACCCTCGACATCGAGCACGGTATCACCGGCGATGAGCTCATCGGTCAGGAGCTGGGCGGCGCCCCGCGCGAGACCGGCAAGGTGGTCGTCGTGCACGAGCCGGGCCGCGACCGAACAGGCGTAGACGATTCCTCCGAGGCCGCTACAGACGCCGATAGCGCCGCCGGGTGCGAGGCGCTGTAGGTCGCTCTCGTCCAGGGCGCGGGCGATCGGCTGTACCGCTCGCAACGTCTGCTCGCGCCAACGCTCACTTCCCGTGATCGCAGCGAGACCGGCGTAGAACAGAACGGTCCCGGCACAGCCGTCGTAGAGGTCGCATCCGGCGCCGTCGTCGTCACCCGGCGGGGTCTCCGACATGCGTTCGGCGATGCTCTCTGCCGTCGACAGGAAGCGGTCCGCGTCGCCGGCGCCACGGTGTCTGCGAGGATCGCGTCCTCCTGTGGTCGGCGGGGAGGCGAGAGTCTGTCTGAGCAGCTGCAGCTGACAGCCGAGGTCGGCCTCGTCGAAGCTGCGAAGCCGGGCATGGACGGCGCCGAGCCCGGAGTCGGCCAGGTGATCGTGGATCGGCTCGCCGCTCCTGGACGTCACCACGGAGCTTGAAACCGGGACCGTGAACAGGGGCACGTCGAGGTCGAACAGGGCCTGCCGTTCCTCGGCCGCAAGGGGCCATAGCCGAGGCCGCTCCAGCTCGCTCCGGAAGACGTGGTTGAGAGAGTCGACGGCGAAGCTCGCCGTGAGCCCGCTTTGCTGCAGCTTGGGCGAGGTCAGCTCGAGGAGAACCCGGGCGTAGAGGTTGCTCGGCCGAAGCACGAGCCGCGTTCTCGCGGTTGCGAACGGCGCCAGCGGCCCGGCTGGGTCCAGCAGCCGCTCACGCTGCTCGATCAGGAAGCGGTAGGCGTGGGCGAAGCCCGCGGCCAACTCGCCGATGTGGTTCTCGGGTGGCTCGATCTCGCCGTCGAGCAGCAGGAGGTTGTCCGCATCAGGGGTCTGCCCGACGCCGGCGACCAATCGCATCGAGTCGGTGTTGACGTCGACCCAGTCCCGCTGACGTGAGCTCGCCGGCCGGCCGCCGCTGCCGCACAGCCCGCCAACGTCGTGCACTCCGCCGTCGACTCCGACCTGGGGGAAGCTCAGTAGCCCGGTGGCCAGGAACGACTCCTTTTCACCGGGCGTGCCGGCCTCGCCTGTGGGGTTGCTGGAGCTTTGCGGCGGCTGGATCAGCGCCTCGACGTCGACGAGCACCGGCCCCCGGCGCGTCGCGACGACGTTCTCCATGTGCAGATCACGGCCCCCCAGCGCCCATGCCGTGCACAGCAAGGCCCCTGCCCGCCGGAAGTAGGTGCGGGCCTCGATCGAGGTCCGGGCGGGTTGCTGGCGGACAAGCTCAACCCACCCGTAGCCGGGTCGCGGCAGGACCGCAAGGGCGGGGGGGCAGGGCTCGAGCCCTTCCGCTGCCAGCCAACCGAGGATGCCGTTGTAGGCGGCCTCCATAGCCAGGTCACGGGGCTTGTAGACGAGCCGCAGACCGGACTCGAAGTGGAGAGCCGCCACTTGTCGACCGCCGCGGTGGCGGTCCGACATGCCGGGAACCACGTGGGTCAAAGGCCCCGTCGGCGCTCCTGCGTTGAAGACTTCCGCGATGTCATCGATGTCGATCGCCAGCCGTTGGATGAGCTCGGTGGTCCCGGCGACCCAGGTCCTCGTGAGCCAGCTCAGCTGGCGGCCGAGAACGGGGTAGCGGCCCACCACCTCGATCAGCCCTCCGGCAAGCAGTCGCCCAACGAAGACTGTGTACAGCCGCTGGTCCGGCGCGCGTTTCCCGTCAGCAGGCGGGAGCGCCGATGCGGCCTGCGTCCGAAACCGGGTAAAACGGGCATTGAGCACCGGCGCGCCGACCTCGGAGAGCTGGCGGAGGAGGTGGGTTTCGAGGTCGGTGATGGCGCCGGCGTCGAGCAGTGGCAGGTAGGCTCCGGCGACCGTGTGGAGCTCGGTCCGTGCGTGATCCAGAAACGGCTTCCAAACCTCGCCGAAGGGGAGGGGCGGTTCGTCTCCGGCCGAGACGGGCCCGGCGTCCGCTGCGTCGGGTGCGGAGCCCCGGTCGGCGAGGGAGCCGATCACCGCGGCCAGAGTCCCAAGCCAGGGAGGGACGACAGTACCTTCTACGGGAACCGGCGGCGGGCCCTGCAGCACGCTTTCGAAGGCCCGTCGCACTTCCTCCTCTGTCAGGCTGTCCCAGGCGAGCCGCCTGCGGAACGCTTCACCGTCACCGCGCGAGAAGGCGTGACACCAGAGCCTGAGGGCCTCGGCGGCAGCCTCTCCGTTCCGTGAGGAGATGCCGCGCGAGGCATCGCTGTCGGCTGCATGAGAGGCCAGTGCCTCGTCGAGGGAAAGGGCATTCCGCCCGATCTCACGGACGGCGTCGAGGGCCGACGGCGCGGCCGGGCCGGCAGTCACCGCGAGACCCTGCCACGGATTCGACGGCGCGGGTCCACCGGGAGGGGCAGGAGCGCCCCCGACCGGCGGTCGAGGCAGGCAAAGGAGCACAAGAACCGGCCACCCTCCGCCAGCCGGAGGGTGGCCGTCATGTCGTGCGCACCGTAGGTAAAGATCGCGAGGGCCTCCTAGAACAGGCTGGCCTTGACCTCGACGTGGGTACCGATGTTGAGGACCGCACCCTTCTCGAAGTTGCAGGTGTAGTCCTTGAAGCCGCCGGCGACCTGCTCGAGGTCGGCATCGGACAGCTCGTCACCTTCCTTCGTCTCGTGGGGGAGGATGACGTGGAACATGTCCGCCGTCTCCTCGATCACCGTCACCCTGAGGGAGGCGGGAAGGGTCTGACCCATCTGTGCGGCGACCACATCCTTCGGGTGCTCGAGAAGGGCCTGACGGTACTCCGGATTCTTGGCGGCAAAGCCGGCCAGCAGATCGTTGACCTGCCCACGACTTAGGGTTTCGCTCTCAGCCATGACAAATACCTCCACTATGTTGTCGGGACTCCCGTCCCGGTGGTTCTGCATCTCGATCCTGTGCGCACTCGGACGGTGGAAGGAGTAGCAAATGCCGTGCCAGGTCCCACCAAGAAATCGGAGCCTGGAGACAGTGGAACAATCTCATGATCCGCGAGATCGCTCTGGAGTCATGGCTCCATTCCTCCGAGCCGTGGCTCCATCGAGTGGGAAATCCGCGGCTGACAGTGAGGTGGATTCCGAGAGTGCGAGGGTCTCTCACGAGCTTCTGCGGGGCGCGATGACCTGAGCCAGGACCGCCTTGGGATCCTCCTCGAGGCGGTCGCGGATGCTGTCGACGTCGAGCGCGGCCATCGCGCGCCGATAGGAGCGGGTTCCCACCACCAGGTAGGGCTCCTCGTACACCCGTTCGCGAATCATCCGCAGGCACGGCTCCGCCCGAACCTGAATCTCACGGTAGGCGGTCAGGAAGCCCGCACGGTAGGAGGCCAGTATCTCGGCGGGTGCATCTTCGACAGCGAAGAACTCGCCCCGCGCCCGCCGCAGAGTCCGCTGCGTGAGTACGCTCTTCTTGACCAGCGCCCGCAGGCGCTGGTCGCCGAGTTGGTCAATCGCCGTGGGGTCCAGCGGATCGGGGAGGCCGGCGACGTCGAGGGCGAGGTTGAGGAAGCAGTGCTCGAGGTCGACCATGGTGACCGTGGGGCGCCCACCCGCGTAGGAGAGGAACGCGTTCCTGGGACGCATGTCGGCGTTGGCGAAGATGTAGGCGAAAACCATGTGCCGCGCCAGCTCGGCGGCGATTTCGGGATCGAGGCGGCCGTCGTACTTGTTTCCCGGTGCGGGGGCGGCCATCAGCAGCGGCTCGCCGTTGTCGGCCACGAAGCAGTCGCAGGCGGAGAAGCCTAGACATGCCAGGACACGGTGCGCAAGCTCCTCAACATGAGCCGACTCGGCGTGAAGGTAGCGCTTGGCGAACCAGTCGCCCGCGAGCGACGGCTCGTCGGGCACTCCTGCCGCGGTCAGCCGAACCTTGAAGACGAGGTTGTAGCGACCTTGCTCTTCTTCTGGCAGCACGGCAATGGAATGAATGGTTCCTCGGCGTGGGCCGTGGCGGAGCTGGTTCCCGGCGGCGAGAAGGGCCTCCAGCGGAGCACTGCCAGTGAGCCGGAGCAGGCCCAGCGAAGCGATTTCCGGGATTGCCTCCTTGCCACCGCGGGTACCGACCAAGAGCGCCCTCAGGCCGGCTGCGCGCGCACCTTCAACGTCGTTCCGCGGCGAGTCACCCACCATGAGCGTCTGCTCCGGGTCGACCTCCAGGTGCCGGCAGACCGAACGGTAGAGCTCGGGGTCCGGCTTGGTCCGCCCCTCGTCGCAGGAGTAGGCGGCGACATCCACCAGCTCATCGAGACCCAGTCGTACGACGGCCAGCTTGTGAGCGGCCGACAGGTTCGACAGCAATCCCAGCCGAAAACCGCGATGGCGCAGGAATCGCAGCAGTGACAGGGCGCCGTCCATGAGGCGCATCGAGCTCAGCTCGCGTTCGATGACCTCCATGCAGGGGCGCTGGAGGGCGGCAGCCCGATCCGGCACGAGCTGCCGGCAAATGAACCCGGCGAAGGCGTCCAGGTCGGGAAAGGGGGTTGTCAGGAGGTGCTTCCGGACGAGCAGCATCCACTGCCTGGAGGAGACGCCGAACAGCCGTGGAACATCGCGGCGAAAGAACGGGTCGGCGATGCCGACCAGCGTGCCGTAGATGTCGAAGATGATGGCTCGTGTTTCACCGGAGTCCGGGTTGGGAGATGGCTTCTTCATGCCGTCATGGCTTCAGCTTGTGATGGCGGAGAAAGTCCATGAACTTCTGGTAGTCGCCGTGACGGAGCCGGAACAGGTGGACGAGGTCCCGGTAGGAGCCGTGGGTTTTCCTCAGTCCTTGCCGGATGACGTCTCTTACCTGCGAGCGGTTGAGGTCACGGCTCATGAACGGCACGTAGACGGCCTTCCAGAAGTTCTCGTCGCCATCCATCAGCCTTCGGTGGAGATCGCCTTCCCGGCCGCCGGTCAAGCCGTCGCTCTGGTCGAGCAGTCCCACGAAGTCCTGGGGCTCAATGAGCTCGCCATCCGACATGGCGTAGCCCATCGTAACGAGGCTCGACAGCTCGCGCACGTTGCCCGGCCATGCGTAGCGTTCGAGGACCCTCATCGCCTCCGGCGAGTATCGCTTGTGGACGCCGTAGTGGGCCTTCAGCTTGCCGAGAAAGAACTCGATGAGGAGCTTCCAGTCGTCACCGCGGTCCCGTAGCGCGGGAACGCTGATGTGGAAGTACCTCAGCCTGAAGAAGAGGTCATCGCGGAACCCGCCACCGATTCGGAGCTTCTCGAGCGGACGGTTCGACGCCGCGACGACCCGAACGTTGACGGATTTGAGGTCATTGGAACCGAGGGGCACGAACTGTCCGGTGGCCAGGGCCCTGAGCAGCATCACCTGTGCACTCATGTGCAGGTCGCCGATCTCGTCGAGGAAGATGACGCCGCCGTCCGCAGCCTCGAAACAGCCCTTGCGATCGGCGATCGCACCGGTGAAGCTGCCCTTGCGGTGGCCGAACAGCTCGCTGACCGTCAGGTTGCCTTCCTGGAACTGGGGACAGTTGACGGTGACGAAAGGCTTCTTCCTGCGCCCGCTCAGGAGGTAGATGGCCTGAGCAATAGCCTCCTTGCCGACGCCGCTCTCCCCCGTGATGAGGACCGGCTCCTCGAACGAGGCGATCTTGGCTACCTTGGTGAGAACCTCGTTGGTCTCCGGCGAGCGGCCGACGATGTGGACCGCCCGTTCCGGGCCCCACTGGCCGATCGAGCTCGCCGCGACGTCCTGGGCGACACCGAGCATGTAGCGCTCGAGGGGGAAGCTCCTCGTCGCGGCCGTGTTCGGTCCGCAGGGTCCGGGCGGGATCGAGGCCCTACGGCTCACTGTCTGTCCTCCGACCTGCATGGGCCCTGGGCCCGCGCGGCACCGCGGTACGGCAACCCTTCCGGGGTCCCGAGGGCCCTTGTCGGGCGCGGCGGTTGGTGATCATGCACGGAATCCTCAGGCCGGCTGTGGGCTCGCGTCGTGGGTTTTCGATACGCGCAGTTCGGCCTTTCCAAGGAGCTCGGCCGCGAGGTCCGCGATGCGGGCCAGGGTCTCGTCCACCGCCAGCAACTCGATCGCCTCGGCTCGGGTACCCGTGATGCTGCACAAGTGGTTGAGACCGCTCACGGCGACGGCCCGCTGGACGTCACGGTGTGCAGAGCACAGGGCCAGCCGTCCTCCGAGGCTCTCCAGCTTCTTGGTCAACATCAGGAAGCTGCGGAGGGCGGCGCCGGCGACCTTGGTCGTGGCTCCGAGATCGATCACCATGTGGAGCTCACCACCTTCGAGGAGCCCCGAAATCTCCTCCTCCAGCTCCTTGGCCGCGGCCTGGTCCAACACTCCCGATGGTTTGATCACGACGACCGAGCCGGCCTTCTGAACCTCGGTTTCCATCCTGGTCTCTCCGGATGCCTGACTCATGCCGGCCCATGTGAGCCGGCCGGCACGAGCCGGTTTGAGACATCGCGCGCCTAGCCGATCACAGCTTGATGATCAGCCCCAGGCTGAATTCGGCCTGGGGGAGGCTGCTCTTGTACCTGTAGGTGTAGGTGCACGGGTCGATGCAGTCGCGGTTTTCGAAGTGGTACGTGGCGCTGGTGCCTTCGTCGGTCGAGACAAAGTAGTAGCGAGTCTCGAAGCGGACTCCCAACCGATCGCTGATGTCCATCCTGATGCCGCCTCCGAGACCGACTGAGAACGCGCTGTCGTTAGGTAAGGGGAAGTGCGGGTTGATCTCAGTGATGCCGGCGCTCCCGACCAAGAACCACCTGTTCGGCCCCTCGTTCAGGTACCAGACGAGGCCGGCCTGGTAATGGTGGATCGTGATGTCGAGGAAGTTCACCGTACCGGCAGGCAGAAAGCCGCCGGGGACCTCACCGAACAACCCCTGGCCGTCCTTGAGCTGGGTCTGCTGAAAGTTGGCCATCAGCTCGAGCTGGAACTTCTGGTTGAGCGTGAAGTCGAGGCGAAGTCCGTAGGACCCCCCCGAACTGATCCCGACATTCAGGTCTTTGCTGAAGACCGTGCTGCCGTCGGGCTCGAGGATGGCAAGGCCTCGAGACTCGATCCGGATATTGCCTCCCCAACGGTAACCAACCATCGGCGTGATCTCGACGGACGACTGCTGAGCCAGGCCGATGGACGGCACGAGGACAGCAAGAATCACCAACACTCTGCGCATGAGCGTCCTCCCCTTCTTCCCAGTCCCTGTTGTTGGATCCTGACCCCGGTAGTGTAGCATCAGCGTCAACCGTCGGACAAGTGGACGCCGGCAAGGGCGGCTCGCGGCCCGGCGTGGGTCTGGGTCCGCCTGTTGACCACCGACGCGGCTTGGGGTAGCGTTATCGCGAAGCTCGTAGTCGCAACGGATGCCCGGAAGGGACAAGGGGAGGCCGAGGCATGGCAGACACCCCCGGAGGCACCGGCCTGGCGGTGGAGGAGCAGTTCTTTTCCAAGGTTGCTCCCGGCGAGTTCGTTTTCCGAGAGAACGAGCCTGGCGCGGAGATGTACATCATCCAGGACGGTGAGGTTGAGATCGTGAAGCAGCTCCATGGGGAGCTTCGCCAGGTCGCCGTGCTGGAGGAGGGCGACTTCTTCGGCGAGATGGCGATCCTCGAGGACATGCCGCGAACCGCCGCTGCACGGGCGCTGACCTCGGCGACGCTGCTCCGCATCGATCGTACGACCTTCAACCAGCTTATCCGCCACAACCCGGAGATCTCGGTCAGGATGCTGCGCAAGCTCTGCCACCGGCTGCGGACGACCAACCCGGTTCTCCTCGAGGTCGGCATCCAACCGGAAGAGGCCGTTGCGGCACCCGAGCCGGTAGCCTCCGCACTGTCACCCGCCGCTTCTGCCCCTGCCGCACCGGCGGATGCCGCGACACCGGCCGCCGGGGCGGAGCCGGAGCTGCCGACGGCCCCACGACTCATTCACGGTGAGACCGGGACAGAGTTCCGGCTGTGGCCGGACGGCGAGACGATCATCGGCCGGTTCGACCCGGTAACCGGCGTGCAGCCGGAGGTCGATCTCAAACCGGTGGACTTCCACCGTTCCACCAGCCGCCGGCATGCCGTGATTCAGGCCCGAGAGGGAGGCTTCTCCCTGCGCGAAGAGGTTGGCTGCGCGAACGGCACGTTCGTGAACGGTCAGCGCCTGGCGACAGGCGTCGAGGTGGAGATCCACGACGGCGACGCACTCCAGTTCGGGCTCGTGAAAACGCTCTTCCGAGTCAGCTCATAGAGGCCCGTCCGGGCCTCTATGAGAGTCGGCGGACCGTCATCTTGAACTGGAAGTCGATGCGGCCGGCACGAATGGTGTCCCCCGGTGTCAGACGGCGAACCGTGACCCTCTGGTCGTTGACCGACGTGCCGTTCGTGGTCTGGAGGTCGACAACATAGTAGCTTCCGTCCTTGGGGACGATCTTGAAGTGCTGCGCGCTGACGGACGGGTCCTCCACTTGCAGGGTGTTGACCTCTGGTGCCCTGCCGACTGCGAAGACTTGGTCCTTCGGCAAGGAGAAAGTGCGAGCGGCGTGGCCCGACTGCTTGACCAACAGGACCGGCTGCTCCTCGAGAACCAGGGTCTGTTCCAGGCCCTCCGGAGTGGGTGCCTTCGAAAAGACGTCCGGATCGAACTCGCCCAGCTGAGCCGACTCGGCGACCGCCTGCGTCTGTGCCGAGGCCTCGAGGTCGGCGACCTGGCAGTGGGGGCAGCTCTCGTCCCACGGCTGGAGCTCGGCGCCGCAGCGGGCACAGGTTCTCCGAGAGACACGCCGCCGGCGCACGGCGACAACGACGAGCGCGGCGACTGCCGCCAGCAGGATCACCATCACGGGCCACATGACCCAGCGCGGGACCGCGGTTCGTTCGGGAGGTGTCACTTGGGCGCCGGCTTCCCTTGGTGTAGGGGTGGCGACCCGTGGCGGCGCAGAGGTCGGTGTAGCGGCGGCCGCGAGGCGGGCTGCCACCGCCAGGCTTAGCCCGCGCACCGCGCCGGCAACCGCGGAGGTGTCGGCCCGATTCAGCGAGCCGGTCCAGGTGCCGTCGGTGAGCAGCGCGAGGCGTCGTAACGCACGCTCATCGACGTGCAGCCCGGTCGAGGCTGCGATCACGTGGACGTCGTTGTCGACGCAGCGCTGGGCCACGTCCTCTGCGGTCGTTGCCGAGTTCTCGTCGCGGCCGTCGGTGACGACCAGGATGACGCCGCCCTTCTCCAGCCGGCGAGCGGCAGTGAAGAGGGCGTCGTGGAGCACGGTGAAACGCCCACCCGGTTGCAGCCGGTCGAGCGCCGCAGACGCCTGCTGTGGCGGGGTGCCGACCGGGACCAGCCACTGGGGCGCGTCGTTGAACGCCAGCACGCCGACCGGTGTGGAGGCAGGGAGCGCCGCCAGCACGTCGCGGAGTCGGCTCCTCACGATTGCCAAGTCAGCTGCTGTGAGCGAGCGGCTGGTGTCGACCGCCAGCACGACAGGCGCGGGGACCTGGGCCTCCACAGTTCGAGTGGATGCCGTGACGGCGACGACCGCTGCGAGCGCGATCCATAGGGCGGTGCTGCGGGCCATGATGATATCCCCACTTTTCTTTGACGGTTGACCTCGACAGGTTACCGCCTGACAGGGGATGTACGCCAGTGGTCGGGAGAGGTTCCGGCCGAGACGATCACGAGCAACCGGTGGTGGCACCGCAGGAAACGCACTTGAGGCAGGTGCCGTTCCGCACCATGGTCAGCTGTCCGCACTCGTTGCACAGCTCACCCTCATACCCCTTCAGTCGCGCTTCCTCCAGCGCCCGGTCGAGCTGGGCGTACCCGCCGCTGCTCCCCGTCTTCATTGTGGAGCCTGCTCGTCGTGGCACCGCGGCGGCCTGTCCGACGGCCAACCGGTGGACCTCTGCCAGATCCGGTTGCTCGTCCTCGTCATCAGGTTCCGGCTCGCGGGCACCGGTGCCGACCGCGTCATGCCGCACATCCTCGGCACTGACCTGGGCGAGATCGTTGCGGCCGAGGTACGTAATCGCCAGCTCGCGAAAAATGTAGTCGATCACCGACGTCGACATCTTGATGCGCTCGTGGCCGCCGACCATACCGTTCGGCTCGAAACGCGTGAACACGAAGGCATCGACGAACTCCTCTAACGGCACGCCGTACTGCAGCCCCAGGGAGATTGCGATCGCGAAGCAGTTCATCAGCGAGCGGAAGGCCGCCCCTTCCCGGTGCATGTCGAGGAAGATCTCGCCCAGGGAGCCGTCGGGGTACTCACCCGTGCGCAGATACACCTTGTGACCGCCGACCGACGCCTTCTGGGTGTAGCCACCGCGGCGTTGAGGCAGACGGTTACGGCGTGCCTGATAGCGGAGGACTACACGTTCGGCCATGGCCCGAGCGACCGTCTGCGTATCACCGGTCGCTACCGCCTCCGTCATGACTTCCTCGTCCTCGTTATCCATCCCAACGCTCAACGGCTGGCTCAGCTTGGAACCATCGCGGTACAGGGCGACCGCCTTCAGCATGTTCTCCCAGGCCAAGCGGTAGGCGTCCTGGATGTCGGCAACGGAGGCGTCCGACGGCATGTTGATGGTCTTGGAAATCGCTCCGGAGAGGAACGGCTGCGCAGCGGCCATCATCAGTATGTGTCCCTCGTAGCGGATGAATCGCCTGCCACGGCGTCCGCAGCGGTTGGCACAGTCGAAGACCGGCAGGTGCTCTTCGGCGAGGTGTGGCGCACCCTCGACCGTCATCGTTCCACAGGCCCAGGTGTTGGCTGTGTCAATCTCCTCCTCGCTGAAGCCGAGACGCCGCAGTACGTCGAGGTTCCAGTCCGCCAGGTCGTGATCCGCGAAGCCGAGCCCCTGCAAGAGCTCCTTGCCGAGGATATGCGGGGCGAAGGCACTGCGGATCTCGAAGGCGGAGGGCACCGCCTTCTCGACCCTCCGAATGGCCTGCTCGTCAAACCCGCGAAGGCGAAGCGCATCGGGGCTGATGGTTGGGCAGCCGTCGAGAGTGCCGTGACCGACCGTGAAGGCGACGATTTCCGCGCTCTGGGAGCGGTCGTAGCCGAGCCGTTCGAGAGCCTGTGGGATTGCCTGGTTGATGATCTTGAAGAAGCCGCCGCCCGCCAGCTTCTTGAACTTCACGAGAGCAAAGTCCGGCTCGATCCCGGTGGTGTCGCAGTCCATGACCAGGCCGATCGTCCCGGTCGGGGCAAGGACCGTTGTCTGGGCATTGCGGAAGCCATGTTCCTGTCCCAGCTCGAGGGCGCGGTCCCAGGCCTTCCGTGCGGCGTCGAGAAGCTCCGGCGGTGTCGGCTCCACCGGGATCCCTTGCGGCGTGACGGTGAGCCCCTCGTACTCCGTGGTCGGTGCGTCGTGCGCTGCCCGACGGTGGTTGCGGACGACCCGTAGCATGCTCTCCCGGTTTTCGGCGAAGGCGGGGAACGGGCCAAGCTCGGAGGCCATCTCGGCCGACGTGGCATAGGCCTCCCCGGTCAAAAGAGCTGTGATGGCTGCGCATACTGCCCGGCCTTCGGCCGAGTCGTACGCGAGCCCGCTGCGCATCAGAAGCGAGCCGATGTTGGCGTAGCCGAGCCCGAGCGTGCGGTACCGGTAGCTGAGCTCGGCGATGCGGCGGCTCGGGAATGCCGCCATCAGGACGGAGATCTCGAGGACGATCGTCCACAGCCGAACTGCGTGACGGAAGCCCTCGACATCGAAGCTTCCGTCCGGCTGCAGGAACTTCACGAGGTTGAGTGATGCCAGGTTGCAGGCCGTGTCGTCGACGAACATATACTCGGAGCAGGGGTTGGACGCGTTGATCCGCCCGCCGGCCGGGCAGGTGTGCCACTCGTTGATCGTGTCGTCGTACTGGATACCGGGATCGGCGCATTCCCACGCGCTGCGGGCCACCAGGTCCCACAGCTGCCGCGCCGACACCTCCTTGGCCGTCTTGCCGTCGGTGCGTCGGGTGAGGTACCAGCCGCGCCCAGCATCGAGAGCCATGAAGAACGCGTTGGGGACGCGGATGCTGTTGTTCGAGTTCTGGCCGGAAACCGTGAAGTATGCCTCGCCGTCCCAGTCGGTCGTGTACTGCTCGACGGGATACTCTCGGTATCCCTGGCGGGCGAGCTGGAGTGCCCGCTGCAGTGCCCCATCGGGTACTCCTGAGCGCCGCGCGGACGCCACGGCGACCCGCAGCGCGGGGTTGGTGGCGGGGTCGGTCTCGGCCTCGTCCGTGTGGTCCGAGAAGCATGCGTCCACGACGTCCTGCAGCCGCTGGCGCATCACGCGCGAGCCCGTCACGAGAGCTGCAACCTTGCGTTCCTCCACTGCCTTCCACTGGACAAAGCTCTCGATGTCGGGATGGTCGATGTTGAGGCACACCATCTTTGCCGCGCGGCGCGTGGTGCCGCCGGACTTGATCGCGCCCGCGGCACGGTCGCCGATCTTGAGGAACGACATCAAGCCGGACGAGCGGCCGCCGCCTGATAGCGCCTCGCCTTCGCCGCGAAGATTGGAGAAGTTGGATCCGGTTCCCGATCCGTACTTGAACAGGCGAGCCTCGCGAACCCACAGGTCCATGATGCCGCCCTCATTTACGAGGTCATCCGCGATCGACTGGATGAAGCAGGCGTGGGGCTGCGGGTGCTCGTAGGCACTTTCCGCCTGCCTCAGCTCGCCGGACTCTGGATCGGCACACCAATGTCCTTGCGGCGGCCCGCTGATTCCGTAGGCCCAGTGCAGACCCGTATTGAACCACTGCGGTGAGTTCGGCGCACCCATCTGCGTGGCCAGCATGTGGCAGAGCTCGTCGTGGAACGCTTGGGCATCTTTGTCGGAGTCGAAGTAGCCGTGCTCATGGCCCCAGTGTGTCCAGCAGCCGGCGAGACGTGCGAAGACCTGGCGCGCGTCGCGCTCGGGCCCGGTGACCGGGCTGCCGTCGTTGTCCAACACTGGGCTGCCATCGGCATCGACCTGCGGCACCCCTGCCTTGCGGAAGTACTTCTGGACCAGCACGTCTACGGCAACCTGTGACCACTCCTCGGGGGCCCTGATTCCTTGCATCGAGAACACCACCGAGCCGTCCGGATTGCGGATCTCCGAGCTCCGCTCGACGAACGACACTCCCTCGTACGGATCCTGTCCCCCAACCGTGAACCGTCGAGCGATCTTCATCTGTCCCCTACCCCCTTCTTCCAGCCACGAGGACGAGAGAATACAGCCCGCGACGCGGCTGAATTATCGGGCCGATCGTGACAATAAATGCACTATATCTTGGGGCCGCCAGGACTGTCAACACAAGATCTTGGGGTATCGGTTGTTTTCCCTAAGTTCTTGAGGAGGAGCCATCTTCGGCCGTCCGTGGGGCGTGCGTGCTGCTGATGTGGGCACGACATCAACACGTAGGTGTGAGCCGGCGCCCGCGACTTACCACGGCTCGACCTCTGGCGCAAGAACCCGGCTCACCGGCTCCGAACCGCTGGTCCCGTTCCATCAATCTCCGGACTTATAGCGAGCCCTGATGCTCGGGATGAGGTAGTCCGCGAAGGCGCCCTGGAGGCCGAGGCGGGGTGCGAAGCCCCAGTCGGTCCGGGCCGCAGAGTCGTCGACGTCGGCCGGCCACGAATCGACGATCGCTTGCCGCTTGAGGTCGGTCTCGAACGTGATCTCGGCGCTCGGAAAGCCGGCCATGACGAGATCGCGGATCTCGGCCGCCGACGGGTTGAAGGCGGTGATGTTGTAGACGTTCCTGCGGAGCCGGTCGCGGTCGGCGGCAGCGAGGGTGAGGAGGGCTCCGACCGCGTCCGGCATGGCCATGAACGGGATCCGGGTGTCAGGACGGACGAAGCAGGCGTAAGGTTGGCGTTGTGCTGCGGCGTGGATCATCTCGGGAGCGAAGTCCGAGGTGCCTCCCGACGGAACCGTCACGGCGCTGATCAGCCCGGGGAAGCGGATAGCCCGGAAGTCTACCTTGCCGGCAAGATGCTCGGCGGCGAGCTGCTTGTAGTGCAGGTTGTAGTAGACACCGAGATGCTCGCAGTACAGCTTGTTGCAGCCGTACATCGTCGTTGGCTGGTTCCACTCGTGCTCCTTGACTCGCCCGACATGGGCCTTGGTCTCAAGGTCCGGGAGCCCGTAGGCCGCGATCGAGCTCGGGTAGAGGAAGACCACCGGCCGGCCGTGGGACTCGCCCTGAGCCTGTGCGAAGTCGAGCATGTTCAGGGTTCCTTCGACGTTGACCTGGTGGGCGGTGACTGGCGTGAACTCGCCGCGCGTGGAGAGAATTGCAGCAAGGTGGTAAACGGTCTCGATCTCGTACTCCGAGAGAACCCGCTCGAGCAGGTTGGTGTCGAGGATCGAACCTACGAACTCGCGCTCGATCATCTCTGCCAGCGCGGGCTCGAGCGGTTGCAGATCGACCGTGATGATCGCCGCCTGTCCTTCGGCGGCGAGGCGCTCGATGAGGCCGTGACCGATCTCGCCGCCGGCGCCGGTTATGAGAGTTACCGGTTTGCGCATGGACACCTCCGTCGGCCTCGAGGTCCGGCCGCGGCCAGAGTGGCGGAGACTTCGGATGGTGTCAAGAGAACCTTCCCGTAGAAAGACACGTACTGTGAGACGACCGACCTGGTCACCGGAGGCATCTCATGGCCAAGCTCATCCGCATATTCATCATCCTCCTCGTGGTCGCGGGCGCCGCGTTCCTCGTCTACGCCAAGGTCATCAAGCACGACGGCAAAGACAGCGGGTTTACGACGGTCAAGGTAGAGCGCGGGGACATCACGGAAAAGGCGCTGGCGGTCGGCCAGATCGAGCCGCGGGTACGGATCCAGGTCAAGTCGAAGATTTCGGGCATCGTCAAGCGTTGCTTTGTGGCGGTCGGTGACAAAGTTGGTGCCGGTGACCCGCTGTTCGAGATCGCTCCTGACCCGACTCCGCAGGAGCTCTTGAGCGTCGACAATCGGCAGCGCTCGGCAGTGGCGTCGTTCGAAAAAGCCAAGGCCGACTATGACCGTGGCAAGGTGTTGAACCGGCAGGGTCTGTTGTCGGCGGGAGATCTCGGCGGCTTGCGCGAGGCCTACGAGCTGGCGAGGGTGACGCTCGAGGAGGCTCGGGCCAACCAGGAGCTGACGCGCCAGGGCCGGGTCTCCGAGGGGGCCACCCGCGTCGAAACCGTGATTCGGGCCCCGATTTCGGGCACGGTGCTCAGCCGCGCCGTGGACAACGGGGATCCGGTGGTTCCGCTGACCTCCTATCAGCCTGGGACCGAGCTGTCCACGCTCGCGGACATGAGCGACCTCATCTTCAAGGGAACGGTGGATGAGATTGATGTCGGCAAGATCGCGGTCGGCATGCCGTGCCGGATCAAGGTGGGCGCGCTGCCGGACTCGGTGGTGACCGGCCACCTATCCCGGATCGCGCCACAGGCTCAGAAGAGCGAGGGAGCGACCTTGTTCGACGTCGAGATCGAGCTCGATCCTGGCTCCAACCTGACCTTGCGAGCCGGATACTCCGCGAACTCTGACGTCGTCATTCGTGAGAAGAAGGGCGTCCTGCTGATTCCCGAGCGGCTGGTCCAGTTCGAAGGAAAAGAGAAGAAGACGTTTGTCGAGATGCCTGGGCAGGGACCGGAGGCCGAGCCGCGCAAGGTGCCGGTGGAGTTGGGTCTTTCCGATGGCCTGAACATCGAGGTAGTCGCCGGACTGAAGGAGGGCGACGAGGTGGTGCAGCGGCCGCCGAAGGAGATCTCGTGACGGGTCTCGGGATGACCGTGCGTCAGCTCCTGCGCGATCTCGCCACGCAGAAGCTGCGCACCTTCCTCACGGCCTTCGGGATCGTGTGGGGAACGGTAGCGGTGAGCCTGTTGCTGGCCTTCGGCGAGGGGCTGCACCGCCAGCAGACGAAGTCGATGGCCGGCCTCGGCGACCGGATCGTCATCGCCTGGCCGTCGCGGACCTCGAAGGCGTTCCAGGGCATCGGGCGCGGACGTCGGATCCGGCTTACGGAAGCCGATATCGAGTTCCTGCAGGCGAGAGTGCAGGGAATCACCGGCATCTCCTCGGAGTACAGCGACAACTTCAAGGTGAAGTATCAAGACAAAGTGAGAGCGGTTGACGTGTCCGGCGTGTCGCCGATATTCGGGGAGATGCGGAACTTGATCCCGCAAACCGGCGGCCGATTCATCGATCCCATCGACATGACGCAGCGGCGGCGCGTGGTATTTGTCGGCGACAAGATGGCCAGCGAACTGTTCGGGGAAGCGGATCCGGTGGGCAAGAAGGTGATACTCCACGGGTCGCCATTTCTCGTCATCGGTGTGCTGCAGCAGAAGGACCAGGACTCCAACTACTCGGGTCGGGACAGCGGCAAGATGACCATCCCCTCGACGACCTTCCGGGCACTCACCGGGCAGAAGTACATGGACAACTTCATCTACAAGGCGGCTCGGCCGGAGCTCAACAAGGGGCTGACCAAACGGATCACCGCGGCCCTCGGACAGCGTCATCACTTCGATCCGACGGACGATCAGGCGGTCCAGGTGTGGGATACGACCGAGATGTTCGCGTTCTTCGACGCGTTCATGCTCGGGTTCAAGGTGTTCCTCGGTCTCATGGGCGTTCTGACCCTGATTGTCGGCGGCATCGGTGTCTCCAACATCATGAACGTCGTGGTCGACGAGCGGACGAAAGAGATCGGCATCAAGATGGCGCTCGGAGCACGCCAGCGGCTCATTCTGACCCAGTTCCTGCTCGAAACGATGGTGCTGACCGCCGTCGGCGGCGCCATCGGGCTGGGCATCTCGCTATTGATCTGCACCGGGGCCACCCACCTCGGTCTGCAGGAGTATGTCGGCAACCCGGTGCTGTCGCCGCAGGTGGCGGCATTCACGGCCGCGGTTCTCGGGGTCATCGGTTTCCTCGCCGGGTACTTTCCGGCTCGCGATGCCGCCCGCCTCGATCCCGTTGTCGCGATGAAGCTGTGAGGGGGAGGAGATGGCACGTCCCCTGGTGACCTGGCAGTTGTTTCTGAAGGCATCCTCGCTGCAGCGCAAGCGGGCGGTGTTGACCGTGGCGGCGATTGCCTGGGGAACGGTGGCGATCCTGATGCTCCTGGCCTTCGGCCAGGGTTTGAAGGAGCAGCTGATGCGCGGCCGACGCGGCATGGGCGAGAATATTGCGGTGGTGTGGCCGGGGGAGACCTCGAAGGTGTGGGAAGGGCTTCCGACGGGGCGGGCGATCCGGCCACGGGTGGAGGATATTGAGTACCTCCGCCACCGGATGCCCGACGTTCACTTTGTTGGCGAGCTGACGTCGTGGAGCACGACGCTTTCGTACGGGCGCAAAACGATTACCGGCCGGGTTACCGGCGCCAACTGGGAGTACGGCGAGATACGGAATCACTTCGCTCAGCCGGGAGGGAGGTTCCTGAACCCCCTCGACGAGAGAGAGAAGCGCCGCGTGGTGTTCCTCGGCGATGGGCTCGCGAAGGAGATCTTCGGTGACGAAGATGCGGTGGGCAAGATCCTCCAGATCAACCGTGCCCCCTACCTGGTGGTCGGCGTCATGCAGCACAAGCTACAGATGGGGGCCTACGGGGGGCCGGACGAAGACCATGCGGTGGTCCCCATCACGACGTTCGCTTCCCAGTTCGGGCGCGAGCGCCTCAACAACATCGTCTTCAAGGTGGATCGCCCGGACCAGATGAAGGGCGCCATCCGGCGCTTTAGCGAGGCCCTCGGCTCCAAGTACCGCTTCGATCCGGAGGACAAGCAGGTTCTGGGCATATGGGACACCGTTCGTGGGGCGCAGGTCATGGGCAACATCACGATCGGGATCCAGCTCTTTCTCGGCGTTGTCGGCGCCCTGACACTTCTCGTCGGTGGCGTCGGCGTCGCCAACATCATGTATGCGGTGGTGAAGGAGAAGACCCGAGAGATCGGAGTGCAGATGGCGCTCGGCGCACGACGTGGCTGGGTCACCGGTCCGATCGTCCTGCAGGGGCTCGTCTACACGCTCCTCGGAGGTGTGATGGGCCTGCTCATCGCGGTTGTCCTCGTCATGCTGATCGGGCTCGTGCCGACCGCCGGGAACCGCGCGCTCGAGTTCCTCGGCAAGCCAACCCTGTCATGGCAGATAGCCGCCGCGACGGCGGCGATCCTGGGTACCCTGGGGATTGTCTCCGGCTACTTTCCGGCGCGACGCGCGGCTGGGATCAACCCGGCCGAGACGCTGCGCTATGAGTGAGGTGATCGCATGAACTGGCCCTCCCGGCGCAAACCGAACGGCAGCCCGCTCACGGACAAAGGACGGATCATCGAAATGAGAGGTGTCCGCAAGGTCTACGACACCGGTAAGGTGAAGGTCGAGGCGCTGCGGGGCATCGATCTGGCAGTGGCGGAAGGGGAGTTCGTGGCAGTGATCGGACCGTCGGGCTCCGGCAAGTCCACACTTCTCAATCTCCTGGGCTGCCTCGACACGCCGAGTGGGGGCAGCTACCTGCTCGCCGGCGATCCGGTGGCCGACCTCGACCGCGACGGGCTCGCCGAGATTCGGAATCGGCGGGTGGGCTTCGTGTTCCAGAACTTCAACCTGCTGCCACAGCTCACGGCTCTCGAGAACGTCGAGATGCCGCTGCTGTTCGGCGGCGTCGGCGGCCGTCAACGGCACGAACGGGCCCGCGAGCTCCTCGAGAAGGTGGGCCTCGGGGACCGCCTCGAGCACAAGCCGACGGAGCTCTCCGGCGGCCAGATGCAGAGAGTCGCGGTGGCGCGCGCGCTTGCCATGGACCCGGCCGTCATCCTTGCCGATGAGCCCACGGGCAACCTCGACACGACCTCCGGGGTGGATGTCCTCTCGCTGTTGTCCGAGCTCTGGCAGCAGGGCAGCACGCTGGTGGTCGTGACGCACGACCCGGCGCTTGCCGAGAGGGCGCAGCGGACCGTGGAGATTCGTGACGGTCTGGTTGTTGCGGACGGCCGCAACGGGACCGTTTCCAGCTAGCGCGGACCTTTCAGCGCTCCACGGCCGGGAAACACGCGGGCTGGCGAGTTGAGCCAGAACCTCGCGGCGGTACCGTCGCCGCTGTCCACCGTCCGGGCGGTGCAAGGGTGGTGTTGTCGGTTCTGGTGTGGGACACTTCGACTCAGACAGATGTGAACAGGTGTGCCAGCGGCCGCAGCCGAGTGTCGAGCAATTGAGGTGCCTGCGTCATCGGCTCCTCATGAGGCATTGGGGTGTGAGATCCGGTGAAACCCAGCCAGCAAGCCGGAGAGGACGTAAGTGCGGGCGAGCACCACGCGAACGGCTCGCGCCAGCTTCCGTGGCGCCTCCGTCTCACCAACGCCACCTTCGACATTCGTCCCGGTGAGGCATCGATTGCTTGGCTCTTGTTCTTTCACTTCGTCGTTCTTGCCACCTGCCACTACGTCGGCAAGAGCGTCCGCAACGCCACCTACATCGACACCGTGGGAGCGACGCGGCTGCCGTACGTCTACCTGCTGGTTGCTCTGGCATCGGTTCCCGTCCTGCTCGCGTACTCCCGGCTCACCGAGCGTGAGCGGCAGTACAGGCTGATTGTCGGCTGGAGTCTTCTCCAAGCCGCCGGGTTGGCGGTGTTTTACCAGCTGTACGTGTCGCTCGGAACGCAGGCGTGGGTCCCCGTGGCGTTCTACGTGTGGCTGACCATCGGCTTTGGAGTGGCGGTCAGCCAGCTCTGGCTCTTTGCGAGCCAGCTGTTCGACCCTCGGCAGGCGCGCCGGCTGTTCGGTTTTGTTGGTGCAGGCGGGTTAGCAGGTGGCGTCATCGGCGGGCAGTTGGCCCGGATTGGCTCGCATCGGTTGGGGTCGCACGCCATGCTGCTCGTGGCAGCCGCTTTGATGCTCGGTGTAGCCGTGATCGTGATGATGACGGAGCGGGTTCGGCGCCGGATCCCGGCGCTTCGGTCGAGGCGGCGGCCGCCGCGGCGGCGAACGGCCAGAGGCGGCTGGGCTGCGGTGAGATCATCCCGGCTGCTCAAGATGATCGCCCTGGTCATGCTGCTGAGCGTTGTCGTCAGCCAGATGGTCGATCTCCAGTTCAACTGGGCGATCCAAGAGGCCACCACGGGCCTCGACCAGCGTACTGCCGTGTTTGGTTTCTTCTACAGCGTGATGGGTTTGCTGGCGTTCGTCTTCCAGCTGTTCTTCACTCAGCGCATCCACCGCAGGCGTGGAGTCGGGTTCGCGATGCGCGTGATGCCGACGACCGTGGGGCTCGGCACCGTCGCGCTGATCGCTGCCGCCACGGCCCTGCCGGCGGTGCTGTTGCCGGTGGCGTGGTCTCTGAAGCTGAGTGAGAGTGGGCTACGTCACTCACTGGACCAGTCCACCAGGGAGCTTCTCTTCGTCCCCGTTTCCCAGGCGGTGCGGGGCCCCGCCAAGGCGTTCATCGACGTCTTCATCCAGCGCGCCGCCAAAGGTGCGGCCGCCCTCATTCTGCTGACCGTGACCTTTGGTTTCCTTTCCCTGCGGGGAGTGAGCTGGCTGACGTTGGTGCTGGTGGCGGCGTGGATCGCGGTTGTTACATCCACCCAGCGCGAGTACGTGGCGGCTTTCCGCCGTGGTCTCAAATCGGAGGTGCTGGGGGAGCCGGCGCTGATCCAGCTCGGAGACGTGGATACGATGACGAAATTGGTTGAGCACCTCGGCAGCTCGGACCCCCGGCTGGTCAGACACAGCCTCGAGCTCCTGGCGCGCCACGGCCATCACCGCCTGGTTTCGCCGCTGCTGCTCCACCACCGGGACGCGGGCGTCCGCAGGATGACGCTCCGGCTGCTGGCGGAGGATCGGCGGAGTGAGGCCGTGCCGCTGGTGGAAATGACACTTGAGGATCCGGAGCCCGAGGTGCGGCGCGAGGCGGTACAAACGCTGGCCGCAATCGAACGTCGGGAGGCCGGACGGGTCATGATTCCGCGCCTCAACTCTCCGCACCCGAACATTCGTGCTGCCGCGGCTGCGGATCTGGCGGCGAGCGAGGACGCAGAGGCGGCCGCCCGTGCTCGCGCGGTGCTCGGTGAAATGGCGGTTGACGCGGACCCGGCGGTGCGGACTGAGGCCGCACGTGCGGTGAGTCGGTTGGAGGATGACGACAGTCGGGAGCTCGTGGTCCAGCTGCTCTACGACACCGATCTCAACGTCGTCCGACAGGCCATGAGAAGTGCTGGCCACCGTGTCGCCGCCGGCGAAGACACCCCAATCTTCGTGCCCATTCTCCTGTCGCTGACCGGAAACCGGCGCCTCAAGCACGAGGCACGGGAAGCGTTGGTCGCACACGGAACACACGCCATAGCTCCTCTGGTCCGGTTCATGGGCGATCGGGAGGAGCAGATCTGGGTCCGGCGGGCAATACCGAAGACAATCGCCCGTCTCGAGGTTCGAGCGGCAGCGGCGGCGCTGGTGGAGGCCCTGGACGCACCGGACGCCTTTCTTCGCAGCAAAGTGATCGAAGCGCTCGGGTCGATTCGGCGGCGCCATCCCGAGATTGCGGTTTCCGCTGACGTGGTTCGCAGGCAGATCCGAGTCGAGGCCGGACGATACCTTCGGGCGCTGGCAGACGTTTGGTCGGTGAGCTTCCTGCACCAGGGCCGACTCGTGGGCTCGCGGGTGGTGTGGCAGACCAGCGGGCACGTGCCGACGTTCTTGCAGCAGCTCCTGGCTGAGCGCATGGCCCGCTCGGTGGAGAATACCTTTCGCCTCTTGGAGCTCATCCTCAACCCGAAGGACGCCGGCGCCGCGAGGCGCAGCTTCGTCAGCTCGTCCCCGACCTCGCGAGCCCGGGCCCTGGAGTTTCTCGACAACACGCTGACTGGGGCAATCCGGCGAGATGTCTTCCTGGTGGTTGACGACACGTTGGCTGAGGACAAGCTGCAGCAGGGTCGGCAGCTGTTTCGATTGACTGCCGAGGCACCCGAGGAGACCCTGCACCGACTCCTCTCGGCCGATCTGGAGCTGGATCCCGACATCGCCGGGTGCTGCCTCGCTGCAATCCACAGTGTGTGGTCGCAACGAATCGAGGCTCTCTACCCCGAGCTCGAGCGACTGGCCGACACCAGCCCCGACTCGCGCGTGAGAGAGTCCGCCGGGTGGGCGGCGAGAACTGTCCGCGTAACCGCAGTGCCGCACTGCGGGTCGGACCGAGAGGAGTTGTCCGCGATGGTCATGCCGCTGATTCAAACGGTGACCTTCTTGCAACAGATGGAGCCATTCGCGTTCTGCACCGCCGAACAGATCCTCCAGCTTGCCGAGATCGCACACGACGAGGTGTGCGCCGCAGGCGAGCTGGTATTCGAGCGTGGAGAGCCGGCCTTGGCACTGTACGGCGTCGTCGAGGGTGAGGTGGAGGTACACGGCCGAGATGAGGCATCCGTCACCGTCGGGCGGGGCGCTACCTTCGGAATCCGGGACATCCTGGCCGGCCGACTGCGAACCGAGACTGCGGTGGCGACTGTCCAGACTCAAGTTCTTTTGATCGAGGCCGAAGATCTGTTCGACCTGATGTCAAACAACATCGAGATCGTGAAGGGGCTGATCAAGCGAATCCTGGAAAGCGCTGAAGAGGGAGGCAAGCCGCCATGGGGAAGGTGATCACGGTAAGGCATCGTCGTCTCAGGTGGTCGGTAAAGCTGGCTGCCATGGTTCTGGTGGTGCTGCCCGCCTGGAGCAGCCTGCGAGGTGGAGAGCGTGTGGTGGCGATTGGAGATGTCCACGGCAGCTACAAGGGCCTCGTCACCATTCTGGTAAGGAGCGGGCTCTTGGATGCCGGGGGTCACTGGAACGGCGGTTCGCAGGTGCTGGTCCAGACGGGAGATCTGTTCGACCGCGGAGCCCAGGTGCGTCCGGTTCTTGACCTTCTCACCCGGCTCCAGGCGGAAGCGACGGCAAGCGGAGGGAGGGTGATCGTGCTCCTCGGCAACCACGAGGCGATGAACCTCATGGGCCTCGAGAGCTACGTCAACCCGGCAGTCTACGAGGCTTTCGCCGGGCGGGGTTCCAGGCGGGCGCTGAAGCGCGCCTACGCCCAACGCGCGAGGTTCTGGGAGCACCGAGCCCCGGAGCTGGGCATCGAGGTGCCCGCCGGCGCCGTGGACAAGGAGGTCTGGCTGGGGGCGCACCCCCAGGGCTGGGTGGAGTACCGCGCAGCGCTGGGACCGGGAGGGGAGCTCGGCCGCTGGCTTCACGGGCTCCCGGCGGTGGTGGTGGTGGGTGGCACACTGTTCGTCCATGGTGGCCTGGGGCCGACCGTCCGTGGAATGGATGTGGAGTCGATCAACCGGCATGTGGCTGGCGAGCTCGCCACCTTCTGGCAGGCCCGCTCCGAGATGGAGTCGGAGCAGTTGGTGCCTCCGCTGGCGTCGCTTGCAGAGATGATCCTCGGAGCGCGTGCGGCACCGGGCCGTGACGAGCGGGAGCCGGCGAGCGCTCGAGACCACCGGCTGCTCGAGGAGGTTCTCCACGCGAGGACGTGGTTCCTCCTCGATCCCGAAGGCCCCCTGTGGTATGGGGGGCAGGCGAACGGATCCGACGGCGAGGTCGGCTCCAAGACTGTTGCAGCCCTCGATGCCCTCGGCGTTCACCGGATGGTGGCCGGCCACACGCCGTCGCAGGACGGCCGCATCCACGTCCGTTTCGGAGGGCGGGTGTTTCTCATCGACACGGGAATGTTGTCGGAGGTCTACGCCGGAGGCCGCCCCAGCGCCCTCGAGATCCGCGGCGAAACCGTCACCGCCATCTATCCCGAGGAGAGGGTCCATCTGGTGGGGCCGGACGGGCCTTCACACCTGACTGGACTGGGCGGACACCCGGAGCTCCTGGATGCTGACGGGAGACCGCTGTCCCTGACCTCCAAGGACGAGATACTGGAGCTCCTGCGAACCGGGCGGGTGACATGGCATCGCGGGATCGGTCGCGGTATCAACGAAAACTACCAGCTCCTCCTGGAGAAGGACGGCCTCCGGGTTCACGCCGCCTACAGGGTTGTGGACCGCGAGGCCGATCTTCCGGTGGGAAGCAAAGTCGAGATGCTTCGCGAGTACGGCGGTAGCGTCCGGGACCGGGCCATCTACGAGGCAGCCGCCTACGAGATGAGCCGGATCCTCGGTATTCACAGGGTGCCGCCGGCGGTGGAGCGAGGGGTGGAAGAGATCCGGCGGCGGGGGCGAGCCCCTCGAAGCACGGTTCAGCTTTGGCTGGAGCATGTCAGCGGCGAGAAGGATCGTCGATTGCGCGGTGTGGTCTCGCCCGACCCTGACTACGAGCGCCAGCAGCTGCAGACGATGTACCTGTTCGACAACATCATCGGCAACATCGATCGTACGCAAGAAAACCTGCTCGTCGACCGCAACTGGAAGCTGTGGTTTATCGACCACACGCGCTCTTTCATCAAGTCTGCGAAGCTGGTCAACCCGGAAGAACCCACACGATGTGAGCGGCAGGTCTGGCGTCGCCTGACGAGCCTGGACGAGCAGGACCTGCGCCGCCGCCTGGAGCCGTACCTGGAGAGAACGGAGATCAACTTCGTGCTGGTCCGCTGGCACAAGATGATCGAGATACTCCGGGCGCGCATCGAGGCCAATGGAGAAGGCGCGGTCCTGTTCGACCTCAAGGACATCTCACGCAGCCAGGTGCGGTCGGAAGCAGGGCCCGAGGAGCTGAAGCCTGCTGCCTGACTCTCCGGCGTGCCGGCCATGATTTCGACTGAGTGATTCTGCTCAGGCGGGCGCCGCTGCTGTCGCCGAGTTCATGATGCGCGCGAAGGCGCGGAGAATGGCGGTCCCGTGGCCGGGGTCGGCAAGGTGCGCGCTCAGGGAATCTGGATCCAGACCCTCCCGGGTCAGGATTTCGTGCCGCTCGTCGAGGTAGGTCCGCATGATGCGGGCGTCGAACTCGGGATGGAACTGCACGCCCCATGCTTGGGTGCCGACGCGGAAGGCGTGGTGTGGGTCGCGTCCGCTCTCCCCGAGCGGGATGGAGTTCGGCGGAAGCTCGAGCACCGACTGCAGGTGGGTGGCCTGGACGATAAGCGTGACGGGTGAGCCGGCGAACAGCGGATCTGTCAGAGCGCTCGGCAGGAGCCGGACCTGCACGGTCCCAATCTCACGCCCGTTGGGGTTGTCGCCGACCCGGCCGCCAAAGGCGTGGGCCAGCAGCTGGTGGCCGTAGCAGATGCCGAGGACGGGAGTTTGGGAAGCCACGGCCCGGCGCAGCCAGGCGGCGGTGCGCTCACTCCACGGATGGAGGTCCGGGACCATGGCTGCAGAGCCAGTGATGACGGCGCCGGCGATCGACTCGGGCGCCGGCAGCTCCTCGTTGCGGAACACCGTGGCCACCATTGCATCCCGAGCATGAAGACCCATGCCGCGGAGGATCCACTCCTCAAAGGTCCCCAGGCGCTCTGCAACGAACGGTGACGGCTCGCCGGTCTTGACTATCAGCAGAGGCTTCAACGGCTCTCCTTCGTCGACCAGGGAGGATACCACCTGTCAGGAGGCGACCCGTACTCCGGGTGCTGAGGCATGCCAAGGGCGGATCGAAGGCTCACCCCGGTGGTGAATCTGAAGGTCGGGCCTCTGCCGCTGAAGGATGTCTCGCCGGTTTCGCTGCGATCGCTCAGGAATGGTCCGGGCTCGAGGTCTGGAGCTCAAGGCTCGTTTCCCCCGGGCTCGCTTGCCTCTGGCTCGACGCGGAGACGGGAGGCGAGCGACCAGAAGCCGACGAACAAGATGCCGCCAGCGATCCCAGCGGCGCCCCACAGTGTGTTGCCGCCGCACCGCTGGTAGATCCACCCGCCGACCGCCGGCGCTAGCACGAACGCGGTCGAGAACGCGAGCGCGTAGGCGCCCATGTAGCGGCCAGCGGCGCCGCCTCCCGCCCGTTCCGCGGCGATGGCATTGGTCATGGGTAGCGCCAGCATCTCTCCCAAGGTCCACACCAGGGTCGAGAAGACGGCCACCAGGATCGAGTGGCCAAGCGTGAGGAGCGCCAGGCCGCAACCCACCAGGCCAGCCCCCACGGCTGCCACCCGCATTGAGCCCAGCCCCTCGACCGCGCGCATCAGCAGCATTTCGAAGGCGACAATCATGGCCGGGTTGAGGGCGATGAGAAGGCCAATGCCTCGCTCGGAGAACCCGAAGCTGTCCCGCAGCTCGAGCGGAAGCGTGACCCAAATCTGCAGGAAGACGATGCCGAGGAGAACGATGAGCCCGAGGAAGGCGAGGAACGTGGGATCCCGCCACGGGGACTCGGTGGGCCGGCGAGAGGCCCCCGTTGCTACCGAGGCCACCGGCCGCGGGAACCCGAGCGTCGCTGCGAGGACGATGGCTGCGGCCCAGCAGGTCGCGGCATCGACCACGAACAGCAGCGGGTAGTGGTGCGCGGCGAGGAAGCCGCCGACCGCAGGCCCGATCGCCATTCCGATGTTGACCGAAAGACGAACGAGGGCGAAGCAGCGGGCTCGGATTAGGGGCTTGCTGAACTCGGCCACGGCGGTCATGACCGCGGGCCGGAAGCTCTCGGCGACGACACTGACCAGGAACACAGTCGCCGCCAGAACGGGGAAGCTGGAGAGACGTGTCAGGATGAGGAAGCCGATGCCGGTGCCGACGAGTGACAGGCCCTGGACGCGCAGCGCGCCGACGCGGTCCGACAGCCAGCCGCCCAGAGCCGAGCCGGCCATTGAACCAACTCCGTAGAGACTCAAGATCTGGCCTGCACGAGCGGCCGAGAAGCCGAGACCGCGGGTCAGGTACAGGCTCAGGAACGGTAGCACCATGGTGCCGGCGCGGTTGACCAAGATCGCGCCCGCCAGCAGCCATACAGGACGAGGCAGCCCAGAGAATGAAAGACGGTATGCAGCGATGACGCGTCGCACGGGGCGGCAGCTCCTCCCTGTTAGCCCGCTGTTCTCGCAACCAGGGGCCTGCGGCGCGCGATCCACCTACCCTGGCAGCGTTTTCTGGCCTCTGGGTTCTCCAGCCCGAGCTGGCCCTCTCGGGGCTTCACGCCCTCGGCGCGCCTGCCCCGCCGGGCGGTGCACGAGGTCCCTAATCGCCGCCGAGTATGTCTGTGCACGCATCTGGTCAATAACACACCCATCACCGGCACCTCCCGTGAGTCGTTGCATGCGGCGGTGAAGGATGCACGCTGCAGAGTGCAGTGTACGCAGGAACGGCAACGGAGTTGCTCGATGTTGCCAGGTTTGGCACGACAGTGGCACGCCGATTGCAGTGGTGTACTCTCGAGACGATGCCCCATGTGCGGGGTGAACGGAGCGCGAGGGATGACGATTCGAACACGCTTGTTCCTTGGTGTCGGAGCGCTGGTGCTGGCCCTGGTCGCCGTCCAGCTATGGCTGCAGGCCCGTCAGCTGCAGGCAATCGAGAGGGGGCTCGGCGAGGTTGCGACGACGGTCGGCTCGGCCCTGCTCACCGGACCCGCGGCACCGGTCCTGTGGCACGCGGAAGAGAGGAACGGCGGTGGCCCGGGGCAAGTCGACGTCGAGTGGCGGGTGGAGGATAAGCTGGAGAAGGCGAAGAGCAGCACCGGTCGCGCCGCGACCTCTCACGTTGTTGTTCCGCCGCCACCGGCGGTGACGGTGCCACGGCTGCCGGCTGCCAGCGGGGAAGTCGATCGACCACTGGAGAAGCTTACAGAGCAGCAGCGGGCGAGGGAGCTGTCCAGGATCCGGCTTGACCTCCGCCAACGTCTGCGTGAAGAGAAGGTCCGGGTCGAGGTCGTGCGAGAGGCGAGAAACCGGTTTCTGGTCGTGCGCGGCATCCCTGGCGGCGAGGAACAGATCGAGCTGCCAGTGTCGCCCACGGTTGGCATGGTGCGCCGGAACATGCGCCGGGGTGTCTTGGCGAGCGGTTTGCTGCTGCTGGTCGGCCTGGCCGGTGCGGCAGTGCTGGCCCACAGGGTTGCGCGACCCTTGCAGGCGCTGTCGGGCGGCGTGGAAGCCCTCGGACGCGGTGAGCTTGGTGCCCAGGTGTCGGTGACCGGCGGCGGCGAGGTCGCCGAAGTCCAGCGAGCGTTCAATCGCATGTCGCGCCGCCTCGCGACGTTGGAAGGCGAGAAGCAGCGCTGGCACGAGCGGGAGCAGCTGGCGCAGCTCGGCCAGCTCGCGCGCGGGCTGGCCCACACCCTTCGCAACCCGCTCAACACACTGGGATTGGCGGTTGAAGAGCTGAGCGGTGACGAGGATGGAGAGCGGGAGCGCCTGGCAATCACCGCGCGCGCGCAGATCCGCCGCATCGATCGCTGGTTGCGGTCGTTCCTGGCGCTCGGCGCTGGCGAGGCGGCCGAGCCAGAGGTCTGCGATGCCACCGGCATTGTCCAGGAGGTAGTCCTTGAGGTGATTCAGTGCGGCGCGAGCGTTGCCCTTGAGGTGCCGGCAGAGCAGATCCCTGTCCATGTAGTTTCGCAAGCCCTCCGCGCGGCGGTTGCGAACCTGGTGGAGAACGCAGTTCAGGCGGCGGGCGAAGGCACCGCTGTGGAGGTCGCGGTTGCCGGCGATGGGAGGGAAGCCGTCATCACTGTCGCCGATCGTGGCCCCGGTCTTGCCGACGAGGTTCGAAGCAAGCTGTTTTCGCCTCACGTTACGACCAAGGTGGGAGGATCCGGGATGGGGCTGTTCTTGGCCCGCCAGCTGGTGGTCGGACTTCATGAAGGACGGTTGTCGGTTCGCGATCGTGACGGCGGCGGGACGGTGGCCGAGATCAGGTTGCCGCTCTGGCCAGGCTTCGGTGCTGAGGTTGAGGAGGCTGAGGGTGCCTCCTGAGAGCGTTGTCTTGGTGGTCGAGGACGAAGAGCCACAACGCGCTCTGATCGGTGAGATCTTGCGGAAGGCGGGTTTCGAGGTCGAGGAGGCGTCGTCGGCTGAGCTCGCCGCCGAGCGCCTCAAGGATCGCATTCCCGATTTGATCCTCTGCGACTGGCGGATGCCGGGCCGGAGCGGTGGGGATCTGCTCGACGACGTGCGCCAGAGAGACCTCGGGTGCGGCTTCATCGTGATGACCGCGTACGGGTCGATTGCACACGCGGTCGACGCAGTGCGCCGCGGCGCTGACGACTACCTGGCGAAGCCCTTTGAGCGGGAGGTCTTACTGCTCGCGGTGCGCCGCGTGCTCAAGACGCGGCGGCTCGAGGATGAGAACCGACACCTGCGTGAGGCGGCGGCGGACCGAGATCGCTTCGGCCGGCTGATCGGCCGAGCACCTGCCATGCAGCGGCTGTACCGGGCCATCGAGAAGGTCGCAGTGACCGACGCGACGGTCCTCGTCACTGGCGAGTCCGGCACCGGCAAGGAGCTGGTGGCGCGGATGCTGCACACCACGAGCCGCCGGTCGGCGGCGCCGTTCGTCGTGGTGAACTGCGCGGCGATTCCGGCGACGCTGATCGAGAGTGAGCTGTTCGGCCACGAACGGGGAGCGTTCACGGGCGCCCACCGGCGGCGGCTCGGCCGTTTCGAAGAGGGGGAAAGCGGAACGCTGTTTCTCGATGACGTCCAGAGCTTGCCCCTCGAGCTGCAGCCGAAGCTCCTGCGCGTGCTCCAGGAGAAGTGCTTTACGCGTCTCGGCGGCGTCGGCGAGATCGCCTGCAACGTTCGGGTGGTGGCGGCGACCAACCGCAATCTGCCGGAACTGGTCGCCGACGGATCGTTTCGCGAGGACCTGTACTACCGCCTCGACGTCGTGCCGCTGACGGTGCCGCCTCTGCGCGAGCGGCGCGAGGACATTCCGCTGCTCGCAAGGGAGCTGTTCGACCAGGCGTGCCGCCGTCACGCCTGCAGCGTGCGGCCGCTGCCGTCGGTTGTGCTGCGGCGGTTCATGGCCTACCCCTGGCCGGGCAACGTGCGGGAGCTGGCCAATGTCGTCGAACGCCTGGTGTTGCTGGCCGAGGACGGCGGGGTGCGGGAGGAGGACCTTCCTGGAGAGGTCCTGAGACCCGAGGGCGACGCTGGCTCTCTACTCCGGCTGCCACCCGGGGGGCTCAACTGGGAAAAGCTCGAGGCGGACCTGCTGCGGCAGGCGCTGGCGGCAACTCAGGGCAACCGCACGCAGGCTGCCCGCCTGCTCGGGTTGAGCTACAAGGCTTTCCTCTACCGGCTCGACAAGCACGGGGAGTAGCCTCTTGTCCCCATTTGCGGAGCCCTCTCCTGATTTCGGGACCCGGATGTTCGGCCGGGGAGGCGGTGGCGGCGGCACGGTGGTGGCATGTAGCTTGCTCTCAGGTTCGGTGCCGGGCGGCATCAGCGTCGTTCGAGCCGGGACGTTGGAGGTTCAATCATGAGAGACAGATTCTGGTTGCAGACCCTGGTGGCCGCCGTTCTACTGCTTCTGGGTGGCGCGTTGCTGGCCTTCAGCGCCGAGGTCAAGGTAGATGTCGACAAGAAGTCGGGGTCGACCCAAACGGTGACCGTGGTCCTCGGGGACGTGACCCACACCGTCACCCTCGGCGACTTGAAGGAAGGCGAGGCGCGGACCTTCGGCGAGGGCGATGATGCGGTGACGGTCATGCGTAAGGACGACCGGCTGCTGGTGACGACGAAGGAAGATGAAGGGGCGGCGGAGGGCGGTCAACGCATCATCATTGTCCGCGACGAGGATGGCAAGCGGCTGGAGAAGAGCATCCAGATGAAGGTGGAGAGGCTTGACCGCAGGGCCGAGCGGATGGACGCGCGGTGCCGTCGCCACGAGAAGCGTCTACAGGTGCACCATGAGGTTTCAGAGAGACTGCGGGAGCGCCTTGAGAAGCTCAAGCAGCGCTTGTCGACGTTGGATCTCGAAAAGGGCAAGGTGCCCGGGGACCTGCTCGAGGAGCTCGACAGCCTGCAGCTGCCCGAACTGCAGGACTTCGGCGATGATGTATTCCTGGTCGAGCCCCATCCCCATGTCTGGGTGTCGGGTGATGATGATGACGAGGATGTGCGGGTGATGGTGCTCGGCCTGCCCCCCCGCCACCGTCACGGAGCTGGCGAGCTCGGGTGGATCAGCGAGGACGATCACTCGGTGCGCTTCCGCTGCGACAAGGACGACGTCACTCTCCGCGTGCCGGACGCAGCGGCCAAGGGGAGGACCTTCAAGTGTCCGATCTGCGGTGCCGCAATGCACGAGCTCGAGCCCGTTAAGGAGGGCCGCAAGGTCATCGTGAAGAAGCATGTCTCCGAGAAGAAGAAACAGCAGGAGATCGAGAAGAAGACAGAGAAGAAGTGAGAGTGGAGAGGTCAGCCAACCGGACCTGACCCGCCACTCGAGCGAACGGCGGGCGAGCAAGCTGGTACCGTTGGTAGGTGCTGATCGCCGAGACGTTCGTGAGCCTGCAGGGCGAGGGGATGCTGGCCGGCGTTCCCTCGTTCTTCATTCGTACGAGCGGCTGCAACCTCCGGTGCGGCTGGTGCGACTCGCGGTACACATCGTGGGAGCCTGAGGGGGAGCGCGTGCCGGTGGACGAGCTGATCGGGCGGGCCCGCGGAGGCGGTCTGCGCCACGTAGTCGTGACGGGTGGCGAGCCTCTGTTGCAACGGGAGATCGGCGCGCTGACGTCGGCCCTCCGCGAGTCCGGCTTTCACCTGACCATCGAGACCGCCGGGACGGTGGCGCCGGAGGTCGTGTGCGACCTTCTCTCGGTGTCGCCAAAGACCTCGTGCTCCGACCCGGCCGGGCGATGGTCCGAACGCCATCGCCGCCTCCGTTCCGACCTTGCTCCACTGAGGCTCCTGCTGCAGCGTCACCCTGACTTCCAGCTCAAGTTCGTGATACGAGAGGCCGGCGACCTCGAGGATGTGAGGGGGCTTCTGGGCCGCCTCGATGGCGTTCCCTGCGATCGCGTGCTGCTCATGCCCGAGGGACGGACTGCCGACGAGGTACGGCAAAGGGCGCCTATGGTCGCCGCCTTGTGTCTCGGGGCCGGCTTTCGCTACACTCCCCGCTTGCATCTTGACCTTTTCGGAGGGGGGAGGGGGGTGTAGCTCATGGGTTTCTTCCGTATCGCCAAGACTTTCGAGGTGGAGTATGCGCACCGGCTCTCGAAGCACCCGGAGAAGTGCCGGTTCCCGCACGGCCACCGGCTGCGGATAGAGGTCGTGGTTCGTGGCCATGAGCTCGATGACAACGACATGGTGTGCGACTACAAGGCGCTCAAGACCCTGGTGCTCGATCTCGTCGAGGAGCTCGACCACGGATTGGGGGTGAGCTCCATCGATCCGCAACGGTCCGTGCTCGAAGAGATGAGCGCGCGGATCCTCGTGTTTGAGGGCGTCGACCCGACAACCGAGGTGCTGGTAAAGCAGCTGTTCGACGAGATCTCTGACAGGCTGACACCCGGGCGCGAGGTCGTGACGTCGAGTGGCGTGATCTACACGATTCCGCGGGGCCTGCGATTAGAAAGGGTGCGCGTTTGGGAAACCTCGACCTCATGGGCAGAGTACGCGGCTGATGCAGGCTGAGCCACTGGTAGCCACGGACGCGGTTGCCGGATGGCTCGAGCGACTCGAGCAGCCGGTCGCGGTGACCGGCGGCACCGGCTTCGTTGGTTCCCACGTGGTTGACACTCTCTGCGCGGCAGGCATCCGGCCGCGGGTGCTCGTACGCGACCGCCGGTCGCCGCGGTGGATCGACGATTGTCCGGTGGAGCTGGTGCACGGCTCGCTCGGCGACGACGGCTCACTCCGCCGCCTGGTCGACTCTGCACGAACCGTCATTCACCTGGCAGGAGTGTTGCGAGCGGCACGTGAGGCGGACTTCGATGCCGGTAACCGGGCGGGCACGGCGAACCTGGTCGGCGCCATTGAAAGCGTTGCTCCGGATGCGATGTTCGTCCATGTGTCGTCGCTGGCGGCCGTCGGACCCTCAGTGGCGATCGACGGCGTCGGCCCAGAAGCGGAGCCGCGTCCTCTGTCAGCCTACGGACGGTCGAAGCTGGCTGCCGAGCTGGCGGTGCGAGAGCTGGGCCACAGGGGCCGCTGGGTCATTCTCCGTCCGCCAGCAATCTACGGTCCGCGGGACATCGATGTGCTCCAGTTCTTCCGCCTCACCTCGCGGGGCGTGGTCCCGCTGCCGGCCGGGGAACGCTGGGTCACGGTGGCGTACGTCGCTGACGTTGTGCGGGCCATCCTCGCAGCCGCGGCCGGGCAGGCACCGTTGCGTGACGTCTACCACCTTGGGGAACCGGTGCCCTACCGGATGCCGGCACTGATCCGCCTGCTCGCGGCTGCCGGAGGGTTGGAGGCACGCCTCGTTTACCTTCCCTCCGCGCTGGTGACGTTTGCCGGCGCCGTCGGCAGCGGTCTCCAGCGGCTCGGTTTCAGTCGTGTTGCGATGACCCGTGACAAGGCGCGCGAGCTCACGGCGCGTCACTGGACGGCCCGCACCTCCGCCTCGTTGAGAGAGCTCGGCCTGAGCGAATGGGTGGAGTTTCCGACCGGGGCCGTTGAGACATGGAAGTGGTACCGGCGTGTCGGCTGGGTACGGTAAGATGCCGGCGCGAGCCGTTTATTCTCGAGGAGGAGAAGTGGACGTATTCCAGAAGTGCGTGGATTTCAGGGAGGCGGACGCGGTTCGCCGGATGGGCCTCTACCCCTACTTTCGGGTAATTTCCTCCGCTCAGGACCCGGTCGTCATCATTGACGGTCGGGAGATGGTCATGCTCGGGTCCAACAACTACCTCGGTCTCACCAACCACCCCGAGGTCAAGGCCGCCGCTGCCGAGGCGCTCGCCGCGTATGGGACCGGGACCGCCGGGTCGCGTTTCTTGAACGGAACCCTCGATATCCACGTCCGCCTCGAGGAACAGCTGGCGGAGTTCATGCAGCGCGACGCGGTCCTCACCTTCTCGACCGGGTTCCAGGTCAATCTCGGTGTCATCTCCTGCCTCCTCGACCGGCATGACGTGGCGTTTCTCGACAACCTGGATCACGCCTGCATCATCGACGGCGCCCGCCTCGGCTTTGGCAAGACGGTCAAGTTCAAGCACAACGACGCACAGGACCTGGACCAGCGACTGGCGGCGTTCGACGGCTCCAAGGGTAAGCTGATCGTCGTCGATGGTGTGTTCTCAATGGAGGGCGACGTCGCCGATCTTCCTAGCCTGGTGCGGGTCAAGGAGAAGCACGGCGCCCGGCTGATGGTGGATGACGCGCACGGGATTGGGGTCTTCGGTGAGCACGGGCGCGGCACCTCTGAGCACTTCGGGCTCGAGGACAAGGTGGACCTGGTGATGGGGACCTTCTCGAAGTCTCTGGCAGCCGTCGGCGGCTTCATCGCGGGCGATGCGAAGGTGATCGACTGGATCCGCCACCACGCGCGGACGCTGATCTTCTCCGCCTCTCCGCCGCCGGCGTCAGTGGCCTCGGTCAGCAAGGCGGTCGAGATTATCCTCCGCGAGCCCGAGCGCCGGCACCAGCTGTGGGACAACACCGAGTACATGAAGCGGGAATTCACGAACCTGGGCTTTGACACCGGGAAGTCGGGCTCGCCGGTCATCCCGCTCGTCGTGGGCGAGGATAGAGCCGCCTTTGTCATGACCATGCGGCTCCAGCAGGAGGGTGTGTTCGCCAATCCGGTTGTGTCACCGGCGGTGCCCCCGGGACGGGCGATGATGCGCACCTCGTACATGGCGACGCACACGCGAGACCATCTCGACCTTGCCCTCGAGGCGTTCGCTAGAGTCGGGCGCGAGATAGGAGTCATCGGCTGATGAGAGAGGTCGAGGTTCGGCCGGTGCGCGGCCGCGCGCAGCTGGCGACCTTCATTAATCTGCCGTGGAAGCTCTACCGGCGTGACCCCCTGTGGGTGCCGCCGCTTAAGTCTTCCGTGCGCGAGCTCTTGGATCCTCGGCGACACCCCTTCTACGAGGGCGGCTCGCGTGCAGAGCGGGAGCTGTTCTTGGCCTGGGATGGTCGTGATGCGGTGGGCCGCATAGCGGCGATCCATAACCGGGCCCACAACGAGTTTCAGGATGAGAACGTAGCTTTTTTCGGCTTCTTCGAGGCGATCGATCGCCCGGACATCGCGCGCGCCTTGCTTGCCCAGGTTGAGGACTGGGCACGGGCTCGGGGTCTGTCCGCCGTTCGCGGCCCCGCCAACCCCTCGACCAACTACGAGTGCGGTCTTCTCGTCGAGGGCTTCACCCGCCCGCCCGTGCTCATGATGACCTACAACCCCCCCTACTACCGTGGTCTGATCGAGGGCGCGGGCTACGCCAAGGTCAAGGACCTCTACGCCTACATCTCGCCGGTGCACGGCGCCCACCTCGACCGGCTCGTCCGGCTCGCCGAGCGCACCCGCAGGAAGCATCCCGAGCTCACGACCCGCGCGGCAAACCTCAAGGAGTTCGAGAGCGAGGTCCGGCTGGTGCAGGAGATCTACAACTCCGCGTGGGAGAAGAATTGGGGCTTCATTCCGATGTCGGACGCAGAGATCGAGTGGCTGGCGGGGGAGCTCAAGGCGCTGGTCCAGCCCGATCTGCTACGGTTCGCGTTCGTCGACGGCGAGGCCGCGGGTTTTCTGCTCGCCATCCCGGACTGGAACCCCGTCCTCAAGGACCTGGGCGGTTCTCCCTGGCGGCATCCGGTGCGTACCTTGCGGCACGTCTTGACCACCAAGGCTGAGAAGCTGGAGGGACTGCGCGTCATCACGCTCGGGGTCAAGGAGGAGTTCCGCAAGCGCGGCTTCGAAGGAGTTTTGTTCGCCGAGGGCCTGCAGCACGCGCTACGGATCGGCTACGGGTGGTGTGAGTACTCGTGGATTCTCGAGGACAACGAGCTGACCAAGCGGACCGTACGTCTCATGGACGCGGACCTCTACAAGAACTACCGTATGTACGAGAAGCCGCTGCAGTAGAGGGCTCCTCATCTAGCCGGTCTCTTGACGGTCGCATGGAAGTCGGGACCGGTTCAGCGGACCCGGTTCCACTGGTGTTTCACTCACAAAGCGGAAGACCCGGCTCGTCGGCGGCCCCGGTCGCTGAGAGAAACCGCTTGATCAGCCGGCGTGTGAAGCGGCGCCGTTCCTTGGCGCCGAGCTCGTTCGGCTGCAGGGGGATCTGGGCCGCAGCCAGCGCCTGATGGCCGCCACCGAAGCCGCGCCGACCCGCGAGACGGCGCGCCACGGTACCGGCGTGTCGTTCTCGGTCCAGGGTCCGCAGGCTCAGGTGGAGCCATCCGTCGATGGTCCCGAAGCACAGGGTCCAGGTCACGCCGTCCACCCTCAGTAGTAGATCGGCCGACTCGGCGATCATCTCGGGCGTGTCGAGGCCCTCGAGGCTGGTGACAATACGGTTACCGTAGACCGTCGCGTTGTCGAGGACCGACCGCAACCTCCCGAAGTAGGCGCGAGACAGAGGCGCCGCGACGATTCGGCCGAGAGCGCGCGCGTTTGCGGACGGGTAGAGGGACAGGAACGCCTCGATATCCGCGCGCGTACTTTCCCTGCCGAGATCCTGTGTGTCCGATCGGATGCCGTAGACGAGAGCTGTGGCAAGCGGCGCGTCGATCTCAATGTCGCCCGCGCGCAGGTACTCGAAGAGGATGCTCGAGGTGGCACCGTACCGTCGCCTGATATCGGTGAACCGTGCCCTGCGCGTTTCACGGCGGATCGGGTGGTGGTCGATGACGATATCCAGCCGGACCGCGGCATCGAGGCTGACGTTCCCTGCCCCAGGCTGTGCATCGACCATCGCGATGCGGTCGAAGCGCTCCAAGTCGAGTGATGCCAGGGGGCGGGTGTTCAGGCCCAGGTAGCGGACGAGAGCCTCGTTCTCCGCCCGGCCGATTGTTCCTCCATGCGCCAGTGAGCACGTAGTCCCGGCGAGGCCGTTGGCGATCTGACGCAGCCCGGCAGCGGCGGCGATGGCGTCCGGGTCGGGGTTGTTCTGCATCACGATCAGGACCGTCCGGGCGCCCTCGAGCACCGCCAAGAGCTTGGCCAGTCGCTCTTTCGGTTCGGTTTGCTTCGGCATGCCTCCAACCCCCGGAAGGATCGTGATCGCCTTCTGACGTGCACGACCCGGTGTGATTATAGACCCGGTGAGCGATGGGCCCTCGCGAGCCGCGGTCGTTCGGCGTTGCCAAGGTAGAATTCGGCAAGAGACCACGGGAGGGACCCATGAGCCGACGCCCCTGGCCCCTGCTGCTCGCCGTGCCGGCCGTTGCCGTGTTGGTCGGGGTCGCGGCCATCGCGTACCTCCGCTTCGGTGCGATGCGGAGCCGGCTGCCGGAGTCCGGTGTCACGAGGCTCGCTGTCAGCGGGCTCAAAGGACCTGTCACCGTACGAATGGACACTGCCGGCGTGCCGCACATCGCCGCTACCTGCGAGTGGGATCTCTGGCTCGCTCAAGGCTACCTGCATGCTCGGGACCGGTTTTTCCAGATGGAGTTGGCGAGGCGGGCAGCCGCCGGCAGACTGGCGGAGCTCGCGGGTGAGGGAGCGCTGGCCACGGACCGGAAGCTGAGGACGTGGCGGATCGCCGCCACTGCCTGGCGTCAGGCCGGCAAGCTGGACTCACAGGAACGACAAGCGCTCGACGCTTACGCTGCGGGAGTCAACGCTGCGCTGACAACCTATGGGCGGTGGATTGCGCCGGAGATGAGGCTTCTCGGCCTCGAGCCGGAGCCGTGGCGTCGCGAGGACACGCTCGGCATCGGCATCCTGTTTCAGTTGAGCCTGACCTGGTCGATGGGCGAGGAGCTGGAACGAGGTGTCGAGCTAGCTCGCCTGGGGCGACAGCGGGCCGTCGAGCTGTGGGGATGGACGCCGCAGCAAGCCGCAGACTGGATCCCACCGGGAACGCCGCCCGCCGAGCCGCGGCAGCCGGACGAGGATGCCATCACCCGCTCACTTGGAGGTGTTGGCTCAAACAACTGGGCGATTGCCGGGACCCGAACAGTATCCGGCCGCCCCCTGGTAGCCAATGACCCGCACATCGGCGTCCAGATGCCGGGCACCTGGTATGGCGTTCATCTCGCGGGCGCTGGGTTCGATGTGGCAGGGGTCTCAATCCCTGGCGCCCCGGGCGTGGTCATTGGCCATAACCGGCGCGTGGCCTGGGGCTTCACCATGGTCATGCTGGATGATCAGGATCTCTTTGTCGTCAAGGCCGACCGTGACCGCCGTCGCGAGTTCTTCGGCGGACAGTGGGTTCCGCTGCGAACTCTGACCGAGCGGGTTCGGATCCGGGGCCGTCCGGATCCGGCGCGAGTGGAAATCCGCATCAGTCGCTCGGGACCTGTAGTGCGCGACGACGCCGGCGAGGTGCTGGCATTGGCATGGACGGCACTCAAGGGCGGGACTCCGCTGGGAGCTTTCCTGAGGATGGACCGGGCAGCCGGAGTTGACGAGACGGCGACTGCCTGGCGGGGAGTGGTAGGGCCGGCACTCAACCTGGTGGCAGCCGATGTCGAGGGACACATCCTGCACCAGGTCGTCGGGAGAGTCCCGATTCGAGGCCGTGGAGCAGGCCGTCTGCCTGCTCCAGGTGACAACCCGCAGTGGCAATGGCAGGGGTTTCGCGCGATGGCCGCGAACCCGCGTGTGGTTGATCCGCCGCAGGGCTTCCTTGCCACCGCGAACCACGACCTGTTCACGGAGGGAGACTACCCCTCGACGGAGTGGTTTCCGGCGGAGTTCGCACCGCCGTGGCGGGTACGGCGAATCCGGGGCCTGCTCGCAGCCCGCGATCGTTGGGACGTGGCCTCCTGTGTCGAGCTTCAGGGCGATCTAGTTTCTCGACGGGCGGGGGCGCTGCTCGAGTTGCTGCGGCCGGAGCTCGAGCGGAACGGCGGCCCTACGGCCAGACAACTACTCGACTGGGACGGGAACCTGCGGCCGGAGACTGTGGCGCCGCACGTCTACAGCCGCCTCGTGCTCGATCTGTGTCGTGCGGTGGGCGAAGACGAGGCGCAGAGCATCGGACTGAAGGGCACGCTCATCACGCCGGAGCGGTTGGTGCGGCTGCTCGCCGGCGGCCTACCTGCCGAGTGGTGGGATGACCTCAAGACGCCGCAGGTCGAGGACAGGGGAGCCATCGTCGGAAGCGTTCTCAAGAACCTGGACGACCTCCACATCGACAGCCCCTGGGGCAGCGTCCACACGGTCGAGTTTCCTCACCCGCTGGGCGACCTCCCGACTCTCGGACCACTTCTCGGCGCCAGTTGGAGCCGGGGACCGATCGCCGTCGGCGGCGACGGTGCAACCGTCAACGCTCACTACTGGGAGCTGGATGAGCCCTACCGAGTTTCAGCCATCCCGTCGATGCGGTTCGTGGCCGATGTCGGGGCCTGGGACGAGTCGATCCTCGTGCTGCCGGTCGGCAACTCTGGCAGGCCTTGGTCGGGTCACTACGACGACCAGCTGAGCAGCTGGGTGAGGGTCGAGCCAGTGCGCCTCCCGTTCTCGGAGAAGGCGGTCGAGGCTGCCGCACGAGCCACATTGCAGATGGCACCTTCTACCGGCCGTTGATGGCCGGTGGGGAAGCTCCGTTCCAGTGTCACGCCGCGAATGGCACCCCCGGTTGCGGCTCTGAAGCGAGGGCAGCGGGCCCAGAAAGCTGGGCCGCTGTTACACTCTCGCCATGGCAGTCTGCCTCGGTCTCGTGACCTGCGCACCACAGCTTGAGGTGGCGCTGTACGCTCAGGACATGGCCGGACTCTCCTTGGTCCACCTTGCCGGGAGGTCTCCACGGTCACGCCTGCTGCTGGCGGCTGTCGATCTGGTGTTCGAGGATGCGGGGCTGGAGCCGTCGGCTCTTGAGATCGTGGCCGTGACCCGCGGGCCGGGTTCGTTCACGGGAATCCGCTCCGGCCTTGCGGCAGCCTCTGGGCTTGCCGTCGCCCTTGGTGCCGAGTTGGTCGCCTATGACAGCCTTACGGTCCAGGCGGCACGGTGCCGGGTCGACGGTTGGGTGTGGGCGGCGCAGCCGGGTAGGAGAGGGGAGGCGTACGTCCAGCGGTTCGCGATCACCCCCGGGGAGCAGCCACGGGCGGAAAGTGAGATCGAGGTCATCGCGCTGCGCGATGCGGTCCACAGGTATCCATGGGTGGCGCCCGGGAGCCTCGATCTAGCAGGGGCCATGCGGGCCCCGAGCCAGAGGAACGCCGCGGAAGCACTGCTCGACCTGGTTCTCCTCGGTGTGCCGGGACAGCCGATCGAACCTCTCTACGTCGAGGGGCCGCCGATCCACGGTGTGACGTCATGAGCGAAGCTCCGGCCCTCCTCCGGGTGACCGCCCGCGCTCCTCAGCCTGGAGACGTTCGTGCGCTCGAAGCAGCCGAACGGGCGTGCTTCTCGGATCCGTGGCCGAGCCATCTGTTTCTGGCGGAGATCTATGCGCCGGGGCGTTTCCACCGGATCCTCGTGGAACCGGCCGGGTATCTGGTAGCGTACCTGCTGTGCGCGTGGCAGTACCTCGACCTGCACGTGCTGAAGGTGGCCACGCTGCCGTCGTATCGACGCATCGGCCTCGCGCGACGGCTCATGACTCTCGCCGAGGAGCACGCACGGGCGTCCGCTGGAGAGAGCGTGACGCTCGAGGTTCGGGAGAGCAACCTGGAGGCGATTGCTCTGTACCGGAACCTCGGCTTTCTCTCGGTAGGCCGGCGGCCGCACTACTACGGGGATGGGGAGGACGCCCTGGTCATGACCAAGCGGATGGTCGATCTCGGAGATGGATGACAGCTTTCATCCGGGAGCCTCCCCGAAGCACCACGACCCCCATCTCGTTGAGCGCAACAGAGCGCGAGTGAATGTAGAATGAGCCAATGGCCAAGCGACTGGGCGAGATTCTCCTCGACCGTGGCGCGGTGACGGTTGGCGAGCTGCACACGGCGCTCGATGCGTGCCACCGGGAGGGTGGGCGGCTCGGCTCCCACCTGCTGAGATACGGTTACGTCAGCGAGGGTGCCCTGCTCCAGGCGCTCTCCGAGCAGTACGCGGTGCCGCCCGTGACCGAGTCTCTGCTGCTGCGGGCGCCTGCGGCGGTTCTGGCGCTGGTCCCGGCGGAGGTGCAGCTGCGGTTGCTGGCCGTACCGTTCGAGCTGCGAACCGATCTTCTCTCGGTCGGCATGGTCAACCCACGCGACCTGGAGGCCATTGATGAGCTGTCTCGTGTCACAGGGATGCGGGTGCACCCGTTTGTGGCGTGCGAGAGCGCTGTGCGCAAGCTGGCCGACACGTTCGGCGACGAGATCGAGGCTCCCATCCAGACCGGTCAAGGGCCACGAGAGGCCGTGCCATCCTCGGCCTGGGACTCTCTGTGGCTCGTGCCGCGGGCGAGCGGCGCTGATTTGGCTGCGGTTCGGATGCCGGCCACGGCCGCTCGCGAGGTCGGCCTGCTGGCAACATTTCCGGAGCTCGTGCCGGTGCTCGATGCCGGGGGGTGGGATGGGGCTGAAACCCTTGACGACGAGAGTTTCCGGCGTGGGCTGCGACGGGCTGTGCATCGCGACGAGATTGGCGATCTCCTGATGCGCTATGCGGCGCGGCTGCTTTCCCGCATTGCACTGTTCTCGGTCCACAAAGAGAGAGTCGTCGGCTGGATGGCCACCGGCCCAGGTGTGGTCGTTGAGGATGTGCAGGCGGTTCAAGTCAGCGTCGACCGCCCCTCTTTGTTCAGCAATCTGCTCGCAGGTAGTGGCTACCACCTCGGTCCCGTACCCTCCGATGCTGCCAATGCGGATATCGTGCGCGCCCTGGGCGAGCCGGCTCCGGAGGCTCTGGCTGTGGTTCCGGTGTGCGTGAAGGACAGGACCGTGGCCTTCTTGCTAGGAGACAACCCGGGTGAGGTCGGCGCCGTCCCGGTGGCGGATCTCCAGATGATGGCGCAGCGTGCCGGGGTCGCCTTCGAGCTCCTGATCCTCCGCAGCAAGATCTAGGAGCGCGCACCGCATAGCCCGTCTTGGACGCGAGGAGGGGTCGGAGGGTCTGTCTGACGGGCCATGCGGCACGCGCTCCTCTGGATGCGCTGTGCGCATCCTCATAAGTGGCTTTGGGTTTGGAGGCCGCTGCCCAGCAGATCCTGGGGGGACCTTGTGAAGTCAGGGACGAGCTCTTTCCTGCTGGCATTCTCGGGGAGGTTGCGACTATAATCACAAGGGCATCCGGATACCGGGTGCCGTTGGAAGGAGGTACCGATGATCGAGAGGGATCGGTACGTTGAGCTGTTTACCGAGCTGCTTCGCCGGGCGTCGACGCAGCTGCCGTCTGACGTTGTCGAAGCCCTTCGCACTGGCCGAAGTGCGGAGGAGGAAGGGAGTCTTGCGCAGAAGGCCCTGGACACCATTCTCATGAACGTGGATCTGGCTCGCCAGCAGGTGGCGCCGATCTGCCAGGACACGGGGACTCCGGTGGCGTGGATCCACCATCCCCTGGGTGTCAGCACGAGGGAGCTGGGCGAGGCCATGAGGGAGGCGGTGCGCCGGGCAACAAGCCAGCAGGCTTTGCGGCCGAATGCAGTCGAGACGCTGACCGGAAGGAACACGGGTGACGGCGCCGGGCGCGGGATCCCGTTCCTCCACTTCGAGGAGTGGGACCGGCCGGAGGTCGAGGTGCGGGCGCTCTTGAAAGGTGGCGGCAGCGAGAATGTCGGCATGCAGGCCAAGCTCCCTGACAACCGGCTGGACGCAGGGCGCGACCTCGAGGGCGTGCGGCGGGTGGTACTGGACGCGGTAGTTCAGGCGCAGGGCAAAGGATGCGCCCCCGGGACTCTCGGAGTGTGCATCGGCGGAGATCGAGTGTCGGCCTTTGAGGAGTCCAAGCGACAGCTGCTGAGACCGCTCCCCGACGAGAACCCGGTCGCCAAACTGGCGGAGCTGGAGGCGATCCTCCTGCGACAGGCCAATGAGCTCGGCATCGGCCCCATGGGCTTCGGGGGGAAGACCACGCTGTTGGGCGTCAAGATCGGCTCTCTCGACCGCCTGCCCGCATGCTACTTCGTCACCATCAGCTACATGTGCTGGGCCGACAGACGTGCGGGTGTCCGAATCTCGGAAGGAGGCGAGGCAACATGGCTGAGCTGAAGCTACCGGCGGACGAGGAAACGATACGCGAGCTGACCGTTGGCGACTACGTCGAGCTGACCGGCCGCATGATCACTGGACGGGACGCAGCCCACAAGTGGTTGCTCGAGGGTTTTCGCGAAGAGGTGGCACCGTTTCTCGATGGGACGATGATCTATCAGTGCGGGCCGGTCGTGCGCAAGAACGACGACGGGAGCTACGACTTCGTTGCCGCCGGGCCGACCACCTCGATCCGGGAAGAGCCCTACGAGGCCGAGGTCATTCGTCAGTACGGCCTCCGCGGCGTGATTGGCAAGGGGGGGATGGGGCCGAAGACCCTCGACGGTCTCGGTCGCTACGGTGCCGTCTACCTGCACGCTGTGGGCGGGGCGGCCCAAGTCCTGGCGGCCGCGGTAAAGAAGGTGGAGCGTGTCTTCATGCTCGAGGAGTTCGGTGTTCCGGAGGCCCTGTGGGTTATCCACGTCGAGCGGTTCCCTGTGATGGTTACCATGGACTCACACGGAGGAACTCTCCACGAGACGGTTGAACGTGAGTCCCGGGAACGTCTCGGCCGGTTGCTGAACAGTGAAACGAACCGGACATGAGTCTCCGCCGTTCGTCGTGAGCGGAGGAGGTTGTGAGCACAATCTCGTGAATCGGGAAATGAGAACTGGGAGGTCATCATGAGGAACAAGATCACCGTCATCGGTGCTGGCCACGTCGGTGAGACAGCCGCGTACAACATTGCTCGTCTCGAGCTGGGCGACGTCGTTCTGATCGACATCGTCGACGGAATGCCGCAAGGCAAGGCGCTCGACATGTTCGAGTCGTCGCCGGTCTTTCCGTTCGACTCGAAGATCACAGGCACTAGCGACTATGCCGATACCGCCGGCTCGGACATCGTCGTCATGACCGCGGGGCTGCCGCGCAAGCCGGGGATGAGCCGCGACGACCTGCTATTCAAGAACCTGTCGATCGTCAAGGACTGCATAGGTCGGATCATCAAGGGATCGCCAGAGGCGACGCTGATCGTGATCACGAACCCGCTGGACGCCATGTGTGAAGTGGCGCGACGAGTCTCGGGTTTTCCGCGGGAGCGGGTGATCGGCATGGCCGGCATCCTGGACTCGGCGCGCATGCGCTCGTTCATCGCCATGGAGCTGGGAGTCTCGGTCGAGAACACGCACGCCTTCGTTCTCGGTGGTCATGGCGACAGCATGGTACCGCTGGCGCGCTACTCCACAGTCGCCGGAATCCCGATCACGCACCTGCTTTCGCAGGAGCGGATCGACGCCATTATCGAGCGGACGCGTAAGGGCGGGGGCGAGATCGTCGCGCTGCTCAAGACCGGTTCGGCATACTACGCGCCTGGTCTGGCTGCGGCGCAGATGGCGGACGCGATTCTCAACGACAAGCACAAGATTCTGCCCTGCGCGGCGTACCTCGACGGCGAGTACGGCATCAGCGGTACTTACGTTGGCGTACCGATCCAACTCGGCCGCAAGGGCATGGAGAAGGTGATCGAGATCGAGCTGACAGAGGATGAGCGCTCCGCCTTGAACAAGAGCGCTGACGCGGTCAAGGAGCTCATCGAGATGTTCCCCAAGGACCTGGCCTGACCCGATTCGGGGCGGGGCTTTTCCCCGCCCCGGGGTCCCATCCCACGGGCCCGAATGGGGCTTGCAGCGGCGATGCGGTGCAGGTACCGCCCGGGTGGCGAGTTGACAGCTCTCGCCGGCCGCGCGTATATTGTGGTCAGGTTGGAAGGGAGGCGACATGCGCAAAGTGTTTGTCAGCTTCTTCGTGCTGGCTTTGACCGTCGGCGTTGCCGGCGTGGCGGATGCGGGCGCTCCGGGAGCCGCTGGAGCCACCTCCGTACTGACTCATGGTGAGTTCGCCCAGCTGATGATGTCCAGGCTCGCGACCAGGCAGGCTCCGAAGCTGGAACGCGCGGACGCGCTCGAGCGTGCACAGATGCTCGGTCTGATGCCCGAGCAGTGGGCGGTTGAGTCCGTCATGACTCATGCTGAGCTCGCTCAGGTGCTCCAGGCCGCTGGGGTCGCTTACTCTCCGCGTGATGCTGAAGCGCCCCTGACCCGTGAGGTTGCCGACACGGTGGTCAGCCAGGATGCTGACCAGCTTCGTTCGTATGTTGGAAGGACGATCGGCCGTGCCAGGTCGATCCAGGCGCCAGTAACCCACACGATCAGCGTCTCCGAGTTCTGACCTTCGACGAGTGACACAGCAACTTGGCGGCCGCCGGAGACCCGGCGGCCGTTGTTCTTTTTTCAGGGCTTCACCAGTGCCTTGCGGAGATCGTTGAGCACCGGCGTCAGGTCCTCGATCCCCTTGTCGGCAGCGAGCTCGCGGAGTGTTCCCCAGAACGGTTCGCCACAGCGGATGCAAATGATCCCGTACCGCGCCAAGATCCTGACGCTCTCGGGCGACTCGGCCACCAGCTCCTCGATGCGGATGTTCGGGGTGATCTCCATGTCAACGCCTCCGACCAGAGTGTACAGCCAGGTGTAACAACTGTCAGCGTCTCTCGTGCCGGCTCCTTTTGCCGGGGTGGAGGCCGAGTGGCGGCTGGCACCGGGAGGTGAATCACGCTAGACTGCGGCTCGCGGCCGGCCTCCTCGAGCCGGCAGCGGCGACAACTCTCGCCGAGCAGCAGAAGGGCCTCTGAGGAGGAGATCATGGGCTTCGATAACCTCAAGGTCGCGACCCACGATGGCGTGCAGTGGATCACGATCGACCGTCCGGAGAAGCTGAACGCTCTCAACATGGCTACGCTTGCGGAGCTCGATGCGGCGGTGGCCGCATCGGCGAGCGACAATGCTGTTCTTGCCGTGGTGCTCACCGGCAGCGGCGACAAGGCTTTTGTCGCGGGTGCCGACATCGCCGAGCTCAACGTTCTCGGGCCGGAGGCCGCGAAGGAGTATGCTCTTCGCGGGCAGGCAGTGTTCAACCGGATCGAGTGCTCGACCAAGCCGATGATCGCTGCGGTCAACGGCTATGCCCTTGGCGGTGGCTGCGAGCTGGCCATGGCGTGCCATCTGCGGCTTGCCAGCTCCAACGCCGTCTTCGGTCAGCCGGAGGTCAAGCTCGGGCTGATTCCCGGCTTTGCCGGTACCCAGCGGTTGCCACGGCTGGTTGGCAAGGGGCGTGCTCTCGAGATCCTGCTCAGCGGACGCAACGTCAAGGCAGGTGAGGCCGAACGGATTGGACTTGTCAACCGTGTCGTCGAGCCGCTCGAGCTGACTCAGGCGGTGCAGGAGCTCGTCGCGGCCATTCTCCGCAACGGCCCGGTTGCGGTGGGACACTGCGTTGAAGCGGTACAGCATGGCGTGGAAATGTCGTTCGACGATGGCTGTCTCCTCGAGGCTACCCTGTTCGGGCTCTGCGCCGCTGGGGAGGAGATGCAGGAGGGCACGGCCGCCTTCCTCGAAAAGCGGCAGCCGCGGTTCAGGAGGTCCTGAGAATGGTCCGTGCACTGGTTGGATTGTTTGCCAAGAGCCCGTTCAAACCGCTCCAGGTTCACATGGACAAGGTCATGGCCTGCGTCAACCTGGTGCCGGACCTGGTTGGCGCTCTCGTCGACGGTGATGACGAACGGTTGGCCCAGATCCGCAAGGAGATCACCCGCACCGAGCACGAGGCCGACCTTGTCAAAAACCAGCTGCGGGACAACCTCCCAAGGACCCTGTTCTTGCCGGTCTCGCGTGCCGACCTGTTGCAGCTGATTCACCATCAGGACGATATCGCCGATGGTGCGGAGGATGCTGCGATCCTCTGTGGCATGAAGCACCTGACGGTTCCGTCCGGGCTCAAAGACGATGTCCTGCGGTTCGCGGAGCTCTGCGTGGGAGCCGCTCGCTCCGCCGAGGAGCTGGTCGCCAAGCTCGATGAGCTTCTGGAGACCGGATTCGCCGGACCGGATGCCGCGGAGGTCACGCAGCTCGTCGATCGGATAGGCCAGCAGGAGTGGGAGGCGGACAAGGGAGCGTTCAAACTTCTCAAGGCGTTCTTCCGGTCGGATCAGATGGCCTCCTGCAGCGACATTGTGCTGTGGATGAAGCTGTGCGAGGCTCTCGGCGATATCGCCAATGCCGCCGAGCAGGTCGCCAACCACCTGCGGCTCATGCTCGCTCGCTAGGGCTTGGCCATGGGCGCCTTTCTCCTGGTCGTGGCCATTGCTGCAGGCTTCTACATGGCCTGGAACATCGGTGCCAACGACGTGGCGAACGCCTTCGGAACCAGTGTCGGCTCGCGAGCCCTCACGTTCCGCCAGGCGGTTGTCGTAGCGGCGGTATTCGAGTTCCTCGGCGCCGTGCTGGTCGGCGCGCACGTCACTGGCACGATCCGCTCCGGGCTGTTCGACCCGACCCTTCTCGCTGGGAGGGAGCACACGCTGGCCCTCGGGATGCTCGCGGCCCTGATCGGGGCCGGAATCTGGCTGCAGATTGCCACGCACATGGGGTATCCAGTGTCGACGACGCACTCCATCGTCGGCGCCATCGTCGGCTTCGCTCTGGTGGTCCTGCCAAGCGATGCCATCAACTGGGGTCAGGTCGCGAAGGTCGTAGCCTCTTGGATTGTCTCTCCGGTGGTCGGAGCTCTACTTGGATGGGCGATCTTCCTCGTCTTGAAGAAGCTGATCTTCAACCGGCCCGATCCGCTGGCCCGATCCCGGAAAGTCGCCCCGTTCCTTCTGTTCTCCGTTTTCTTCGTGCTGTGCCTGAGCTTCCTGTACAAGGGGCTGAAGCAGCTCCACCTCGACTTCTCTCCGTTGCATGCGGTCATGATCGCCGCGGCGGTCGGTTTCGTTGCCTGGCTCGTGGGATGGGCTCTGATCCGGGGGAATGCCCGCGACATGCCATACTCGAAGAACCTGGGCCAGGTGGAGGAGCTCTTCCGGCACCTCCAGATCATCACAGCGTGCACGGTTGCGTTCGCCCACGGCGCGAATGACGTGGCCAACGCGGTCGGCCCGATGGCCGCCGTGGTCTCGATCATCCAGAGTGGTGCAATCCTGCCTTCAGTGGAAGTGCCATTGTGGATCCTGGCACTGGGCGGCGTAGGCATCGTGATCGGCCTTGCGACGTTCGGCTACAGGGTGATCGAAACCGTCGGCAAGAAGATCACCGAGATGAACCCGTCCCGCGGTTTCTCCGCCGAGTTTGGGGGTGCGGTCACTGTTCTTTTTGCCTCGCGTCTCGGCCTGCCGGTGTCGACTACCCATGTCATCGTCGGCGCCGTGATCGGCGTCGGTTTCGCGCGCGGCATGGCCGCCCTCGACCTCAGGGTCATCCGCGAGATTGCAATCACGTGGATCGTGACGGTACCCGCTGCTGGGGTGGTGACCGTCCTTTGTTTCTACCTGCTCCGCGTGGTGCTATAGGGACCCGCGCCGCATTGCCCGCCTCTGGAGCCGGGTCACGGCTGCGGGAGTTTCTGAAGGGCCGCGCGGCACGCCCTTCTTCGAGGACTTGCTGGGCGCGTCAATGGGAGCCGCGGGGGTGAGGCCTACCGCCGCCTCACACGCTGGTAACATCCGAACAGGACCGTCCTGGGCGCAGTCTCTTGCCTGAAGCGTGTGGTGTACGCTAGATTCTTGACAGAAACGCGAGATGAGGAGGTCCCGTAGTGGGCGGAGACGACGGCCCGAAGAAGATCAAGGTCGTTGACCGGCGTTGGTTCACCGATAACGGCCAGCCTCGCGAGGGCCTGGGTGGCTCGAGGTCTGCTCCCGCAAGTGCTGACTCGGTCGAAGCGGCTGGGGCTGTGAGCGGCGCGACATCGGAAGCGACTGCGCCCCGGAGCGATGCTGGTGGGTCGGCGGCGCCGACTCCTGACGAGCTCCGTCCGGACTCGGAGAGCCGCAGATTGCCGAAGGACCTCACCATCGTGCACCTGATCGACTTTCTCGCGCAGCAGGCGGTGATCCTCATGTCGGGTGCGCATGGCGTTACGAAGGATCCGGACCAGGCCCGAGTCTTCGTCGACTTTCTGGGAGTACTGGAGGCTACAACGCGAGGGAACCTCACTCCTGACGAGGCAGGGCTACTGTCGGATGTCCTCTTCCAGCTGCGGACGCTTTACGTCCAGTCGAGCCAATGAGGTTAGTGTCTCGCCTCGTGCTGTTGGCCGTGTTGGTGGCCGTTCCCGCCAGCGCGTCAATGACCCTGAGCGACTCTTGGGTGCGGGTGCAGCAGGCGCTGGCGGCGAAGGACAAGGCGGCACTGGTAGAAAGCGTCCGGGAGCTCAAGGCCGTTGCGCATGAGACCGATGCGCGACGCTTGACCCCGTACGCTCGCGCATTGGTTGCCTGGGCCCGGTCCCACCCTGGCGCGACAGGCGATGCTGCGGTGCTCCAGGCCAGAGAGCTGGACCACTGGCTGGCATCGGCGAGTTTCCTCCAGGCTAGGCTGGAATGGACGCGAGGATCCTACCTGAAGGCGGCCCGCCACTACCTGGCTGGATGGGTCTCGGTGTTTCGCGATGGCCTGACGCGGCGACGGTTTCTGGTTTCGTCCGGACCATGGCTCCTGCTGTCTCTCGGGGCGGCGTTGTTGGTCGGGATCATCTTACAGGGCCTCCGATTCATGCCTCATATCGGCCATGATGCACTTGAGCTCGGACAGCTGCTGTTCAGCCGACCGAACGCGCTCGTGTTTGCGGTAGTTGTTCTGCTGCTGCCCCTGTTCGGGGGCTTGGGACCCATTTGGCTTGCTGGCTGGCTCTTCGCTCTCAGCCTTCCCTATGTCACGCCGGCGCGTCGCCGCAGTTCGGTTGTCTTCTGGCTGCTACTGGTCGCCGTGGTGCCTGCGCTCGAGCTGTGGCAAGCCGTTGGTGTTCGACGGACACCGATCATGGAGAGAGCGGCGGTCATGCTCGAAGAACGTCAGGTGGATCTAACAGGACTGCAGGAGTTTGCCGACCTCGAGCCGCACCTCGACCGTTCGGAGTCCTACCACCTCGTGTTGGGCGCGCTCCTCTATCTTCACAGCGATACTCTGAGCGCCAGAATCGAGTTCCAGAGGGCGGCGATCATAGCGGACAAGGACCCGCGGCCGCTTGTGTTTCTCGGCAGCCTGGCGTACCGAGACGGGAATTTCCCGGAGGCAGTACAGGACTACAGCTCGGCACTGGACCTGGACTCCGGCTATATTCTTGCCTACTACGACCTGTCCTTCGCCTATGACCAGGCGTACCGCTTTCGGGAGGCGGACGGGATGCGAGGCCGCGCGCGCCGTCTGGGGAGTGATGAGCTGCTGCGGAAGATGGGCCGGGCCGGCTCGTCCACGGTCGTGGATCCACCGGTAGGGCGGGAGCAGGTTGCCCAGATCCGTCGCGAGGTGCCTCCTCTGGAGTGGAGCGCGGCCGGGCTGACCCCGCCACGCCTCGAGCCGGTTCGGTGGTTCCTCAAACCGTTCCCACTCTCTCTCCTGACGACCGGTCTGATCGGTTTCGTGGTTTACCCGATTCGAAAGCGATGGCTGTGGACGTCGCGATCGTGCTCGAGGTGTGGCAAGGTCTTCTGCCGCAGGTGCAAGAGCGCGACCGAGAGCGATGCGTACTGCAGCCAGTGCATATCAGTGTTTCTGAAGCGTGACGTGGTCGCCATCGATGCACAGGCGACCAAGCTCGACCAGATTCGTCGCTGGGAGAGACGCTCGACGCTGGCTCGAAGAGGGCTGGCGATTCTCGTTCCAGGGGGGGGCCTGGTGTTTGCCGGGCAGTGGGCCAGTGGGATCGCTTTCACTTTTGTAGCAGCTGTGAGCGCCTTGGGACTGCTGGTATGGCTCCCCGACTTCGTACGGGAGATCGAGCCACAGATGGCTGTCGTGCCGCTCCAGGCGGCGTTCATTGTTGGGCTGGCCGCGGCGTGGCTCGGCTCGATCGTTCGGGCCTGGAACAGGTGGTAGCATGGCGCTGGAAGGGACCCTCCGCGACTTCAGCTTTGCCGATATCCTGCAATTGATCTCTCTGCAGCGTAAAACGGGCGTCCTGACCCTCAAGAACGAGGGGAATGTAGTAACGATCTCCTTCATGGATGGCAAGATCGTTGCTGCGAGCGCGCTAAACCAGCAGTCGGAAGATCGTCTCGGTATTATTCTGCTCAAGCAGGGCGCGCTGAACGAAACCGAGCTCGAGGCGGCACTGAGGAGGCAGGAAGAGACGCTGCAGCGGCTCGGTAGGATTCTCATTGACCATAACATCGTGCCGATCGACGTCGTGCGTCGTGCGCTCGAGCAGCAGATCCTGCAGATCGTCTATCGAGTCTTCCGTTGGACGGATGGGGACTACCAGTTCTCGCAGGAGACGGAGATCGACTACGACCGTGACCTGATGCTCCCTATGGCGGTGGACTCCATCATCATGGAGGGGGCGCGGATGACGGACGAATGGCCGTTCATCGACCAGCGAATCCCCAATCGCAATGCGGTCTACAGGAAGGTGGATCCCTCCCGAACCCTAGAAGTGGTCGAGGAAGAGCACGAGTTGGAAGGGCTGGGCTTCACCTTTGCCGACACTCCGGACGACGCCTTGAAGAAGGCCGCCGGCGGGCGTCGTGTCTCCGAGAACCAGATGACGGCGTACCGGCTCGTGAACGGTCAAGACTCGGTCGAGGAAATCGTTCTCCGTAGCAATCTCCTGGAGTTTGAGACCTTCAAGGCTCTGGCCGAGCTGCTCGATCGCGGTCTGATTCGCGAGGCGACGCCGGAGGAGGTTGTCGGCGAGCTGAGCCGGGAGCAGACGCCTGCGCGACGACCAGGCATTCCTTGGGGCTCGGTTCCGTGGCTGGCGCTGCCGTTCCTCGTGCTCCTGGGGCTGTCGCTGTCGATGATGCTTCAAAACCCCTTGAATCCGGTGTTCGCCGGATCGACCGGTGTTTGGGAGCGCTTTGTCGAGAGCACCTCGTCGTGGTTCCGGTTGGAACATCTCGCGGATGAGGTGGAGGGCGTTTACTACCTCCGCGGAACGTATCCCAGGAGTATGCAGGACCTGATCGCCTCAGCTGCCGTTACCCCCGCCGATACGATCGACCCGTGGGGACGCCCTTACCGGCTGATGATGCGCGGCAACGAGTTTCTCCTGACCGGGTCGGACGCGGCGGGCCAGCCGCTGCCACTCCTGCTCCTATCCCGTGACCTGGTCTGGGAGAGGGTCGACGACGAGGCCAGCGGACGTCCAGGGCTGGTACTCGTCGAATAGAACTTGACAAATCTAGGCTCAGGTCCTAAGCTTTTCTCTGGTAGAGAAAGTTGAGGAGGCGTCTATCATGTCCAGGATCATTGGCATCGATCTCGGCACCACGAACTCTGTCGTGGCCGTCATGGAGGGCGGAAAGCCCACTGTTATCCCCAACCAGGAGGGCAGCCGTACGACTCCCTCCGTCGTCGCGTTCTCCAAGGGGGGTGAGCGCTTGAGCGGCCAGGTGGCCAAGCGACAGGCGATCACGAACCCCGAGAACACGGTGTTCTCGATCAAGAGGTTCATGGGCCGGCGGTTTGCCGAGGTGAGTAGCGAAATCCGCACCGTACCCTACAAGGTCGTGGCTGGAGAGAACGACACTGCACGCGTCGAGGTGGCGGGCAAGATGTACTCTCCGCCCGAGATCTCGGCGATGATCTTGCAGAAGCTGAAGAGCGCCGCCGAGGACTACCTCGGTGAGAAGATCGAGAAGGCAGTCATCACAGTTCCTGCCTACTATAACGATGCCCAGCGCCAGGCCACGAAGGATGCCGGTCAGATCGCGGGTCTCGAGGTGACACGCTTGGTCAACGAGCCCACAGCGGCCGCCCTAGCCTACGGACTGGACAAGAAGAAGGACGAGACAATTGCCGTTTACGACTTTGGCGGCGGGACGTTCGACATCTCGATCCTTGAGGTTGGGGAGGGTGTGGTCGAGGTCAAATCGACCAACGGCGACACTCACCTCGGCGGCGACGACATCGATCAGCTCATCATCGACTGGATGGTGTCCGAGTTTCGCAAGGACCAGGGAGTGGATCTCTCTAATGACCGGATGGCCCTGCAGCGGCTCAAGGAGGCAGCAGAGAAGGCCAAGATGGAGCTGTCGTCAACCATGGAGACGGAAATCAACCTCCCCTTCGTGACGGCCGATGCCTCGGGCCCCAAACACCTCAGTATGCGGCTGAGCCGAGCCAAGTTCGAGCAGATGATCGATGCCATCGCAGCGAGGACGATCGAGCCGTGCAAGGCGGCTCTCAAGGACGCCGGCCTCGAGGCCAAGGATGTGGACGAAGTCGTACTGGTGGGCGGCTCGACGAGGATCCCGCTGGTCCAGAAGGTCGTCTCGGATTTCTTCGGCAAGGAGCCCCACAAGGGCGTGAACCCGGACGAGGTCGTCGCGATCGGGGCCGCAGTTCAGGCAGGAGTTCTCGGTGGTGAGGTCAAGGACGTACTGCTGCTGGACGTGACGCCGCTGTCGCTTGGGGTAGAGACCCTCGGCGGCGTCATGGATGCCGTGATTCCCCGCAACACCACGATCCCAACTCGCAAGGCCAAGGTCTACTCAACCGCGGAGGACAATCAGACCCAGGTCGAGATCCACGTTCTCCAGGGTGAGAGGCCGATGGCGCGCGACAACCGCACCCTGGGCAGGTTCCATCTCATGGGTATCCCGCCGGCGATGCGCGGCATTCCGCAAGTTGAGGTGACCTTCGACATTGATGCCAACGGCATCCTGCACGTATCTGCGAAGGACCGTGCGACCGGGCAAGAGCAGAAGATCCAGATCACGAGCTCGTCGGGTCTCAACGACGAAGAGATCAACCGCATGGTTCAGGAGGCGCAGTCGCACGAGACCGAGGACGAGCTCAAGCGCAAAGAGATCGAGGCACGGAACAAGCTCGATGCGCTCGTGTACTCCACCGAGAAGCTCATTGCGGACAATGAGGACAAGTTGCCCGAGACTGAGCTGGGGACCATCAACGAGGTCCTGGCCGACGCCAAACGCGCCCTCGAGGAGGGTGGCAGCGAGCGGCTTGAGGCGGCATATGAGAAGCTGACGCAGGCCAGCCACCAGTTGGCGGCTGCGATGTACCAGTCTTCGAGCAAGGCTGCGGACGGCGGTGGAGGAGGAGCGGAGGAGCAGGCAGGGGCCGACTCCGAGGGCGGCACAAACGACGAGGAGGTGATCGACGCCGAGTACGTCGACGTCGATTCGGAGGGCGCCAACTGAACCTACGAGCCGGGAGGACCGCAGGCGGATCCCCAACAGATTCGGCTGGCGAGCTCAGAGAGCGCCGGGAATCGTGGCGTCGTGTATGTCCCAACTTGGTTCTGGCGGAGAATGGGGGCTCCGGAGCCCGTGGTAGAGTGAAAGAGCAGGAGGGTTAGCGTTGTTTACCGGTCTGGGGGTGCCATGACGCTGGCGTGGCCGGTGCTCAAGGAGCTGTTGGCATTGAGAGAACGCCTCAACGAGCTTTTCGACGAGGCTCTTGTCGACAAGACTCTAGGTGTGGGTGAACCGACGAGCGGGCCGTTCTGCCCGGCGGGAGATCTCTACGAGACGGACGAAGAGATCGTTGTCATTCTAGAAATCCCCGGAGTCGAAGGCAGTTCGGTCGATCTGCAGCTGAACGGTGACCGGCTCCGGGTGGCCGGCCACATCGGGGGTCCGGAGGATGGCGATGAGGGGACCTACGTTCGTATGGAACGCCCCAGAGGGGCCTTCTTCCGTGACTTTCAGCTGCCGCCTACGGAGCTGTCCGGCTCGCCCAGCGCGGAGCTGGAGCGCGGAGTGCTGACTGTTCGGCTCCCCAAGGCCGGCGAGGTCCGTCGCCGGCGAGTCGCCGTTACAGGGGGCGGCCAGTGAGCAGCAAACCAAGGTACCGCATGATCTCGTGGGTTGCGGAGACCTACGATGTCCATCCGCAGACCTTGCGGCTATGGGAACGGGAGGGGTTGCTGCGTCCTCAACGGTCGAAAGGCAACACTCGCCTATATGACGAGGAGACCTGCAGACGCCTCGAGACGATTCTCGCACTGACCCGTGATTTGGGTGTCAACTTGGCGGGAGTGGAGATCGTGCTCAACCTCCGGCAACAGATCGAGAGGCTCCAACAGGAAGTGGAGATTCTAACTCGGATCCTCCGGGAGAAGCTGGAGCAGGAGCGTGGCGTTCCCAGGTACCATGCGCTGGTCAAGGTGCAGACCGGCACCATCCAGCCGACAGACGGCGAATGACCTCCCGCAGCTCCGGGCATGACTCTGAGGCGGCGACGCTACGTCGCTACCTGAAGGAGATTTCCCGCTATCCGCCACTGACCCACGACGAAGAGGTGGCGCTCGCGGGGCGGATCCGCGACGGCGACGAGGAGGCACTGCGCTGCCTGGTGGAGTCGAACCTCCGCTTCGTGGTTGCCTACTCCAAGAGATACCGTAATCCCAATGTACCGTTCCTCGACCTCATCCACGAAGGCAATCTCGGTCTCATTCAGGCAGCCAAGAAGTACGATCCCTTTAAGGAAGGCCAGGACGTCAAGTTCATCACCTACGCCGTGTGGTGGATTCGCCAAGCGATTCTGCATGCCTTGGCGGAGCACGCCGGTTCCTTTCGTTTGCCGCAGAAGCAGGCTAACACCCTCTACCGTCTGGAGCGAGTTCGGGGGGCGGTTACCGAGCAGCTCGGACGGGCACCGACCGATGAGGAGCTGGCCGAGGAGCTGGGGATCTCGCTGGATGACGTCCGGCTGCTGTCGCGCGCTGCACAGGCATCGCTGTCGCTGAACGACCCTGTCGACAGTGAAGGTGACTCCGAGCTCGGAGACCTCCTCGAGCAGACGGTGCTGCCGGACACCGACGAGCGCATCCTCCATGACTCCTTCCTGAGGGCCCTGCAGGATGCTCTCTCCGACCTTCCCGAGCGCGAGCGCCGTGTGCTCGAGCTCAGGTTCGGGTTCGAAGACGATCAGCCGCGGACGTTGCGAGAGATCGGTGAGCTCCTGCAGCTATCCCGAGAGCGTGTTCGTCAGATCGAGAGCCGCGCCCTGAACCAGCTGCGCCGCAGCCACAAGACCAACGCCCTGGTCGGCTACCTGAACTAACCACCATCGTACTCACGGCCCGAGGAATACACGCGCGCGTGTGTACGTGCCCAGAGGCGAGATCATCCGTCGTCGAAGAATCGACGTACAGCAACCTCGGGATCCTCAAGGAGGAGCTCCGAGGTGTCCTCGCCGACCCACTCCTGGGGCAGCAGACGGGCGTATTGCGGCTGCAGAAAACGGCGTCCTATCAGGACAATCACACCGCGGTCATCCGCGGACCGGATGAGCCGGCCCGCCGCCTGCACAACTCGAGTCATTCCCGGGATCAAGTAGGCGTACTCGAAGCCGTGCTCGTAGTGCTCCCGGTAGTAGTCACGAAGGAGCTCGCGGTCGCTGTTGAACTGGGGAAGACCCGGTGACACCACAATGACCTCAGACAGCATCTCGCCCGGGTAGTCGACGCCCTCGGCGAAGATGCCCCCGAGCACCGCCAGAACGAGGTGTGGCTCACCGTTGCCGAGGGCGGTCAGGATATTGTGCTGGTCGCTGTCGGTCGCCCCAGGCAGTTGCCGGAGAATGCGGTGAGACATCGACGGCAGCCTGTCAGCGATGTGGTCGAGGAAGGCATAGCTGGGGAAGAGGGCAAGAGCGTTGCGGCCGGGCGGTGCGAGGCGGGCAATCCAGGCGGCGATGGGGTCGTAGCTCGTGGTGCGGCGGCGGTAGGTGGTGTCGACGGTGTTGATGATGGTCACCAACCGGTTCTCAGACGGGAACGGCGACGGCACGCGGAGCGTGTCGGTCCGCTCGCGATCGAAGCCGAGCATGTCGCTGAAGAACTCGAACGGCTCGAGGGTCGCCGAGAGAGCTACGGCGCCTGCACTGGAGTCGATCACCCGGCCCACAAAGCGTGAGGCATCGCGACAGAGAATCCGGAGCGAGACATGCTCACGCTCCCGTCTCGAGACGATATGCACGAGCTCCTCACCGTCGTCCGAAAGGACCCGATGAAAACGGGTCAGGGTCAGGAAGAGCTGCTGGACCGGATCGCTGGCCAGCCACATCTCGTTTTCCCGCTTGTACATCCAGTAGGCGAGCATGGCGGCATCGAAGCGCATCCGGAGCTCACCGATCTCCTCGGTCGGAAGCTCGACGATAGCTTCCCGGCCCGGCGGCTCCAGCTCGGAAGAGTCGAGAACGGTCCGAATCAGCTCGTCCACGTCGCGGATCAGGGCCTCAAGGGCGTCGAACACCTCGTTCTGCCGGCCGGCGACAAAGGCGAGGGCCACAGCTGTCTCCGCTGTGCCAATCTCGGGAGAGTAGTACTCTCGACTCCGGTCGACCAGATTGTGGGCCTCGTCGATGACGAGCAGAGCGTTGGACAGGGCACCCTGCCGGAGGACGGCATCGAGGCCAATAGCGGGGTCGAAGACGTAGTTGTAGTCGCAGATCACCAGGTCGGTCTCGTCGAGCAGGTCCAGGGTGACTTCGAAAGGGCAGACCGATGTCGCAACGGCGCTGGCGTAGATCTCATCGGGGTCGAGGTGACTGCGCTGGGCGAGAAGCTGGGGGATCAGCGCCGAACGGACCAGCTTCAGCCCATACTCCTCGGCGTAGGGGCAAAACTCCTCGTGGCAGATCATCTCGACGTGGGCGCACATCTTGCTCTTCGCCCGCAGTTGCAGGCTACGGACGCCCTCGGTGCTCATTGCCCGCACCGTCGAGACCGCTATACGTTGTTGAAGCGTCTTGGCGGTCAGGTAGATGACCCGCTGCCCGCGCTCCAGTGCGGTCCGCAGTGCCGGGAAGAGAACGGCCGCGGTCTTGCCACAGCCGGTCGGAGCGCTGAGCAGCAGATGGCGGTCGGAGTGGAGGCTCTCCTCTACCGCCGCCATGATCTTCTGCTGCACCGGTCGTGCCTCAGGGTGAGGGAAGACCAGCTTGCGGGCTGCCTCGCGAGCAATCTCGATACGATCCTGTCGGTGTTTCTCGACGGCGAGAAGGCGCCGGACCCGTTGCCTTACCCAGCTGTCGACGGCACGCCGGCTCCACATCACGGACTCGGAGCGCTCATCGCCGGTGGCAATGTCGACCAGGATCAGCCGTGCTTGCGCCAGTCGTTCGGGCGGCGAGAGGAGGGAGGCATAGAGGCTGACCTGACGGCGGAAGCGGTCCAGGCGTTCCTGGTGGTACAGGTTGTTCAAGTCGACTGCGAAATGGAGGGTTTTGATCTCGTCGACCCGCGTTATTGCGCCGTCACACTCGACGACGCCGTCGGCCCGCCCGGAGATCGAGACCGTCCAGCCGTCGACGGCCAGTGTGCCGCTGACCCTGACCTCCGAGCGGTACCCGGGTTCTGCGGCGAGCTGTGCCGCCTGGACACGGCGGTGCAACTCCTGGCCGATCCATAGCCGTGAAAGACCGGTGCCACCGAGGCCGATCGCCCTTCTCCCGGGTTCCTCGACGAGCTCTCCCACGGAGACGGTCATCAGCTTCTGGTCGGCGTCGATCTCTGCCATGTCAGACGGATTGTACTGGTACAATCGCCTCCATAGTGGCACGTTCCAAGGCTTCTGGGCGGCAGCAACGATCGAAGACGGCGACGAAGAGGAAGGGCCGCAACTCGAGGTGGCCTGCATGGGCCGCAGTCGCCATTCTACTGGCGCTCATCGTCGCCGTGCCCGTGTACCGGTGGTCGTGGGCGAGGGAGGAGCGCAACTCTCTTGGCTATGGACTCAGGGTGCTCCGCCAGCAAGGGTGCGTGGCCTGCCACCTCACTCCTCAGGGAGAATTCCGTTGGCGCGCTGACGGCTCGCCGCCATCGTCGGTGGAGGTGATCCGCGATGCCGTTGTCAACGGCCGTCGGGCAACGACAGGGTTCCCCGTGAAAATGCCCGCCTACGGCAGCCGCCTGTCGGTCGAAGAATGGCAGGCTGCCGCAGTTGCCGTGGCAGCTCTTTCTGGGCTTGCCGGTATTCCTGAAGATCCCGAGCTTGCCGCCGGGCACGACGTGGCGGTGCAGATGGGGTGCTTCGGCTGTCACGGGCCGCTGGGTGCCGGAGGAGTCCCCAACCCGGGCAGCCTTGCCGGAGCCGTGCCGGGCTGGTACGGGAGAGCGTTCCGCCGTGCGACAGAAAACCAGGGAGGGCTCGAGCGACTTCTCCGCGAAGGCGGGCACCAGCAACGCTTTCCGTTTCCGGGGCTGCCGGGATCGCTCCTGCGGATGCCGGCGTATGGTGACTCACTCGACTCGACCGAGAGCTCGCTGCTTGCCCGCTACGTGGAGTGGCTCAATGCCCACCCTCCGGCCTACCAGCATGACTCGGACCGCTCATGAGTTATCGTGGCGGCAATAGATACTTCGGCAGCCTCGTGTAACCAGCGGGCTGAGATTGCGTATCTACTCTATGATGAGGCCACGCGCTGCGGTTGTTGGCGGTTGTTTGACCCTGCTTCTGTGCCTGGGCTGCTCGTCGGCAGGTGTCACCGCGGGCCGCTCGTACCAGGCTCGGTGGCGAAAAAGCGTGCTGGCTCGAGGAGTCAATCCGACGCGGGTCGTGTACCCGTTCGAAGTGACTCCTGAGATGCTGGAGTGGGCCAGGAAGGTCGACCCGCAGGCATCGGATAGTCTCATTCGGCTCAAGCGACTGCAGCGTGCGCTATTCGACACCGGCGAGTTCAAGTTCATCTATGACGGCAACATCACGGCGACAGCAGCCGACGCGTTCGAGAGCCGCCGCGGCAACTGTCTGAGCTTCACGGCCCTCTTCATCGCCCTGTCGCGTGGTCTCGGCATGAGGACGTCACTGGTCACGGTGCAGCGCAAGGTGGAGGTCAGTCGCGAGGAGGACCTGGTCATCATCAGCCGACACGTCGTCGCCGGGTACTCGCTGGCGGGCAGGCTCCACCTGTACGATTTTTACGTCGCATCTGACCAACCGTACGTGCAGCGGAGGGTGATCGACGACGTGACGGCCAGCGCCTTCTACCACACCAATATCGGCAGTGTTGCCCTCAAGCAGGGAGATATCGAGGGTGCTCTGACCAACCTTGAGCTAGCGACCCAACTGGCACCGGACGTGGCAGCCGTGTGGGTCAACCTCGGCGTCGCTCGACGGCGTCTCGGAGACCTCACGGGCGCCGCGCAGGCATACGAGAAGGCTCTCCTCGCCGAGCCGGGAAATCCTTCGGCCCTGACCAACCTCGCCTACCTGTATCGCCTACGTGGCCACGATGCCGAGGCAAAGGCGGCTCTTCAGGCGGCCTCCAAGGGGCCCTCCAGCCCATTCACTCTGATCGCCCTCGCCGGGGTCGAAGAGGTACAGGGGAACGCGACGGATGCCCGGCGTCACCTGCTGCGAGCCAAGCGCGCCTACCGCCACGTCCCAGAGGTGTGGGAGGCTCTGGCCAGATTCGCGTCGCGGCGCGGCGACACCAAACGGGCGGAACGGTACCGGGAGAAGGCCGCAAAGCTGCGCCAGAAGGCAGCGGCCTCGAACTCGTAGCTGCGGCTGCCTTCCAGCAATCGTGCGAAGCCTGAAGATGACGTTCCTGGAAGGCGAATGGCCGGCCATGGTGGACCGCTGGGGAAAGACCCGGAGGGCGGTGTGGGTGCGGTACAATCCGCGCCAGGCGGTGTGCGTACAGCGTCGCAGCCGCCCGGCTGGGGCGAAGTGGTCGGACGCGGTAGGTGCGCGGCCCGTCTGGAGGTTCTATGCACAAGCAACTGGTAACGACCGTGGTCGGGGTGATCTTGGCTGTCGGTGTGGCCTCGGCGCAGCAGCCGACTCCAAAGCCGCACAGTCTGCTTGTCAAGCCGCACGTCACCGTTGAGCACTCGCAGCTCGACGTTGGGGAGGTTCTGGCTGGCCGGAAGGTCGTGGCGACGTTCGTATTCCACAACAGTGGACCCAAACCAGTGAAGATACTGAAGGCAGCTCCGTCTTGAGGCTGCACGGTGACCGGGCATGACCCGGTAATCCCGGCAGGTGGGTCGGGAACGCTTGTTGCGACCATTTCAACGCACCCCAACCAACACGGGAAGATCAGAAAGTCAGTTCGTGTCGAGACCGACGACCCCGGGGCTCGGATGCTCATGCTCACGGTCACGGCGGATCTGCAGCAGCCGATCGAGGTGGAGCCGAGGATCCCGGTATCTGTGGAGGTTAAAGAAGGAGAACCGACCGAGAAGCGTCTCCTGCTTCACCGGCAGGACGGCAAGCGGCTCGAAGTGACCAAGGTGGCCAGCAGGGATCCGAACCTGGTGATGGCGACAGCGAGCGCCGTGACCCATGAGGAGAAGGTCGACGGACTGGTCGCGAGACCGGGTGATGTTTGGCTGGACCTTTCGGTGCCGGGAACACGAGGCAGGAGCTTCGCCACAACCCAGATCTCGGTCGCGTCCACAACGCCGGACCTGCCGGTGCTCATGGTCCCGGTTTATGTTCGGATCCGTCAGCTCATCGAGGTGATTCCGCCGCAGGCACGGGTGGTCCTTCCGCCGCACGGTGATCGACCGCTCGTGAGGCTTGTGAAGTTGCGGCACTCCGGAGGCAAGGAGTTCAAAATCCTGGCGGCGACGAGCGATCACCCAGATTTGTTCTCCGTGGGGATCGACGGTACGAAGGCGATGTCGACCCATACTGTGCGGCTCGAAGTGAGCTCGCGAGTGGCCCAGGAGGGGCTGGACCATGCCATTCACGGGCAGGTTGAGCTTCGGACGAACCTGCCGGAGAGACCGACCATCACGATCCCGGTCGAGGTCACCCCTGTCCGTGCTGCCGCACGGCCGAGCCCCGGAATGATCCGGGGCATCCGCGGGACCCATCAGGCAACACCGGAGGAGGGCACCCATCTGCGAGGCGGACCGCCGGGAAAACCGACTCCTGTGGGCAGGCCGTCTACAGGCATCAGATCGGGCGGCGCTGTGGGTGGGAGCGACAGGCCGGAGGGGGCGTGACGGCAGGGCGTGGCACCCGAGAGGGGGGAAAGATGTTCATCGGTGATTCTCGCCTGGTCCCGTGCCAAGGCGTCTGGACTCCAGGGGAAACATGGCCATGAGCGGGGGTCGAAACGTACCTGAGGGCGGCGGGGAGCAAGGATCCGTTGAAGGTCTGCGCGATCTTGCTGCGATTGGGGCTCCCGAGATCTTCGAGCATCTTCGGAAGGGAGTTCTGGGCCAGGATGCGGCTTTGCATTTCGTGTCCGTCGCTGTGTTCAAGCACGTGACGGGGAAGGTCCCTGGGAACATCCTGCTGATCGGCAACTCGGGCACCGGCAAGACCACAATCATGAACAATATCCAGCGCCTCTACCAAGAGGTGCCCGAGTATCGCCCATTTCGGGCGATGACCATCATCAATGCCAACTTGCTGGTTGACCCGGACCGCATGGAGTTCCGGCCGGAGCGGGTTCTGACGGCGGCGGAGCAACGAGCTCGTTCGGTCCTCGGTACGCGGCCTACGGCCGCCGAGCTGAAGACCGCCATGGAACGGGCCACGATTTGTATCGACGAGGTGGACAAGATGGCGTCGGTGGTTGCCGGCAAGCCCAACCCGATCGGTGTCGTCCTCCAGCAGGGTCTGCTCACGCTCATGGAGGGAGAGCGGGTGGCCTACCGGACCCATGCGGTCGTCGACGGCGAGGAGCAGGCCATCACGCTCGATATCGATACGAGCCACATGATGTTCATCTGCGGTGGCGCGTTCGAGGGACTGTATGACCAGGTGTACCTGAGGGTTGTGAAACCCGGGAGCGGTGAGAAGCTCAAGTCGCACGCGATTCAGACCGCCGACGGCCAGGTACGGATCGAGACCCGGTTTGCGCTCGCAGACTTCATCAAGCCGGAGGATCTGTTCACTTACGGGATGGTGCCCCAGTTCATGGCTCGCTTCGACAATACGGTGCTTCTCAACGACCTCTCAGTCGAGGTGCTCAAGGAGATTCTGATCAGATCAGTCGACTCTCCATTCCTCCGGTCCAGGCGCTACTTCGAGGTGTTGAACATACGGCTTGAGCTCGAGGACCTGGCAGCATCGCTGATCGCCGAGCAGGCGGAGAAACACACGCGGACGGGGGCCCGCGCGTTGCGCAGCATCTTCGGGAGAATCGCCAACCGGCTCGAGTTTGATCCGTGGCGATATGAGGGGCTCGAGGAGGGGACCGACGGCACATACCGTCTCGTGATTACGGCCGATCTTGTACGCCGGCGGCTCGCCCTGTAGGCCGTGCATCTCATTGTCGCGCGGCTGCAGCACGCGATGCCCCGGCGCTGGCCGTCCTCTCTCTCGATGCGGCTCACTGGGCGAGGGTTTTACACAGGTTTCACCTTCACGGGAAGTCTTGCGTTGGCTTTACTTGCGTGGCCAACGCCGGCAGGAGCGTGCTTCTCTAACCCGAGGAAGGCGGCCGGCTTGCAGTGCTGGTATGGTCCGGGCACCGGGTGGTTGCTAGACTCACTCCGTGGGGATCTTCGTTCTTCGCCTCGATCTCGATCTGAAGGACTCGCTCGCCCGTCGGATCCAGCCTGAAGCGCTGGTCGTGCAGGAGGACCGCAATCTGGTCATGAGTGCGCCGGCGGCGGTCGACCTCGACGTCGAAGACGAGCTGGACGCCGCCTACGTGGCCATCTCGGCCCATCGGCCGCTACCGGTCGGCCGATATCTGCTGCGACGGCCCCGAGCGATCGCACCGTACTGGACCTACCAGGCCGTCGTTCACGACCTGGAGCAAAGCCCGACCTGCCGGCCGGGAGATGTCCGCCGAAGCCTGATTGCTATCCTCTCGGATGCGCAGAAGCGCGGTCTCGAGCACCTCGCCGTCGAGCCCATCGGGCATTGGCGTGATGCGGGCCTGCCCTTCACCGAGATGGTCGAGGCCCTCGATGCCACGATCTTCGAGCTGACGCGCCGACTCGTGAGCCCGTGCCGTATGACCCTGCTTCTGGACAACCTGGAGCAGCTGGAAGAGGTCTCGCACCTGCTGAGATCGCGGCTCCTGCGGAGAGCGAGTCGGAGCTTTCATATCGTCACGGGAGACGTCGCTGTGGTCGAGGTTCGAGAGCGTGGAGACCGTCTCCATTTTCGGTTCGTGCCGGGCTCGCTCTCGGGCTACATGGTGACGAGATCGGGTGATGTGGCGTGATGTCGTCGCGCCCCGCCCGGGCAGCCTGCGCCCCGAGACATGGTGTAGAGTGAGTCCTCGGGGGAGCGAAGATGGCGCACTACATCTTGGTATACAGTCACCCCGAGCTCGGGGAGCAGCGCTTTGAGCTGAGACGTGATGGCACCTACCGGATTGGCTCCCGCGGTAGCAATGACATCGTCATCGCACAGGATGACGTCTCACGCCACCACGCCGTTCTCAAGGTTCGGGCAAACGGCTTTCACATCACGGATCTCGGCAGTAAGAACGGTACGTTCGTCAACGGCACACGTGTGACGGCGGCCGAGCTGCAGTGCGGAGACCAGATCCAGGTTTCTTCTGCCACGTTGGTTCTGGTGGAGGTGTCTTCGGGCACGTTCGCGATCGCCCCTGAGATTCGTCCCACTCCGCGCCTCGAAGGTGAGCAGGGTGAACGAGAGGACACGGTTCAGTACAAGAGTGAAGCGACGGTGGAGGACATCGTCGAGCTCCTCGAGGTTGGGGCGCGCACCATGCACGGTGGGTCCCTGACAATGCTCCTCAGATGGATCTGTGACAGGTTCCGACTGAACGGCGTCATGATCCTGGGTCTGGACCGTCGGGATGTGGCTCTGGTCTCGAGTGCAGGAGACCTCGGCTCGCTGGTGAGTGATGTCTCGGCGCTGGCACGGAGCCTCGGCCCGCTCGATCGACAGCAGAATCTGGACCGTCCAACCGTGAGACAGGTTGAGAGCGCCGGTGAGAATCTGCTGGTTGCCAACGTTGGTCCGCAACACCTCCTCGTCGTTCGCTACGGTGGAGACCCGCCCGCAGTCGCGGACACACGGGCCGTGATCGCGGCCGTTGATACAGCCCTTCACAAGGAAAGCACTTCAGGTGTGGTCAAGGCAGATGGCGGCGCGCAGCCGATGCCCTCGGACGGCGCGGCCCTGGACATGATCCTCGGTGCCTCGTCCGCGCTTCAGTCCTGCAAGCGTCTCGCTGTCGAGTATGCCCACCAGGACGAACCCGTGATGATCACCGGCGAAAGCGGCACCGGCAAGGAGCTCTTTGCGCGCGCCGTTCATGCCCTGTCCCGGAGACGCCAAGCCGCGTTCGTCGCGGTCAACTGCGCCGCGATTCCCGCCGATCTTATCGAGGCAGAGCTGTTCGGCGTCGCCCCTGGAGCTGCGACGGGCGTTGGATCACGTCCCGGCAAGTTCCAGAGCGCGTCAGGGGGGACCTTGTTCCTGGATGAGATCGGCGATCTGCCGGTGAACCTGCAAGGAAAGCTCCTGAGGGTTCTGGAGGCAGGCGAGCTGTACCGTGTGGGCGATGACAAACCGACGACCTGTGAGGCGCGTGTGGTCTCCGCGACGAACCGGGACCTTGAGCAGGACGTTCGAGCTGCGCGGTTTCGCTCGGATCTCTTTTACCGGTTGCATGTCCTGCACCTGCACATTCCCCCGCTCCGCGAGAGGCAACAGGACATTCCACCCCTCGTCAACTGCTTTCTCGAAAGCGCTGCGAGGCGGGTCGGAAGGCGGGTCTCGGGCGTGACCGTCAGAGCACTTGATGCCCTGACAGCGTACGGTTGGCCGGGCAATGTCCGTGAGCTGAGGAGCGAGCTGGTGCGCGCCGTGGCTTCCGTGACAGACGGTGCAGTTGTCGATCTCAGGAGTCTGTCACCCGCTGTCAGCGGTGCGCGGGCGCGACCGGCCGGCGGCCCGGCTCTGGATGAGCTCGAGGGGCTGCGCCTGGATGAGGCGCGACAGATCCTCGAGCAATGGCTCATCGAGCGCGCTCTCGAGACGGCGGGTGGCAATCAAAGCCGTGCTGCAGAAAGCCTTGGCCTCTCTCGCGCCGGTCTCTACAAGAAGATGAAGCGACTGGGAGTCTAAGCCGCACTTCTCACCACTTTGCGGCTGTGATATGCGATGCACCGGTGCCGGTGACGTTGTTTCACCTCAAGGTACTCCATCTCACGCTCGCCCCTCCGGGCCCTGACGCCCTTGACGCGGTCGCCCTGACGGGCGGCGCATGAGGTCCCTGCCGGTTCCCGAGGACGCCCCTGCGCCAGCTTGCTCCTCATTGCACCGCAAGTGAACAGGGGTCTCTCAGCGTGTCCTGTGTGCTGCCGCAGGTTTCCGACGTCTGCTAACTCCGGTAGACAGTCCTGCAGATGTCCGAGGGCACCAAGCTGAAGAAGTCGAGACCTGACGGTCGCTTGCCTTGCGTGCTCGAGATGGAACGGGACTTGCTTGAGACAAGCCTAAGGATGGCGGGGAGGATCATGCGAGCTGTTCGATCGACGGCGGTGGGTAGAGGGGCCGACGGGAGCAGTCAAGACTTCATCAACGAGGTGCTCAGCCTTGGGAGGGAGCTTGTGGGCTCGTTGGAGAGGTCGATTGTCAGTGTGGGACACGGTTTGGCAAGCACCGTTGTGCCTGCTGGCAAACTCAGGCTTCTTGTTCTTGGCTTGCCCATTCCGGTCTTCGGTTACATCGGGGATGACAATCAAGAAGTCCTTCAGCAGGTGACTGAGTTTCTGCGGCGGTCTCTGGAGGGCGAGCTGAGAAACGGGCACCGGCTTGCGCTCCACACGTTCACGTGCTGTCTTCACGTCCTCGACCACCGTCAGATCCTGGGGTGGCTGCCCCAGGTCGGTCGGCTCGCGAAGCGGGGTGAGCCAGCATTTCTGGGTGCGCAGCTCGTGACCCTCTACCCATTCACGGAGGAGGAGATCCGACACTGGCCGCAGGCGCCCCCTGGCGCGCTTGCCTGTGCGCTGTGCTTGGAGCAGATGATAGGTGATGTGTACTCGTTCATGGACCAGCTGCTGGCTGAGCGCTGTCGCTCGGCCTCCAGACAGGGGGAACGGATGTAGTTTGCACCGGAACCGGGCGTATTCAAGACCCTCCATCCTCATCGTGACCGTGGGTCCGTCCTCCCTCAATCCCACGGTCACCCTTTTTTTCCCCTTGCACAGGCCTGGGATTCGGCGAATGAACGATCTCACCGCAGGAGGGTACGGCTGCTGCGGGGGCTTGACAGCATCGCTGCGATCTCTCCGGAAGGGGCGGTGTATCATGACGCGGTGAAGGTATATACGAAGATGGGAGACCGGGGTGAGACGTCGCTCTTCTCTGGGGGACGGGTGCGGAAGAGCCACCCGCGGGTAGAGGCGTACGGGACTGTGGACGAGCTTGGATCGGCTCTCGGGCTGCTTGTCACAGAGCTCTCTGACGCGAGTGCGAAGGGGCACCTCCACACCGCCCAGGCGGCGCTGCTGGCCATCGGGAGCGCTCTTGCAGATCCTGAGGGCCGCATGGCACAGGATCCGGCAAGCTGGGATGCAGCTCAGCTTGAGGCGTGGATCGATGAGATGAGCGCCGAGCTGCCACCATTGACGGCCTTCATACTCCCGGGGGGCAGCCGTGCGGCCGCCGTCTCCCACGTGGCTCGCACCGTATGCCGACGTGCGGAGCGACGGGTCCAGAACGTCGACACCGCGGAGGAGCCGGTACCCGCCGGTATCCTGTCCTATCTCAACCGCCTGTCGGACGCCTTGTTCGTCCTTGCCCGCCTGTCGAATCACAGGCAGGGTGTTGACAGCCCGGAGTGGCGACCGCGGCCCGCCGACCCCAGCGGGGGCGCTACCGGGGCGTGATACGCCGGGCTGGTACACTATGCGTATGGTCACCGAACCCTCGGAGCCCGATCCGGTACCCCCCCCGGCCCCGGGACGTCCCTCCCTCGCGATCGATGGCCGGCTCTGAGTTCCGCAGGGAAAGCTGCCGCCGGCGAGGTGCCGGCGCGGAGAGGGCGGGCCAGCGGTCCCCTGACGACCGAGCCCGGACAGAGGCGCAATGCAGAAGCTGACCATCCATGAGCGCCATGCCAAGCGTCTCTTCGGTATCCAGGATGAGAATCTGCGCTACCTTGAGGACCGCTTGCGGGTTACCCTCAGCGCCCGCGGTACCGAGGTGATGATCACCGGCGACTCCGGGGCCGAGCAGATCACGGCTCGACTCCTGACATCGTTCGATAGCCTGATTGCGGCCGGCTGCGAGATCGGCCGCGAGGAGTTCAGGACCGGCGTCCGCGTCCTCGAAGAGGACCTCGAGATCGACCTCGTTGAGTTCTTCCTCGACACCAGCATTCCAGATGCCCTGAAGCGCTACGTTGTCCCACGGAACATGACCCAGCGGCTGTTCGTGCAGTCGATCGTCAAGCATGACTACGTTTTCGCCACCGGTCCGGCGGGGACAGGCAAGACCTACCTGGCCGTGGCGATGGCTGCCGCGTACCTTCTCGACAAGCAGGTCCGCAGGATTGTCCTCACCCGACCGGCTGTGGAAGCGGGGGAACGGCTCGGCTTTCTACCCGGCGACCTGGCGGAGAAGATCAACCCCTACCTCCGTCCGATCTATGACGCTCTGTACGATATTCTCGGATACGAGAAGGTCTCCCGCCTGATGGAACGACAGATGATCGAGGTCGCCCCCCTCGCTTTCATGCGCGGAAGGACCTTGAACGACGCCTTCATCATCCTCGACGAGGCACAGAACACCACTCGCGAGCAAATGAAGATGTTCCTGACGCGGATGGGCTTCCACTCGAAGACCGTGATTACCGGAGACATAACGCAGATCGACCTTCAGGGTGGGAGGACATCGGGTATGGTCGAGGCGATCAGCGTCCTGCGAGATGTGGAAGGGATCGCCTTCATCGGCTTCACGCACCGGGATGTCGTGCGCCATCGGCTGGTGCAACGCATCGTGGACCGCTACGAGCAGTGGGAGATGCAGTCGGAAGGCCACGAGTCTGAGGGGCCGCGAGATGGTTAGCGGCTCGGGCAGGACCGAGTCGGCGGCGGCAAGCCGTATTCAGCGCGGTCTCAAAGAACGCGCGGGATGGTGGGACCGGGTTCTCGAGCTTCCGCTCCTGTGGGCCGTGCTGGCGGTGGCGACGTGTGCCTGGTTGGTCATGCCCCGGATCGGCAGTCGGCTTCCGGCCTGGGAGGCCGGTCAGGTGGCCACCTACGACATCGTGGTCACCCATGACATGGCGGTGCCGGACCAGACGGCCACCGAGGCGCTTCGAGAACAGGCGCAGGCCGAGGCCCTGCCGGTCTACGACCTGGCTCCAGGGCTTGGCACTGAGATGGTCGACGCGATCCGCGCGACCTTCGCCGTATGTCGCGTTGAGCTCAAGCAGGGAGAGCTGACGCAGGAGAACCTGAGCTCAGTTTCGGACCTCACGATTGATGCAGAGATGGTCAAGGTTCTGCACTCGGCTCAGTGCAGCGGCGAGCTCGAGCAGGCGGTGGTGGATGTGGTGCAACAGATCTACCACCAGCACGTGGTTGATGATCGCCGGATGCTCGAGCGTCGAGTGGGTGAGGGTCTGGTGATGCGGAACCTGGCGTCCGGCACCGAGCGTACGCTCGCGATCAGTGACCTGTCGTCGGTGATCGACCTCCGGTCGGAGCTCGAGCCGGCTATCCGGGCACACCTCCTCGAGCACGACGCCGTGAAGCGACGCTGGATCAAGCCAATCACGGCCTGGCTGGAGGCCAACCTGTCGCCGGACATGGTGTTCAACCGGGCGGAAACGGAGGCCCGCGTGAAGGCGGCAGCCGCGGCCGTCACTCCTCGGATGCAGATCTTCAAGAAGGGGCAGGTGATCGTCCGGCGCGGTGATACGGTGACTCCGGCAGTGGCGCGCGCGCTGCGAGAGATGAACGAGCAACGTCAGGAGCTGACCAGCTACGCGACAATAGCCGGGATCGTCTTGGTGGTGCTGTTGATCGTTGGCGGTTGGTGGTGCCTCCTACGCTGGTCGGGCCCGGCCGGCGAGTGGCGGCATCGCCTGTCGATCGTTTTTCTGCTGCTGGTGGTCTTTACTGCTGCGGAGCGGATGGGCCTGTTCCTGGCAAACGCGGTTGCACTGAACAGCCAAAGCTCGATCCTCTCCTCGCAGGATGCCTACCTGTGGGCGCTGCCCCACGCCGCAGGGCCGGTGGCCGCGCTGATGGTCCTCGGCCTGCAGCCGGCGATCCTGTTCTCGGTCTCGCAGGCGCTACTGGTCGGCCTGATGATGGGCGGAGATGTTTCGGTCGTGATCTATGCTCTGGCAGCCGGCGCCATAGGCATTCTTGCGGCCCAGAGGTTCAAGCAGCGAGCAGTGCTGACGCGAGTTGGTGCCGTCGTTGGCGTGGCCAACCTCCTCGTGATGGGCGTGGTCGAGCTCTACCGTGGGGTACCGGACGGTATCGGGCCGTATGCCCTCGGCGCAGTCTGCGCGCTTCTCGGGGGCCCTCTGGCGATGGGCACGGCGACCTTCTTCCTGCCGATTTTCGAGGGGCTGTTCGGAGTCACAACCGATCTGCGGTTGCTCGAGCTCTCCAGTCAGAACTTGCCTCTTCTGAAACGGTTGTCACTGGAGGCGCCGGGCACCCACCAGCACTCGTTGGCTGTCGGCAACTTGGCGGAAGCGGGTGCCGATGCGGTGAACGCCAACGGTCTCCTGCTGCGGGTCTGCGCGTACTACCATGACGTCGGCAAGCTGGTGAAACCCGGGTACTTCGTGGAGAACCAGCACGGTGTGAACCCGCATGACAGCATTGCTCCCTCGATGTCGGCGTTGGTGATCATGAGCCATGTCAAGGAAGGCCTGGAAATGGCCCGCCGCGAGAAGCTCCCGCTTCCCATCCGACAGGCCATCGCCACGCACCACGGCACCAAGCTCATCCGCTACTTCTACTCCAAGGCAACGGCGGAGAAAGCGGCTCGGGAGAGGGAAGGTGGCGAGGTCCGGGAGAGTGACTACAGGTACCCCGGTCCAAAGCCGCACACGAAGGAGCTCGGGATTCTGCTGCTCGCGGACGCTGTCGAGGCGGCTGCGAGAACACTGGATAACCCGACCCCCGGGAAGATTCGCAACATGGTGGAGCGGATCGTCAGCGATGCGCTCGCCGATGGACAGCTCGACCACTCGGAGCTCACTTTCAAGGAGCTCGAGAAGATCAGCTCGGCGTTCCTCTGGGTGTTGACGAATATGTATCACAGCCGCATCGACTATCCAGGCTTTGACTTCAACAGGAGGCAGCCCAAACGTGATTCGGGTGCACATCAGGTGGGATCGTAAGCCGCTGCAGCCAACGGCGGAGGCCATGCGACGAGTCGTCGGCCTCACCTTGGGCAGTCTGGGGGTAAGTGACGCTGACGTGTCACTCCTGATCGCTGGAGACGATTGCATTCGCGAGCTCAACAGGTCCTACCGGGGAAACGATCGGGCCACCGATGTGCTGTCGTTCCCGGACGGTGATGAGCTGCCGGACGGAAGACGGTTGCTCGGCGAGATCGTGGTTTCCCTCGACACCGCCCGGGCGCAAGCTGAACGACTCGGTCACAGCGAGCTGAGAGAGCTTGAGGAGCTCGTGCTGCACGGTGTGCTTCACCTGCTTGGGCATGACCACGAGCATGATGGTGGCGAGATGGACCGGCTGGAGCTCAAGCTGCGACGGGAGCTACTCCCATGACGGCCGATGTTCTGAGCTGGCTTCGGCACCCCGTGACCCTGACTCTGGCGGGAACGGCGGTGACTCTGCTGCTCCTGGCTCTCGAGCTGCTCGCGCGGCGGCTTGCGGAGATGGGAAACGTCCGGTTTCAGGGCCTGCTCGACGATCATGAGGAGCTGTTCCCGTTTACGCGCGAGCTTCCTCTTCCTCTGTCGCGCGTGCTTGACGCACTGCGCTGGCTCGTAATCCTCGCGACCTGGCTCATGTGGGTCATTCTCGCGGCGTTCCCGGGCATGCGCTGGTCGTGGGCGCTGGCGGGAGCGCTGGCGGTGCCCGCTTTGGCAGTGCTCTTCTCACGCCCGATGGTGAGACGGATCGGGGAGGACGGGATCAGTGTGCTACTGCGCATGGTCAGGCCTCTTCTGCTGCCGGTGGTGGCGACTCTGTCCCGTGGCAGTGACGGCAGCCGGGTAGAGCCCGTCGAGGACGAGGAAGAGGAGGCCAGCGAACGCGAGATCAGGGCTTTCCTGGATGTCGGAGAGGCGGCCGGGATCATCGAGGGAGACGAGGGCGAGTTCCTGGAATCGTTGGTCGACTTCTTCGACGCTACGGTGCGTGAGGTGATGACGCCGCGGACAGACATGCTGGCTGTCCCCGAGATGATCTCCTTCCATGAGCTTCTCAAGACCTTCGCGGACTCGCACCGGAGCAGGATCCCGGTCTACAGGGATACCATCGACAACGTGATTGGCGTGGTACACGTCAAGGTCGTCGTCGAGCACCTGATACTCGGCGGTGAGCCCAGGCCGGCCGAGCTGATCCGCGACTGCATGTTGGTCCCCGAGAGCAAGAAGCTCGGCGAGCTGCTGCGCGACTTCCAGCGCGAGCACCAGCAGCTGGCAATCGTCGTCGACGAGTACGGTGGCACCTCGGGACTCGTGACGTTGGAGGATCTCATGGAGGAGATCGTCGGCGAGATCCAGGACGAGCACGAGCCCCGACAACCTCCGGATTGGGAGCAGCTCGCAGACGGGAGCTTCCGCCTCCAGGGTCGAGCGCCACTCGAGGTGTTGGAGGAGCTGCTCGGTGTGGAGGTCCACGAAGACGAGGTCGACACGGTTGGTGGGCTCGTCTTTGCCCGCTATGGGACAGTGCCCGAGGCGGGAGCATTGGTCACCGACGACGCTCTCGGCCTGGAGTTCACGGTCGAGCAGGTTGACGAGAGGCGGATTCAGCAGGTGCTGGTCAGGCGTGTGGGTCCGACACCGGCGAGCAGAAATGGCTGAGGGCCGACACTGCGGACTGGTGGCTTTAGTGGGCCGCCCGAACGCAGGCAAGAGCACCCTGCTCAACGCCCTCGTCGGCGAGAAGGTCGCCATCGTTTCGGACAAGCCCCAAACCACGCGGAACCGCATTGTCGGGGTCGTGACGGAAACCCGGGGGCAGATGGTGTTCTTCGACCTGCCGGGGGTGCACCGTCCCCTGCATCGGATGAACCGCAAGATGATGCAGGAGGTGCGCTCGGCACTCGAAGAGGTGGACCTCGTGCTTCACCTGGTCGATGCGTCCCAGGCATGGGGAGGGGGCGAGGAGTTCCTGTTCGATCTCCTTGCCCCAGTGAAGCCCGTCGTTCTCGGCGTGCTTACCAAGATCGACCTGATCCGTCCGAAGTCGCACCTCCTTCCGCTCCTCGACAACTACCGGAAACGCCGGCCTGGGACCGAGGTCGTGCCGATTTCGGCGCGAACCGGTGAGAGCCTCGATGAACTGCAAGCGGCGCTGTTCCGCCTCCTTCCTGTAGGGCCGCCCCTGTACCCGCCGGAGGTGAGCACAACCCAAACCGAGAGGTTCTTCGTCGCAGAGGTTGTGCGGGAGAAGCTGCTCGACCTGACACGAGACGAGCTTCCCTACACATCGGGTGTGCTGGTGGAGCTGTTCGAGGAGACCCCCGAGCTGCTCCGCATCGAGGCCGTCATCCTCGTCGAGCGTAAGAGTCAAAAAGGTCTTGTCATCGGGAAGGGCGGGAGGATGATCCGCGACATCGGGCGCGCAGCGAGAGAGGATCTCGAAGCGAGGCTGGGGTCACGAATCTTCCTCGGGCTCAGGGTCAAGGTCAGCCCCAGGTGGCGCGAGGACGCCCGCCTGCTGATTGAGATGGAGCCGGGCATGGCCATGCCCGAGGTCTGCGACGAAGGAGGATCCGGCCTCGCTGAGTCAGTCCGGGCTGACCAGCGGGGGGAGAAGCGATGACCGGCGTGGAGACGATCGTGGTCTTTACCGCGGACGCATGCCCTTACAGCGAGGCACTGTGTGCCGACCTGCGCCGCCGCGGCGTTCGATTTCTTGAGATCAACCTCAGCCGCGAACGCCACCGCATCGAGGAGCTCCGACGCTACTGCTGGGAGCACCGGCTGCCAGTCATTCTTGACCACGAACGGGTCTCGATCGGCTTTCGCGGTGACTCGTCGTCATTCCGTGATGTCGGGCTGGACGATCTGTAAGATGGGACGACAGCTGATGCCCGCTTGTCCTCGATGCAAGTGCTCGAGTGTGCACCGTTCCCGGACCCGGACCACCTGGGAGAATCGGGTCCGTTCCGCGCTCCCGGTGCGTTTCTACCGCTGTCATGAGTGTGGCTGGCGTGGGCTGCGGCCAGTTCCGGGAGAGCTCCGGCGGGTGCTTCCGCGATACGCGTTCTGGCTCGCCGTGGCCGTCCTGGCGTGGTGGCTCCTGGTGTTTTTCTCCTAGAGGCGCGGCCGGGCCGCTAGACAATCAGAAACAGTACGATGCTGGCGGCTCCCCATGCAACAAGCAGTGCGAGGGACAGGCGTCCTGTCGGAGGATCGCCGAAGCTGAGGGCGTAGATGCCCTTCATCAGGTTGTTGGTGGCGGTGGCGATCACCACCGCGAGCGAGGCGATCGAGAGGCTTATAGCGGTCCCCGCGGCTGGCGTCAGGCCGAGGATGAAGGGGTCAACGTCGGTCGGTCCCATCAGGCCGGCCAGGACCAGCACGCCGGCGCCTCCGAACCTGGTTGCCACGACTCGGGTCACGATGAGAATGAGAAGGAACAGGGCGGCGAAGGTGAACGCCGAGGTCAGCTCGAGCGGGTTTGTGGACGGCCGAGGGGCTTCCTCCGCGGCATCGGCCGCGGCCTCTCGATTGCTCCGGTGATAGGCCAGCAGGGCTCCGGTTGCCATGGCGGATAGCCCGAGACCCCAGAAAAGCGCCGTGAGACCCTCTGCGAGCTGGCGAGAGAACAACATGAGCAGAACCCACAGGCGAACGTACATCATGCCGGTGGCGGCGAGGATCGCTCCAGCGAGCTGCCGTGGGAGCTGTCCGCCTCTGCGTGCCTGACGCGCGAGCACAACCGTGATCGCCGTTGACGAGTAGGCGCCGCCGAGAATGCCGGCAAGCATCACTCCCGGTCCCCGTTTCCATGTCACCTGCAGCAGGTAGCTGAGGTAGGAAAGCCCGCTGACGGCGACGACCACCAGCCAGATCTTGAAAGGGTTGATCTTCAGCGTCGTGAAGACGTGGTTCGGAACCACCGGGAGGATCACGGCGGTGAGCAGCAGGAACCGCACGAGCGTGCCGAGCTCCCTGCGCGGGATCTTCTGGACCAGACCTTCGAGGGACTGTTTCTCGTGCAGCAGGAGCACGGCAACCACGGCGGCGGCGACGCTCAGCCAGTAGGCCTGAACCGCGGAGGTGGCGCCGAGTCCGTAGGCGAGGAGCGCGGCCACCTCGGTGGTAATACCGAGCCGCGCCTCTCCCAGGCTGGCGTAGTGGGACAGGGCGAGCAACGCCCCGATGACGAGCATTCCCGCGGCAAAGGGTACCGGACTGGAAGGGAACGAGACGACCAGCAGGTAGCCCGTGAGGGCGATGAGCGGGAAGGTCCGTACACCTCCGAAGAAGGTGGACGGACGATCGGATCGCATCTCCTCGCGCTCGAAACCGATGAGAAGCGACAGTGCGAGCGTGAGGATGAAGCCGACCAGCTCCGGTGAGACGTGTCCTGACGCCAGCTCCATGCCTCAAGTGTAGCGCGAGACGGAGCCGGACGCCTCCAGCTGCGGCGGCCACATTCCGATGTCGACGTGGGCGAGGGACGGTCCCCGAAAGACGCCATGAAGCTGTCCAGCGAATCCTAGCACCTAGCAGCACAGTCGAGCGAGGGAAGCATCTCTGCCGAGCGTGCCGGAGCCCGGCCCGGTCGTCGGAACGTCGGGCCCGTTCATTCCAGGATGATCGAGTCCAGGGGACGTTTTGGGACGTGGTGACGGCCCTCAGCGTCGCGCCAGTAGGCGATGTCGCGGTCGGAACGGATCTGCTCGACGATGACTGTTTCGTTGGGTACTCCGAGTGCCAAGACGAGCAGCGGCTCGTAGCGCTCGGGAACTCCCAGCGCGGAGCGGACCGCGGTGCGTTCGAACCGGCCCATGATGCAACCGCCCAGGCCCCGCTCGGCTGCACCGAGCATGATCGTCTGTGCCGCGATGCCGTGGTCGACGGCGAAGAGCCGCGTAATCTCCTTGTCGCCAAGGATGACGATGTATGCGGCCGGCCGCTCACCATCAGCGGGTCCCGGCCAATCTTCGAGATACCCAGCCCAGGTGAGTAGGGGGAAGATCTTCTCGTTGCGCTCTCGTGTGTGGGACAGGAAGTACTTCAAGGGTTGGAGGTTGCCGGAGCACGGGGCGAGCCTGGCGAGGTTTACGAGCTCGACCAGCGTTTCCCGGCGCACGGCAACTTCCTGACGGAAGCGCCTGTAGCTGCGGCTTCGGCGGACCAGATCGTTGAGCATGAGCGACCGGCACATGGTAACACCGAGCGGCCGGCGGAGCCAAGAGACAGCCGCGGCCTGTCAGGCATTGGACGGGCCATGCAGCTGTGAAGTCGTCTCAATATCTAGGGTGCGGGGAGTCATGCTAATATTGCTCGTCTGCTCATGCGCGGCATCTGCAATGGGGGGCTCACCATGAATCAAGAGACCGGCAGGGCGAAGCCGACGCGGCGGCGCGTCGTCGACTGGCTTCTGGGTACGGCGGTCGGAGGCGTGGTCGCCTCTATCCTGTACCCGGTGCTGCGCTACGTGATGCCGCCAAAGGTAGCCGAGGCCCAGACCAACAGCGTCATGGCCGGCAAGCTCTCCCAGCTTGCGCCCAACACCGGCCACATCTTCCGCTTCGGCTCCAAGCCCGGCATCGTCATCAGGACGCCGGCGGGAGATGTCAGGGCGTTCAGCGCGGTGTGCACGCACCTGCAGTGTACGGTACAGTACAGGACCGACTTCCAGGCGATCTGGTGTGCCTGTCACAACGGTCGCTACAACCTGAACGGGATCAACGTCGCCGGGCCTCCACCGCGCCCGCTCACCAAGTACAAGGTCGCCATCAAGGGCGACGATATCTGGGTGTCAAGGGAAGGTTGAGCCATGCGAATCCTCGACAGCGCCTACCGTTACCTCGACGAACGCTTGGAGCTGCAACCACTGGTTGAGTTTGCCAGCCACAAGGAGGTTCCGAGACACCGCTTCGACTGGGCCTACTACTTCGGAGGCCTGACCCTGTTCTTCTTCATCGTCCAGGTGTGCTCTGGCATCTTGCTGCTGCTGTACTACCGGCCCACTGCAGAGGCAGCATTCGAGAGCGTGCAGTTCATCGTGACCCACGTTCCTTTCGGATGGCTGGTGCGGTCGATTCACTCGTGGTCCGCCAACCTGATGATTCTGTCAGCGTTTCTGCACATGTTCTCGGTCCTGTTCATGAAGTCGTACGCCAAGCCGAGGGAGATGACCTGGTGGACCGGATGCCTGATGCTGGCGCTCGGCCTCGGCTTCGGTTTCTC
>Ga0307417_10000002_pt1 | contig 108057 bp, 96 predicted proteins | sample SalMarWE160210MG_2_FD_202514 | JGI IMG/M metagenome (GOLD analysis project Ga0307417, IMG submission 202514) | Salt marsh sediment microbial communities from the Plum Island Ecosystem LTER, Massachusetts, United States - WE1602-10 | ecosystem: Environmental > Aquatic > Marine > Intertidal zone... | reverse complement strand
CCAAGCCGACCCATTCCATGGCGGCGCTGTTCGTGGCGGCGATGCGGGAATGGAAACGCAGCTTCGAGGGGAGCCCACGCTCCTTCGCCGGCCTTCAGATGCGCATCGAAAAGGTGATGGAGGTGACGATCGCCCGCGAGGTCGAGCGGCTCGAACGCCGGCTTTTGGTGCTCGCCACTGTCGGCTCGGCCGGTCCCTTTATCGGCCTGTTCGGAACGGTCTGGGGCATCATGACCAGCTTCCAGTCGATCGCCGCCTCCAAGAACACCTCACTGGCGGTGGTGGCACCGGGTATCGCGGAGGCGCTGTTTGCCACGGCGATTGGCCTGGTCGCCGCCATACCGGCGACGATTTTCTACAATAAATTCGCGTCCGAGGTGAACAAACAGGCCCAGCGGCTGGAAGGGTTCGCTGACGAATTCGCCGCCATTCTGTCGCGGCAGATCGACGAGCGTGGGTAGCGCATGATCCCGAAAAGCATGTCCTCGGCTTGAACGGGGATGGGCACCAGTTTTCGGATAAGATCATGCGCAAGCGAAAGGGCGTTTCATGGCAGCCAATGCCGGTACCCCGGTAATCGGTAAACGGCGGTACCACCGCCGCAAGGTAATGAGCGAGATCAACGTCACGCCGATGGTCGACGTGATGCTGGTGTTGTTGATCATCTTCATGGTGTCGGCGCCGCTGCTCACGGTCGGCGTGCCGATCGACCTGCCGCAGACGCAGGCCAAGAGCCTCGACCAGGACAAGGAGCCGCTCACCATCTCGGTCAACGAGAAGGGCGAGATTTACCTGCAAAATGCCGAAATCGACGTGGACAATCTGATCCCCAAGCTGCAGGCCATCGCCGATGCGCGCGGGGGCACCGATGCGCGCATCTATGTGCGGGGGGACAAGAAGGTCGACTACGGCACCATGATGAGAGTGATGGGGCGGCTGTCGGCCGCCGGCTTTCATCGGGTAGCATTGGTCACCGAATTCGAGCAGGGCTCGCAAGCGCAGTAATGCAGATGAAGACAGCGTCAGTGATTTCGACCGGGCTGCACGTGGCCGTGCTGCTGTGGGCGACGCTGTCCTTCACCGGCGAGAGCTTCAAGGTCGCGCCGACGGAATCGCTGCCAGTCGATCTGGTGAGCGACAAGGAATTCTCCGAGATCACCAAGGGCGTCAAAGAGGCGCCCAAGCCGGTCGAGAAGCCCAAGCCCCTGGTCGAGAAGATCGCGGAGCCGACGCCCAAGCCGGTCGAGGACACCAAGCCCAAGATCAGTGAGAAAAAGCAACTCGAGGCGGCCGCTGAAAAGCCGCCGGCGCCGAAGCCGCAGCCCGATCCGATCGCAGAAAAGATCAAGAAGGTCGACAAGCAGCAACAAGCCAAGGCCGAGCCGAAGCCGCTGCCGCCGCGCAAGCCGCCGATGCCCAAGCCGCCCAAGTTCGACGCCGACAAGATCGCCGCTCTGCTCGACAAGCGCGATCCGCAGCGCACCGCCGCGACCGGGGCCACGCTCTCGGCCCCCACGCTCGGCACCGCCATGGGCAACGCCGCCCACCTCTCGCAATCGGAGCTCGACGCGCTGCGCGCGCGGCTGATGGCGCTGTGGAATCCGCCGGTCGGCATCCAGAACCCGGAAGACTTCGTGATCCGCATCCGCATCCAGCTCGGCCGCGACGGTCGGCTGACTTCGCCGCCGTTGGTCATTACTCGTGGCAGCGGACAGCTCTACAACACCGCGCGCGACAGCGCGGTGCGGGCCGTGTTCCGCGGCCAGCCCTTCGATATGCTCAAGCCGGAGCATTATGATACCTGGAAGGACATCGAGGTAACCTTCGATCCCAGGGACATGTTTCGCGGCTGAACCGACTGGATTTACTTAAACCCCAATGAACCGACCGACCCTTGACCCCCAGCCGTCGCGCGCGCGCCGCGGTTTCATCATCGACCGCCGCCGCCTGTTGGCGGGTGCCAGCGCGTTCGCCGCATTCGGAGTGACGCCTGCGGGCGCCGTGCTGCGTCTCGATATCACGCAAGGCAACATTCAACCGATGCCGATCGCGCTGCCCGAATTTCTGGCGGGCACGCCGGCTGAGACGGAAACCGCACACGGCGTCACCCAGGTCATCACCAACAATCTGCAGCGCTGCGGCCTGTTCGCGCCGATCAATCCACAAGCCTACATCGAGCACATCAGCAACACCGACCGGGTGCCGCACTTCGCCGACTGGCGCACCATCAACGCGCAGGCGCTGGTCACCGGTCGCGTCACCCGGCAAAAAGACGGCCGCCTGAAGGCCGAATTCCGCCTCTGGGACGTGTTCGCGGGCCAGCAGCTCGACGGCAAGCAGTATTTCACCACCCCCGACAACTGGCGGCGCATCGCGCACATCATCTCCGACGCGATCTACCAGACGCTCACCGGCGAGAAGGGCTATTTCGACAGCCGCATCGTTTTCATCGACGAGACCGGCCCCAAGGACCGGCGCGTAAAACGCCTTGCGATCATGGATCAGGACGGCTTTGGCGTGCGCTATCTCACGCGCGGCGACGATTTGGTGCTGACCCCGCGCTTCAATCCGTCCACGCAAGAGATCACTTACATGGCCTACGGCCAGGGGCAGCCGCGCGTCTATCTGCTCAACATCGAGACCGGACAACGCGAGGTGGTCGGCAATTTTCCCGGCATGACGTTTGCTCCAAGATTTTCGCCGGACGGCCAGCGCGTGATCATGAGCCTGCAACAGGGCCCCAACGCCAATCTGTTCGTGATGGACCTGCGCTCCAAGCAGACCACGCGGCTCACCGACACGCCGGCGATCGACACCGCGCCGTGCTATTCGCCCGACGGCCGCTACATATGCTTCGAGAGCGACCGCGGCGGCACCTCGCAGATCTACGTCATGCCGGCGGCCGGCGGGCCTGCGCAGCGCATCAGCTTCGGCGAAGGCCGCCACTCGACGCCGGTCTGGTCGCCGCGCGGCGACTACATCGCTTTCACCGGGCAGGCGCGCGGGCAGTTCTCCATCGGCATCATCAAGTCGGACGGCTCGGGTGAGCGCGTGTTGACGCAAGGGTTCCACAACGAGGGACCGACCTTCGCGCCGAACGGGCGCGTGATCATGTTCTTCCGCGATCCCGGCGCCGGCCCGAACCTCTATACGATCGACATCACCGGCCGCAATGAATTGAAGGAGCCGACGCCCAGCTATGCCTCGGATCCGGCCTGGTCGCCGCTGTTGTCGTGATAACGCCTTATTTTCACTAGCTCTTAACCATCAACGGAAGTTTGCAAGGTTGCCGCGCTTTTAACGGGCTTGCGCAAGGTTCCATCAAGGTTGATGGAACGTTCAATTAACTCACGCCCTGCTAGACAAAAACTGCCAAGGTCCGGTCTGTGCGTGACGAATGGAGGCACCGGAATGATCGATATGAGGCAAATCGCGCGCGGGGTCCGCTTCGCGGCGGTGCTCGCTGCGGCGCTCACGATTTCGGCTTGCGCCAACCAGCAGAACGCAACGCGCGAGGGGGCCGCGGCGACGCCCGGCAGCCAGCAGGATTTCGTGGTCAATGTCGGCGACCGCGTGTTCTTCCAAACCGACTCGACCGAGCTCACGCCGCAGTCGCGCACCACCCTCGACAAGCAGGCGCAGTGGCTCAATACCTACAGTCAGTACGGCCAGTTCACCATCGAAGGTCACGCCGATGAACGCGGCACGCGCGAATACAATCTGGCGCTTGGCGCGCGGCGCGCGCAGGTGGTGCGCGATTATCTGATCTCGCGCGGGGTCGCCGCCAGCCGCATGCACACCATCTCCTACGGCAAGGAGCGGCCGGTTGCGCTGTGCGACGACATTTCCTGCTGGTCGCAGAACCGCCGCGCGGTGACGGTGCTCAACGCCAGCTCGTAAGCCGGCGCCATCGCCGCCCATGAACCGGTCGGGCGGCGCCGTGGCGCCGCCGCCCATCCATTGTCAACCCTTTGTGGCTTGCAAATCCGCCCAATTCGCGGAACCCTTGGTCTATCCGGGCGTGGCGAGGGGCGTATCCCCGTGTATGACCCGGCGACCATCGGTTGCGGGGGGCATTGACCGTGCGCGGATCGCCAGCCAGCGGGCACAATGGGTGGAAATTTTTCAGCGCCTTTCTGGCGCTCGTGTCGCTCGCAGCCTGCGGCGAGCAGAACACTTACGTGGCGCCGCCGCCGCCCAAGGTGACGGTGGCGCAGCCGATCAAGCGCACGGTCACCCATTACCTGGAGGCCACCGGCAATACCGCCGCGGTCAACACCGCCGATCTCGTGGCGCGCGTCGCCGGCTTCGTCCAAGCCATCAAGTATGACGATGGCGCCTTCGTGAAGAAGGGCACGGTGCTTTTCGTCATCGAGCAGCAGCCCTACGAGCTCAAGCTGCAGGCCGCCAAGGCGTCGCAAGACAACGCCAAGGCGACGCTGGTCAGTGCCGAAGCCGACTACAAGCGCCAGGCCGCGCTGGTGCCGAGCGGCTCGGCTTCGAAAGCCGCACTCGACAACGCGCTAGGCACGCGCGACAGCGCCAAGGCCAGCCTCAATCAGGCGATCGCGAACACCAAGCAGGCCGAGCTCGACTACGGCTACACCAGCGTCGCCGCGCCGTTCGACGGCATCGCCACCGCGCGCAAGGTCTCGGTCGGCGCCTATGTCGGCAGCGGCTCCGCGCCGACCGTGCTGGCGACCATCGTGCAGGCCGATCCGATCTACGTGAATTTCGACGTCAGCGAGCAGGACGTGCTGCGCATCCGCGCCGAAATCCGCAAGCGCGGGTTGACGCCCGAAGATCTCAAGAAAGTGCCGGTGGAGATCGGGCTGCAGATCGAGCAGGGCTATCCGCACGTCGGCCATCTCGACTATGCCTCGCCGACGGTCGATGCCTCGACCGGCACGCTCGCCGCCCGCGCCGAGCTCGACAATCCCAACCGCGTGATGCTGCCCGGTATGTTCGTGCACGTGCGCGTGCCGACGAGCAAGGAGGACAACGCGCTGCTGGTGCCCGACTCCGCGCTCGGCGCCGACCAGAGCGGGCGCTATCTGCTGGTGGTCGGCAAGGACGATTTGGTTGAGCAGCGCAACGTCGAGATCGGCGTGCGCGAAGGGGCGCTGCGGGTGATCGAGAAGGGCATCAAGCCTGAGGACCGCGTCATCGTCTCCGGGCTGTTGCGCGCGGTGCCCGGCCAGAAGGTGGAGCCGCAAAACGCAAGTTCGACGCCTGGCGCGAAGTAAAGGGCGCCGCCATGTTCTCGAAATTCTTCATCGAGCGGCCCGTCCTCGCCAACGTGATCGCCATCCTGATCGTAGTGATCGGCGTGGTCGCGCTGTTGAAATTGCCGGTAGCGCAATATCCCGAAGTGGTGCCGCCGACGGTGCAGGTGACCACGCGCTATCCCGGCGCCAGCGCCCGCACCGTGATCGACACCGTGGCGCTGCCGATCGAGCAGCAGGTCAACGGCGTGGAAGGCATGATCTACATGCAGTCCTACGCCGCCGACGACGGCTCCTATTCGCTGACGGTGACGTTCAAGATCGGCACCGATTTGGATTTCGCCCAGGTGCTGGTGCAGAACCGGGTGTCGTCGGCGTTGTCCGGATTGCCCGACGCGGTGCAGTCGCAGGGCGTGACGGTGCAGAAGAAATCGACGTCGATCCTGCAGATCGTCGCTCTGACCTCGCCGAATGGCCGCTACGACAGCCTTTATATGTCGAACTACGCGACCATCAGCCTCAAGGATGAAATCGCGCGGCTGCCCGGCGTCGGCAATGTCAACGTGTTCGGCGCCGGCCAATACGCCATGCGCGTCTGGCTCGATCCGGCCAAGATGAAGGCGCGCGGCCTGGTGGTGCAGGACGTGATCAACGCCGTGCAACAACAAAATGCGCAAGTCACCGCCGGCCAGATCGGCACGCCGCCGGGGCCGGATACCGTCGACTTTCAATATACCTTGAATGTCGCCGGCCGCCTCGACGATCCCGCCCAGTTCGCCAATATCGTGGTCAAGACCGGCCCGACCGGCGAGCTCACGCGCGTGCGCGACATCGGCCGGGTAGAGCTCGGCGCGCAGACCTACGGACAGATCTTCCAGCTCGACAACAAGCCGGCGGCCGGTCTCGCCGTGTTCTTGGCGCCCGGCGCCAACGCGCTCGAGGTGGCGACCGAGGTCAACGCCCGCATGAAGCAGCTCGCGGGCAGTTTCCCGCAGGGCCTGAGCTATTCCATTCCCTTCGACACCACGGTGTTCGTGAAGGCCTCGATCGACGAGGTCTACAAGACGCTGTTTGAAGCGTCGATCCTGGTGCTGATCGTCATCCTGGTGTTTCTGCAGGACTGGCGCGCCATGCTGGTGCCCGCCACCACCGTGCCCGTCACCATCATCGGCGCCTTCGCCGCCATGGCCGCGCTCGGCTTCACCGTCAACTTCGCCACCCTGTTCGCCATCGTGCTGGCGATCGGCATCGTGGTCGACGACGCCATCATCGTGGTGGAGGGCGCCGCCCACAATATCGACAAGGGCATGACCGGCCCGCAGGCGGCGATCGCCGCCATGCAGATCCTGTTCGGCCCCATCGTCGGCATCACACTGGTGCTGCTGGCGGTGTTTCTGCCGGCGGCGTTCCTGCCCGGCCTCACCGGGCAGATGTACGCCCAATTCGCGCTGGTGATCGCCGCCACCGCGTTGATCAGCGCGATCAACGCGGTCACGCTGAAGCCGACGCAATGCGCGCTTTGGCTGCGTCCGACGGTGCCGGTGGAAAAACGCAATGTCGCCTACCGCGCCTTCGACGCCGCCTATCTCAAGGTGGAGACCGGCTACGCCAGCCTGATGCGGCGGATGGTGGGCCATGCCGGTATCATGGCCGTGCTGGCAATCGTCATCATCGGCGTGACGTTCTACGGCTTCTCGCGCGTACCAACCGGCTTCATTCCCTACGAGGACCAGGGCTACATGGTGGCGACTGTGCAGCTGCCCGACGGCGCCTCGCTGGTGCGCACGCAGCGCGCGCTCGATCATGTCAGCACAGTGGCGCGCAAGGTATCCGGCGTCGAGCAAGTCGTCACCATCGCCGGCGTATCGGCGCTCGACAACAATGCTTCGCTCGCTTCGGCCGGCATCGCCTACATCATCCTCAAGGACTGGTCAGTGCGCGGCAAGAAAGACGGCCTGCTGCCGATGGTGGAAAACCTCAACAAGGCGATGGGCGAGATCGAGGAGGCGAAAGTGCGCGTGCTGCCGCCGCCGCCGATCCAGGGCATTGGTTTCTCCGCCGGCTTCACCATGCAGGTCAATCTGCAGGACGCCAGCGCTGACTACGTCAAGCTGGCGCGGGTGGTGGAAACCACCGTCGAGAACACCGCATCGCAGTCGAGCATCCGCCTGGCGCTGAGCTCGTTCCGCGCCGAAACCCCGCAATATTCCATCGAACTCGACCGCGTGAAGGCGCAGTCGCTGCAGGTGAACGTCAACCAGGTGTTCCAGGCGCTAGCCGGCTATCTCGGCTCGAGCTACGTCAATCAGTTCACCAAGTTCGGGCGCACCTTCCAGGTGTTTGTGCAGGCGGGCTCCGATTTCCGCCAGCGCATCGACGACATCAACCACCTGACGGTGCGCAACAATGCCGGCGCCATGATTCCGCTCGGCACCATGGTCACGATCAAGCCGGCGGTGGGGCCGTCGCTGATCAGCCTCTACAATCTTTACCCGTCGGCGACCATCATCGGCCTGCCGGCACAAGGCTATTCCAGCGGGCAGACCATTGCGCTGATGGACCAGATCGCGGCCAAGACCTTCCCGCCGCACGTCACCTCTCTCTGGTCGGCGATGTCGTACCAGGAAAACCTGGTCGGCAATCAGATGTATTTCGTCTTCGCCATGGCGCTGCTGCTCGTCTATCTGGTGCTGGCCGGACAATATGAGAGTTGGCTGCGGCCGCTGGCGGTGATCCTGGCGGTGCCGATCTCGCTGGTCGGTCCGGTGGCGGCGCTTCGCGCGCTGCACATCGACAACAATCTCTACACCCAGATCGGCATCGTGCTGCTGATCGCATTGTCAGCCAAAAACGCGATCCTGATCGTCGAGTTCGCGCGCGAGCTGCACGAGGACGGCAAGAGCATTGTCGAGGCGGCGGTCGAGGCCGCGCGCGCCCGCTTCCGGCCGATCGTGATGACGTCGTTCGCCTTCATCCTCGGCGTGACGCCGCTGGTGTTTGCGACCGGCGCCGGCGCCAATGCCCGCGCCTCGATCGGTCTGACGGTGTTCACCGGCATGCTGGCGTCCACCTGCCTGGCGGTGCTGTTCGTGCCGTCGTTCTACGTGGTGTTGCAGCGGTTCGAGGAATGGTTGACCAACCGCCGCAGTCGGCCTGCGACCGGCGCCGCCGCGAAGTGAGCGACGCGGCCTGGCGCCTTTTCCAGGGCGGTGCGGCCATATTCTGGTCGTACTCGAAAGGCTATGCTAGGAACCGCTGAAATCACCATTATCCATACTGATTTGCCACCGAATTCGCCGATGACACGTCCCCATCGCCGCGCGCGTATCGCTCGCACGCTTCCGGCCGCGGTCCTCGCCGCGGCGCTGCTGTGGGCGCCCGGCACGGCGCTCGCGCAGGACCGTTCATCCGGCGGCTTCCTTGACAACCTATTCAACCCCAACCGGCAGCAACAGCAGCAACAACCCGAGGCACAACAGTCTCCGGCGCCGCCGCCGCAAGTGGCGCAAGCCGACGGCGGCGATCTCAGCGGCCGCGTCAGTCGAATCGAGAACGCGCTGCGCCAGCTCACCGGCACCATCGAGCAATTGCAGCACCAGAATCAAATGCTGCAAATGCAGCTCAAGCGCATGCAGGACGATACCGAATACCGCTTGCAGCAGCTGGGCGCGAAAGGTGGCGCGGCGGTGGCTCCCGCCGCGGCGCCGCTTGGCAACGGTGCGCCTGCCGCCGCGCCGGGGCAACGCTCCGACGTGTTCGATCCTTCGCGGCATCCCAACGCGCCGGGCGTTCCGCACACGCTCGGCAATGCGACCGCGGCGGCTTCGCCGCAGACCATGACCAACGAAGCTCCGGTCGGAGCGCCGGGCGGGCGCGCCGCCGGCGCGCCGCTCGACCTGTCCACGCTCGCCGGCAATGCGCCGGCCGCGGAGCCACCCGCGCCGGCGCCCGAGGGCGCGCCGATGGCGCCGCCGCCTGTACAGCCGCCGGCTTCGCAGTTGCCGCCGCCGCGCAATACCAGCGCGACCGGCACGCAAATCGCGACTTTGCCGCCATCGGCCTCGCCCAAGGATGAATATCAGCTGGCCTACGGCTATGTGCTGCACAAGGACTATGCGCTGGCCGAGCAGGCGTTCCACGACTTCGTGCGCAAATATCCGAAAGAGCGCCTGTTGCCGGAAGCGCAATATTGGCTGGGCGAAAGCCAGTTCCAGCAGCAACGCTACCGCGATGCCGCGGAGTCGTTTCTGGCGGTCTCCACCAAATACGCGCACGCCGGCAAGGCGCCGGAGTCGCTGTTGCGTCTCGGCCAGTCGCTCGCAGCATTGCATCAGAAGGAAGCGGCTTGCGCGACCTTTGCCGAGGTCGCGCGCAAATATCCGCGCGCCTCGTCGGCCGTGAAGCGCGGCGTGGCGCGGGAACAGAAGCGCACGCACTGCTAGGCTGCTAGGGCCCGTTCGCGAAAAGTGCTATCGGGCGGATCATGCCCACGCCCAGCGCCAAGCCGGTCACGCTCGCGGAAGCCAAATCGCTTTTCTCCGGTCTCGAACATTTTCCGGCCTTGCTGCTCGCCGTTTCCGGCGGGCCGGATTCGATCGCGCTGATGGTGCTGGCGGCGCGCTGGCGGCAGTCGCTTAAAGCGCCGCCAAAGCTGATTGCGGCCACCGTCGATCACGGCCTGCGCAAGGAGTCCAAGCGCGAAGCCGCTAGCGTGGCGCGGCTGGCGCGCAAGCTTGGGCTCGCGCACCGCACGCTTGCCTGGCGCGGCGTCAAGCCCGCGACCGGATTGCAGCAGGCGGCGCGGGCAGCGCGCTATCGGTTGCTCGGCGGCGCCGCGCGGGCGGCCGGCGCCGCCCACGTGCTCACCGCGCATACGCTCGACGATCAGGCCGAGACCGTGCTGATCCGCATGAGCCGCGGCAGCGGCATCACGGGACTGGCGGCAATGAGCCGGTTCGCGATCCTGCCCGGCGACGGGCGGCTCAGGCTGGTGCGCCCGCTGCTCGACATCCCCAAGGCACGGCTGGTCGCCACCTTGCGCGCCGCTAAAATCCCGTTTGCCGAGGACCCGAGCAACCGCGATCCGCGCTTTGCCCGTGTGCGGCTGCGCGGCTTGATGCCGGCGCTCGCCCAGGAGGGACTCGATGCCCGCCGCTTGGCGTTGTTGGCGCGGCGGCTCAAGCGGGCCGACCTGGCGATCGAAGCAGCCGTCGACCGCGCCGAGGAGAACCTGGCGGTACGGCCTTCCGGCCCGGGCGCGAGCGGATTCGAGGCGAGCGGCTTTGCACAACTGGCGGCCGAGATTGCATTGCGCCTGCTTGGGCGGGCGGTGGCCAAAGCGGGCGATGAAGGCCCCGTGGAGCTTGCCAAGCTTGAATCGCTGAAAACGGCACTCAACGCCGCCCAAAATGCCGGCAATGCCCGCTTTCGGCGCAGCCTGGCCGGCGCGCTGGTGACGCTCGCCGGGGGCCGAATTGTCGTGGAAAGGGCGCCGCCGCGGCGTCGTAGAACCTTAACCACGGCCGGACGTAACAAAGCCAAAACGCCGAAAACGCGCTAGAATATAAAGATTCGAGGTCTTTCCCTTGACGCCGGCACTGCCTACATTGGCAAGGGGACAGGTGGACGTGAAGTCGCCACGAATCCTGAGCATAGAAAACAATAGCCGCGGCGCCGGGCGCGCGGTGGTCAAAGGCTGCGCATGAACGCGAATTTACGCAATTTCGCCCTCTGGGTGATCATCGTCCTCCTGCTGCTGGCGCTGTTCACGCTGTTCCAGAACCCGGGCCAGCACACCAATTCGCAGGAAGTCTCGTTCTCGCAATTGCTCAGCGAGGTCGACCAGGGCCGCGTGCGCGACGTGGTGATCCAGGGTCCGCAAATCCACGGCACCTTCTCGAACGGCACCAACTTCCAGACCTATGCGCCGAGCGATCCCGGTCTGGTGCAGAAGCTCTATTCCAAGGGCGTCTCGATCACCGCGCGGCCGCCGTCGGACAATGTGCCGTGGTTCGTCTCGCTGCTGGTGTCGTGGCTGCCGTTCATCGCGCTGATCGGCGTGTGGATCTTCCTGTCGCGCCAGATGCAAGGCGCCGGCGGCAAGGCGCTCGGCTTCGGCAAGTCGCGCGCAAAATTGCTGGCCGAAGCGCATGGCCGCGTCACCTTCGAGGATGTCGCGGGCGTCGACGAAGCCAAGCAGGATTTGCAGGAGATCGTCGAGTTCCTGCGCGATCCCGGAAAATTCCAACGGCTGGGCGGACGCATTCCGCGCGGCGTGCTGCTGGTCGGCCCGCCGGGCACCGGCAAGACGTTGATTGCGCGCGCCGTCGCCGGCGAAGCCAATGTGCCGTTCTTCACCATTTCCGGCTCCGACTTCGTCGAAATGTTCGTCGGCGTCGGCGCCTCGCGCGTGCGCGACATGTTCGAGCAGGCCAAGAAAAACGCGCCCTGCATCATCTTCATCGACGAAATCGACGCGGTCGGCCGTCATCGCGGCGCGGGCTTGGGCGGCGGCAATGACGAACGCGAGCAGACGCTCAACCAGTTACTGGTCGAGATGGACGGCTTCGAAGCCAACGAAGGCATCATCCTGATCGCCGCCACCAACCGGCCCGACGTGCTGGATCCGGCGCTGCTGCGCCCCGGCCGTTTCGACCGCCAGGTGGTGGTGCCGAACCCGGACGTGGTCGGCCGCGAGAATATTCTCAAGGTTCACGTCAAGAAGGTGCCGCTGGCGCCCGACGTCAACCTGAAGACCACCGCGCGCGGCACCCCCGGCTTCTCCGGTGCCGATCTCGCCAATCTGGTCAACGAGGCGGCGCTGATGGCGGCACGGCGCAATAAGCGCATGGTGACGCAGGCCGAGTTCGAGGACGCCAAAGACAAGGTAATGATGGGCGCCGAGCGTAAGTCGCTCGTCATGACCGACGAAGAAAAGATGCTCACCGCCTATCACGAAGGTGGCCACGCCATCGTCGCGCTAAACGTCAAGGCCACCGACCCGGTGCACAAGGCCACCATCATCCCGCGCGGCCGCGCGCTTGGCATGGTCATGCAATTGCCGGAACGCGACAAGCTGTCGATGAGCCGTGAGCAGATGACCTCGCGCCTTGCCATCATGATGGGCGGCCGCGTCGCCGAGGAAATGGTGTTCGGCGACGAAAAGGTGACGTCAGGTGCCGCCTCCGACATCGAGCAGGCGACCAAGCTCGCGCGGCTGATGGTCACGCGCTGGGGCCTGTCCGACAAGCTCGGCACCGTCGCTTACGGCGAGAACCAGGACGAAGTGTTCCTCGGCTACCAGGTGTCGCGCCAGCAGAACATCTCGGAAGCGACCGCGCAGACGATCGACGCCGAAGTGCGCAAGCTGGTGGAATCCGGCTACGCCGAAGCGACGCAGATCCTGACTGACAAGCGCGCCGATCTCGAAGCGCTGGCGCGCGGGCTGCTCGAATTCGAGACGCTGACCGGCGACGAGATCACGGACCTGCTCGCAGGCAAGCGCCCGGTGCGGGAATCGGTGATCGAGCCGGTCACGCCGCGCTCCTCCGCGGTGCCGCCGGCCGGCAAGCCGCGCCCACGGCCCGAGCCGCCGGCGGGCGAGGTCGCCCCGCAGCCGCAGGGATAAACGCTCTGCGCGTCATCACCCGAACGCCCGCCTATGGCGGGCGTTTTCATTTGCGCGTGCGCACTGGCGTCGATCGCGCTCGCCAATCGTTTCACTTGATATCAATCAATCGACCGCCAGTTAATTTGTGCTATAGTTTTTCATTAATTCTGGCAGGAGCAGTGCGATGATGACAGGTCAATGGAGCATGAGTGACGTGATCAAACGCGGCATCCTTGCCGGCGCGGCAGGTGGGGTAGCCGAGATTATCTGGGTTTCAATCTATGCCGCGCTCACCGGCGGCGATGCGGCGATCCTGGCGCACGGCGTGACCACGGCGGTGGGTGTCACCGCCTTGCTGCCGGCGGCGTCGGTCGCGATGGGTGTGGCCGTGCACATGGGGCTGGCGGTGCTGCTCGGCGTTGCGGTGGCCTGTTTGTGGCAGGTCATGGCACGTAGACAGGGCGTGAGTGGCGGCTATACGAGCGTGCTCGCCGTACTCGCCGCGGTTTGGGTGGTGAACTTCTTCGTGTTGCTGCCGGCGATCAGCCCGGCCTTCGTGCATATGGTGCCGTACGCGGTGAGCCTGACGTCGAAGCTGCTGTTCGGCCTCGCCGCTGCGGAAACACTGCGGCGTTTTGCGATCGCGGACGCGGCAAGAGTGCCGGCAACGAGGTAACAATGCCGGCGATGACCGCCGCCGTCCGGATCGTCAGCAAATCACGGCATCTCGCCGCTTAACGGGGGCAACTTGAGCCTTGTATGGTGGCCGGACCGGTTCCGGCCACCACGCATTTGGGCGCTCGGGGATGCCGCTGCAAAACCGCGTTTCACCCTTCGGCGAATTCATCGCGACGCCGGCGCGCGGACTGGTGATGGGCAATCGCGGCGGGCGCTTGCATGATGCCCAACGCCAGCTCGGCGGGCGGCGCTGGACGTCGAAGCAATGGATCTGCTGCAAGCTCGAATTCAACAACCGCCATCGCAAGGTCTGGGGCGACGGCTACAGCGAACTCTTCTTCCTCGACGAAGTGACTGCGCTTGCGACTGGCCACCGGCCTTGTTTCGAATGTCGGCGCCAGGATGCCAAACGTTTTGCGGCGCTGTTCTTTGGCCAACTCAAATGCGCGAGCGCCACGGCGATGGACAAAGTCCTGCACGCCGAGCGGCTGATTGGCCGCGCCAAGCGCACCCATCGCCGCGCGCTCGACGCGCTGCCCGACGGGGCGATGATCGCCATCTATGGGGAGGCTTTCGCCGTACGCGGGAATCATTTGCTGCGCTGGACGCCGGCGGGCTATGCCGGCACGCATGCGCGGCCGCGCGGCATCGACGTGAACGTGCTCACGCCGCCATCGATGCTCGCTGTGCTGGCTGCCGGTTACACGCCGCTCTGGCACGACAGCGCGGGCTAGCTTTCACGGCGGCTCGATCGGCGGCGTGGCAACCGCGGCCGGCACCCGGCGGGCCCAGGCGAAGAACACGATTCCCGCCATCACGACGAGCATCGCCGCCACCAAGGCGGCGCAGGCCGGCCAGCCGCCCAGCGTCCAGGTGATGCCGCCAAGTGCTGCGCCGAAGCTGCCGCCGACATAGAAACTGGTGACGTAAAGCCCGACCGCCGACGAGCGCCCGGCTTTGGCCGTGATGGCCACATAGGCGGTGGAGATCGCCTGGCAGATCAGCCCACAAGCGGCGCTGATGGCCAGCCCCAAGACGATCAGCAGCAGCGAGGGCGCCAGCGTCAGCGCGATGCCGGCAATCCACAGCGCGATGACGCATACCACGAAGCGCCGCCGCCCGAAGCGGCCGACCGCCCAGCCGGTCCACGGCGTCAGCACGGAGCCGGCGAGATAGACCACGAACAGGGCGCCGAGCCAGCTGGCCGAGAGATTGTAGGGCGGAGCGGCAAGATGAAAGCTGATGTAGGTGAACGTGCAGATGAAATTGAACAGCACGCCGAAGCCGACCGCGTAGGTCGCGACCAATTGACCGTTGCGGAAATGCGCGAGCATCTGCCGCCCGGAGGCGAGCAAGCCCTCCGAGCGCACGAATTTACGCTCAGGCGGCAGCAGGAATGCGACTGCGCCGGCGCCGGCAAGGGCGATCCCGGCGAGCGCGAAAAATCCCCAGCGCCAGCCGACCAGGTCGGCGAGGAAGCCGGTCACCAGCCGGCCGCTGAATCCGCCCAGGCTCGAGCCCGAACTGTAGATGCCGGCGGCCGTGGTCGCTTCCTGGCGCGGCCATTCGTCGCCGATATAGGCGACGGTGACCGCGAAGATCGGCGGCAGCACCAGGCCCTGCACCGCGCGCCAGAAGATGAGCGCCGACAGGCTCGTCGCCAGTCCCACCATCACCGTCGGCACCGCCAGCGCAAACATCGCCGCCACGATCACCCGCTTGCGCCCCAGCACGTCGGCCACCGTGCCGGTGAAGGGCGCAGTCAGCGCCACCGCCAGCGTGCTGACCGTGATGATGGTGGAAACCTCGGCTGCGCTTGCGTCGAATTCGCGCGAGAGCAAAGGCAGGATCGACTGCGGCGAATAAAGGTTGATGAAGCAGCAATAGCCGGCGAGCCCGACCGCCAAGTGACGCGCGGAAATTCCTCGGCTTTTGGCGGCAGCATTCATTGAGACGACCGGCACGGCGTGAATGAGCAGCTATGCAATGTTTTGACACTGCCAGCCAAGGGGCAGGCTGCGGAGCAGTGGGCCGTCCGGCGCATAGCTCTACGCTAACCCAAGCGCCGCGCGTGCGTGGCGCAGAGTCTCGGGCGGCTCGCCGCCGGCGTCGACCTTCTGCCAGTCGATGGTGCCGAGATCGTATTGTTCCTGGCGGCGGGCGACCGCGGCATCGGCGTCGGAAGCATCCGCCGCCCTTGAGCCGGCGCGGGCGATACGGACGCCAAGATCGGCGGTGAGGAACAGGCCATGGAAGGTGGCGTCGCCCGCCGCGGTAGCGATTGTCCTGCGCTCGCCGGCGTCGGCGAACACCGCGTCCACGATCGCCGAATGGCCGGCGGCGATGACGCGACGCGCCTTGTCCGCGAGCGTGCCATAGACCTTGGCGGTGACTTCGGGCGCATAGGCCGACTGCGGCAGGCGCGCGGTCTCGGTCGCGCCGAACAGCGCCTTGCGTTCGACATCGCTGCGTAGCACCACCGCACCCGGCGCCGGCTTCAGCTCCGGCGCCAGCGCGCGCGCCAGCCAGCTCTTGCCGGTGCCCGACAGCCCGCCCACTGCCACCAGATGCGGCGGCGGCGGCGCAATGAGCTCTTGCGCCAGCGTGAAATAGTCGCGCGCGCTCTGTTCGGCTTGCGTGCGCGCATCGCTGTGCTTGGCGCGCGCGGCGGTGACCTTGCTGCGGATTGCCGCGCGCACCGACAGGAACAGCGGCAGCGCCGCAAGCGTATCGAGATTCTCGAGCCGCTGCGTCTCATTGAGATAACGGTTGAGCACGATATTGGCGGCCACATTGAGTCCGCGCTCGATCAAGTCCATCAGCAGGAAGGCGAGATCGTAGAACACATCACCGGTCGCCAAGTCGGGATCGAATTCGATGGCGTCGAACAGTGTCGGCTCTCCGTCGAGCAGCACGATATTGCCGAGATGCAGATCGCCATGACAGCGGCGCACGAAACCGGCGCGTTGGCGCTGCTCAAGCAGCGGGCGCAAGCGCGCAAAGGCCGCGCGCGTCGCCGCACCGAGCGCGGCCACTTGTGCGGGCGGAAACAGGCCGGGCTCGGCGGCGAGCTCGGCATCGTTCTGCGCGATGATCTCGGCAAGCTCCTCGGCGAAGCCGAAGCCGGCCGCCACCGGCGCCATCCCATGCGCTTTCGCGACCGCGCGTCCGAGCGCGTCGGCCAGCGCGTCGTCGATCGCACTGCGCTCGGCCAGATGATCGAGCGTCTTGGTCTCGTCGAAGCGGCGCATCTCCACCGCCCATTCCACCGGCGCACCGTCGCCGCCGATCGCAAGGCCGCCGCCGGGCGCACGCGTGATCGCCACCACGCCGCGGTAGATTGTCGGCGCGAAAGCCTGGTTGACCGCAATCTCGGCCTCACAGGCGCTTTTGCGTTTCTCCAGCGTGGAATAGTCGAGGAATGGAAAGCTCACCGCGCGCTTGATCTTCAGCGCCCGCTCGCCGGCAAGGAACACCGAAGCGGCGTGAGTATTGATGCGCGTGACCTTGGCGCCGCCGTGGGTCGCTGGCTGCCCAAGAAACGCCATGACCGCCTGTTGCGCGCGCTCGGCCGGACTCATGGTGTTCTCTGGTGTCCTCATCCCGCGGGCCTTGGGTCGGCGGTATCGTGGGTCCGCCCATGCAGGGGCGGACTGATCCAGGTCAATACGCGGGTTTGCCGGATGTGGCCATGATATGGCAGATAACCGCACCGTTCGATGATCGGAGATGATTCCCGTGACCACGCTGCCGCACAATTTCAAGCGCATCAGGCTCAATCTCGCCCGCTCCAAGGAGTTCCCGCAGGGCTCGCCGCGGCATGGTTACGAATTCGTGGCCCCGCTCGACGACAACGGTCATATCGACCTCGAGCAGTGGCGCCAGCATCGCGAAAATTGCCGGGTGCGCCGCTTCTGGGAGGGCGAGGACGACGAAATCGGCCTCTTGCTGCACAAGCCCGGCGGCTCCGAGCATGCGCGCTGGATGTTCGACTACAACCCGGAGCGCGCCGACGACGACGAGAGCGGCTACTGCTTCGGCGCCCACGCCTTTCGCCAGGGCGAATATGTCTCGATCCGCAACGAAGACGGCGAGATGCACACTTATCAGGTGGCCTCGGTGCAGAACGCGGTCTGACGCGGAGGCGCTGCTACGGCTGGTCGTCGTATTGCATGGGTGGCAGAAATCGCCATGTTAGCGTGCAAGGGGGCGGTCGCAGGAGTCCTTTCACATGCGCGCATTGACCGTCGAGCCCGGCCGGCCCAATTCCATCAAGCTTGAAGACGTCCCGCCGCCGCCGGAAAGCGACGGAGATATTCTGGTGCGTGCGCTGGCGCTCGGCATTTGCGGCACCGACCGCGAGATAATTTCAGGCGCCTATGGCTGGGCGCCGTCCGGGGCAAAGCGCCTCATTATCGGCCACGAATCGCTCGGCCGCGTCGAGCAGGCGCCGGCCGGCTGCGGCTTTTCGCCCGGCGACCTCGTGGTCGGCATCGTGCGCCGGCCCGATCCGGTGCCCTGTCCGTCCTGCGCCGCCGGCGAATGGGACATGTGCCGCAACGGGCAATACACCGAGCGCGGCATCAAGCAGCGCAACGGCTACGGCTCCGAGCAATTCCGCCTCGAACACGATTTCGCGATCAAGCTCGACCCGGCCCTGGACAAGCTCGGCGTGCTGCTGGAGCCGACCAGCGTGGTCGCCAAGGCCTGGGAGCAGGTCGAGCGCATTGGCCAGCGTGGCGCGGCCTGGCAGCCGCGCATCGCGCTGATCACCGGCGCCGGCCCTGTCGGCCTGCTGGCGGCGCTGCTCGCCAAGCAACGCGGCTACGATGTGCACGTCCTCGATCGCGTTGAGGGCGGCGCGAAGCCCAAGCTCGCGCGCGATCTCGGCGCCACCTATCACGCCGGCGATCTCGGCAAGCTCGAACCGGACATCGTGATCGAATGCACAGGTGCTGCTTCCGTGGTGCTCGACGTCATGAGTCGCAACGCGCCGGAGGGGATCATCTGTCTCGCCGGCGTATCGTCCGGCGGCCACAAGTTGCAATTCGACGTCGGGGCTCTCAACCGCGCCATGGTGCTGGAAAACGACGTGGTGTTCGGCTCGGTCAATGCCAACCGCCGCCACTATCGCGCCGCCGCGGAAGCGCTCGCCAATGCCGACAAGGACTGGCTCGGCCGTCTGATCACGCGGCGCGTGCCGCTCGATCGCTGGCAAGAGGCCTTCGAGCCGCGCGCCGACGACGTCAAGACCGTCTTGGATTTTACGCAATGAATTTGATCAGGCGTAACGGCTAAGGCATGGCCTCCCGCATCGAAGACTACGCCATGATCGGCGATCTGAGCACGGCGGCGCTGGTCGGCCGCGACGGCTCGATCGATTGGCTGTGCTGGCCGCGCTTCGATTCCGATGCCTGCTTTTCGGCGTTGCTCGGAACTCCCGACCATGGCCGCTGGCTGGTCGCGCCGAAAGAAAAAATCACGCAAGTTACGCGACGCTACCGGCCCAACACGCTGATCCTGGAAACCCGCTTCGAAACCGCCGAAGGCGCGGTGACGCTCATCGATTTCATGCCGCCGCGCACCGACGGCTCGCATCTCGTGCGCATGGTGGTGGGTGAGCGTGGCACGGTGGCCATGCACAGCGAGCTGGTGCTCCGCTTCGGTTATGGCGCGACGGTGCCATGGGTGACGCGAGTCGACGATCAGACCTTGCAGGGCCTTGCCGGGCCGGACACCGTGCTGGTGCGCTCGGACGTTCATTTGCGCGGCGAGAACTTTAAGACGGTGGCGGACTTCACCGTCACGGCCGGCGAAACTTCGTCCTTCGTCATCACTTATGTGCCGATTGATACACCGTTTCCTAAGCCGCTCGATTCGCAACATATGCTCGCCACGACCGAGCATTATTGGACGCGCTGGGCGGCCAAGAGCCAGATTGGTGGACCGTGGAAAGACGCGGTGACGCGCTCGCTGATCACGCTGAAGGCGATGACCTACGCGCCGACCGGCGGCATGGTGGCGGCGGTTACTACCTCGCTGCCGGAGCAGATCGGTAGCGAGCGCAATTGGGACTACCGCTTCTGCTGGCTGCGCGACGCGACCCTGACGCTGCTCGCGCTGATGAACGGCGGTTATTACGAGGAAGCCAACAAATGGCGCGACTGGCTGTTGCGCGCGGTCGCCGGCAGCCCGGATCAAATGCAGATCATGTACGGGATCGGCGGCGAGCGGCGGCTCACCGAATGGCAAGCCGACTGGCTCCCCGGCTATGAGGCGTCGCGCCCGGTGCGCATTGGCAATGCGGCGCACGAACAGATCCAGCTCGATGTCTTCGGCGAGATGATGGACGCGATGCATCAGGCCCGCATTGGCAAGCTCGCGCCCAGCGAATCGCGCTGGGAGCTGCAACAGGAATTCATCGCCCATCTCGAAAAGGTCTGGTCGAACGTCGACAACGGCATCTGGGAGGTGCGCGGCGAAAAGCTGCATTTCACTTATTCCAAGGCCATGGCCTGGGTCGCCTTCGACCGCACCATCAAAAGCGCCGAACGCTTCGGCCTCGAGGGGCCGGTCGAGCACTGGAAGAAAATCCGCGACGAGATTCACACCGACGTCTGCCGGCTCGGCTTCGACACCGGCCTCAACAGTTTCGTGCGCTCCTACGGCTCCAAACAGCTTGATGCCAGCCTGCTGCTGCTGCCGGCGATCGGATTCCTGCCGCCCGAGGACCCGCGCATTCGCGGCACCGTCGCGGCGGTCGAACGCTCGCTCGTCACCGACGGACTGGTTCGCCGCTACAACACCGATGCAGCCGACGACGGCCTGCCGGCGGGGGAGGGGGCGTTCCTGGCCTGCAGCTTCTGGCTGGTCGATGCCTATCTCATGCTCGACCGCCGCGACGATGCCGTGCGGCTGTTCGAGCGGCTGTTGTCGCTGTGCAATGACGTCGGCCTGCTCAGCGAGGAATACGACCCTTATGCCAACCGGCTGATCGGAAATTTTCCGCAGGCCTTTTCCCACCTGGCGCTGGTCAACAGCGCCACCAACCTCGCCCATTCGACCAAGCCCTGCGAACAGCGTTCGGAACGCAAGCTCGCCCGCCACCCTTCCGAGGCCAATTCCACCTCTTAAGTCTATTGACCGCGCGCGGCCTGGCCGGGAAGAGTGCGTGGCTCAAGCCGTGGTCAGCGGCCAAGCAAGGGAGGAGCGCAGTGATTATCGATCTTCGTACCTACCGGATCATGCCGGGCCGCATGCCCGCGCAGCTCGACCTCTATGGCAAGCTCGGCTATCCCGTGCAGCTGCGCTATATCGGCGACCCGCTGTGTTATCTGGTCGCCGAAAGCGGCCAGCTCAACACGCAGGTGCATGCCTGGGTCTACGAGAGCGCCGGCGACCGCGAGGCCAAGCGCGCCGCGATGATGAAGGATCCGGACTGGGAGCATTTCCTGTCGGAGAATGCCAAGGCTGGCAACCTCGTCGAGCAGCACACCAGCCTGATGGTGCCGGCGCCGTTCGCGCCTAAGCTGTCGGTGCCGAAACCTCACGGCTGACGCGGAGCGAATATCGATGCGCGGCAATGACGGCACGCGGACCGGCGGCGAAATCCTGGTCGATCAACTGGCGATCCACGGGGTGCGCCACGTCACTTGCGTGCCGGGCGAAAGCTATCTTGCCGCGCTCGATGCCTTTTACGGCAGCGCCATCGCGCTCACCGTCTGCCGGCACGAAAGCGCCGCCGCCATTATGGCCGAGGCGATCGGCAAGGTGACCGGCCGCCCCGGCGTCTGCTTCGTCACGCGTGCGCCGGGCGCTACCAACGCCTCCGCCGGCATCCATATCGCGCGCCAGGATTCCTCGCCCATGATCGTGTTCGTCGGGCAGGTGGCGCGCCATATGCGCGAGCGTGAAGCCTTCCAGGAGATCGATTACCGCGCCGTGTTTGGCACGATGGCCAAATGGGCGACCGAGATCGATGACCCCGAACGCATCCCCGAGGTGGTGGCGCGCGCCTTTCATGTCGCCTGCCAGGGTCGCCCCGGCCCGGTGGTGATCGCGCTGCCGGAGGACATGCTGAGCGAGCGTGCGATCGCGGCGGATGCCAAGGCGTTCGAGCCGGCGGAGACCTGGCCGGGCCTGACCGACATGAGCCGGCTGCAAAAGCTGTTGTGGGCATCAAAACGTCCGGTCGCGCTCGTCGGCGGCAGCCGCTGGTCGGAAGCGGCCACCGCCGCGCTGATGCGCTTTGCCGAACGTTTTGCGCTGCCGGTCGCCACTACTTTCCGGCGCGGGCATTTGTTCGACGCGCTGCACCCCTGCTTTGCCGGCGATCTCGGCATCGGGCCGAACCCGAAGCTGCTGGCGCGCATCAAAGGCGCCGATCTCGTGCTGCTGATTGGCAGCCGCCTCAGCGAAATGCCGTCGCAGAGCTACACGCTGATCGACATACCCGAGCCGCAGATGACGCTGGTGCATGTGCATCCCGATGCGGACGAACTCGGCCGCATCTATCACCCGGCGCTCGGCATCAACGCCACGCCGACCGCTTTCTGCTCCGCGCTGGAAGGCCTGCAACCGCCCGACGAGATCGCCTGGCGCGGCGAGAGCGACGCCGCGCATGCCGACTATCTCGCCTGGTCGGAAAAAGCGACGCCGCAGCCGGGCGGCGTGAACATGGGCAAGATCATGGTCTGGCTGCGCGACAACCTACCTGCGGAAGCGATCGTCACCCTCGGCGCCGGCAATTTCTCCGGTTGGGTGCATCGCTTCTATCGCGTGCGTAAATTTGGCGGCCTCATCGGCCCCACCGCCGGCTCGATGGGCTACGGTTTCCCGGCCGCCTTGGGCATGCAGACGCTCCATCCCGATCGCATGGTGGTGTGCGTCGCCGGCGACGGCGACTTCCTGATGACCGGCCAGGATTTCGCCACCGCCGTGCAATACGAATTGCCGGTGATCGTGGTGATCTCCGATAACGGCCTCTACGGCACCATCCGCATGCACCAGGAGCGCGAATATCCTGGCCGCGTGATCGCGACGCAATTGAGAAACCCGGACTTCGTGGCTTATGCGCGGGCTTTCGGCGGCTTCGGCGTCAAGGTTGAGAAGACTGCCGACTTTCCAGCGGCGTTTGCCGCCGCGCGAAAATCCGGCAAGCCCGCGATCATCCACCTGAAAGTCGATCCGGAGGCGCTCACGCCGGGTATGTCCCTTTCCGGCATCCGGGAAAAGGCACTGGCCGGCGGTAGCGGCAAGAGCGGCACGCATCGGGGCTGACGTCTTAAGTTACTCGGAACATGTCCGCTCATGCCCGCCTAAGCGGGCATCCAGTCTTTCCATTCGATAAGTTCTGGGTCCCCGCTTTCGCGGGGACGAGCGGCGGAAGGTTTGCACCGCTTGCCTCCTTGCCGTGAATCGTCGTTCACTCGTTGGCATGCCCTATCGCCGCACCGAGAACGTGGTTCGCCATCTCGCCGAGCGCGAGCAGGCGATCCTGGCCGCGGCAACCAGCATCGCCGCCGAGGGCGGCATGGGCGCGGTGCAGATCGCCGCCGTCGCCGCGCGCGCCGGCATCGCCGCCGGTACCGTCTATCGTTACTTCCCGTCCAAGACCGATCTCATCGCCGAGCTGGTTGCGACGGTCGCCGCCCGCGAGCTCGCCGCCATGCAGGCAGCCGCCGACGCCGCGCCCGGGCCGTTGTCGGCGCTCGCTGCATGCATCGCCACCTTCGCCGCCCGCGCGCTCTATGCGCGGCGGTTGACCTGGGCGGTGACCGGCGAATCGGTCGAGCCGCAGGTCGACGCGCTGCGGATCGATTTCCGCCGGTCGCTCGCCACCGAGCTGGAGGCGCGCGTCAAGGCGGCCATCGGGGGCGGCCATTTGCCGGTATTGGATGCGCGCGTCGCCGCGTCGGCCATCGTCGGCACGCTGCTGGAAGGCGTGGTCGGGCCGCTGGCGCCGTCACACGACGGTGATGCCGCCGGCCAGCGCGAAGCCGTGCAGGGCGCGACGCTGCTGGCGCTGCGCGCGCTCGGCGTGATCGATGCGCGCGCCCGCGGCCTGGTGGCGCAATGCGTATTGCCGGCCGCCGAACCGGCGTCCTGAGCTTGCGTCAGTGCGTTGATTCTGCCGGCACCTCGTCGAGCGACAGCGTTACCTGCTTGACGCCGCGCTCGCCCGGATCGTCGGCGATATGAAAGCCGAGCTCGACGCACATGGTGAGCATGGTGGAATTCTCCGCCAGCACCTGGCCGCGCACGGTCTTCAAGCCCTTGGTCTTTGCATAAGCGATCATGTGCTTCATCATCAACCAGCCGAGCCCATGCCCTTTCAGCCGCGAGCGCACCAGGATCGCGAATTCGGCGTCGTTGCCGTTCGGATCGTCGTGTAGGCGCACGACGCCGAGCATGCGGCCGCTTTGCTCCTCGATGGCGATGAAGGCCATGGCATGGGCGGGATCGTAATGGATGAGTGTGTCGATCAGCTCATTGCTCACCCCGCGCATGACCGCGAAGAAGCGAAGGCGCAGATCGTCCGCCGTCACTTCCTTGAGAAAATTGGGATAAAGCGCGGCGTCCTCCGGCTTGAGCGCCCGGAACAGCACCGGCGTTCCATCGCGCAAGACAACCTGGCGTTCGAGCATCGTCGCACCTCCACGCCGTTCGTCTCCGCGGAAGCGGGGACCCGGGGCCGCGAGATTGCGAACTCTATTAGACTGGATTCCCGCTTACGCGGGAATGAGTGGGTTTGTCACGCCGTTAATGCGACATCAGTACCGGCACCGTCATCGACTCCAGCAGCCCGCGGGTGGCGCCGCCGAGCACGAATTCGCGCAGGCGCGAATGGCCGTAGCCGCCCATCACGATCATGTCGGCGGATGAGTCGGCCGCATAGGACAAGATGGTGGAGGGCACGTCGATGTCGGGCGAGGTGATGCGCTTGACGTCGACCTTCAGCCCGTGGCGGGCGAGATGCTGGCCGAGGTCGGCGCCGGAGACCTCATCGCTCTTGGGCGGCTTGCTGCCGACCACGACGACCTCCACCTGCTTGGCCTTCTCGAGGAACGGCATGCTGTCGGCGATCGCGCGGGTGGCGGTGCGGCCGCCGTCCCAGCACAGCATAACGCGGTCGAGTGCCAAACCCGCCTTCTGAATGAACGGTACGAAGATCACCGGCCGCCCGCATTCGAACAGCACGCCTTCGTCGATCACCTCGTCGGGCATCGGCCTCTCGCGCGTGGGCTGGCCGACCACGACGAAATCGAAGCGCCGGCCGATGCGGCCGAGCAGGTCGGAGGCGCCGGAAACGCTGGCGCTCAGGACGCGGGTTTCAAACGAGATACCCGCACGCTTGGCCGCCTGCTCGAAGCGGGCGATTGCCGCGCGCGCGCTCTTTTCCGACTCGGCGCGCTGCGCTTCGAGGAACTGCGGGGGAATCCCGCCCATCACCGAGCCGGGGATCACCGGCTCATAGGCGAAGGCAACGCCGAGCAGGTGCGCATTGAACGCTTCCGCGATCGAGATGGCGTAATTGCCGGCCGGGTCTTGCGCGCCCAGCCCGAGGTTGACGACAACATCCTTGATCATGACGCTATATCTCCTCCCCGAGCGGGTCGCCCGGCCTTGTCATTATGGAAGCTCATCATGCTGCAGCTTTGACCGAGGTCAAATGCCAGCCGTGCCTGGTGCAGCCCTGGTTTACGCAGTTACTTCTTGCTGCCATCGGGGCCGAACTGCTTGAGATAAGCCCACAGGTTATCGATGTCCTTTTCCTTCTTGATGCCGGGAAAGATCATCTTGGTGCCCGGGATCTTGCTGCGCGGATCCTTGATGTATGCCTCGAAAGTCTCCTCTTTCCAGACGATGCCGGAATTTTTGTTGGCCGCCGAATAGCTGTAGCCCACCGCGCTGCCAGAATGGCGGCCGTCGAGGCCGTTGAGCTCGGGGCCCACCTTGTTCTTGGCGCCGGGTCCGACGGCATGGCAGGGCAAGCACTTCTTGAACACCCGCTCGCCGGCGGCCGCATCCTGGGCGTGCGCGGCCTGCACGGTCGCGGCCAGGGCCAATAAGGCTATCGCCAATATTGCTTTCATGGTCTTTGCCTCCCGAGTGGCGTTTCGCCGCCGCCCTGTGACCGATGGACCCATCCCGGTCTTGGAATGGTTTTGCCAGCCCTATGTGTCAGCCGTCAAATGGCTGATATCGTGTGAACCACGAGCCCAGGAGTTGTCATGTCGGTGCGGATGCCAGAGGTGGACGGTGCGGTGATGGCGCGGCGCGAGCGCATCGTCGCTGCGCTCCGCCAGATCGTGCCGGGCGAGGGGGTGATCGCCGGGACACGCGAAATGCGGCCCTATGAGAGCGACGGGCTGACCGCCTACCGCCAGCTGCCCATGGTGGTGGTGCTGCCGGAGACCACCGAGCAGGTTTCCGAAGTGCTGCGTTACTGCCACGACGAGGGTATCCGGGTGGTGCCGCGTGGGGCCGGCACTTCGCTCTCTGGCGGCGCGCTGCCGCTGGCCGACGGCGTGCTGCTCGGCATGGCCAAGTTCAACCGCATCCGCGAGATCGACTTCGACAACCGGGTCGCGGTGGTGGAGCCGGGCGTGACCAATCTCGCGGTCACGAACGCGGTCGCGCATGAAGGCTTCTATTACGCGCCCGATCCGTCCTCGCAGATCGCCTGCACCATCGGCGGCAACATCGCGGAGAATGCCGGCGGCGTGCATTGCCTGAAATACGGCATGACCACCAACAATGTGCTCGGCTGCGAGATCGTGCTGATCACGGGCGAGGTGCTGCGCATCGGCGGCAAGCATCTGGACAGCGCCGGCTACGACCTGCTTGGCATCATCACTGGCTCGGAGGGTCTGCTCGGCGTGGTCACCGAGGTGACCGTGCGCATCTTGCGCAAGCCGGAGACCGCGCGCGCGCTGCTGGTCGGGTTTCCGACCTCGGAGGACGCCGGCGCATGCGTCTCGGCGATTATCGGCGCCGGCATCATCCCCGGCGGCATGGAAATGATGGATAGACCTGCGATCCACGCGGTGGAGGAATTCGTCCATGCCGGCTATCCGCTCGATGTCGAGGCGCTGCTGATTGTGGAGGTCGACGGGCCGGCGGCCGAGGTTGATCATTTGATCGAGCGCATCGAGAGGATCGCCAACGAATGCCGCGCGGTGTCGTGCCAGGTTTCGAATTCGGAGGAGGAGCGGCTGTTGTTCTGGGCCGGGCGCAAGGCGGCGTTCCCGGCCGCGGGGCGCATTTCGCCCGACTACTACTGCATGGATGGCACCATCCCGCGCGGCCAACTGCCGCTGGTGCTCAACCGCATGAAGGACATGTCGCAGAAATACGGATTGCGCTGTGCCAATGTCTTCCATGCCGGCGACGGCAATCTGCATCCGCTCATCCTCTATGACGCCAACAAGGAGGGCGAGCTCGACCGTGCCGAGCAGTTCGGCGCCGAAATCCTCAAGCTCTGCGTCGAGGTCGGCGGCGTGTTGACCGGCGAGCACGGCGTCGGCGTGGAAAAGCGCGATCTGATGGGCGTGATGTTCTCGGAGACTGATCTCAACCAGCAGCAGCGCGTCAAATGCGCCTTCGACGCCAAGGGCCTGCTCAATCCCGGCAAGGTGTTCCCGACACTGCATCGTTGCGCCGAGCTCGGCCGCATGCACATTTCCGGCGGCAAGCTGCCGTTCCCGGATATTCCGCGGTTTTGATACGATGCAATTCGGTCTGTTCTGCTCGCCCAAAGCCGACGCGCCGGGATTCGGTCCGGAGACCGGCCGGGGCTTCTTCGACTATCTCGATTTCAACGTGGAAGCCGAGGCGCTCGGCTACCATTCCAGCTTTTCGGTCGAGCATCATTTCAGCGGCTGGAACCAGGTTTCCGCCACGCTGATGCTGCTGATGGCGCTTGCGGCGCGCACCAGGACGCTGCGGCTCGGCACCGCGGTGATGGTGCTGCCCTGGCACAATCCGCTGCTGCTAGCCGAGCAGGCCGCCACGCTCGATCTGCTCTCGGGTGGCCGCTTCGATTTCGGCATTGGCAAAGGTTATCGACACAGCGAGTTCAAGGGTTTTCAAGTTCCGCCGGACGAGGCCGAGGCGCGCTTCGAGGAGGGGCTCGACGTCATCACCCGCGCCTTCACCACGCGGACGCGCTTCTCGCACCAAGGCCGCTTCTGGCATTTCGAGGACGTGGTGGTGGAGCCGCCGCCGGCTCAGCAACCGCATCCGCCGTTTTGGGTGGCGGCCGGCAATCCGCATACGATCGCGCGCGCCGGCGAGCGCGGCTTCAATCTCATTCTCGACCAGTACGCGTCGCCAGAAGCGCTGCGTGAGCGCATCGGCATCTACAAGGCCGCGCGCGAGGCGAAAGGCTTAAACTTCGATCCGATGCAGGTGACGGTCGCGCGCCAACTCTATATCGCCAAGGATGCTGCCGACAAAGAAGCCGCGCTCAGGCGCCAGGCCGAATACACCCAGCGCACCATTGCCAGTGCGCGCACGCCCGGGGCCAAGGGCGGCTCGCACGTGCTCGCCTATGCCGACAAAGTCGGCGCCACCGAAGAGAATGCGCTCTACGGCACGCCCGATGCGATTGCCGCCATGCTGGAAGCGTTGCAGGGCGCGGGCGTTGAATACGTGCTGCTCACCATCGCCGGCGGCGCGGCGCAATTGCGCCGCTTCGCGCGCGACATCATGCCCGCCTTCGCCAGCGAGCCGGCAGCCGCTGCGGAATGAGATTTTTCGTGATGAGCAAAGAAACGAGCCCGTTGTATCATGCGAGCCCTGAAGAACTGCGCGCAATCGATGAGGCGCTTGCTGCTGTTGCGCGCGGGGAAATCGCGGGCGACGAGGAAGTCGAGGCCGTTTTTGCGAAGTATCGAATTTCCAGACGTCATCACCGGGCTTGTCCCGGTGATCCCAATTAGGGTGGCAAGACAGGGCCGATTGAATCGAGATAGCCGGGACAAGCCCGGCCATGACGGCTGACATGACCGACACGCTCAAACCTCGCGACGCCAAGGAAGTCGAAGACATCGTGCGCTGGGCGCTCGGCGAGGAGAAAGCTTTGGAGATCGTCGGCCAGGGCTCCAAGCGCGCCATCGGGCGGCCGAGCCAGACCGATCTCACGCTCGATATGAGCGGCCTGACCGGCGTCACGCTCTACGAGCCGGCGGAGCTGGTGCTGTCGGCACGCGCCGGCACGCCGCTTGCCGAGATCGAGGCGCTGCTTGATGAGAACAACCAGCAGCTCGGGTTCGAGCCGCTCGACTATGGCCCGCTGCTCCGCGGCGAAGCCGGGCAAGGCACCATTGGCGGTGTGATCGCCGCCAACCTGTCCGGTCCGCGCCGGGTGAAGGCGGGGGCCGCGCGCGATCATTTCCTCGGCGTCACGGCGGTCACCGGCCGCGGCGACACCATCAAGTCCGGCGGCCGCGTGGTCAAGAACGTTACCGGCTACGACCTGTGCAAGCTGTTCGCCGGCTCCTGGGGCACGCTGGCCGCGATGACCGATATTACAGTGAAAGTCCTGCCGAAGGCGGAAACGGAAGCGAGTGTGCTGGTCCAGGGGCTCGACGATGCGCGCGCCTGCGCGGCCATGGCCACCGCCATGGGCTCACCCGTCGACGTGTCCGGCGCCGCCCATCTGCCCGATCATGTCGCCTCCTGGTTCGACGGCCTGCCGAAGGCGGAAGCGACCACCGCGCTGCGATTGGAAGGCCACGCGCCCTCGGTCGCCCACCGCAAGGATACGCTGGCCGCCCTCATGAAGCCGTTCGGGCCTGTCGCGATTCTCGATGAGGAACCATCGCGCGCGCTGTGGCGCAGCGTCCGGCAAGTCAAGCCGTTTGCGGGTGCCGCCGCGCGCGAGCGGCCGCTGTGGCGCATTTCTACTGCCCCGGCGCGCGGCCACGAGCTGTTGGCGGCAATCACGCCGGCGGCGCAGATGTTCTACGACTGGGCCGGCGGTCTGATCTGGGTGGCGATGCCGTTCGCCGAGGAACCCGACGCCGCCGCCGTGCGCGGCGCCGTCGCCGAAATCGGCGGCCATGCCACGCTCGTGCGCGCACCGGCCGCGTTGCGCGCCGCGCTCGACGTGTTCGCGCCCGAGCCGGCCAGCTTGGCGGCGTTGAGCAAGCGCGTGAAGGAGAGCTTCGATCCCAAGGGCGTGCTCAATCCTGGCCGCATGTGGGCGGGGGCGTGATCGATGCAAACCAATTTCACTTTGGCGCAGCTCGCCGATCCGCAGATCGCGGAATCGGAACAAATACTGCGCGCCTGCGTGCATTGCGGTTTCTGCACGGCCACCTGCCCGACCTATGTGCTGCTCGGCGACGAGCTCGATAGCCCGCGCGGGCGCATCTACCTGATCAAGGAGATGATTGAGCAGGGCAGTCCTGCCACCGGCGACGTGGTCAAGCATATCGATCGCTGTCTTACCTGCATGGCCTGCATGACGACCTGTCCGTCGGGCGTCTATTACCTGCATCTCGTCGACCACGCCCGCGAGCACATCGAGAAAACCTACAAGCGCCCGCTTGCCGACCGTGCGCTACGCGCGCTGCTGGCGCGCGTGCTGACCGACCCCGGCCTGTTCCGGCTGGCGGTGGTGGGCGGCATTGTCGGCCGGCCCTTCGCGCCGCTGTTGCGCGCGCTGGGCTTGCGGCGAATGGCCGCCATGCTGACGCTCACCCCGCACCGCAAGCCGGCGCCGCCGATCGAGCGCACCGGCAAGGTCCATGCCGCGCAAGGCCCCCGCCAGGGCCGGGTGGCACTTTTGTCCGGCTGCATCAACCCAGTGCTGGCGCCGTCAACCGACGAGGCTGCCATCCGCCTGCTCACCCGCCACGGCGTCGAGGTGGTGGTGGCGCAAGGGGAAGGCTGCTGCGGCTCACTCGTCCATCATATGGGCCAGGAGGCCCAAGCGCTGAGCCAGGCGCGTAACAATATCGACGCCTGGACCCGCGAGATCGAAGCGGGCGGGCTCGACGCCATTCTCACCACTGTCTCCGGCTGCGGGATCACCATCAAGGATTACGGCTTCATGCTGCGGACCGACGCGGCCTATGCGGAGAAGGCGGCGGTGATTGCCAAGCTCGCCAAGGACGTCAGCGAATATCTGGCTACGCTCAAATTGCAGGCTGGGGCGGTGCCGGAAGGCATCACGGTTGCCTATCACGCCGCCTGCTCCCTCCAGCACGGACAAAAAGTCACGCGTGAACCGAAAGAATTGCTTTCCAACTGCGGCTTCATCGTCAAAGATGTACCGGAAGGACATTTGTGTTGTGGCTCGGCCGGCACTTACAACATTTTGCAACCGGCATTGGCGGAGCGGTTACGCGACCGCAAGGTTGCCAATATCGAACGGCTCGAGCCGGATGTGATCGCGGCCGGCAATATCGGCTGCCTGACACAGATTGGCTCTGGTACGAGCATTCCGGTCGTTCATACCGTCGAGCTCATCGACTGGGCGACCGGCGGGCCGATGCCGGCGGTGCTGCGGGAAAAGGCGGGTCTTGAGCCCGCCGCTGCGGCGGCGGAGTAGGGGAAACAGGCTGCGGCAAGATGCCGTAGCGAATGTGTTGGCGAGATTTGGTTGAACCGATCGGGAGGATGATCATGGCGAAATCAAAGAAGCGGAAGAAGGCGAAGACGAAGAAATCGAAAGCGAAGCGCGCTGCCCCGGCGCGCAAAAAAAAGAAGAAGGGAATGAAGAAGGCGGCCCGCAAAGCGGCCAAGAAGACGAAAAAGAGGAAGGCGGCGAAGAAGCGTGCGGCGCCCAAGCCCGCACCGCGGCCTGCGCCGGCGCCTATGGCACCGGCGCCCGAGCCGGCGCCGTCACCCTTCGGCGGCACGTTCGGCGGCCTGTTCGGCGGACGGACGAATGAAGGTCAGTAGGCTGAAAAAGAAACGGCGGACCGGCGCCGGCAAGGCAGCCGCCCGCAAGGCCAAGCGCAAAGTCTCCAAACCCCGCCGGGCGCGCCGCAAGGCCGCAGCCCGGCGGACGGCTGCGAGCGCCAAGCGTGCCGCCGCGCCTAAGACGAAAGCAAAGGCCAAGACCGTTCGCATGCCGACCGTGACCACCGCAGTCGCCGGCGTCATTGTGCGCGGCCGCATCGGCCCGCGCTACGGCGAAATTCTCACCCTCGACGCGCTCGCCTTCCTGGGCGAGCTGCACCGCCGCTTCGACGGCAAGCGCCGCGAGCTGTTGGCCGCGCGCGCCGAACGGCAGAAGCGCTTCGACGCCGGAGTGCTGCCGGACTTTCCGCCCGAGACCAAGTATATCCGCGACGACGATTCCTGGCAGGTGGCGCCGATCCCGCCCGATCTCACCGACCGGCGCGTGGAGATCACCGGTCCGGTCGACCGCAAGATGATCGTCAACGCGCTCAATTCCGGCGCCACCCACTACATGGCCGATTTCGAAGACGCCAATTCGCCGACCTGGGCGAACAATCTCGAGGGCCAGATCAATCTGAAAGACCGCTGGGCGGGAAAGATCGATTTCACCGATCCCGCTACCCGAAAGCGCTACGCGGTTCGCGCTAATCCCGCGGTGCTGATCGTGCGCCCGCGCGGCTGGCATCTGCCGGAAGCGCATTTGACCGTCGACGGCGCTGCCGTTGCGGGCGCGCTGTTCGACTTCGGGCTTTACATCTTCCACAACGCCAGGGCGCTGCTGGCGCAAGGCACCGGTCCCTATTTCTATCTGCCCAAGCTCGAAAACGCCCGCGAGGCGCGGCTGTGGAACGACGTGTTCTTGTTCGCGCAAGAGCAGCTCGGTCTGCCGGCACGCTGCATCAAGGCCACCGTGCTGATCGAAACGCTGCCGGCCGCTTTCGAGATGGACGAAATTCTCTGGGAGCTGCGCGAGCACATCGCCGGCATGAATGCCGGGCGCTGGGACTACATCTTCTCTTTCATCAAGACCTTCGCCAAGAGCAACGATCCGCGCTTCGTCCTGCCCGACCGCTCGCAGGTGGTGATGGGCGAGGCCTTCCTCGGCGCCTATGCCGCGATCCTGGTGCGCACCTGCCATCGCCGCGGCGCCTTTGCCATGGGCGGCATGGCGGCGCAGATCCCGATCAAGAACGATCCCGCGGCCAATGCCGCGGCCTTCGCCAAGGTACGCGCCGACAAGGAACGCGAGGTGCGCGACGGTTATGACGGCACCTGGGTGGCACATCCCGACCTCGTGCCGGTGGCCAAGGAAGTGTTCGACCGCATGATGCCGCAGCCCAACCAGGTCAGCCGCGTGCGTCTGCATGTCAACGTGCTGCGCGACGATCTCTTGAAAATCCACCAAGGCAGCAAGACCGAATCAGGCTTCCGCCTCAATATCAGGGTCGGCGTGCAATATATCGAGGCTTGGCTGGGCGGGCGCGGCGCGGTGCCGATCTACAATCTGATGGAAGACGCCGCCACCGCCGAGATTTCGCGCGCGCAGATCTGGCAATGGATCAAATACGGCGTCGAGCTCGAGGGCGGCGTAAAGGCGACCCGTGAATTCTTCGAGCGCGCGCTGCGCGAAGAGATGCAGGTGGTCAAGCGCGAGGTGGGTGCTGCCCGCTACGCGCGCGGACGCTTTCCCGCCGCGATTAAATTATTCCGCGACCTGTCGCTCTCGGCCGAATTCGTGCCCTTCCTCACCACGCCGGCCTATGAATTGATCGTCTGAACGCAGCGCAAAACATAATCAAAATATTGCATATGATTGCGCGCGGCTCTCCCGATTGCATCGCTGTGTCCAGCCGCATAGCATGCGGGCCACGAGGGGAATGGCCGATGCCGGAACTCTCTCGGATTTCAACAGCGCGAAACGTCATCACAGTTGAGAGGGAGTAATTGCCTATGCCGGCGTACAAAATCCTGCTCATGGGCGCGTCTTATGGATCGCTGCTCGCTTCCAAATTGCTGTTCGGCGGCCACTCGATCCATCTCGTCTGCCTGCCGGCGGAAGCCGATTTGATCAATGCGGAAGGCTTCAAGGTTCGCCTGCCGGTGCGCGGGCGCAGCGAGCCAGTGCTGCTGAAATCGCGCAAGCTGCCCGGCAAGGTGACGGCCGGCCCCGCGGCCGGCGTCAATCCGAAGGATTACGACCTCATCGGCCTCTGCATGCAGGAGCCGCAATATCGCTCGCCCGGCGTGCGCGAACTGCTCGATGCAGTCGGCAAGTCGCATGTGCCCTGCATGTCGATCATGAATATGCCGCCGCTGCCTTATGTGATGCGCATTCCCGGCCTCGATTACGAAGCCCTGAAGCCCGCTTATACCGATCCGACGGTATGGGATTCGTTCGATCCCAAATTGATCACGCTCAACAGCCCGGACCCGCAGGCGATTCGCCCACCTGACGGAAAAGCCAATGAGCTTTTGGTGACCCTGCCGACGAACTTCAAATGCGCGAGGTTCGAAGACGACAAGAACACCGCGATCCTGCGCCAGCTGGAAAAAGACGTGGACGCCGCGCGCTTCGAGGCGCCGGAAGGCAAGATCGAATTACCCGTGAAGCTGAAGATTTACGACTCGATTTTCGTGCCGCTCGCCAAATGGGCAATGCTGCTGGCCGGCAATTACCGCTGCATCACCAAGGACGGCATGCGCACCGCCAAGGAAGCGGTGCATACCAATCTAGAAGAGTCGCGCTCGGTCTACAATTTCGTGTTCGATCTTTGCGTCAAGCTCGGCGCCAAGCCGGGCGACCTGGTGCCGTTTGAGAAATATGCCGCCGCCGCGCAAAGCCTCACGCGTCCGGCCTCGGCCGCGCGCGCGCTCTATAACGGCGCGCCCAATATCGAGCGCGCCGACAAGTTGGTGCAGCTCATCGCCAGGCAGAAGGGCATGAGCAACCCGGTGGTCGATGCCACCGTGACGCTGGTCGACGAGATGCTCGCCGCCAACCGCAAGAAGGCGGCCGCCTGACCGGCCGCGCCTAATTCTGGCCCCGCCTTACGGGCCGCGTGCGCCCGCCGGCATAGCCGGCGGGCGTTCGTTTGCATACAAACTGCCCAGCGTAAGGTGGACCGCGCTTGTTTGGAAAACGTCGGATTCTGCTCCGAAAACTTTCGCCATTCGCCGGCGGGATAGCGTTTTTCTCACGAAAATTGTGACATCAACGCCACAGTCCTTTTCTTTGTTATTGGCAAAAGGCCGATTCGCCCAAAAAGGCAGCAACTGCCGCCGTTTTCGCCTTGCTGCAACGCGTCATCAAGAGTGTAAATTTTGCTCCAATGCGCGTCCTGGTGCATGCGGCGTCGATCACAGCGGTTTTGACGGGTTTTTGTATGTAAGGGTGACGCGAAAATTTGTATCGGCTGGTTAAGTCGATCAAACCAAAAGGGGCAGGGTCAGATGAAGAAAGTTGTTTTGTCGATGGTCGCGGCGCTTGCCGTAGCGGCGAGTGCGGCACCTGCGTTTGCGGCGGATATGGCGGTTAAGGCACCTAAAGCTGCGCCGCCGCCGCCGTATATGTTGGACATCGCCGTGGGTGGCGTCGTGATGTCCGACTATCTCTTCCGCGGCATTTCGCAGTCGGATAAGGGCCCGTCGGGTGGCGCCTATTTCGAGCCTGATCTCACCACGCCGATCGGCACGTTCTATGCCGGTATCGCGGGCCTCGCCATCAGTTGGCCGAGCAACCCCGCTACCTACGGCTTCACCGATCCGGACGCGGAAATCGATTTCTACGGCGGCTGGCGCAATTCGTGGGGCCCACTCTCGCTCGACTTGGGCTTGATCTACTATTACTACCCGAGCGAAAGCTTCAACGGCTTCACCAACTCCAGCGACTTCTATGAAATCTACGGCAAGGTGGGCTACGACTTCGGGTATGGCTTCAGCGTCGGCGCCAATGTCTACTACACGCCCGATCTGCTGCACTATAGCGAGACGTTCGCCGGGGCCGGCCTGACCGTCAGCAAGCCGGACGCGATCTATTATTCGGGCACCGCGGCTTTCGAGTTTCCGCAGAAAGTCTGGGACATCACCACGACGCTCTCGGGCGAATTGGGCTACTGGGATATCGCCACCAGCGGCTTCGTCCTCGCCGGCGGGACAGCCAATCCGAGCTACACCTACTGGAACGTTGGCATCGCTTTCGCGTACAAGGCCTTGACGCTCGATCTGCGCTATCATGGCACCGATCAGAACGCTCAGGATTGCGCCAACTTCCTGGTGGTCGCCTTGGGGAACCAGTCGAACAGCTGGTGTGACGATCGCTTCGTCGCCTCGCTCAAGTTCGATACCTCCGTGGGTATCGGCCACTAAACGACTTCCGAACGTAACTCTGCTCTTGAGGCGGCGGCTGCCAACAGCCGCCGCCTCTTCTTTTGCGAAATCCCGCCAAAGGATCAACGACCGCTAACCGGCGGGCGCCAGGCTTGCTTCGCGCAGCCAGGTGCGGTCGCCTTCGCGGACCAAGGCCAGCCGGCGGCGGTGGAAGGCGGCAAGCGTCGCGCGGTGACCGATCGACACGATGGTGGCGGCGGCAAGCCGATGCTCGAGCAGATGGTAGAGCGCGGCCTCGGTCTCCTCATCGAGCGAGGCGGTGGCCTCGTCCAGAAACAAATAGTCGGGCGCCTGCAAGATCGCGCGCGCGATACCGAGCCGCTGCTGCTCGCCGGGCGACAGTATCCGGTTCCAATGGGCTTCCTCCTCGATGCGGGCGGCCAAGTCCGGCAAGCCGACCGCCGCGATCAGTGCGGCGACCTGGCCGGCGTCGAAGCTTCCGGGCTCCGCCGGATAGGCGACCGCGGCGGCCAAGGGCGCGATCGGAAAATAGGGCCGCTGTGGCAGGATCATCACGCGGGCGCCCTTCGGTACTTGAATTGTGCCTTCACCAAACGGCCAGACGCCGGCCAGCGCGCGGAACAGCGTGGACTTGCCGGCGCCGGAGGGGCCGCTGACCAGCACCCGCTCGCCCAGCTTGATCGAGATGCCGCTGGCATTGAGCAGCGGCACGCCGTTCGGCAGCCGCACGGCGAGATCATGAAGCGTGACGGCGGCAGCCTTGCCGGGCTCAAGCGCGATCACCGGCGGCGCCACCGCGACCGCGCGCGCGGCCGCCACCGATTGGTCGAAACCGGACAAGCGTTCGATCACCGCGCGCCACTCCGCGAGATTCCGGTAGATGCTCACGAACACCGACAGCGCGCCCTGCACTCGTCCGAATGCGTTGGCCGTCTGCATCAGGCCGCCGAGCTGGATGATGCCGCCGAAATAGGCCGGGCTGACCATGATGAAAGGGAACACCAGTGAGGCCTGCTCGTAGCCGGCGGTGAAGAAGGTGAGCTTCTTCTGCCGGGTCATGATGGCGTACCAATTGGCCACCACATTGCCGAAGCGCATCAGCAAACGGTCGCGCTCGGCCGGTTCGCCTTCGAGCAGGGCGATCTGTTCGGAATTTTCGCGCACCCGCACCAGGTTGAAGCGGAAATCGGCTTCGTAGCGCTGCTGCTGGAAATTGAGCGCGATCAGCGCGCGGCCGATCAGATGGGTCAGCGCGGTGCCGATGACCGCATAGATCAACGCCGCCCACAATAAATAGCCCGGAATGTTGAACGCCACGCCGAACAGATGCAAAGGCGCCGCCGCCGACAGCGACCACAGGATGATCATGAAGGAAAACAGCGTGACGCAGGAGTTAAGCAATTGCAGCCCGATATTGAGCGTGAGGTCGATGAATTGGCGGATGTCCTCGGAGATACGCTGGTCCGGGTTGTCGGCGGCGTCGCCCAGGAGCTGCATGCGGTAGTGGTTGGCGCCTTCGAGCCAGTGATCGAGATAAGTCGCGGTCAGCCAGCGCCGCCAGCGGATCTGCAGCCATTGATTGAGATAGAGCTGATAGACCGCGAGCAGGATGAAGGCGGTGGCCAGCACGCAGAAATAGCCGAGTTGATAGATGAAGGCGTCCCAGTTCCGATTCTGCAAGGCGTTGTAGAAGGTGTTGTTCCACTCGTTGAGTAGAACCGTGAGCCCGACGATCGACAGTTCGATGGCGATCACTGCCGCCAGCAGCACGAGGCCGGGCCCGCGCTCCTCGGAGCGGAAGTAAGGGCTGGCAATTCGCCACACGGTGGCGAGCGTCGAGAATATGCCTCTCACGGGAGCAGGCTCCTATTGCGACGAAAAAACAGGGCGGTACGCGCCGGGTATCAACTAATGGCTAATGCGCATGGATTCGGTTCTATTTTGCACGGATTCGCGTATAAAAAAGGGCTCTAAGGGCTCCCAATCGCTGCCCAATGTTGCTTCCGGTCGCCACACCCCGTACGATTGTGTACCAAGGGTTGCCTGACCCGGACTAAAAACGCCGGGTCTGGAATTAAGACCCGGCAAGAACTGTTCATCTGAAGAACGATCCAAGGGAGGGTAAGAGAAATGCCTAAAGACAAGCTGTCTACAGTTGCGACCCGCCGCAAATTCCTGGGCGGAGCCGCCGTCGCGGGTGCGGCGACGATTGCAATGCCGCAGGTCTCGCGGGCCCAGACCGTAACCCTGAAGATGCAGAGTTCCTGGGGCCCCAAAGCTATCTTCCAGGATATGGCCCGGGAATATACCGACCGCGCCCAGGCGATGGCCGGCGGCCGGCTGAAAATCGATCTTCTTGCTTCAGGCGCCGTGGTGAAGGCGTTCCAGGTACAGGATGCCTGCCACAAGGGCGTTCTGGACGGCGCGCATACCGTGTGCGCGTACTGGTACGGCAAGAACAAAGCCGCGTCGCTGTTCGGCACCGGTCCGGTGTTCGGCTGCAACGCGGTCCAGACGCTGGCCTGGATTCAGAACCCTGGCACAAACGGTGGCGGCAAGGACCTGTATCGCGAGCTCGTGCAGAAAATCCTAAAGCTCAATCTCGTCGGCTTCTTCGCGATGCCGATGCCGACCCAGCCGCTCGGTTGGTTCAATGAGCAGATCAAGAGCGCCGCCCAGATGAAGGGCCTCAAGTACCGCACCGTCGGTCTTGCGACCGACATCATGCAGGGCATGGGCGTCAAGGTGACCCAGCTTCCGGGCGGCGAAATCGTGCCGGCTCTGGAGCGCGGCGTGATCGAGGCGTTCGAGTTCAACAACCCGACATCGGACCGCGAGTTCGGCGCGCAAGACGTGCGCAAGGTCTACATGATGGGTTCGTACCATCAGGCGGCCGAGTTCTTCGAGATCATCTTCAACAAGGACAAGTTCGACTCGCTGCCGAAAGAGCACCAGGCGATCCTTGAATATGCCGCCGAGGCCGCCAGCACGGCCAACTACGCTCTGGCGATGGACAGGTACTCGAAGGATCTGCAGACGCTGATCAATAAGGATGGCGTCAAGGTGTACCGCACGCCCTCGTCCGTCATGGCGGCCCAGTTGGATTCCTGGGACAAAGTGCTCGCCAACCTCAACAAGGACCCCTTCTTCAAGAAGGTGGTCGACAGTCAGAAAGCGTGGTCGGCGCGGGTCGCGTACTACAACCTGTTCAACGACGCCGACTACAAGCTCGCTTTCAAGCACTACTTCCCGGGCAAGATCACGTTCTGAACGAAGCTATCGGGAGAAAAATGTGGGACGGCATCGCAAGGATGCCGTCCCACGGTGTTGTCGTGGGGCGCGCACCAATCTGGAGTGAGGGGTGTTAACGTATATTCGTGTGGTCGATCAGATCACCTCGTGGGCCGGCAAGGTCTTCGCGTGGTGCATCATGATCATGACATTCGGCACTGCCTACGAGGTGTTTGTCCGCTATCTATTGCGGGATCCGACGTCGTGGGCATTCGATCTCAGCTATATCATGTACGGCACGCTGTTCATGATGGCGGGCGCTTACACGCTGTCGCGTGGCGGTCATGTGCGCGGCGACGTTATCTATCGGCTTTGGAAGCCGAAGACGCAGGCCAGGGTCGAGTTCGTCCTTTATCTCTTTTTCTTCTTTCCCGGCATTCTTGCCCTGATCTACGCCGGAGGTGACTACGCGCTCGAGTCATGGAGCTATAACTACGGCATGGGCGAGGTCGCCATTTCCAGTCCGGCCGGTGTGCCGGTATCGCAATTCAAGACCGTCATGCCCGTCGCCGGTATGCTTCTACTCATTCAGGGCGTGGCGCAGGTCTTCCGCTGCATCATCTGCATGCGAACCGGTGAATGGCCTGCTCACGCCGAGGATGTCGAGGAAATGGAGACCGTATTGCTGCACCAGCAAATGGACGAAGAACAAATCAAAAAAGAGCTCGGGCTGGCGCAAGGGGACTCGAAATGACCGATCCCCAAATTGCAGTTTTCATGCTGGGGATCTTTATCTTTACGATTCTACTCGGATTCCCGATTGCATTTACGCTGGTGGCGATGGGTGTCGGCTTTGGCTACTACGCCTATTTCGACGCCGAGCGCATGCACTCTCTGTTCGACAACCGCATCTTCGATCTGCTGGTCAACCAGACCTATTCGGTGATGGCGAACGACGTGCTGACCGCGGTGCCGCTATTCTTGTTCATGGGATATATCGTCGAACGCGCCAATATCGTCGATCGTTTGTTCCATACGCTGTACATCGCCTCTCGACGCATGCCGGGATCGATGGCGATCGCCGCGCTTGCGACCTGCGCCATGTTTGCCACCGCTACCGGTATTATCGGCGCGGTGGTGACCTTGATGGGGCTGCTCGCCTTTCCGGCGATGCTCAAGGCGCGTTACGACATCAGTTTCGCGGCCGGCGTTATCTGCGCCGGCGGCTGCCTCGGCATCCTGATTCCGCCCAGCATCATGCTGATCGTCTATTCGGCTACGTCCAACGTGTCCGTGGTCAAGCTCTATGCCGGCGCCATTCTGCCCGGCTTCATGCTTGCGGGATTGTACATCATCTACGTGATCGGCCGGGCCATTCTCAATCCGAGCCTGGCGCCAAAGCCGAGGGCCGAGGACATTCCGGACGTGACCGGCAGGCAAGTGCTGTTCGCGATGATGACCTCGTTTTTCCCGCTGGCCTTTCTGATTTTTGCGGTGCTGGGGTCAATTCTTTTCGGACTGGCGACGCCTTCTGAAGCGGCCTCCATGGGCGCGCTCGGCGGGATGTTCCTTGCTGTCGCCTATCGGCTTGCCGGCATTAAACAAGGACTCGTTAAGCCGGTATGGGAAGGTCAGCCTTGGAGCCAATTGGATGGCTGGTTGTTCTCGCTTGGTTTCGGCGGCATCGCGACGCTGATCATCGCGGTGATTTACGTCGTTCTATACCTGATCGTGGATAATGTCGTGGGCGTGGAACTGGTGAGCGAGCCGGGCTTCCTCATCCGGCCGGGTGCCGGTATCGGTCTCGCAGTCATCATCGCGCTTCTGACGCGGGTTATGCCGGGGCGCGTGCCATTGCTGGGTTGGCTGTGGCCCGAGCGCGACGCTCTGAAGCGCACCTATGCCTATGCGGGCCGCGGCGCCGTGATCGGTTCGTTCTTCGGAATCGTTTATTTACTGTGCTTCACCGTGTTCGGCTTGAACGCGACATTCACCAACCACAAGGTGAATTGGCTCGGGCTCGATATCGGTTTCTTCATTGGCCTCGCCACTTATTTCGCCTGGAAGGTGAATGACCAGGATCGCTTGCGGGAGTCTATTTATCTCACGGTGCGCACATCGGCGATGGTGTGCTGGCTGTTCGTCGGTTCCTGGACCTTCTCGTCGGTCTTCTCCTATTTGGGAGGCGAGCAGCTCATCAAGGAAATCGTGCTGTCGATGGATTTGTCGACGGTGACGTTCCTGTTGATGGCGCAGGTCATCATCTTCTTTCTGGGCTGGCCGCTTGAATGGTCCGAGATCATCATCATCTTCGTGCCCATATTCTTGCCCTTGCTACCGCATTTCAACGTCGACCCGTTGTTCTTCGGAATCCTCGTGGCGCTTAACCTGCAGACCTCGTTCCTGACGCCGCCGATGGCGATGGCGGCCTACTACCTCAAGGGAGTGGCGCCTCCGCACGTCACTTTGGTTCAGATTTTCAAGGGCGTGTTGCCGTTCCTGTCGATGATATTCCTGTCGATGGCGATCTTGTATACCTTCCCGGGCATCGCCATGTGGCTGCCGAACATGGTCTATGGGAAGTAGGGAGTCCGGCTTCGTGGACGCAGTCGTGAACGAGTTCATGCAATTCACCGCCGCCGACGCCGCACGTCGCATCGAGTCGGGGGAAATCACTTCCGAGCAGTTGGTGAATGCCTGTCTCGACCGGATCGCCGAGCGCGAGGAAACCGTCCAGGCCTGGGCCTATCTTGATCGCGATTTTGCGCTTGATCAGGCGCGCCGGGCCGACGCCATCCGCGCTGCCGGCGGTCCCGCCGGGCCGCTGCATGGCGTTCCCGTCGGCATCAAGGACATCATCGATACCGAAGACATATTGACGGAAAACGGTTCGCCGGTGTTTGCCGGCCGTCAGCCAAATGCCGACGCCGCTGTCGTGAGTGCGCTCAAGGCTGCCGGCGCGATCATCATGGGCAAGACGGTGACGACCGAGCTTGCCGCCTTTCATCCGGGCAAAACCCGCAACCCGATCAATCCTGAACATACGCCCGGTGGATCGTCGAGCGGTTCGGCGGCCGCCGTTGCCGACGGCATGGTCCCGTTGGCCATCGGCACCCAGACCGGCGGTTCGGTGATCCGCCCGGCGGCCTATTGCGGAATCGTCGGGTTCAAACCGAGTTTCGGGCTGATCTCGCGCACCGGCGTCTTGTCGCAATCGCCGGCGCTCGACACGATTGGTACCTTCTCTCGAACGATCGAAGATGCGGCGCTGCTGGCCGATTGTCTGACGGGTTATGATTCTCGCGACCGGGACATGCGGCCGAGTAGCCGGCCGCGGCTCAGTGAGATCGCCGCCCAAAAGGCGCCGGTCACGCCATTGTTGGCCTACGTCAAGAGCCCGGTATGGGAGCAAGCGGATGCTGTCACCGGCGAAGCCTTCGCCGAGTTGGCGGAGGCGCTTGAAGACGCCTGCGATGAGGTCGATCTGCCGGGGATTTTTGCCAAGGGCTATGACTGGCAGCGGCAAATACATATGGCCGAACTGGCCAAGAGCTACGGACCGCTGGTGGATAGGGCGCCGGATCAGATAAGCGACATCTTGAAGAAGGAGGTCGAAGAAGGGCGAACGATTCTCGCGACCGATTACATTCTCGCCCGCGAGTTTCAGAGCGTTCTCAATGGCGGTCTCGATGAACTGTTCGAGCGTTATGACGCGATCTTGACGCCGAGCACCACCGGGCCGGCGCCGAAGGGTTCGCAATCGACCGGCAGCCCGATCTTTTGCGCGCTCTGGACCTATCTGGGCGTCCCCGCCGTAACATTGCCGTTACTGACGGCGGATGGCTTGCCGCTCGGAGTTCAATTGGTCGGTAGGCGCGGAGATGATGGAAGACTGTTGCGCACCGCGCGCTGGCTGGTCGAATGGATGTCGACGCTTGAAGAATAGAGTCCGCGCGATCATGAGGGTCAGATAGTCATGCTGGATAGAATCATCGTCGTGATCGCTTTGCTGGCGCTGGCGGGTTTCACAGGCATTATCGTCGTCTATGTGCATGAGCCGGATTTGACAGTCGTCGTCGTGCTGATGGTCGCCTTTGCCTTCCAGGATTTTTGGATTAGCGTCTTGCGGCCGGGCGCTGCGCAGCCCGCCGCACGCACCGACATCGAGGAGCGGCCTAGCCCTATTTCCGGCAAGCCGCTCGCCGGGCCGGACGAAGGTTACACCCCGCAGCATTAGTTCGGCCGGAGCGCCGTGCCCGAACGTCGAAATCATACCGCTGGTGTTTTGCGCCGGTAAGCTGCGGCCGCCTCAGGATAAATTCTGTTTCAGAAACGCGACGGTGCGGCTCCAGGCCAGATCGGCCGCCGCTTTGTCGTAGCGGCTGCTGGTGTCGTTGTTGAAGCCGTGATTGGCGCCTGGGTAGATGTAGATCGTGAAGCGCTTGTTCGCGGCCTTGAGCGCGGTCTCGTAGGCGGCAATGCCGGCGCCGATGCGCTTGTCGAGCCCGGCATAGTGCAGCAGCAGCGCGGCGTGGATGGATTTGACCGCGTCGGCGAGAGGCTGCTCGCCGTAATAGGCGACCGCGGCCTTGAGATCGGGCGACAGCACCGCCACGCGGTTGACCATGCCGCCGCCCCAGCAGAAGCCGACGACGCCGACCTTGCCGGTCGATTCCGCGTGGTGCTCGAGATACGGCACCGCGGCGGCGATGCGGTGTGCGGTCTCGTCGGCCTTGAGTGTGTAGATCATCTCGCGGCCCTTGTCCTCGTCGGCCGGCGTGCCGCCGAGCGGCGAGAGCATGTCGACGGCAAGGCTGAGGAAGCCTTCGAGCGCGAGCCGCCGCGCCACGTCCTTGATGTGCGGATTGAGCCCGCGGTTTTCGTGGATGACGATGACCGTCGGGCGTTTGTCCTTCGCTTTCAGCCGCGCCAGATAGCCGCCGATGCGCGTGCCGCCGGCGTCATAGGACACCTCGTCGACCGCCAGCCGCGCGTCGTCGGGCGCAACGATCGCCGCCCGCGCGTAGTCGTTTTGCAACAGCGGTAGCAGCGCCAGCGCCGCCGCGCTGGAGCCGGCGATGCCCGCCAGCCGGTCGAGGAATTCGCGGCGGTTGATGCCGCCATGGGTGAAACTGTCGTAGAGGTCGATGATGCGCTGATCCATGGAACCCTCCGGCTGCTCGTTGGCGTGGCCATTTAACACAACGGCCATGGTCTTTATTTCCTGCGGCCCGAGACCTCCGGTCGCGATAGGACCGTCTTGACGGAACGCGCACCGGACGGCATTTCCAGCGGTTCGAAGGCGTCGCGGCCGCGACTGCCTTGTCCGGAGAACATGATGACCAACATTCGCCTGATCGCAGGCCGGCCCGCCGTTGCCATTTGCGTCCTCGCCGCGGGACTTTTTGCCGCAGTCGGCGCGGGCCGCGCCGCCGAGCGTTTCCCGTTCGACCAGGAGTTGCTGCTCGATGCGCGGCCCATGCCGCCGGTCAAGCGCGTGCCGGTGCTGATGGTGGCGCCGACCGGCGCCGCCACTATCGACCTGTGGTGCAAGACCGTGACGGGCCGCGTGGAATTGTCAGATACCGCGATCCGCATCGAACCGGGGCCGCTGCCCGACGGCTTGCCGCAGTACATGAGCGACGGCCAGTGCACGCCCGAGCGCATGCAGGCCGACGAGGCGACACTGGCGGCGCTGGCGCAGGTGAACGCTTGGCGGCGCCAGGGGCGGGCGGTCGTGCTGGTGGGGCCGACGACGATGCGCTTCACGCCGAGCGATCACTGATCCTTTCGGACGCCACGAAAAAGGGCGCGGCCGAAGCCGCGCCCTCGATTACTTTGCCGTGCGGCCGACTTACATCATACCGCCCATGCCACCGCCCGGCATGGCCGGCGCGGCCTCGTCCTTGGGCAGCTCGGCGACCATGGCCTCGGTGGTGACCAGCAGGCCGGCGACCGAGCCCGCATCCTGCAGCGCGGTACGCACCACCTTGGCTGGATCGACGATGCCGGCCTTGATCATGTCGACATATTTCTCGGTCTGGGCGTCGAAGCCGTAAGTCTCCGAGTTTTCATCCACGATCTTGCCGACCACGATCGAGCCCTCGACGCCGGCATTCTCCGCGATCTGGCGGATCGGGGATTCCAGCGCCTTGAGCACGATGTTGATGCCGGCCTGGACGTCGGGGTTCTCGTTATGGATGCGGCCGACCGCCTTCTTGGCGCGCAGCAGCGCGACACCGCCGCCCGGCACGATGCCTTCCTCGACCGCGGCGCGGGTGGCGTTGAGCGCGTCCTCGACGCGGTCCTTCTTCTCTTTCACCTCGACCTCGGTGGCACCGCCGACGCGGATCACTGCCACGCCGCCGGCGAGCTTGGCCAGCCGCTCTTGCAGCTTCTCTTTGTCGTAATCGGAGGTGGTTTCCTCGATCTGCGCCTTGATCTGGCCGACCCGCGCCTCGATCTCGGCTTTCTTGCCGGCGCCGGAGACGATGGTGGTCTTTTCTTTTTCGATGATCACCTTCTTGGCGCGGCCGAGCATTTGTAGCGTGACGTTTTCCAGCTTGATGCCGAGGTCCTCGGAAATCAACTGGCCGCCGGTGAGAACGGCGATGTCTTCGAGCATGGCTTTGCGGCGGTCACCGAAGCCGGGCGCCTTGACGGCCGCCACTTTGAGCCCGCCGCGCAGCTTGTTGACCACCAGCGTGGCGATCGCCTCGCCCTCGACGTCCTCGGCGATGATGATGAGCGGCTTGCCCGACTGCACCACCGCTTCCAGCACGGGGAGCATCGACTGCAGGCCGGACAGCTTCTTCTCGTGCAGCAGGATATAGGCGTCCTCGAGCTCCGCGATCATCTTCTCGGCATTGGTGATGAAGTAGGGCGAGATGTAGCCGCGGTCGAACTGCATGCCTTCGACGATCTCGACCTCGGTCTCGAGCGACTTGGCTTCCTCAACCGTGATGACGCCTTCGTTGCCGACCTTCTGCATGGCCTTGGCGATCATGTTGCCGATCTTGTCGTCGCCGTTCGATGAGATGGTGCCGACCTGGGCGACTTCGGCCGAAGAAGAGACCTTCTTGGCGCGCTTCTCGAGGTCCTTGACCACCGCGGTGACCGCGATGTCGATGCCGCGCTTCAAGTCCATCGGGTTCATGCCGGCGGCCACCGATTTGGCGCCTTCCTTCACGATCGCGGCGGCCAGCACGGTGGCGGTGGTGGTGCCGTCGCCGGCCAGATCGTTGGTCTTCTGGGCAACCTCGCGCACCATCTGCGCGCCCATGTTCTCGAAGTGATCCTCGAGCTCGATCTCCTTGGCGACGGTGACGCCGTCCTTGGTGATGCGCGGGGCGCCGTAGGCCTTGTCGAGCACGACGTTGCGGCCCTTGGGCCCGAGCGTCACCCGCACGGCATTGTTGAGAATCTCGACGCCGCGCAGCATGCGGTCGCGGGCGTCGGTGGAAAATTTCACTTCCTTGGCAGACATTGCAAAGACTCCAATTGGTTTCTGACTTGATCCTCAGGACGAGGTTTAAGATCAGGCGATCACGCCCATGATGTCGGACTCCTTCATGATCAGGAGGTCCTCGCCGTCGATCTTGACCTCGGTGCCCGACCACTTACCGAACAGCACGCGGTTGCCCGGCTTCAGGTCGATCGGGAGCAGCTTGCCGGCTTCGTCGCGTCCGCCGGGGCCGACGGCGATCACCTCGCCCTCCTGCGGCTTCTCCTGGGCGGTGTCGGGGATGATGATGCCGCCCTTGGTCTTCTCGCTTGCCTCAATGCGGCGCACGACCACGCGGTCGTGCAGGGGACGAAACTTGGTCTTGGCCATTGGCTTCCTCGTTGGCGCTAGCGCATGACCCCAAAAAGCCTCTCCCCGGCTTGATCGGGGATGGCAACCGGGTTTCGGGCAAGGTCATGCGCAAACAGGATATTCGCGTGTTTTTTACCGAAACTGTCGATTTGACAGGCCCTTAGCACTCGTTAACGGAGAGTGCCAATGGCTGCCGGGGACATATGGCCTCAAAGACTGGGAGTCAAGCGCGCGATGCCGGCATCGCGGCGCCGGCGCCGATCAACGTTAAGCTCCGCGCTCAGTGCGCCACGCCAGGGTTGCCGAGAGCTGGCGCTTGCGCTACCCGCCTATGCCCCGCAAAGTCCTCCTCCCGCGCCGCCGGAGCCCGAATGCGCCATTCCCGCCGCTGTTATCTCGTGACCGCCCCACTACTGGCGGTCAGTGCGCTCATGCTCGCCGGCTGCGCCACCACCCCGCAGCCGCCCGAAGCGCCGCAGCAGATGGTAACGCCGACCCTGCCGCCGGCCTTCCCGCCGCAGGACATCGTCGGGCGTTGGGGACTGACCGCCTACCACAAAGAGGCGGATCGCGAGCGCACCGTGAAAGCCGCAGCCAACCAATGCCGCAACCCCTACGTCATCACGCTTGGCCCCAGCGGCGGCGTGATGATGCATCTGGCCGATCAGTCCACGCCCAGCGAGCTCGCACTCAAAGGCGCCCCCGGCGGCAAGACCTATGTCGGCCCGCAGGGCGAGCCGCCCGGCAGCACCCAGGACCGTGAAGTGATTTCCTTCGACGGCCGGGTCCTGATCCTGCGCTGGATGGATCCGGAAGTGCAGGGCCGCTACGGCACCATGGTCTATGTGCGCTGCGGACCCGAGGGCCACAAGCGGTCGAAGCCGAGAGCCAAGCCGAAACCCAAACCGAAACCCAAGCCGGCGCCCGCCGCGGCAGCGTCGAAACCGGTGCAGCCGCCGATCCAGCGGCAATAGCCGCTCCGCCGTCATTGCCGGGCTCGACACTGCAAGTCGGGCATACCCGACTTGCAGCGAATAATTGATGCAGACCTCGGGCAAACCCGAGGTCTGGTGCAATCCATGATGCCGATCAGCGATGGTCAACTAACGTAAGGTCATTCCTTGTTGCCGCTCATCATGGATGCGCGGGTCAAGCCCGCGCATGACACAGAGTATATGGCGGGGGCATGACCGCACTTCGCGACTTCATCGCCGGCCCCTGGCGCGCCGTCCCGGTGCTTGGCGTCACCCAAATTCTGTCCTGGGGCACGATCTTCTACACGCCGGTGCTGATCGTGCCGCTGGTGGCGCAGGACCGCGGCTGGTCGATGTCGTTTTCCATGGGCGGCTTCTCATTCGGGCTGCTGATTGCCGGCCTGAGCGCGCCCTATGTCGGGCGTGCCATCGACCGCTACGGCGGCCACGTGGTCATGACCGTTGGCTCGCTGATCGGCGCGCTCGGGCTTTTTCTCATCGCGCACGCCGCCAACCAGGTTGCCTATCTCGCGGTGTGGGCGGTGCTCGGCGTCGCCATGGCGGCGAACCTTTACGATTCCGCCTTCGCCAGCCTCGGCCGCGTTTTCGGCGCGGCCGCGCGCCGGCCGATCACCGCGCTCACGCTGATCGGCGGCTTTGCGTCCACCGTGAGTTGGCCGGCGACGCATTTCCTGCTCGAAGCCGTCGGTTGGCGCGCCACCTATCTGGTTTACGCCGCGCTGCTCGCCGGCATCGCGGCGCCGCTGCACGCGCTGGCGCTGCCGCGCACGCGGGTCGAAACGGACGTGACGCCCAAGGCCGACGCGCCGGCGCCGGCCAAAGTCTTGCCGCCGTACGGTCTGGCGTTCGTACTGGTGGCGGCGGCATTCGCGTCCTACGCCTTCGTTCCCTCCGGCATGTCGGCGCATTTGCTGGCGATTTTTGAGCGATCCGGGATCGACGCCGGCACCGTGGTGTGGATCGGCGCGCTGTTCGGTCCGGCGCAGGTCGGGGCGCGGCTGATCGAGTTCGCCTTTGGCCGCAATCTGCATCCGCTCTGGGTGGTGCGCGGCGCGCTCACCGCGCTGCTCGCCGCCTTCGCGATGCTGGCGGTATTCGGCATATCGACGGTAACGGCGGCGGCCTTTGCGCTGATGTTCGGTGGCGCCAACGGCCTCGTCACCATCACCCGCGGCGCGGTGCCGCTCGCGCTGTTCGGCGCCTCCGGCTATGGGCGGCTGATGGGGCGGCTCGCCGGGCCCTGGCTGGTGATGCAGGCGGCGGCGCCATTGGTGATGGCGTTCGTGATCGACCGCGGCTCGGATCCGGCGGCGCTGGCGCTGGCGGCCGGTTTAGCCGCCGTCGCACTCACTTGCTTTATCGTGATCCGCAGACCGGGCTAGCGCATGATCCCGAAATGCTTGTCCCCGGCTTGATCGGGGATGGGGACCGGTTTTCAGCAAAGATCGTGCGCAACGCTAATTGAACATCGCGTCGATCGCACTCTGCTCGGCGTGGCCGGAATCGCCGTCGAGCTTAGGGCCTTGGACCAGCCGGTGGCCGGTGACAGGCTTGGCTGCCGCTGGCGCATCGCTCGGGCAGCCAAAGCCATTGCAACGCTCGATCATGGCGGCGATTTGCTCCTCGACCACGGTCATGGTCGCGATCACTTTGGCGATGCGCTGGCCGGCGAGATCCTGGAAATTGCAGGCCGCGTAAATCTGCGCGGCGTGCTCCTGGATATCCTGGGCAAGCCCGCGCTCGTGCGCGTGCTTGAGCGCGGAGCCGAGCGATTTGCCACTGTCGTCGATTGCTTCCGTCGCGGTGAGGATTTTGTGCGTCGCCTTTTCCATGGCGTCGACCGCGGCGCCAAGCTCGCCGGCCGCGCGTGCGATGCGGCGGTCCTTGCGCTCGCCGATGAGCGCGGCCAGATCCTGCTTGTTGCGCGCGATGGTCTCGCGCGCCAGAGCAAGCTCGTGCTCGAGCCTCTGGACGGTGGTGTCGACCGCCTCCTCGCGCCGCTCGGCGAGCGCGCGCAGAGCGCCGTATTCATCCCTCGCCTGATGGGGCTCCGCGGCATCCTCCGGCGCCGCCGCCGTGCGGCGGTCGGCGAACATCTGCTCGACCCGAAAAACCCTGCGTTGCACCCCGCCGCCCCCGCTGCCTTAACCCGATCCTTGTATCCCGCCGGCGATTAACGCTGGGTTGCGAGGTGGAATGCGCATAGTCCCGAAAACCTTGTCCCCGGCTTGATCGGGGATGGGAATCGGCTTTCAGAAAAGATCATGCGCCGCGAAAAAAGAAACGCGGCGTTTACCATGCCGGATCGCGTTTTACGTAAAATAAACTCTAACGCGACGAAGCGCGCGCCTATGCACGCCAATATCGCGCCGCCGCCGACATGGTTTACCAATCGGTGTTTTTTTCGGCTTGTAGTCGGTGCCGTCCGGTCAGAGCCCTTCCTGTGAGTTCCGCGATGCAGCGTTCCCTCGTTCCAGTTCTCGTCGCCCTGTTCGCCTGTGCCGCCGGGTCGGCGCCATCCGTGTCGTACGCGGCGCCCCGCTACGTGACGCCGACAACGCCGCCGATGGTGGTGATGGTGCCGGCGCAACAGCCGAGGCGCAGCAATCTCGGCGGCGGCTTCATCGAATTCCTGTTCGGCGAGCGCGGTCCGCAGCCGCAGGTCGCCGCACCGCCACCCAATCTCTATTCCACGTCGCGGCCGGTCTATGCCAATGCGCCGGCGGCTGATCCCGTGCCGTATCAACGGCCGCAAAACCTCCGCATGGATCCGCGCTATCTGCGCCAGGAGGTCGCCTACGACGGCAAGCAAGCGCCTGGCACCATCGTCATCGATACGCCGAACCATTTCCTTTATCTGGTCGAGGAGGATGGCAAAGCGCTGCGCTACGGCATCGGCGTCGGCCGCCCGGGCTTCACTTGGTTGGGAACGCACGCAATCTCGGCAATGAAGGAATGGCCGGACTGGGTGCCGCCCAAGGAAATGCTCAAGCGCCAGCCTTATCTGCCGCATCTCATGGCCGGCGGCCCGAACAATCCGCTCGGCGCGCGCGCGCTCTATATCGGCTCCACGCTTTACCGCATCCACGGCTCGAACGAGCCCTGGACCATCGGTCACAACGTCTCGTCCGGCTGCATCCGCATGCGAAACGCGGACGTCATCGATCTCTTTGGCCGCGTCAAGGTCGGCACCAAAGTCGTGGTGATCTAGCGCGGATGCGCGAGCGCGACGCCGTGATCGGTCAGCGCCTTCAGAAAATCGTCGGAATTGAAATAGCCGAATTCACGCTCGCGCTGGGTCGTGAGTGAATCGAGCCGCTCAAGCTCGCTATCGACGAAGCCCGGGTGGCACATGATTAGCCCGCCGTCCGGCAGGCCGGTGAGGAATCGCGGAAAGATCTTGTCGAAGCCAGCCTGGCTCGCGAAATCATAGGCGCCGGCAAAGGCCGGATTGGTGGCGATGCCGAACCGGCTGGCCTTGCGCTTGAGACCGAGGCTCAAGACATCGAGCGCCAGCGCCTTGCGGTCACGCAAGCCTCGCGCCGAGCGCGCGCGGGTGCATTGTCGTACCCAGGCCGTGGGCGCCGTCTCCGCCACCACTTTGAGAACAGCGTCGCGAACCTGCGGCAGCAGGTGCACGTGCTGATGGCCGTCGAGGAAATCGGGCAGGTGACCGAAGGCGTCGGCAAAGGCGCGCAGCTGCGTGGCGATCTCGATCAGCAGCCGCTCCGGCCGCAAGCGCCGCGCCATCGCTGCGCGCATCAATTCCGGGTGCGGCAGGAAACAGCCGTCGCGCAGCGGAGTGAAATCGGCACTCATCGGCTTGAACGGCGCGGTCAATGTCAGGTGTAGGCCGATCGCGACGCGCTTTTCTCCCGAGTTGAGCATTTCGAGCGCGTCCGTTTCCTCGGCCGTCAGAGACGGTGCCGCCATCATCACCGAGGTAGCGTTGAGGCGGCCGCGCAGGATCAGCGCGCGGATGGCTTCATCGACCGAGGGCGAAATGCCGTAATCGTCGGCGCACAGCCAGATATGGCGGGGCGCTTTGCGCACGCTGCGAACGGCGTTCACTCGGCCGCGCGCGAGGCCAGCGGCCGCGGCTTCGCCGGCTCTTTGGCGGTTTCGGTTGCGCTCCGAGTGCTGTGTTCGGCGACGAAATAGACCGGGCGCGCTTTTATCTCGGACAGGAGCTTGCCGATATATTCGCCGAGGATGCCGATCATCATCAACTGTACGCCGCCGATCACCATGAGGCCGACCATGAGCGAGGGATAACCGGGCACGTCCTGCCCGAACAGCAGGGTCTCCAACAGGATCCAGCCGCCATAGAGCAGCGCGGTGACTGCGAGCAGCAGCCCGAACATGCTGGCGAAGCGCAGTGGCGCCACCGTGAACGAGGTCAGCCCTTCGATCGATAGCCCGAGCAGGGTCCAGACGCTCCATGTGGTGGCGCCGTGCGCGCGTGCCGCCGGTTCGTAATCGACGCGCACCTGGCGGAAGCCGACCCAACTCGACATCCCCTTGAAGAAGCGGTTGCGCTCCGGCATCTGCCGCAGCGCCGCCGCCGCGCGCGGCGACAACAGGCGGAAGTCGCCGGCGTCCTCGGGGATGCGCTGGCGCTGCCCCCAATTGATCAGCGTGTAGAACCAGTGCACGCCGACGCGGCGCAGCCAGGGCTCGTGCTCGCGGTTGGCCTTGGCGGTATAGACCACGTCGTAGCCGTCATCGAGCCAGCGTGCCACCAAGGTCTCGATCATGTTGGGCGGATGCTGGCCGTCGCCGTCGATGAACAGCACGGCGCCGAGCCGGGCGTGATCGAGGCCGGCGAGCAGGGCGGCCTCCTTGCCGAAATTGCGCGACAGCGTGACCAACTGGATGTCGAGCGGGCCGGCCGGCAGCGATTTGGCGATGCCGTTGGTGCCGTCGCGGCTGCCGTCGTCGACATAGACGATTTCAAGGGCGAGCCCGCGCTCGGCTTTGAGCCGGCGCGCCACCTCGACTATGCGCGCGTGCAGGTTGGCGAGTCCGTTGGCCTCGTTGAACAGCGGGACGATGATCGAAAGGCCGGGCGGGACCCGCGCCGCGCGGGCGCCTGATTTGCTCGGTTTCGCCGCCATTGCGTTGGCCTGCCGCTCCCGGTGTCAGCGCGATCTATAGCGCAACACGGAAGTTCTGTCGCCTCCACATGGAAGGACCGCGCCTAACGTGCTAATCGGGCGCGATGATTCCGGCGCCCCTGCAAAGCCTCCTCGAGCGCCTGCGCAAGGCCTGGCACGAGCGCGCGGTCGCCCTCAAGGCGGCGAGCTTCGCAGCTGTCGGCGTCGTCAATACCGGCATCGATTTCAGCGTGTTCTGGTCCACCGCGCGCTATCTGGGATGGCCGCTGGTGCCCGCCAATATGCTGGCCTGGCTGGTGGCGGTGACGTTTTCCTACATGATGAACTCGTTCATCACCTTTGGCCCGGAATCGGGACAAACCTTGCGCTGGCGCGACTACATGACGTTCGCGGCCTCCGGCGTCGCCGGCATGGTGGCGAGCACGGCGGTGCTGTTTGCGCTCGCTTTTATGGTGCCGCTGGCGGCGGCCAAGCTCTTGTCCATTTTGGCGAGCTTCGCGGTCAACTTCCTGCTCTCGCATTTCGTCGTGTTCCGCACGCAAAAACCGCGCGGTCAGTCAAGTTGACGCCGGCGCTCAAAGACCGGCTTCGAGCTTGGCGTAGAGCGGATTGTCGCGCGAGAACACATAGTCGAGATCGGCCACCGCCACCGCTTCGGCGCCGGCCTCGCGCAGGAAGCTGGTGAGCGCATAGACCTGGTCTGGCGGGCAATGCAGCGTCAGCATGCCCGACGAGGTTGGCCCGCCGAACGGCGTCGACACGCCGAATTTCTCCTTGGCGCTGTCCACCAGCCGCGCGTCGCAGGCGGCAAAGCGCGCGCGCACCTCGCGAAAGGCGCGGGCGCGCGCCTGCGCGGCGATGCGGTCGAGGATGACGCGCGCCAGTTCGCGCTCGGCATCGCCCCAGTCCGCCCCGCGCGCCGCCACCAGATTGGCCTGCGAGCGCAAGATGACGCCGTCCTCGATCACTTTCAGCGCATTGGCTGCGAGCGTTGCGCCGGTGGTGGTGATGTCGACGATCAGCTCGGCCGTGCCGGCGGCCGGCGCGCCTTCGGTGGCGCCCGAGCTCTCGACGATGCGGTAATCGATGATGCCATGCGCAGAGAAGAAGCCGCGCGTCAGGTTGACGTATTTTGTCGCCACCCGCAACTTGCGCTCATGCGTATGGCGAAACGACGTGGCGACGTCGTCGAGGTCGGCCATGGTGCGCACGTCGATCCAGGCCTGCGGCACCGCCACCACCACATTGGCGTAGCCAAAGCCGAGGCCCTCGATCAGCACCACTTTGGCGTCGGCATCAAGGATCATCTCGCGCACCAGGTCCTCGCCGGTGACGCCGAGGTGCACACTGCCTGCCGCCAGTTGGCCGGTGATTTCGGCGGCCGAGAGAAAAGCCACCTCGACGCCGTCGAGGCCGGCGATGGCGCCGCGATAATCGCGCTGCCCGCGCGGCTTGATCAGCGTTAAGCCGGCGCGCGCGAAGAACTTCTCGGCGTTTTCCTGCAGCCGGCCTTTCGCCGGCACCGCCAGCACCAGGGCTGCGCTCATGACGCGCCTCCGTAAGGTGCCAGCCGCTCGATCCAGGCCGCGAAGCCGACCGCCGGAATCGACTCCGGCGCGCCCAGCCGCATGAGCAAGCCGTCGTATCGTCCGCCGGCCACCAGTGGATCGCCGGTGCGCGAAGGATCGGTCAATTCGAACACGAAGCCGGTGTAATAGTCGAAGCCGCGCCCGAACGCGGTGGAGAAGCGCACGCGCTTCAAATCGATGCCGCGCGCGGCCAAGAAGCCGGTGCGGCTTTCGAACAGGTCGAGCGCGGGGCCGAGCGCTTGCGTCATGTTGCCTTCGCTGGCGAGCGCGCGCAGGTCGGCCGCCGCCTCGTCGGGATCGCCGGCAATGGCGAGGAAGCGCTCGATCAGGGCGCGCACGTCGCGCGGCAATTTTGCGCCGGCGCCGAGCGCCGACTGCTCGAGAAAGCGGTCGGCGATCTCGCCCACCGAGCGGCCGCCGACGGCATTGATGCCGGCAATCGACAACAGGTCGGTGACCAGTGCATGCGCGCCCTTCGGGTCGGAGCCGGCGAGCGCGGCCAGCACGCCCTGATATTCCGGGCGCTCGTTGTTGCCGCCGAGCACCAAGCGGTCGAGGTCGGCCGCCAGATTGGTTTTGCGGTTGAAATCCTTGATCAGCCGCCGCTTCCAGGCCGGCGGCAGTTCGAGCCCGGCGATCAGGCTGGCGAACAGGGCTACGTCGCCGATCCGGATGTCGGGTTGGGGCAGGCCGTAATGGGCGGTCGCTTCCAGGCCGAGCGCCAGCATTTCGGCGTCGGCTGCCGCCTGATCGGCGCGGCCAAATGACTCAATGCCGGCTTGCGGGAATTCGGCCGGGCCGTCGCTTGAGTGGCGGAACACCGGGCCGAGATAGCAGAGGCCGGCCGGCTTGCCGGCCTGTGGCGAAGCCAGATAGTCGCGTGAAACGGGAATCGTCAGGTCGGGGCGCAGACAGAATTCGCCGCCGCCGCCGGGCGCGGTGGTCAGATAAATACGATTACGGATGTCCTCGCCCGAGAGATCAAGAAACGGCTCCGCCGGCTGCAGGATGGGAGGCGTCAGGCGCGTATAGCCGGCGCGCTCATAAGAGGCGATCAGCGCCTCCGCGCGCGCATCGGGACCTTTCGCCTGGTTTGTGACGCTCGCGTCCATCGCCGCTTCCAAGAGCCGTCTCTGCCGGTGGTGGCGGCCCTTTAGCACGATAGCTTTAAGGATTCGACGCCGTTTGCCCGCTGCGCTTAACGGGGCGGGCCCGCAAATGCCCGTCGTCGTTAACGAATTTCGCCGCGGCCGGGGCCGGGCCGGCGCGGGTAAGACTATTTCAACACAACCAACGTTTACTCGGCCCGGTGGAGACATCTCATATGACCGAGCCGGTTCCGCGCGCCGTGGTCGAGGCCTTCTACAATGCCTTGGCGGGCTGCGACATGGAGACGCTCGCGCCTTTCCTCGACGACAACGTGGTGTGGACCATCAGCGGTCCGGTCGACATCCTCCAGTTTTGTGGCCAGCACAGCGGCAAGGCCGTCGTGCTCAAGCTGCTCGACCGCGATATCCCGCTGCTGCTGGAAAAGCGGCGCCTGTATCCGGAGTCGATGGTGATCGACGGCGACCGCGTTGCCGTTCTCGGCAAACTGTCGGCGAGGCGCCGCGACGTCGGCCACGCTATCAGCTATCGGATCGCCCAGTTCTTCCGCTTCCAAGACGAAAAGGTGGTCGAGTACGTCTCGCTCATCGACAGTTTCGACGCCGCCGAGCAAGTGCTAGGCCGTCCGCTGGTCAGACAAGCCGGCCGTCAGGCCGAAAACAGCGACTTCATCTCCGTCTAGCAGGTGGGAATCTCCGATGGCCTATAAAGTCCCGCGTTCCGTGGTTGAAGCCTTCTACAAGGTCTATGCCGCGCGCGATGTCGACGGGATCGCGGAATTACTCGACGACGACGCGCAATGGGACATCAGTGGGCCGGTCGATCTGTTGCCGTTCTGCGGCGCCCACCGCAGCAAGGCCGAGGTGATCGATCTGATCGGGCGCCAAATCCCGATGGTGTTGCGCACCTTCAGCTTTGTGCCGGAAGCCATCTTGGTCCAGGGCGATCGGGCGGCGATGCTCAGCCGTCAATCGTCGAGGCGCACCAAGGACGGCCGTACGATGAGTTACCGGGTCGCAAATTTCATGCGCTTCCGTGACGGCAAGCTGATGGAAAATCTCTCGCTCATCGACAGTTTTGATGTGGTCGAGCAAGTCCTCGGCCATCCGCTCGCCCGCTCTAACGGCGCGCGCCGCGGTAACGGCGATCTGGTCGCCGTTTAATATTCATTGCCAGCGCCGATTGTCGTTACGGCGTCTGCTCGGCGGTGACCGTGACCTCGACGGTCATCTCAAGAAAATCGGCGGCGGTTCCGGTATAGCTGCCCGAAATCGGAATGGCCTGCGACGGATCGCGCGCCACCGCCACCCGGATCAAATGTTCGCCCGCGATCAGCACGTCGGTCGGATCGTATTCGATCCAGCCGGCGCCGGGCAGATAGACCTCCGCCCAGGCGTGGGTGGCGGCGGTGGCTTGCGTGGCCTCGCCGCAGTCGAGCGCGGGATCGTAGAGATAGCCGGAAACGAAGCGCGCGCCGAGGCCGAGATAGCGCGCCGCCTGGATGAAGGTCAGCGCGAAGTCGCGGCAGGCGCCGGTCTTGTTGCGCAGCGTCTCGTACGGCGCTTGCGTGCCCGGCTCGTGCCGCTCGGCATAGACAATATTGGGCGCCAGCGCCGCGTTCATGTTTTGCAGGAGATCGAGCGTGCGCATCGGCCGCGACGTCACGAAGCTGTTCGCCCAACGCTCCAGCACGCGGTCGGGATCGGGATAGTGCTGTTCGAGCAGGCGGCCGAGATCGACGCGGTCGCTGCTGGAATAGATGAAGGGATAGAACTCCGCCTCCGGCGCGATCGGAAAGGCCGGGCCCTCGATTCCCCAGCGCTCGATCTTGAGCGTGCTGACGATGCTGAGGCTCGTGCCCGGCTGTTGGAATTCGGCCAGCGCGACCGAATTGCCGAACACGTCGTGCATCCAGCGCACGTTGCCCGGCGGTGACAGCGTCAGCTCGGCGCCCACCAGCCGCAGGTCGTGGGAATCGCGCGGACGCAGCATCAGCCGGTGCGGGCAGAACGTGACCGGCCGGGCGTAGGTGTATTTGGTGGCGTGGCGGACGGTGAGCAGCTTCATGGACGTGTTCCAGCCCGGCTCCGGCACGCTCCAGAGACGTGCAAGCCCGGCCAGGCGGCCGGGCCGAGGCATCATAGCGCAGGCAAGGGCGTCAGATAAGGAGGGTGTGGACGAGCGTCAAAGCCCGTGGCGTTTGAGCAGTTTGCGCACTTCGTCGACCAGTTGCGCCTCTTTGACGGCGAGCTGGGCTTGCGCTTGTTGCTTCAGGTACGCGTCGCGCTCCTTGATGTCGCTTGGCGCGGAGCCGGCGATCAGGTCGCGGATTTGCACTTCGCCTTTGGCTTTTTCGTCGGGCCCCTGGATCACCGCGCAGGGGCAGCCGCGCTTGTCGGCATATTTGAGTTGCTGGCCGATGCCGTGTTTGGGACTGCCGAGATAGAGCTCGGCGCGGATGCCGGCGTTGCGAAGCTTGGTCGCGAATGTCTGACCAGCCGGCACACTGTCAGCGCCAAACACGGTGACCAGTACCGGGCCGGCTTCCGGTTTTTCTCCGACCTTGCCGAGGGCGGCGAGGGCTGCCTGCAAGCGCGAGATGCCGATGGAGAAGCCGGTCGCCGGCACCGGCTCGCCGCGGAAGCGCGACACCAGCCCGTCGTAGCGCCCGCCGCCGCCGACCGAGCCGAAGCGGATGGGGCGGCCTTTCTCGTCATCGATCTCGAAAGTGAGTTCAACTTCATAGACCGGACCGGTGTAGTATTCGAGCCCGCGGACGACAGAGCTATCAACTCTTATCCTTTTGCTTCCGAAACCAGCGGCCTCGCACGTGTTCACTAGTACTCGGAGTTCAGACACGCCATCCTTGCCCTTGGGCGAAAGGTCTAACATCTCCTGCCAGTCATCGAGTGTGGCAAGATTGTCATGCCAATAATCTTCGGCTGTCGTTCCGAAGAACATCATGTCCTGAAGAGGTCTTCCGGCTGCGGTATCGGCAGGAAGGCCCCCAACTGGCATCGCCAATTCGATGAATTCCAGTAGCGTTTCAATTTGCTTAGTGCCGAGCCCAGCACCTTTTGTGAAGTCGCCTGACTCGTCTCGGCGACCTGGTCCCAACAGTAGTTTAACTCCATCGGATCCTATTCGATCTCGTTTATCCAAGGCACGCAGCACGACGAGCCGTTTTGTCGAATGCTCTGCGCCGCCGAGCCCAATGGCATCCAAAACGCCATCTAAAATCTTGCGGCTATTCACTTTAACCACGTAGTCGCCGCGCGGCACACCGAGCGCTTCCATGGTGTCGGCCGCCAGCATGCACATCTCCGCATCGGCCGCCATGGTCGGCGCGCCGACGGTGTCGGCGTCGAACTGCATGAACTGGCGAAAGCGTCCCGGCCCCGGCTTCTCGTTGCGGAACACCCAGCCGTAGCGATAAGAGCGGTGGGGCAGGGCGAGGTTCTGGTAATTCTCCGCCACATAGCGCGCCAGCGGCGCCGTCAAGTCGTAGCGCAGTGACAGCCACTGCTCGTCGTCGTCCTGGAACGAGAACACGCCCTCGTTCGGCCGGTCCTGGTCGGGCAGGAACTTGCCGAGCGCGTCGGTATATTCGATCGCCGGAGTCTCCACCGGCTCGAAGCCGTAGCGCTCGAACACCGCGCGAATCGCCTCCACCATGTGCCGCGTGGCGGCGATCTCGGCCGGGCCCCGGTCGGCCAGCCCGCGCGGCAGGCGGGCTTTCAGCTTCTGCGGCTTGCCGGATTTCGGTTTGGCCATTGAACTTTATGCCGAGTCACTTTGTTGCAATGGCCGGGTGGTAGCAGCCGATTCCGCCTTTGTCATTATCGGCAAAAGCGGCTAATCCACTGTGCAGCGGGCAAGGCGACAACAGCGAGGCGGCCCATGGCGCAAGCGCAAAGAACACCCGTCACGGCCACGGTTCCCAACGATCTCGAACCCTTCTGGCTGCCGTTCACCGCCAACCGCGCTTTCAAGCGGCGCCCGCGGCTGATCGCCGGCGCCAAGGACATGCATTACATCACGCCGGAGGGACGCAAGCTGATCGACGGCTCCGCCGGCCTGTGGTGCACCAATGCCGGGCATAACCGCGACCCGATCGTGGCCGCGATCCAGGCCCAGGCCGCCGAGCTCGACTTCGCCCCGACCTTCCAGTTCGCGCATCCGAAGGCTTTCGAGCTCGCCGCCCGCGTCGCTTCGTTGGCGCCCGGCGATCTCGATCACGTGTTCTTCTGCAATTCGGGCTCCGAGGCGGTCGACACCGCGCTCAAGATCGCGCTCGCTTTTCATAAAGTTCGGGGTGAGGGCTCGCGCGTGCGGCTGATCGGCCGCGAGCGCGGCTATCACGGCGTCGGCTTCGGCGGCGTCGCGGTCGGCGGCATTGTCTCCAACCGCAAGCAGTTCGGCACCTTGCTGGTCGGCGTCGATCATCTGCCCTCGACTTACAACCGCGAAAAGCAGGCCTTCAGCATCGGCGAACCGGAATGGGGCGCGCATCTGGCCGACGCGCTCGACGGCTTGGTCACGCTGCACGACGCTTCCACCATCGCGGCGGTGATCGTCGAGCCGATGTCGGGATCGAGCGGCGTATTGCCGCCGCCCAAGGGCTATCTTGAGCGGCTGCGGGCGATTTGCGACAAGCACGGAATCCTACTGATCTTCGACGAGGTGATCACCGGCTACGGCCGCCTCGGCTACGCCTTTGCCGCCGAACGCTACGGCGTGCAGCCCGACATGATCACTTTCGCCAAGGGCGTCACCTCGGGCTCGGTCCCGATGGGTGGGGTGGTGGTGCGCAAGGGCGTCTACGACGCCTTCATGCAGGGCCCCGAGCACGTCATCGAATTGTTCCATGGCTATACTTATTCGGCGCATCCGCTCGCCTGCGCGGCGGGACTTGCCACCCTCGATCTCTATCGCGCCGAAGGCCTGTTCGAGCGTGCGCGCAAGCTGGAAATGCCGTGGGCGGACGCCGCGATGGGCCTCAAGGGTCTGCCCAACGTGCTCGACATCCGCGCGGTCGGCCTAACCGCCGGCATCGATCTCGCCAGCAAGCCCGATGGCGTGGGCAAACGCGGGCTGGAGGCGCTCGAGCTCGGCTTCTTCGAGCACGACGTCATGTTCCGCGCCGTCGGCGACACTATCGCGCTCAGCCCGCCGCTCATCGTCACCGAAAGCCAAATCGGTGAGCTGTTCGGCAAAGTCGCCAAGATCATCAAGGCGGTCGCCTGAGCGGCCCGGCTTGTGCTGCGTCAAAATTTGCACATCCGGACCGGCTAGATTGCGCATGATTTTGCGCTTACATGCCTGCCGGACACAACGGGATCAATCGTGACACGACGAGGAGTATGGATCGCCGCGGCGATCGTGCTGCTGCTGGCGGTGGCTGCCGGCTGGTGGAGTTATGGGCGCGGACCACAGGTCGCTGCGGTCGCGGCCAAGCACGGCACCGCGGTGGAGATCGTCTATGCCACCGGCGGCGTCGAGCCGGTGCGCTGGGCCAAGGTCGCCAGCCTGGTGCGCGACCGCATCGTCGACATCTGCTACTGCGAGGGCAAAACCGTCAAAAAAGGCGATGAGCTGGCCAGGCTCGACGAACGCGAGGTCAAGGCGCAGCTCAAAGAGCTGAAAGCGCGCGAGGATTTTCTCAAGCGCGAAATGGCACGGGTGAGTGAACTGATCACCCGCGGCGCCGCCACCACCCAGGCCTATGAGCGCGCTTCCATGGATCTCAGCCAGGTGCAGGCGCTGATGTCGGTGCAGAACGAGAAGATTAGCGAATACACTATCGTCTCGCCCATGGACGGCGTGGTGCTGCGCCGCGACGGCGAGATCGGTGAGATCGCCGAAGTCGGCCAGGTGCTGTTCCGCGTCGGCGTGCCGGCGCCGCTGCAAGTGGTGGCCGAGGTCAATGAGGAAGACATCCCGCGCGTTAAGGTCGGGCAGACCGTGCTGTTCCGCACCGACGCCTTTCCCGGCCGCGAGCTTGAAGGCAAAGTGCGCGAGATCACCCCCATGGGTGACGTCGCCGCCAAGACCTTCCGCATCAAGGCTGCGCTGCCTGACGACACCCCGCTGCAGCCCGGCATGAGCGTGGAAGCCAATATCGTCACGCGCCAGAAGCCGAACGCGCTGCTGATCCCGGCCGACGCGCTGCAAGGCGGCGCCGTGTTCGTGCTGCAAGGCAGCCGCGCGCGTAAGCGCGAGATCAGGATAGGCATCCGCGGCACCCGCCAGGTCGAGGTTCTGTCCGGCCTGAAGGAGGGCGAGCGCGTCGCTTCGCCGGCGCCGACCGGTCTTGAGGACGGCGCCCGCGTCCGCGTCGTCAAGGCGGCGGCGCCATGAAGGCCAAGGTTATTATCCGCTCGTCCTCGCGCAAGCGGGGACCCAGGGCCGGATACGCAGGCTTGTCGATTTTCGCGCTGGGTTCCCGCTTACGCGGGAACGAACGGACTTTTCGCGCCTCGCTCGGGAACCGAAGTCGATGAACTTGGTGCTCGACATCGCCTGGACCCATGTGCGCGCCCATGTGCGGCAGACCGGCTTCGCGGTCGCCGGCGTCGCCACCGGGGTCGGCTTCTCGATCATGATGGCCGCGCTGATGGTCGGCTCGCAGGACGATTTCGTGCAACGCATGGTCGACAGCCTGCCGCATATCACCGTTTCTGACGAACGGCGCAATCCGCCGACGCAGCCGGCGGCCGCGATGTTCGATGCCGCCGAATTCCATGGGCTGACACCGGAGGCGCGCCGGCGCGGCGTCAAAAATCCGCTTGCGCTCATGGCGGCGCTGGAAGCCTGGCTGCCCGGTGCCGTTGCGCCCTCGGTGAAGGTGCAGGCGATCATCCGCTACGCCAATCACGACGTTGCCGCCAGCGTGATTGGCATCGAGCCGCGCCGCGAGAGCAAGGTGTCCGAACTGCCCAAGCAGATGCGCGGCGCCGGTCTCAACGCGCTCTACCGCGCCACCAATGCCATCGTGCTCGGTGACCGTTTAGCGGAAAAGATCGGCGCCCGCATCGGCGCCAATATCACTTTGCAGACCAGCGAAGGCGCCAAAATCAATGCCCAGGTGGTCGGCCTCTACCATTCCGGCGTGCGCCAGATCGATGAGACGACCGCCTATACGTTGACCAAGACCGGGCAGATCCTTGCCCGGCAGACCGGCATGATCAACGAATTGCGCGTGCACCTGAACAATCCGTTGAAATCGCGCGAAATCGCCGCCCGCATCGAGAGCGAGACCGGCTACAAGTCGGTGTCGTGGCAGGAGGCCAACGAGGACCTGCTCTCGACCTTCATCATCCGCAACATCATCATGTACGCCGTGGTCGGCGCTATCCTACTGGTGGCGAGCTTCGGCACCTACAACATCATCTCCACGATCACCCACGAGAAGGCGCGCGATATCGCCATCATGAAGTCGCTGGGCCTCTCCGAGCACACGGTGCGCTCGATCTTCGTGGTCGAGGCGCTGATCATCGGGCTGGTCGGCGCGCTGGTCGGCTTCGTGCTCGGCTATCTGCTCAGCCGCGGCCTTGGCGCGGTCCGCATCACCAACCCGTTCATCGATTCCAACCACCTGCCGCTCGCCTACGACCCTTTGCACTATTTGCTGGCCGGGCTGGTGGCGCTGGTTTCCTCGGTCAGCGCCGGCTACGCGCCGGCGCGCAAGGCGGCGCGCGAGCATCCGGTCGCGATCATCCGGGGTGCCACATGAGCCTCGCGCCCGCACATCAGCCGCGCGCCGCGGCTTCCGCCGGCGCCCAGCCGCTGATCGAGGCGCGCAACGTCACCCGCATCTTGCCCGGCATCGTGCCGACCGTGCTGGTGCACGACATCAATCTGTCGATCGGCGACAATGAGTTCGTCGCCATCACCGGCCCCTCCGGCTCCGGCAAGTCCTCGCTGCTTTATCTGCTCGGCCTGCTCGACCTGCCGACGACGGGCGAGGTGCTGCTGCGCGGCCGCGACACCGTGCATATGGACGAGCAGGAGCACGCCTTCCTGCGGCTTACCTTCCTCGGCTTCGTGTTCCAGTTCCATTTCCTGCTGTCGGAATTCACCATCCTCGACAACGTCATGCTGCCGATGCGGGCGCTCGGGCGCCTGTCGCCGGCCGCCATGGGCGAGCGCGGGCGCGATCTGCTGGCCTCGCTCGGTTTGCAGGATCACATGCACAAGCGGCCGGACCAGATCTCCGGCGGCCAGCGCCAGCGGGTCGCGGTGGCGCGAGCGCTCGCCAACGAGCCGCCGGTGATCCTGGCCGACGAGCCGACCGGCTCGCTCGATTCCAAGTCCAGCGAACAGGTGTTCGAGCTGCTGCGCGAGCTGGTATCCCAGCGCCACAAGACGGTGGTGGCGGTCACCCACGATCTGGCCATGGCGTCCCGCATGGACCGCGAAATCGTGCTGATGGACGGTTCCATCGAGAAAGTCGTCGACGCGCAGCGATAATTTGGTGTGACGGCCTCAGCGGCGCTGCGTCCGGCCGGCCGGTTGCGCGTTGGCTATGTTGCCACGCGCAAAGAGAATTTTCGAAAAGGGCGCATATTGCGGGTTGCGGGAACTTTACGAATCAGTGACAAATAATTTGAGCAAAACAATCCGGCCGTAGTGCGTATCCCCAACCAATTTTTGCGAGGGCAACCATGGCGATTCCTGCGGCAACCGGTGCGCGCTCCGCGCGCGTGATCGTGGTCGGCAACGAAAAGGGCGGATCGGGCAAATCCACCGTCGCAATGCACATCGCGATCGCGCTGCTGAAGGCGGGCCAACGCGTCGCCACCATCGATCTCGATTCCAGGCAAAAGAGCTTCACCAATTATATCGAGAACCGGCGCGCCTGGGCTGCGCAGGCGGCGCGCGAGCTGGAAATTCCCGAACATCTTTGTTTCGGCGACATGGTCAATTTCCCAACCGCGGAGGATCGGGCCACGGGAAGCAAGGCGCTCACCGATGCGGTCGATGCGCTGGCGCAGACCCATGACTTTATCGTCATCGACACGCCCGGTCATGACAGCTATCTGACGCGGCTGGCGCATACCATGGCCGACACGCTGGTGACCCCGATGAACGACAGCTTTGTCGACTTCGATGTACTGGCCGCCGTCGATCCCGCCACCCTCGGCGTCAGCGGCACCGGTCACTACGCTCAGATGGTCGAAGAGGCGCGCAGCCAGCGCCAGCTGCTCGAACAGGCCGCCATTAATTGGATCGTCCTGCGCAATCGCCTGACGGCGGTGCGCTCGCGCAACAAGCGGCAGGTGGGCGAGGGCTTGCAGGAACTTTCGCAAAGGCTGGATTTTCGCTGCATCGATGGGCTGGCCGAACGGGTGGTTTTCCGCGAATTTTATCCGCGCGGATTGACCGCCATGGATGATCTCAACGAGCGCACGCTCGGCACGCGCCCGACGCTGTCGCACGCCAGCGCGCGTTTTGAGATCGAGAAGCTGCTCAGCGCCATTGGCTTGGGCGAGGCGACGGCCGGCGGCGAAATGACCGCCGAAAACCGCGACGCGGCTATTGCAAGCGGGGAAATGGCCGCCGACAACCGCGACGCGGCCTGAGCGAATCTATTTATTTGCGATAGTCGCTGATCTGCCGAACTCATCAAGAATCGATGCGGTCATCCATTGGATGACCGCCAATCGGTGCTGGGTAAATCTCGTGCGGCGTTGGCGAATATTTGTCACCATTGATTAGAAGCGCAGTCATCGAAAATGCAGAAATTCTAGAAGTTCTTCACGGCGCGTCATCGCGTCCTGATAGCCAAGTTCGATTAGCTCTAGGATATACGGTGGCTCGAACAGCAAATAACTGGCCAAACGCCACTCCTTGTCCCAGGCGCCAATCCCGCGCATGAGCATTCGGATCGTCGTTGGCATTTCATGCGCGTGGTGTCCTGCAATTGTGCGCAGGTCTTGGGACGGCTCTATGGTCATGACGTCAATTTTGCGCAGCCGGGTTTCCGCGCGTTTATCTGGATCAAGCAATGACAGGGTATTGTTGATGCGTTGCAATCGTTCGATGTCGGCATCGAGATTATCCATGAAAATGAGATCGAGCATATATCCCGCAAGATTACCCAAAGTAGGATATGGAACGGCTGTGTCCGGGGCTTGGTCTCTTTTGAGATCCCGTATGCCAACAACCAGGATGCGGTCCGCGCCAAGCCGAATGGCTGGGCTAAGTGGAGCGGTCAGCCGCAATGAACCATCGCCAAAATATTCGGAACCGACGCGGTGTGCCGGTAGCATGAACGGAAGCGATACCGATGCCAAAATGTGGTCAACGGTGAGACGGCACCGTAGACCGTGTCTGCGCGCTCGTTGCCACTCCGCTATGTCGTTGCGCCCTTCGATAAACGTGATCGCTATGCCGCGACTGTAGCTTGATGCGGTAATACCGATAGCCCGCAATTGGTTCTTCTCGATCGCGTCGGCTATCAGTGACAAATCAAGCTGACGGCCCAGAAGCCGTGCCAATGGTTCATTATCCAAAAACGATTTTGGATTGGTGATGCCCCTTCCGCCGGTTGCCAATGAAAACAGCCAGCGCATGGCGGCCGTCGTGATCGTTGCAAGATCGGTCCGATAGACATCTTTCGTACGGATCTGCGACCACATCAACACCAGTGACCTGACAGCCGTTCTAAAATTGCCCGCGCGGCAGCCGATAACCGCGGCATTGATGGCGCCCACGGACGCACCAACGACAACCGGAAACGGATTTCGACCAGCGGGAACAAGGTCAGAAATTGCTTTCAAGACGCCGACTTGATAGGCGCCGCGTGCGCCACCGCCGGGCAATACGAGGCCTGCGCATGCCTCCGGTCGGATCGCAAAATTTTGATTGGAAGCCATATCGCGATCGTTGGTTCCCGGCGCGATGGTTTAGCGCGAGCGCAGCACGATGGAGCATGGCGAAGCGACAGAATCACCGTGCGCGACAACCTCCAACGGCCTACTGCAATAAGCTCGGCCCGTAATGGAAATTCCGTCGCTGTGGAAAACGGACCGCTTTTGGTCCAACCATGACGTACCACGACGGCTAACCGTCGCTACCGGGCGGCAAGCGAGCCGCAGGCAAAGACGCTCATCGCTGCGGCCTGAGAATCGCCCAGCCGACTGTGACGTTTCCCGGCCCGCGGCGATAGAGCAGCGTAAGCGGTGGCTGCACCGCGGCGCCGTCCGCCACCGGCTTAAGCCTCGCCGGCAGTTTTTTCGGATCGCCGGCCGTCCACACCACCACCGCGCCTTGCCGCCTGAGATCGGCAAGATCGATCCACGGCGTGCGCTTCGGCTCGCCGTCGACCAGCACGCGCGGCTGGCTCGGCGAATAATGCGCGAGATTGCCGCCGTCCCACATGCTGCCGATCACATAGGCCGGCGGTTTGCCGGTCGCCGCCTGATAACGCTGCGTGATCTCGCGGCCCAGGCTGTCGCCCGGGAAGAACACGGCGCGGTAGCGGTGGTCGAAGCTCGGCAGCACGGCGTAATTCATGAAGAAGGCGAGCGCCAAGCACACGAACACGATCGCCCAGGTGGCAACGATGCGCGCCAGCAGCAGGCCCTCAAGCAGGCGGCGCGCGGTGAGCACTAGCCACAGGCCGAGGAACAGCCAGAGCGGATAGCCCCACATGCCGATCGCGCCGCGACCACTTAATGCCGACATCGCCAGCACCGTCGCGATCGGCCCGAAGGCGAGCCAGCTCACGATGCGATAATCGAAGCTGTCCGCCGGGGGTTTGGCGTCCGGCGCATCCGCCTTGCGGCGCGGGACGAACAGCGGCGCCGCGATCAGCAGCGACGGCAGCATGAAGAAGAGTTGGCCGATGGCGAATTGCAGCGGGTGCCAGAGATGGTCGTACCAGCCGCGCGGCAGCACCGCGCGGTGCTCGGCATAGCCAAGCGGCAGGAAATCGGTCTTCACCAGCCACACCAGATGGGGCGCCACCGTGATGAGCGCGACCGCGATCGCGATATAGGGCCCGGGCGTGGCGAGCACCTTGCGCGCGTCGCGATCGACGAGGACGAACAGCGCCATCGGCGCCGCCAGCACCACCACGAAATATTTCGCCCACAGCGAAAGCCCCAGCGCCAGCCCGAGCAGCAGCCAGTCGGCGAGCTGGCGGCCGCGCAGCGCGCGGTGGAAGGCGAAGCCCGCCAGCGCCCAGAACGGCAGCTGGATGACGTCGTGGTTAAATTTGGCGGCGGTGTAGTTGAGATAATGCAGGCCGTCGATGATCAGCACCGAAACGAGCGCGCCGACCGCCCCGACCAGCGGCCGCGCCGCCGCATAGACCAGCGCGAAGGCCGCCACCACCGCGATTTCGGCCAGCAGGTAATAGGCGAAGTCGTGCCCCACCAGCCGGTAGGCGATCTGCACCAGCCACCAGGGCAGGGGCGGCAGCTTGTCATAGCCGAGCTGCCACTCGCGCCCGTAGATCAGCGCCTCGATCAGATCGAGCGGCAGGTTGGGATAAAGCAGCGCCGGCAGCGCGGTCCAGACCGCGGTGTGCAGCCCTAAGAAGGCGGCAAAGGCCCGCCCCGGAGAGGCGGTCAGCCAGGCCAGCCAGCCGGAGCCGCCGGACGCCGATAATGCCGGGTTTCCAGGTGCCATGGGGCCTCAAGGTCCTGCCCCGCGGGGCGAATTGCCGTGAGCATATCAGGACTCAAGGTTGCGCGGACCCGCGCTGTCATGAACATTGATGCGCGGCGGAGCGAATCAGTTCCGCCGGCGTAAAGTGCTGCCTGCCCGGCGCGGGCCGCCCAGGAAATCATCGCATGGTCCGCATCAGCGCCATCTTCATTGCGGTCTGCATGGTGCTCATCGCCGTTTCGGTCGGCGCCGTGCTCTATATCAGCTTCAGGATGGACGCCCGTAGCGCCGCGATCGTGGCGGTGGCGGTGCTGGCCGCCATGATGGTGTACAGCACCGTCAACAGCCGCCTGCGCGACCGCCTCGCGCTCGGCGATCAGATCGCCGACCTGTCGCGTGGCACCGCCGACCTCGCCCACCAGGTGGTGGAGATTTCCCGCCGGCTCAACGCCATTGAACCGCGCATCGACAAGGCGGTGGAGCGCGCGCGCGGCGCCGCCGAGCCGCTGCAGCGCGAGATCGGCGAGCTCGGCGTGCTGGTGCGCCAGATCGCCGAAACCGTCGCCTCCCATGCCGCCACCTTGCAGAACCAGGGCGGCGCGCCGGCGGCAGCACCGGCAGCCGCGCCGCCGCCGGTTGCCGCCGCACCCGCACCCGATGCCGCGCTTGATTTGAGCGAAAGCGATGCCATCGGCGCCGCGCGCCGGTCCTTGGGCATAAGCCGCGAAGAAATCGCCGATCAGGTCGCCAAGGCGATCGATACCAGTCGCATCGATCTCTATTTGCAGCCGATCGTCACCCTGCCGCAGCGCAAGGTTCGTTCCTACGAGGCATTGTCGCGGCTGCGCACCGAGGACGGCGATGTCATCCCGGCTATCGACTTCATCGGAATCGCGGAAAGCGTCGGGCTGGTGCCGAAACTCGACAATCTGCTGGCCTTCCGCTGCGTGCAGGTGCTCCGCCGCCTGCAGCTGAAGAGCCGCGACGTCAGCCTGTTTTGCAATATCAGCGCGACCACGCTGACCGATTCCTCGTACTTCAAGCAGTTCCTCGATTTCATGGACGCCAATCGTGAGCTGGCGCCCGCGCTGATCTTCGAATTCAGCCAGAGCGCCTATCGCTTGTTCGGGCCGCTCGAACAGGAAAGCCTCGCGGCGCTCGCCGAGCGCGGCTTCCGCTTCTCCATGGATCACGTCGCCGACCTGCGCATGGAGCCGAAGGACCTGGCCGATCATTGGTTCCGCTATTTGAAGGTGCCGGCCAGCCTTCTGCTCGACCGCTCTACCGCGCAGAGCGATATCCACCCGGAAGATCTCGCCGACCTGTTGGCGCGCTCCGGCATCGATCTCATCGCCGAGCGCATCGAGAGCGAGGGCGTGGTGGTCGACCTGCTCGACTACGACGTGCGCTTCGGCCAGGGCTTCCTGTTCTCACCCCCGCGGCCGGTGCGGGCCGAGGCCTTGCAGACGGGCGCGGGCGGGGCCGATGCGGTAAAGCCGGCCGGCGACGCGCCGAGCCCGTTTGCCGTCGCCGCGGCGGGCGGCATCGGCTGAGCGGCTAACTCGCATCTTGTTTCGAAACCCTGTCGCCGTCATTCCGGGGCGCGGCCACCGATCTCGGGTTTACCCGAGATCGGCGACAAAAAGCCCAAGTCGGCTGTAGCCGACTTGGGGGTGGCCGCGAGCCCGGAATCCATAACCCCGGTCTGTGATTATGGATTCCGGGTTCGCTCGCTTCGCTCGCGCCCCGGAATGACGTAAAAGAAAAATATGAACGCCGTCCTGCCGCCCCTGATTCCGCATTTCGCTCAGCTTGCGCCCGGCTACGACGCGCTGCTGTGCGATGTCTGGGGGGTGGTGCATAACGGCGTCGCCGCGTTCCCCGAATCTTGCGACGCGCTCATGCGCATGCGCGCGCGCGGCGGCGCGGTCGTGCTGATCACCAATTCGCCGCGCCCGAGCGAACAGGTCGGCCGCCAGCTCGCAAGACTGCACGTTCCGCCTGAGACCTGCGACGCCATCGTCTCCTCCGGCGACATCACCCGCAGCGTGATCAAGCAGCGGCGCGGCCAAAGCCTGTTCCATATGGGCCCCGAGCGCGACCGTTCCGTCTTCACCGGGCTCGACGTGCGTTTTGCGCCGCTGGATAGCGCGGACTATGTGGTCTGCTCGGGGCTCGACGACGACGACGTGGAGACGCCGGACGACTATCGCGGCCGGCTCGAGGCGATGCTGGAACGGAAAGTGTTCATGGTCTGCGGCAATCCCGACGTGGTGGTGGAGCGCGGCGAGCGCCTGGTCTATTGCGCCGGTGCGCTCGCCGATCTCTACGCCACCATGGGCGGCGAGGTGCTCTATGCCGGCAAGCCCTACCGGCCGATTTACGACATGGCGCTCAAAAAGGCCGAAGCCGCCGCCGGCCGCAAAATCGCGCTCGACAAGGTGCTGGCGGTTGGCGATTCCGTGCGCACCGATCTGAAGGGTGCGCGCACCCTCGGCGTCGATTTCCTGTTCGTGACGTCGGGCATTCACGCCGAGGAGCTGGGCGGGCGCGAGCGGCCGGACGCCGCGGCGCTAAGCGCGACCTTCGCCGCCGCCGGCGAAATGCCGAAGGCGGTGATGCGGCAACTGGTGTGGTGAGGTGCTCAACGAAGGAAGCGAGGCAATCTCTCTTCCCCTCTCCCCTTGTGGGAGAGGGTGGCTCGCGCGGTGGGAATCCGAGCGCGAGCCGGGTGAGGGGGCATCGCCTCTATTGAGCCCCGACCCCCTCACCCGCCTCGCTCATGCTAACGCATTCGCTCGGCACCCTCTCCCACAAGGGGAGAGGGTTGCTCCGCGTGCGCCGTGCGTCTTCAATGCTGAATTGAGTGCTTTGTTACGCCGCCGGCGCTTCGGCGTCCGGGAACACCGCTTCAATCTTGGTCTTGAGCGTCTGCGCGTTGAACGGCTTGACGATGTAGTTCGAGACGCCCGCCTTCTTGGCCGCGATCACGTTCTCGGTCTTTGATTCGGCCGTCACCATGATGAACGGCGTGCGCCCCAGTTCGGGATCGGCGCGCATTTCCTTCAACAGGTCGTAGCCGGTCATCGGCTCCATGTTCCAGTCGGAGATCACCAGGCCGTATTTGTGCGTGCGCATCTTGGCGAGCGCCGCCGCGCCGTCGTTGGCGTCGTCGATGTGCTCGAAGCCGAGCTGCCGGAGCAGGTTGCGGATGATGCGCACCATCGTGCTGTAGTCGTCCACCACCAGAACCGGTATTTTGAGGTCGACAGCCATGGCAAAATGCCCGTATGGGCTCCCCTGGAAGCAGTGACGCAGGCTAGCAACCGCCTTTGAATAACCGGTTAATTTGAAAATTTATTAACCGCGCGCTAACCGTATGCCCGCCCGAATAAGCGGCCTGCCGCGAAAATGAGCACATCTCCCGTGAGCGACCCCGTCCGCAACCGTCCGGCCGTCACATGAACAAACCCGGCGCGCAAAGATTTGACGTGGCGCGCGGGGGCGCGCAGGGCATCGACCCGGGCGCGCTCGCCGGCGCGGTGATCGCGATCGGCAATTTCGACGGCGTGCACCGCGGCCACCGCGCCGTGATCGCCGCCGCGCGCGAACGCGCTACGGCGCTTGCCCGCAAGACCGCGGCCCTGACCTTCGTGCCGCATCCGCGGCTGTTCCTGCGACCGCAGGACACCCTGTTCCAGTTGTCGAGCGAACGCGACAAGCTGCGCCTGCTGGCGGCCACCGGTCTCGACGGCGCCATCGTCATGACCTTCGACGCGGCCCTGGCCGGGACCTCGGCCGAGGACTTCATCGAACGCATCCTGGTCGGACGGTTCGGCATTGGCGGCGCGGCGATCGGCTTCGATTTCCATTTCGGCAAAAACCGCACCGGCTCGCCCGATTTTCTGGCGGCGCAGGGCGCGCGCCTCGGCTTTGCGGTCGACATCGTGCCGCCGCTGGAGGACGAGGGCCGCCCGGTTTCCTCGGGCGCGGTGCGCGCGGCGCTCAGTCAGGGCAAGGTGGTGGAGGCGGCCGAGCTTTTGGGCGCGCCCTGGTTCGCCTCGGGCGAGGTCATCCACGGCGAAAAGCGCGGCCGCGCGCTCGGCTTTCCCACCGCCAATCTGCGGCTCGATCCGGGCTGCGGGCTCAAGCACGGCATCTACGCGGTGCGCATCGGCGTCGGCAACAATCGTTTCGACGGCGTGGCGAGCTTCGGCCGCCGGCCGACGTTCGATAACGGCGCGCCGCTGCTGGAGGTCTTCCTGTTCGACTTCGACGGCGACCTCTACGGGCAGCTAATCGACGTCGCCTTCATCGGCTGGATCCGGCACGAGCGGAAATTCGAATCGGTGGAGACGCTCCAGCGCGCCATGACAGCCGACTCCGCCCAGGCGCGCGACGCGCTCGCGCGCGCCGGCGATGCCTTTCCGCTGCTGGGCGAGGTGTAGGGCGCCGAGCTTGCGGCGTTCTCTCTTTTTCCCTCTTTCCCTAGGGGAAAGGGAAGCGAGTTTGCCGCCCGGCCTTTGCGATGCGGAATCGGCCTGCTACATAGCCCGCCATGTCCACGCCGAAGCGCGATTATTCCGAGACGCTGTTCCTGCCGCAGACGGATTTCCCCATGCGCGCCGGCCTGCCGCAGCGCGAGCCGGAGATCCTTAAAGCTTGGGAGCAGGCGGGGCTCTACGAGAAGCTGCGCGCGTCGGCCAAGGGCCGCGACAAGTTTATCCTGCACGACGGCCCGCCTTACGCCAACGGCCCGATCCACATCGGCACCGCGCTCAACAAGATCCTCAAGGACCTGGTGACGCGCAGCCAGCAGATGCTCGGTTTCGATTCCAATTACGTGCCGGGCTGGGACTGCCACGGGCTGCCGATCGAATGGAAGATCGAGGAGGAGAACTACCGCGCCAAGAACAAGAAGAAGCCGGACCTGAGCGACCCGGCGGCCATGATCGCCTTCCGCCGCGAGTGCCGCGCCTATGCCGAGCATTGGCTGGGCGTGCAGCGCGCGGAGTTCAAGCGCCTCGGCGTCGAGGGCGACTGGGCCCACCCTTACACCACCATGAGCTTTCCGGCCGAGGCGCAGATCGCGCGCGAATTGATGAAGTTCGCCGCCAACGGTTTGCTGTACCGCGGCTCCAAGCCCGTGATGTGGAGCGTGGTGGAGAAAACCGCGCTGGCCGAAGCCGAGGTCGAGTATGAGGACTATACGTCCGATACGGTGTGGGTGAAGTTTCCGGTGCGCTACTCAACCGGCGTCGCTTTCGCATGGGGCGACAGGTCACCCGAGGCCGGCGCGGCTCTGCAAGCAGAGGCCACCGCTAGTTTTTTAAAGCTTAAAGGTGCTTCAGTTGTAATTTGGACCACGACTCCTTGGACGCTTCCTGGAAACCGCGCGATTTCATTCTCGCCGCGAATTCCTTACAGCCTCTACGAGGTGACGGATGCTCCTGAAGGCAATTGGGCAAAGGTTGGAGATCAATTGGTATTGGCGGATAAGCTTGCTGATGAAGTCATGAAGTCAGCAAAGGTTTCCGCCTTCCGAAAGGTTTCACCCGTTTCGGTCGCGGAGCTAAAAGGCGTCCGCTGCGCGCACCCGCTTGCTAACAAAGGCTATGACTTCGACGTGCCTTTGCTCGAAGGTGAGCACGTCACCGAGGACGCCGGCACCGGCTTCGTGCACACCGCGCCCGGCCACGGTCGCGAGGACTTCGACGTCTGGACGGAAAACAAGGCGGCGCTGGAAGCGCGCGGCATCAACACCGCTATCCCCTACACCGTCGACGAGAACGGCGCCTTCACCGAGGCCGCGCCCGGCTTTACCGGTAAGCGCGTCATCAACGACAAGGGCGAGAAGGGCGACGCCAACGAGGCGGTGATCAAGGCGCTGATCGACGCCCACATGCTGATCGCGCGCGGCCGCCTCAAGCACCAGTATCCGCATTCCTGGCGCTCGAAGAAGCCGGTGATCTTCCGCAATACGCCGCAATGGTTCATCGTTATGGACAAGCCGGCCTTTAGCTCAGCCGTCTTAAAGTTCAGAAAAACGGATTACCCACTTGAAGTAGATTTTGGACGCGCGCCACGATTACCAAATCGCAAACCTCGTTGGCGCGGACTGAGAGCGCGCGCAAGAATCAGGTTGATACGGCAGCGCGTCTTTAATCGGCTAAGAAAGGCTGAACCCTATAAGTTATACTCTCTGCGAGATATTGCGTTGCGCGAGATTGCATTCACCCGCTGGGTTCCCCTACAGGGCGAGAACCGCATCACCGGCATGATCGAGTCGCGCCCCGACTGGGTGATCTCGCGCCAGCGCGCCTGGGGCGTGCCGATCGCCGTGTTCATCAAGCAAAAGCCGGACGGTTCGGTCGACATCCTGCAGGACCCCGAGGTGGAGGTGCGCATCGTCGAGGCCTTCGAGGCTGAAGGCGCCGACGCCTGGTATGCCGCCGGGGCTGCTAAGCGCTTCCTTGGGCCAAAGCGCGCCGCCGAAGGCTGGCAGAAGGTCGACGACATTCTCGACGTCTGGTTCGATTCCGGCTCGACCCATGCCTTCGTGCTGGAAGACCCTGTGCATTTCCCGCAGCTCGCCGGCATCAAGCGCAAGGTCGATGGCGGCAAGGATACCGTGATGTATCTGGAAGGCTCTGACCAACACCGCGGCTGGTTCCACTCTTCGCTGCTGGAATCTTGCGGCACGCGCGGCCGCGCCCCGTTCGACGTGGTCGTCACGCACGGCTTCACGCTGGCCGAAGACGGCCGCAAGATGTCGAAGTCGCTCGGCAACACCATCGCCCCGCAGGACGTGATCAAGCAGTCCGGCGCCGACATCCTGCGGCTGTGGGTTGCCTCGGGCGACTACTGGGACGACCAGCGCATCGGTCCGGAAATCCTCAAGACCACCACCGACACCTACCGCAAGCTGCGCAACACGCTGCGCTGGATGCTCGGCAATCTCGCGCATTTTCATGAGGACGAGCGCGTCAAGCCCGCGCAGATGCCGGAGCTGGAGCGGCTGATGCTGCATCGGCTGGCCGAGCTCGACGTGGCCGTGCGCAGGGCCTACGCCGAGTTCGACTACAAGCGCATCTTTGCAGCGTTGAACGGCTTCATGACCTCGGACCTCTCGGCGTTCTATTTCGACATCCGCAAGGATGCGCTCTATTGCGATCCTTATTCGTCGATGACGCGCAAGGCCTGCCTCACGGTGCTCGATCATCTGTTCCGCTGCACGGTGGTGTGGTTTGCGCCCATGCTGTGCTTCACCGCCGAAGAAGCCTGGGCCTCACGCTATGGCGCCGACGCCAAATCCGTGCATCTCGAACTGTTCCCCGACGTGCCCGCCGCCTGGCGCGACGACGCGCTGGCGGAGAAATGGCGTAAAGTTCGTACCGTGCGCCGCGTGGTCACCGGCGCGCTAGAGATCGAGCGCGCGCAAAAGCGCATCGGCTCCTCGTTGGAGGCGCATCCGATCGTGCACGTGTCGAACGCGGAGCTTTACGAAGCCGTGGTCGATTGCGATCTCGCCGAGGTCTGCATCACTTCCGCGGCGACGCTGGTGGAGGACGAGGGTCCGGCCGACGCGTTTCGCCTGCCCGATGTTACGGGCGTTGCCGTGCTGCCCAATCTGGCCGAGGGGCGCAAATGCACGCGCTCGTGGAAGATTCTCACCAGCATCGGCGCGGACCCTGAATTTCCCGAGGTCTCGCCGCGCGACGCCAAGGCGCTACGCGAATGGGAAGCCATGCGCAAGGCGGCGGAGTGAGACTATCTTGGTCGTCCCCGCGAAGGCGGGGACCCATAGCCACCGGGCTTAAGGTGACCCCGTGCCGTACCATGTCTACATTCTTGCGAGTAGAAGGTACGGAACATTGTATATCGGGATCACAAATGATCTGCGTCGTCGGCTGGATGAACATCGATTGGGCAAGGGATCCGAGTTCGTCAAGCAACACCACGTGACACGACTGGTCCACGTTGAAGCGTTTGACGATCTGGAATCTGCCATTCGGCGCGAGAAGCAACTAAAGAAATGGAATCGCGATTGGAAGATTCGACTGATTGAGGAAGATAATCTCGAATGGGACGACCTAAGTCATCTTATTGGCTAAGCATGTCCGTGCTCAGGCTACGGATGGGATACGGCGTATGGGTCCCCGCCTTCGCGGGGACGACCATTGCATGACTGGGCGCATTCAATCTTATCTCTCCGGCCCGTTCACCCGCTTCGGCCTGGTCGTCGCGGCTCTCGCCTGCGCGCTCGACCAGGCCAGCAAGCTCTATCTGCTGTTCGTGTTCAATCTCGCCGCCCACGGCCCGGTGCGGCTGGGCCCGTTCTTCGATCTCGTCCTCACCCGCAACACCGGCATCAGCTACGGCCTGTTCCAGACGCAAGGCGCGCTTGGCCAGGGGGTGCTGCTGGCGGTCAAGCTGCTCGCCGTGGTGCTGCTGTGGATATGGCTTTCGCACGCGCGCGGCCGGCTGGCCGCCTTGTCCCTCGGCCTCATCATCGGCGGCGCGGTCGGCAACGCCATCGACCGGCTGGCCTATGGCTGGGTCGCGGATTTCGTGTTTTTTCACGTTTCCACCGCAACTTGGCGGTTCGAATGGTACGTTTTTAACCTGGCGGATGTAGCCATCGTTGCCGGGGTCATCGGCCTGCTGTATGAATCCCTGGTAGGTGACCGCGCCGCAAAAGCGCCCTGATCCGCCGATAGCTCAGGGCAAGCGACATCGAATCCCACGAGGATTTGAGGGCAAGAGGCCACGACCGGATGAAGGCCATGGGTCCGATACGTCTGACGACGAAATCTTGCGTGAGCGCCGCCCTTGGCTTCGCCCTCGGCGTGAGCCTGCTGGGGATTTCGTCGCCGGCGCGCGCCGCCGACGACGATGTCCCGCTCGACACCAAGATCTTCCGCAGCATCATGTCGAGTCTCGGCCTCAAGCGCGCCGACGAGTCGGGCATCACCTACGAGGAACGTCCGCCGCTGGTCATCCCGTCCGACCAAAGTTTGCCGCCGCCGCAGAAAACCGATGCGGCGATCAACAATCCGGCTTGGCCAAAAGACCCGGATGTTGCGCGTGCCAAGCTGCAGGCGGCGCACGAGCGCAACCGGGACATCACCGCAGAGATGGAGCACGACGCTACTGCGTTGCGGCCTGATGAGTTAACCCCCGGCCGCAAGAATATCCCGCGTGTGCGTCACGCGGGTGCGGCGAATCCCAGCATCGGCAGCGACGGCACCGAGCGTCTGAGCCCGTCGGAGCTCGGCTACAAAGGTGGGCTGTTCGGCCTCATGTTCGGCAAGAAGGACGAGGACAACGTCAAGTTCACCGGCGAGCCGCCGCGTGCCTCACTGACCGAGCCGCCGCCCGGCTATCAGACACCGTCGCCGGATCAGCCCTACGGCAACGCCAAGGCCGCGCCTCCAAAGGCGGATAACTCTTACGTCACCCGCGGCGAGGTTGACCCCGGCCGCTGAACGCGCGGGCTCCGCCGATCCGATTCAATTTGTTGATGCATGCCGGCAGCGTAACCACTCGTGGGGCGCAACAACCAAGGCTACAAGGTTCCCAACGTGACTTTCAGACAAAACGTTTTTCTCACCGCTGCGGCGATGCTCGCAGCGGCGCTCGCCGCGCCCGCGCTTGCCGCCGGCGAGTCGGACAGCAAGGTCGCCGACTTCACGCTTCCCAACGGTCTTGAGCTGGTCGTCATCCCCGACCACCGCGCGCCGGTTGTCACCCACATGATCTGGTACAAGGTCGGCGCCGCCGACGAGACGCCGGGCAAGTCGGGGCTGGCGCATTTCCTCGAGCACCTGATGTTCAAGGGCACTGCCAAGCATCCGGCCGGTCAGTTCTCGCAAGTTGTCTCCCACGTCGGCGGGCGGGAGAACGCATTCACCTCTTATGACTACACCGGCTTTTTCCAGCGCGTGCCGAGCGAGAAGCTTAAAGTCGTTATGGAATTCGAAGCCGACCGCATGACCGGCTTGCAACTGACCGACCACGTCGTGCTGCCCGAACGCGACGTCATCCTCGAGGAGCAGAACCAGCGCGTCCGCAACAATCCGCGCGCGCGGCTCTCCGAGCAGATCGACGCCGCGCTTTTTCTCAACAGTCCCTACGGCAAGCCGGTGATCGGCTGGCGCCACGAGATGGAGCAGCTCAGCCGCGACGACGCCATCGGCTTCTACCGCCGCTTCTACGGTCCCAACGGTGCGGTGGTGGTGATCGCCGGTGACGTCGAGCCGCAAGCGGCGCTCAAGCTCGCGCAGGAGACCTACGGCAAGCTCAAGCGCCGCAGCACTATCCTGCCGCGCCATCGGCCGCAGGAGCCGCCGCCGGTGGCGGTGCGCTCGCTCACGCTCGCCGATGCGCGCGTCGAGCAGCCAATCATGCAGCGCTCATATTTGGTGCCTTCGGCCAACACCGCCAAGCAAGGCCAGTGGGAAGCGCTCGAGGTGCTCGCGCATATCCTAGGCTCCGGCAATAACAGCCGGCTCTATCGCGGCCTGGTCGTAGACAAGCACGTCGCGGTCAGCGCCGGCGCCTGGTACGACAGCTCGGCCCTCGACATGGCTCGGTTCGGCCTCTACGGCGCGCCGCGCCAGGACGTCACGCTGCCGCAGCTCGAAGCCGCTGTCGACGCGGTGATCGCGCAAGTGATCAGCAAGGGCGTCACGCCCGAGGAATTGGAGCGCAGCAAGACCCGGCTGATCGCCGACGCGGTCTATGCCCATGACAGCCAGGCCAGCATGGCGCGCTGGTACGGCGAGGCGCTCACCACCGGTTCGACCGTCAACGACATCGAGCATTGGCCGGACCGCATCCGCGCTGTCACCGCCGAACAGGTACAGGACGCCGCCCGCCAGTGGCTCGACAAGCGGCGCTCGGTCACCGGCTACCTGATCAAGGACACCAGCCCACAGGCGGAAAAACGGTCATGACGCGTCTTGTTGCTTGCCTCGCGCTCGCTCTGCTGGCGCTTTTTGCCGTCGCGCCCGCCGCTTCGGCGATGACGATCGAGAAGATCGTCAGCCCGTCTGGCATCCCGGCCTGGCTGGTGCGCGAGCACGCGGTGCCGCTGGTCGCGCTCAGCTACGCTTTCCACGGCGGCTCCAGCCAGGACGACGCCGACAAGACCGGCGCCGCCAATCTCGCCGCCGACATGCTCGACGAGGGCGCCGGCGATCTCGACAGCAAGACCTATCACGAACGGCTGGAGAACCGTGCCATCGACCTCCGCTTCCGGGTCGGCCGCGACTATTTCCGCGGCTCGCTGCGCACCCTCAACGAGCACCGCGACGAGGCCTTCGAGCTTCTGGGTCTGGCGCTGACCAAGCCGCGCTTCGAAGCCGACGCGGTCGAGCGGGTACGCGGGCAGGAGTTGGCGGGCTTGCGGCGCGAAACCACCAACCCCAACAATCTCGCCAGCCGCAGCTGGTGGCGCACCGCTTTTCCCGGCCACCCCTACGGCCGCGAAAGCAAGGGCACGCTGGAAACCGTGCCGCGCATCACCGCCGGCGACCTGCGCGACTACGTGCGCCGCACGTTCGCGCGCAACGAACTCACCATTTCGATCGTCGGCGACATCGACGCCGAGACCGCCGGCAAGCTGATCGACCGCGCCTTCGCCGGCTTGCCGAAGAGCAACGATCTCAAGCCGGTGGCGGCCGCCTCACCGAGCAATCTCGGCCGCCGTATCGTCATCGACATCAACGTACCGCAGGCGGTGGTCAATTTCGGCGGCCAGGGCATCGCCCGCCACGATCCCGATTTCATGGCCGCCTACATCGTCAACCATATTCTGGGCGGCGGCAGCTTCTCCTCGCGCCTATACAGGGAAGTGCGCGAGAAGCGCGGGCTTGCCTACGGCGTATCGGATAGCCTGGTCTGGTTCCGCCGCGCCGCGGTCGTGATCGGCGGCACCGCTACCCGCGCCGACCGTACCGCCGACGCGCTCAAGGTGATCGAGCACGAGATCAAGCGCATGGCTGAGAGCGGCCCGACCGCCGACGAGCTCAACGAGGCCAAGGCCTACATCAAGGGCTCCTACGCGCTCTCGCTTGACACGTCGAGCAAGATCGCCGCGCAGCTCACCCAGATCCAGATCGACGACCTCGGCATCGATTATATCCAGCGCCGCAACGGCCTCATCGACGGCGTCGGCATCGCCGACGCCAAGCTGGTGGCCAAACGTCTCTATAGTGGCGGCCTGCTGGTGACGGTCGCCGGCCGGCCCAAGGGCTTGACCTCGGGCGCCGTGCACGAGTGAGATCGTCTGCTTGCGTGGACGATGACAGCCGGTAAGGTTCTCCGATGCCGGTGATTCAATCCATCGACAGCGCGCTCGAAAAGAACGTCGGTCCGCACGGCGTCGCCGATGGCGCCTTGGACGCAATGCTCAAGCGCGCGCAGGGCGCACTCGACGGCTTGCGCGCCCGCCATGCCGACGGCGCGCTGCCGCTGCTGCGGCTGCCGGAAAAACAGGATGACCTCGCGCAAATCCGCGCCGCCGCGCGCACGCTCTGCGCGGGCGCTAGCGATATCGTCCTGCTCGGCACCGGCGGCTCCTCGCTCGGCGGGCAGACGCTGGCGCAACTCGCCTTCTACAACGTGCCCGGCGTCGGGAGCTTGCGTGCCGCCCCGCGCGTGCATTTCATCGACAATCTCGACCCGGTATCGTTCGAGGCGATGCTGGCGAAGCTGCCGCTCGCCTCAACGCGCTTCGTGGCGATTTCGAAATCCGGCGGCACCGCCGAAACCTTGATGCAGACCATCGCCGCGCTGTCGGCGCTCAAGCAGGCCGGGCTCGATGCCCGCAGCGCCGTGCTCGGCATCAGCGAGCCGGCCACGCCGGGCAAGCGCAACGGCCTGCGCGATCTGCTCGGCAAGCACCAGGTGCCGCTGATGGATCACGATCCGCAAGTCGGCGGGCGCTATTCGGCGCTCACCAATGTCGGCTTGCTGCCGGCTGCCGCGCTCGGTCTCGATATCGCCGCCCTCCGTCAAGGCGCCGCCCAGGCGCTGGCGCCGGTGCTGGCGAAGAAATCTCCCGCGCAGGTGCCGGCCGCGCTCGGCGCCGCGCTCAATGTCGCGCTGGCCGAGAGCAAGGGCAAATCGATCAGCGTGCTGATGGCCTATTGCGACCGGCTCGAGCGCTTCACGCACTGGTACGTGCAGCTCTGGGCTGAAAGCCTCGGCAAAGACGGCAAGGGCACCACGCCGGTCGCGGCGCTCGGGCCGGTCGATCAGCACAGCCAGGTGCAGCTGTTCATCGCCGGCCCACGCGACAAGCTGTTCACCGTCGTTACCGTCGCCGCCGCCGGCCTCGGCCCCCGCATGGACTCCGAACTGGCCAAGCTCGCCGGCGAGCCCGGCTTTGCCGGCAAGACGATTGGCGATCTGGTGGCGGCGGAAGGCCGCGCCACCGCCGAGACCTTGGCCAAGAACGGCTGCCCGGTGCGCACGCTGCATCTGCCGCGGCTCGACGAGGCGGCGCTCGGCGAACTGCTGATGCATTTCATGCTAGAGACCATCATCGCCGCGCATCTCATCGGCATCGACGCGTTCGACCAGCCGGCGGTGGAAGAGGGCAAGGTGCTGACGAAGAAGTATTTGATGTCCTGACGCGGACTTTCCACCGTTCGTCCCCGAGAAAGCTGGGACCCAGTACCGTAGAATGCCATCTGTACTATTCTGCTCTGGATTCCCGCTTGCGCGGGAACGAACGGTGTTCGCGACTGCGCCCGGAATACACATGCTCCGCATCACCGACGCTATCTCGATCGACGAATCCGAATTGTCGGAAAGCTTCGTGCGCGCCTCCGGGCCGGGCGGTCAGAACGTCAACAAGGTCTCGAGCGCGGTGCAGCTGCGCTTCGACGCACGCCATTCCCCGTCATTGCCGAACGACGTGGCGCTACGGCTGATGCGGCTGGCGGGTAGGCGGCTGACCAAGGAAGGCGTCATCGTCATCGTCGCGCAGGCCCACCGCGACCAGACGCGCAACCGCGCCGAGGCGCGCGAGCGCCTGTTCGCGCTGATCCGCCAGGCGGCGGTCAGGCCCAAGCCGCGCCGCGCCACCAAGGTGCCCAAGGCGCAAAAACGCCAGCGGCTGGAGGCCAAGAAGCACCGCGCCGGCATCAAGAGCCTGCGCCGCGGCAAGGCGTGGGACTAAAAAATTCCGCTGTCGTCCCGGCCCTCTCTTTTGTCGTCCCCGCGAAGGCGGGGACCCAGTATCCCTGGTATTTCCATCTCGTGACCACAGGGGTTACTGGGTCCCGGCTCGCGCTCGCTTCGCTCGCTCGCCCGGGACGACGGCAGAGAGGATAGCGGGTAAAGCCTGCCGCCCAGCCTCGCGGCTGGCTTGGTGCCTCGATAAAGTCGGCCCACATCCGAATCAGGCCCACCGAAATCGGATGTTTCCGATTTCGGCCACTCAAAGAAGATCATGCCCGTCCGCCGGCTGCCCGAAAATATCGTCAACCGCATCGCCGCCGGCGAGGTGGTCGAGCGCCCGGCCAGCGTCGTCAAGGAGCTGATCGAGAACGCGCTCGATGCGGATGCTACCCGCATCGACGTGCTCACCGACGGCGGCGGCCGAAGGCTGATCCGCGTCACCGACGACGGCAAGGGCATGACGCGGGCCGATCTCGATCTCTCCGTCGAGCGCCACGCCACCTCCAAGCTTGCCGGCGACGATCTGCTGTCGATCTTCACGCTGGGGTTCCGCGGCGAGGCACTGCCCTCGATCGGTGCGGTGGCGCGGCTTGCCATCACCACCCGCCACACATCCGAGCCTCACGCCTGGATGCTGGCCGTCGATGCCGGCGCCAAGTCCGCGGTGAAGCCGGCGGCGCTCACGGCCGGCACGACGGTCGAAGTACGCGATCTTTTTTACGCCACGCCGGCGCGGCTGAAATTCCTCAAGACCGACCGCAGCGAGGCCGAAGCGGTGCGCGAAGTGGTGCGGCGTCTGGCCATGAGCCGGCCCGACGTCGGTTTCACGCTCGCCGGCGAGGAGCGTGCACCGGTGACGTGGGGGCAGGCCGCCCAGGGCGACCGGCTGGCGCGGCTCGGCGACGTGCTGGGTCAGGATTTTCGCGCCAACGCCTTCGCCGTGGAAGCCGAGCGCGAGGGCGTGCGCGTCACCGGCTTCGCAGGACTGCCGACGCTGTCGCGCGCCAACTCGCTCGGACAGTATCTGTTCGTCAACGGACGGCCGGTGCGCGACAAGCTGTTGTTCGGCGCGGTGCGCGCGGCTTACGCCGATTATTTGCCGCGCGACCGCCATCCGGTGCTGGCGCTGTTCGTCGCGCTGCAAGCGCGCGAGGTGGACGTCAACGTGCATCCGGCCAAGACCGAGGTGCGTTTTCGCGACGGCGCGCTGGTGCGCGGGCTGATCGTGCGCGCGCTGAAGGAAGCGCTGGCGCGCGAGGGCGGCCGGTCCGCCTCGACCGGCGGCGGCGCAACAATAGCCGCCTTCCGCCCGGCCGCCACGCCGCGGCGCGGCGGCTACGATTGGCGGCGCTCGCCGGCGCGGCCGGCCGGTTTCGTGCCGTCGCGCGGCGGCGCCGCGTTCGGCTTCGCGGAAGCCGCGCAAGCGGCCTTTGAGGTGGGGGAGCCTGCCGCCGATGCGGCGGTCGTGAGCTTCGAGCCGGCGGCGGACTTGATCGAGCGCCCGCTCGGCGCTGCCCGCGCGCAGCTGCACGAGACCTATATCGTGGCGCAGACACGCGACGGCCTGGTGATCGTCGATCAGCACGCGGCGCATGAGCGCATCGTCTATGAGCGCATGAAGGCGGCGCTGGAGAAATCCGGCATCGCGCGCCAGATCCTGCTGATCCCCGAGATCATCGAGCTCGACGAGGCCGACGCCGCGCGGCTCACCGCGCGCGCCGAGGAACTGGCGCGCTTCGGCCTCATCATCGAGCCGTTCGGCCCCGGCGCGATTGCCGTGCGCGAGACGCCGTCGCTGCTGGGCGACATCGACGTGCGGGGCCTGCTGCGCGATCTGGCCGAGCACCTGGCGGAGTGGGACGATTCGCTGCCGCTGGAGCGTCGCCTGCTGCACGTCTCGGCCACCATGGCCTGCCACGGCTCGGTGCGCGCGGGACGCCGCCTCAAACCCGACGAGATGAACGCGCTGCTGCGCGAGATGGAAGACGTGCCCAATTCAGGCCAGTGTAATCACGGCCGGCCGACTTATGTCGAACTAAAGCTCACCGATATCGAGCGGCTGTTCGGGCGGAGATAAACTCTGAACCGTCGTCCCGGGCGACCGAGCGAAGCAAGGGAGACCCGGGACCCATACTCCGCAGTCTATCGAGAAGCTGCGGCGTATGGGTCCCCGCCTTCGCGGGGACGACAGCCTTAAACGCTTCGCAAAAACACAATCTCTGTGTCGTCATACTGGCGCCGCTCCGATTCGATGAATCCCTCCGGCGCGATAAAGCCGGCATCGGCGGCTTCCTCGACGACAAGCAACGCCTGTGGCTTCAGCCAGCCGCCGTCGCGCGCCGACGCGAGCGCCTTTTCCGCCAGTCCCTTGCCGTAAGGCGGATCGAGGAACACGAGATCGAACGGCTCCAAAGGATGCGCCGGGCCAAGCTTGCTGGCGTCGCGCCGAAAAATGCGGGTGACGCCGCCGAGGCCGAGCGATTCCACGTTGTCGCGCAGCAGCGCGCGCGCCTCCACGCCGTCGTCCACGAACAGCGCGTAAGCTGCACCACGCGAGATCGCTTCGATGCCGAGCGCTCCGGTGCCGGCGAACAGGTCGAGCACGCGCGCGCCTGTCACCGGATCGCCATAGGCGTGGGTCAGGATATTGAACAGCGCCTCGCGCAGGCGGTCGCTGGTCGGGCGCACCGCGTCCGACTTCGGCCCGGCCAGCGGGCGCGAGCGCAGTCTGCCGCCGACCACGCGCATCAGCGCGGCCTCGATGGCCGCGGCCCGCCGCTGCGGTCGCGGCGGTGACGTTTCTTTTTTTTGTCATTCCGGTCGCGCGCGTTGGCGCGCGGGCCGGAATCCATAACTCCGGTCTCGCTCTTGTAACGCCGCCCGGAAGCATGGATTCCGGGTTCGCGCGCTTTCGTGCGCGCCCCGGAATGACGAGGTGTTTCATCCTCCAGCGGCGAATCGAAATCCGCATTGGCTTGCGCCGCGATCTCCGGCCCCAACGCCTTGCGCAACGCGGCGGTCTCCACTTCCTCCACCGCGCCGTCGTCGAGGTCGCCCAATTCGAACGGCCCGTAAGCAACGCGGATCAGCCGGTTCACCGTCAGGCCGAGCTGCTCGAGAACCTTGCGCACCTCGCGGTTTTTGCCCTCGCGCAATCCCATGGTGAGCCAGACATTGGCGCCTTGCTCGCGGTCGAGCGTGGCCTCGATCGGCCCGTAGCGCACGCCGGCAACGGTGATGCCGCCGCGCAAGCGGTCGAGCGCTTCCTGCGTCACCCGCCCGAGCGCGCGCACGCGGTAGCGCCGCAGCCAGCCGGTCGCCGGCAATTCGAGCGCGCGTGCCAGCCCGCCGTCATTGGTGAGCAGCAAGAGTCCCTCGCTGTTGAGGTCGAGCCGGCCGACGCTGATCAGCCGCGGCAGGCGTTTGGGCAGCGCGCCGAAGATGGTCGGCCGGCCCTGCGGATCGGCGTGGGTGGTCACCAGCCCGCGCGGCTTGTGATAACGGAACAGCCGCGTGCGTGCGCGGCCCGGCAACGGTACGCCGTCGACGGTGATCTTGTCGCGCAATGTGACGTTGAGCGCAGGCGAGGAAATCACCGCGCCGTTGACCGCAACGCGACCCGCGGCGATCCAGGCTTCCGCCGCGCGCCGCGAGGCAAGGCCTGCGCGCGCGATCACCTTGGCGATGCGCTCGCCCGATTTGTCGTCTGTGCTCTTGCCCGCCATACCCCACTCACTTGGTCATGGCCGGGCTTGACCCGGCCATCCACGTCTTGCTTTGCGAACGTGTATAAAGACGTGGATGCCCGGCATAAAGCCGGGCATGACGGAGAAACGATGGCCATACCTTCTTTTATGCAAATCGCCTTGCAAGAAGCCCGCGCCGCCGGCGCACGCGGCGAGGTGCCGGTGGGCTGCGTTATCGTGCGCGATGGAGAAGTGATTGCGCGCGCCGGCAACCGCACTATCATCGACAAGGACCCCACCGCGCACGCCGAATTGCTGGCAATCCGTGCGGCCGCGGCTGCGCTTCGATCCGAACGCCTCGCCGACTGCGATCTTTACGTCACGCTGGAGCCCTGCGCCATGTGCGCCGCGGCCATGTCGTTCGCGCGCATCCGGCGGCTCTATTTCGGCGCCGCCGATCCAAAGGGCGGTGCGGTCGAGCACGGCGTGCGCTTTTTCGCCTCGCCCACTTGCCACCATCGGCCGGAGGTTTTTGGCGGCATCAGCGAAAGCGAGAGCGCCGCGCTGTTGAAGGAATTCTTCCAGGCGCGGCGCTGACCGCTGTTGTGGGCCAATGAGCGTGCCTCATACTCGGCGTCATGCCCGGGCTTGACCCGGGCATCCATGATGAATTGCCGCGGATTGCAGCCTTACCTAGGTCCGGGTTTGCTGATCCGCCTCATGGATTACCGGGTCAAGCCCGGCAATGACGGCGGAGAGGTTTACGCGGGATGGAAAGCCTCGGACTAAACCGACTTGTCCACCAGCTTGCCCATGCCGGGCGGCGGCGGGGCCTGCCGGACGACGGCGTCGACCGCAACGGCGGCGTCGCCGCTGTCGCGCTCGCGTCCAGGCGGCGGCGGCGGCGATTTGGGCGATGTAGCGGTCTTCGGCAAGATCATTTGAATGCCGATGCTGCTGGCGCTCATTACCCCACACCCTGAATTACGACTGCAGCGTATCGGGCAGACGTCAACATTACGCAATCGCGACGCGTGAAATACGAGGGTGGCGTGAAAGGATTCGTTGACGTTAACGATGTCTTTCGTCTCGCCTCGCCGTGCGAGAAAGAACTACGCCTGCTTTGCGAACGCCCAGGCCTTCTCGGCCAGCGGCCGGATCATCTCGGCTTTGGCCGGCGCGAATTCCGACGTCGCGGTGCCGTCGCGCACACGCCCGATGATGCCTTGCAGGATGGCGGCGATGCGGAAGAAGTTATAAGCGAGATAAGCGGGCAGGGCGGAACGCGGATCGAGCCCGGTGCGCGCTACGTAATCGTCGACGTAATCTTCCATCGAGGGAATGCCGAGCCCACCGAGGTCGTGCCCGACCAGCGAGGCGGTGCCGGCCGCGCTTTCCGAATGCGGCATGTGCCAGGCCATTAGATGATAGGAAAAATCGGCGAGCGGATCGCCGAGCGTGGACAATTCCCAATCGAGCACGGCGAGAATTCTCGGCTCGTCGCGCGCCACGATCAGATTGTCGAGTCGGTAGTCGCCATGCACCAGCCGCACCGGACCCGCGGGCGGAATATGCGACGGCAGCCATTCGATCATTCGCTCCATCTCCTCGATTTTTTCAGTCTCGGAGGCGCGGTATTGCTTCGACCAGCGCTCGACCTGGCGCGCAACGTAATTTTCGCCCTTGCCGAAATCGGCGAGGCCGATCCGCGCCGGTTCGAAGCTGTGTAGCCGCGCGATGGTCGCATTCATGGCATCGTAGACGGCGGCGCGCTCGGCCGGGTTGGAGCCGGGCATCTGCGGCTCCCAAAACACGCGGCCGTCCACGAAGCTCATCAGGTAGAACGCGGTGCCGGCGACGGCCTCATCGTCGCAATAGAGCAGGGGCTCGGCGACCGGAAAGCCCTGCCCGTGCAAGGCGCGGATCACGCGGTATTCGCGGTCGACCGCATGCGCGGAGGGCAAGAGCTTGCCCGGCGGCTTGCGCCGCAGCACGTAAAGTCGCCCCGGCGTCTGCAAGAGATAAGTCGGGTTCGATTGCCCGCCCTTGAATTGCTCGACAGTGAGCGGGCCGGCGAAGCCTGCGACCCGTGCTGCGAGATAGGCTTCCAGCCGCGCGGCATCGAGCCGCAACGCGGGCGCCGCCTCCTTGGTGCCGGTAAACGCCTGCTGGCGGTCGATGCTGGTCATGGCCCGGCGCGGCGACTACTTCTTCGCCTCGAACTCGATCGGCGCATCGGCATAGACCTTGTAGCTTTGCGTCTTCGGCTTGGCCTTGTCGGCTTCGTTGACGTAAGCGATCGAGCTTTTGCCGATGAGCGCGCGCGGCAGGATCATGACGCGGATGAAGCGGCTCGGCTTGTCGTCGGCGCCTTGCGCGAACACCGGGTCCAGCCCGCGCTCGTACCAGGCGCCGCCCGGCCCGTAGCTGGTCGAGCGGTGGTGGGTGTCAATGCGGATGCCGCCCTCGATCAGGCAGCGGATGCCGGGCCCCTGATGCACGTGGCGGTAGGCGCAGCCGCCGGGTGGAAAGGCCACGCTGTCGCCGCGCATCAACAGCTCGCCCTTCGGCATGGTCTCGAGGAAGGCGGTCAACTTCTCGTGCGTCATCATGCCGGGCGCGGCGGCGACCGTTGAGCCGGCGTCGCCACGCGAAAGCTCCCAGCGCCAGCAGCTGACGCCCTCAGGCCCGGGCTTGACCACGGTTTCGCCGTCGCCCTGCCAGGCGTCGCCGGCCTTCAGCGCCTTGCGGCCGATGGTGGCGCCGCCGTGCACCACGAAGATGAAGCGCGGCAGCGGCGGCAGCCGGAATTCGATGGTTTCGAGGGTCGACAGCACGTCCTCATAAAGGCGCAGCACGGGATGCATTGGGGTCTCCTGGCGTCGGCCCCATTATGTCATCGCGGGCCGGCCGCGCGATAGCGCACCATCCGGCAAAAAAACAAGGCCCGGCGCTGGCGCCGGGCCTTGCAGCAGTTTCAGACGGGCTCGCGCGTTTAATCGCCGCCGCTCTCGTTCTCGGGATGAGGGTCGCGGAACAGCTGGAAGCGGATATCGGGATCGGGATCGCGTGCGACGATCGTGCCATCGACGATCACGTCATGCGGATGGCTGGCCGCGATCGATCCATCGCTGTAGACCGGACCGGTCGGTGGCGCGAGCGCGAATGATTGCGTCGCCTCGTCGCCCGAATTGTTCGTTTGCGCGAGGGCAGGCGTCGTCATTACTAGCGCGGCGAGCGCGCCAGCAGCAACAAGGGCTTTCATTTGGAATCTCCATGTGCGGCAGGAACGCCGCGTGCCATGACGCTAGGGCGCGCGCGAAGCGGCAACAAATTATTTCCCCGTAAAATGCGACGCGAAAACGCAAAGGAAATATAAAAACGACGTGGCTTTTTGGCCGTTGCCGGCGCTTTGACGGCGGCCGCCTTAATCTCAACGCCCCGTCGTCTCGCGCGCGATGGCGCGAAAGCCGATGTCGCGGCGGCAGAACCCTTCGGGCCAGCGAATGCGGTCGACCGCTTGATAGGCGCGCGCCTGCGCCTCGCGCACGGTCTTGCCGCGCGCGCACACGTTCAAGACGCGCCCGCCATTGGCGAGAATGCGGGCGCCGTCGGCCCGAGTCTTGTCGAACATTGTGCCGGCGTGAAAAATCTCCACGCCCTCGACCTGCGCGGCGTCATCAAGGCCTGCGATCACCGAGCCCTTGCCATAGGCGCCCGGATAGCCCTTGGTCGCCATCACCACGGTCAGCGCTGCGTCGGGATACCAGCGCAGATCGAAATTCTTCAATTGCCCGTCGCGCGCGGCGGTCAGCGCCGGCACCAGGTCCGACATCAGCCGCAGCATCAGCACCTGGCATTCCGGATCGCCGAAACGGACATTGTATTCGATCAGTTGCGGGCCACCGCCGGTGATCATCAAGCCGGCGAACAGCACGCCCTTGTAGGGCGCGCCCGCGCGTTTGAGCGCGGCGACGGTCGGCAGCACGATGTCGTCCATCACCCGCTTGTTCATCGCCGCCGTCATGATCGGCGCCGGCGAATAGGCGCCCATGCCGCCGGTGTTGGGGCCCTTGTCGTCATCGAACGCACGCTTGTGGTCCTGCGCGGCGATCAGTGGTATAGCGGTCTCGCCATCGCACAACGCGAAGAAGGAAGCTTCCTCGCCGGTGAGACACTCCTCGATCACGATCTCCCAGGCCGGCGCGCCTAAGCCGCCGCCGAACAGCATGTCGATGGCGTCTTCGGCTTCTTGCACGGTCTGCGCCACCACCACGCCTTTACCGGCGGCCAACCCGTCCGCCTTCACCACGATCGGCGCGCCTTGTCTGCGCACGTAGTCTTTGGCCGCGCCCGCTTGTTTGAAGCGCTCGTAAGCCGCGGTCGGAATGTTGTTGGCCTTGCACAGGTCCTTGGTGAAGCCCTTGGAGCCTTCCAGCCTTGCGGCCCATTTGGTCGGCCCGAACGCCTTGATGCCGGCGGCTTCCAGATCGTCGACGATGCCGGCGCACAGCGGCGCCTCCGGCCCGACCACCACCAGATCGATCCTTTTCTCCTTGGCGAAACCGATCACCGCCGAATGATCATTGATGTCGAGTGCGATGCATTCGGCCCCCTGCGCGATGCCGGCATTGCCGGGCGCGCAATAGAGCTTGTCCGTCAGCGGGCTGGCGGCGATTTTCCAGGCCAGCGCGTGCTCGCGCCCGCCGGAACCGAGGATCAGGATGTTCATGGGCGCGTCGGCGGGCCTTGAGTGTGCGGTCGCCAGTTGGTGTATCATGCCGCTTCACCCCCGCAAGCGATTCAGGCCCCATGGCAGAGCCCGCCCTCGATAACGTTGTGGAATGGACCGTCTCGGAACTGTCCGCCGCGCTCAAGCGCACGGTCGAGGACGCCTACGGCTATGTACGGGTGCGCGGCGAGGTCTCCGGCTTCAAGGGCGCCTCGCCCTCCGGCCATGTCTATTTTCGCCTGAAGGACGAGCGCGCCGTGCTGGAAGCGGTAATCTGGAAGGGCGTCTACGGCCGCATGCGCGTGAAGCCGGAGGAGGGGCTCGACGTCATTGCTGCCGGTAAGCTCACCACTTTCGCAGGCCAGTCTAAATACCAACTCGTCATCGACAGGCTGGAACTCGCCGGCGTCGGCGCGCTGCTGAAACAACTTGAGGAGCGCAAGAAGAAGCTCGCCGCCGAGGGTCTGTTCGCCGAGGCGCGCAAACAGCTGTTGCCGTTCCTCCCCAACGTGATCGGCGTCGTCACCTCGCCCACCGGCGCCGTCATCCGCGACATCCTGCATCGCTTGGCCGACCGCTTCCCGCGCCGCGTGCTGGTGTGGCCGGTGCGGGTGCAGGGCGAGACCTCGGCGGCGGAAGTCGCCGCCGCTATCGCCGGCTTCAATGCGCTGCCCGAGAAAGGCCCGCTGCCGCGGCCGGATCTCATCATCGTCGCGCGCGGCGGCGGCTCGCTCGAGGACCTGTGGTCGTTCAACGAGGAGATCGTGGTGCGCGCGGCGGCGGAAAGCCTGATCCCGCTGATCTCCGCCGTGGGCCACGAGACCGACGTGACGCTGATTGATTTTGCTGCCGACAAGCGCGCGCCGACGCCGACGGCGGCCGCCGAGCTGGCGGTGCCGGTGCGCGCCGAGCTCTTGGGTTCGATCGCCGCGCTGGCCGCGCGGCAAATCCAAACCTGGCAGCGCGGCATCGACATGCGCCGCACCGAATTGCTGGCCGCCACGCGCGCGCTGCCGGCGGCCGATGAATTGCTGGCCGATCCGCGCCAGCGGCTCGATACGCTGGCGAAACGATTGCCGCGCGCCTTGCACGCCAACGCGCAGCTCCATCGCACCCATCTCACGCGCGCGGCGGCGCGTCTGACGCTGCGGCTGCTCAAATTGCGACTTGCTCGCAGCAGTGAAATTGTCATCACCTTCGCCAAGCGCGGAAAACTTGCGCGCGAAAATTATCTCCAGCGGCGGTGGCATCGCGTTCGCAGCGCCGAGCAATTGCTCAAAGCGCTGTCCTACCGCGGCGTGCTCGGCCGCGGCTTCGCACTGGTGCGCGACGGGGAAGGGCACCCGTTACGCGCCGCGGCGGGCATCACGCGCGGCATGCGGCTCGACATCGAGTTCGCCGACGGCCACGTGGCTGCGACCGCCGACGGTGAGGCCAAGGCAAAGGACAAGCCGCAAGCGGCGCCCGCAAAGTCGCGCAGCCGCGGCGGCAAGGGTCCAGGCGGGCAGGGCAGTCTGTTCGGAAGCTGATTCGTTGCGCCGTCATGCCCGGCATTCGGGTCCGGCCTTCGGCCGGCCCGAGCATAAACCCAGCCACGACGAGAAAATTCGGAACGCGCGCCGATAGGCTTTCGCTGGCACGACGAAGCGACTATCTTTGGGTCTCCTGGGAATGGAGGCTGCTCTTGCTCAATCGCTATGACCGTTCCGCGCCGATGAACGGCGAGGCCGAAGTTAAATTCCTCGACGGCGATTTTCGCGTGGTCAGGCCCGGCGCCTATGTGCGCTGCGCGATCACCGGCCAGGCCATCCCGCTCGAAGAGCTCAAATATTGGAGCGTCGATCTGCAAGAGGCCTATGCCACGCCCGAGGCGGTGCTTGAGCGCCACCGCGCGCGTTACGCCAAGGCGAAATAATTTCTTTCGTCAGTCCGGGTCCGGCGCTTCGGGCTGTCCCGGAATGACCGTGTTAGTCAGCGCCGCAGTGCGGCGGTCACCAGCTTCCGCAAATCGTCCATCTCGTCCACGACAAGCGTCACCGGCAGCACGTGCACGCGCGCGGCCAGCGCCTCGGTCAGCGGATCGCCGACCATGCGGGCGCGGTCCTTCTCGGTGGTGAGCAAAGCCAGCCCGTTGTGCTCGGCGTCCATGATGAGGCGTGCCGCTTCCTCGGCGCTGAAGCGGTGGTGGTCTGGAAACGGCCGGCGCTCGGCGACCTCGATGCCGGCCTCATGGGCGCTGGCAAAAAACTTCTCCGGATCGCCGATGCCGGCAAAGGCCAGCACGCGGCGCCCTTTCAGCGCGGGGCCCGCGGCGGCATCGGGCTTAAGCCGCCCGTGCAGCACCGGCAGGCCGCGGGCGCGCGCCGCGGCAACGACGTCATCTGCGCCGTCGCCGTCGCCCATCACCAGCAGCGCATCGCTGCGTGCCAATTGGGTCTCGAGCGGCGCCCGCAATGGGCCGGCCGGAAACACATGGGCGTTGCCGATGCCGCGCTTGCCGTCGACGACGGCGATCGTAAAATTCTTGATGAGCGATGCATTCTGCAGGCCGTCGTCCATGATCACGACGCTGGCGTCTTGCGCCTTCGCCCAGGCGGCGCCCGCCACCCGATCGCGCGCCACGATGGTCGGCGCCGCGCGCGCCAACAGCAGCGCCTCGTCGCCGACCTCCGCCGCGTGATCGGCATGCGCGTCCACGCGCCTTGGCCCGGGATTGCTGCCGCCATAGCCCCGGCTCAGACAGAACACCCGCTCGCCCGCGGCCGCCAAAAGCTTCGCCAGCATCAGCGCGGTCGGCGTCTTGCCGGCGCCGCCGAGGGTGAAATTACCGACACACAAAACCGGCAGGCCGGCGAGCTGGCCCATGCGCGCCATGCGCCGCGCTGCGATCGCGCCATAACAGGCGGCGAGCGGCGCCAGCAGAGCCGTGCGCAGCCCCCCCTTGTGCCACCAGAAGGCCGGCTCACGCATGGTCGGCCCGCTTGCTCAGTTGCAACTGCAGGAGATAGGGCTCGAGCGATTGGAGCGTGCGCTCCAGCGCGCCGCCCAAATTCTCCACCGTCGCGCGCGCTGCATCGGCTGCCCGCGCGCAGGCGGCCGGATCGTTCAGCCAGGCCGCCAGCGCCGCCGCGAGCCGGTCGGCGTCGGCGACCAGTTCGGCGCCGTGCGCGGCGTCGAGCGCGGCATAGATTTCGGCAAAATTCCAGACATGGGGACCGTGCAGGATGGCAGCGCCGAGCTTGGCGGCCTCGATCGGGTTCTGGCCGCCGTGCCGTACCAGCGAGCCGCCGATGAACACCATCGGCGCCAGCCGGTAGATGAGGCCGAGCTCGCCCATGGTGTCGGCCACGTAGACCTCGGTCGCCGGGTGAAGCCGCTCGCCGCGCGAGCGCAGCGCGGCCTTCAGTCCGGCCGCGCTCGCGAGCTCGCGCACGCCGACGCCGCGCTCGGGATGGCGCGGGGCGATCAGCGTCAGCAGCCCGGGAAAATTGCCGCACAATCGCCTATGCGCGTCGATGATTGCGCTCTCTTCGCCGGCATGGGTAGAGGCCGCCGCGATGACCGTCCGGTTGCCAATCGCCGCCCGCAAATCCGCGAGCTTGGCGTCGTCGGCGGGCGGCCCCGGCACGTCGAACTTGAGATTGCCGGTAGTCACGATGCGCGGCGCTCCCAGTTGCCCGAAGCGCTCAGCGTCGGCCGGCGTGCGCGCGAGACAAAGGTCGAAGCGCCCCAGCAGCTCGACGATCATGGCCGGCAGCAGGCGCCAGCGCAGATAAGAATTCTCCGATATCCGGCCGTTGACCACGATCATCGGCACGCCGGCGCTCGACGCCTCGATGATCATGTTCGGCCACAGATCCGATTCCACGAACAGCACCAGGTTCGGCTGCCAATGGTCGAGGAAGCGGCGCACGAAACGTGGCACGTCAAGCGGCACGAATTGATGGATGACGCCGCGCGGCAGCCGTTGCTCGGCGAGCCCGCCCGAGGTGACGGTGCCGGAGGTGACCAGCACGCCGATGCCGCGCTGGGCGATGCGTTCGATCAGCGGCAGCACCGCCACCAGTTCGCCGACGCTGGCGCCGTGCACCCAGACCAGCGGCCCGGCCGGCCGCGCGATGTCGGCTTGGCCGCGCCGCTCGCCCAGCCGCGCGCGGTGCTCTTTGCCGTGCCGGAGCCGCTGCGCCAGGAACAGCGGCGCCAACGGCGCTGCCGCCGCCGACAACAGCCGGTAGGCGCGCAAGACTGCGGGCAGCTTCTCGCTCACGGTTGGCCTCGGCGGTCGACGATGCCGTAAGCGCGCTGCGTGACGCGGTTGAGCTCGTTCTCGACCCGTTGGCGCGCGGCTTCCAGGCCTGCGTCATCGGCGTCGCTGGCGACGAAGATCGGCTCGCCCGCCACCATGGCCATGCGGCCGAACGGCAGATTGACCGCGCTGCGGTCCCAATTGTCGAGCTCGATGCGGCGGCTGGTTGCGCTTGCCACCGGGTAGATCGGCCGGCCGGAATGCTGCGCGAGCTTGACCACGCCGAGGCCGGCGACGCGCGCGACTTTCGGCACGTCGGCAGTGAGCGCGACGTTGAAACCTTCCTTCAGCGCGTCGACCATCTCGGTGAAGGCGACGGCGCCGCCCTTGCGGTGGAATTCGCCGTTGTGGGCGCCCGAGCCGCGGATGGTGCCGACGCCCAGCCGCTCGGCGGCGCGCGCGTTGACCTCGCCGTCGCGGTGGCGCGAGACCAGCACCTTGGTGCGGTGGCGTGGATCGTTGCGCTTGATGAACGGCGCCATGAAGTGCTGGCCGTGCCACATGGCGAGAATGGCCGGTAGCTGCACCGTTTCATAGATGTCCGCCGGCTCAATGGTCACGCTGCTGCTGTGCCAGACCAGCCGCAGATACCACGCCGCCGCCGCTCCAACCGCGCCCTGGAAAATCGGCGAGTGCGTGAGACGCTTGAGCAGCGGCATCGGCATTCAACGCACCGACCGGCCCGCGCTTTTGGGATGGAGCAGGCGGTGCAGGTGGACGATGAAATAGCGCATAGGCGGCAGTTGATTTTGCTTTCCAGGCGCTTTTTCGGACATTGCTTGATTCCTGGAAGAAGCCCCGGCGGCGGACGGCGGGCGGCAAGGGTGAATCGACTGGCTTGCCGACGCAATATTACGCGAACTCAGCCATGCGGTCGCGTACCAGATCGATCAGCGTGCCGTGGCGGGCGGGACCGGCGGCGATCAGCGCGCCGTGCACGGCATGCGGCCGATCATAGCGCAGCGGCCCGCCGGCGAAGTCGGTCATGACGCCGCCGGCTTCGTGCACCAAAAGATCGGCTGCCGCAAGGTCCCAGGCGTGGCTGCCGGGCGAGGCGAAGGCGGCGTCGAGTTCGCCATGCGCCACGCGCGCCAGCCGCAAGGCCAGCGAAAACACCTTGGGCTGCGCCAGGATCTGCGGGCTTAAGCCGGTGAGCCGGTCGAGATAGCGCTTGGGGCCGGCGAATCGCGCGCCGGCAAGCTGCGCCCCGCCGCTTGCCGAGATGGGTTCGCCGTTGAGCGTCGCGCCTTGGCCGCGCACGGCCAGAAACATCTCCTCGGTCACCGGTGCATAGAGCGCGGCCAGCAGCGGGCGCCCCGCATCGGCGAGCGCCACCGAAATCGTCCAGTCGGCGCGGCCGGAAATATAGGCGCGGGTGCCGTCGATCGGATCGACGATCCAGACGCTGCTGGCTGCGTGCTGATCCGGCTGCTCGTCGGTTTCCTCCGATACCCAGCCGGCGCCGGGCGCCAGCGCGTTGAGCCGCGCGCGCAGGAAATCGTTGACCGCGATGTCGCCCTCGCTCACCGGCGAGTTGTCGTCGCCCTTGGTCCAGCGCTTGAACGGCCCGCGCGCGGTTGCGCGCGCCAGCGTTCCCGCCTCGCGCATGACGGCCGCAAGCGGCTCGCGCAAATTACTGGCCGGCAACGGTCAGGCCCTCCAGCCGTAGCGTCGGTGCGTTGGCGCCGTAGCGGAATTCGAGATCGTTCGCCGGCGTGAGCGCGCGGAACATGTCGAGGAGATGGCCGGCGATGGTCACCTCGCTTACCGGGAAACTGCGCTTGCCGTTCTCGATCCAGAAGCCGGAGGCGCCGCGGCTGTAGTCGCCGGTCACCATGTTGACGCCCATGCCGATCAGGTCGGTGACGTAGAAGCCGTCCTTGATGTCGGCGATCAGGTCGTCGGCGCTTAACGTGCCGGCTTCCAGATGCAGGTTGCTCGGCGCCGGCGCCGGCGTCGACGAGACGCCGCGTTGGGCGTGACCGGTGGTGGTGAGTTCGAGCTCGCGCGCGGTGGCGCAATCGAGCAGCCAGCTGCGCAAGGTTCCGTCCTCGACCAGCGCTAGCGTCCGGCACGCCACGCCCTCGCCGTCGAATGGACGCGAGCGTAAGCCCCGCTTGCGCAACGGATCATCGATGATGCGAATGCCATCGGCGAACAATTTGGCGCCCATCTTGTCGCGCAGGAAGCTGGTCTTGCGCGCCACCGCCGCGCCGTTGGCGGCGCTGGCAAGGTGCGAGACCAGGGTGCCGGCGACGCGGCGGTCGAACACCACCGGCACCTTGCGCGTCGATACCTTGCGCGGATTGAGCCGCGCGACGGCGCGCAATCCCGCCGTGCGCCCGATCTTGTCGGCGCTTTCCAAATCGGCGGCATGGCGCACCGAGGAATAGTCGTAGTCGCGCTCCATGCCGGTGCCTTCGCCGGCGATCGCCGTCATTGCCAGCCCGTGGTTGGAGCCGAGATAGGCGCCGCAGAAACCGTGGCTGGTCACCAGCACCATGCCGCCGATCCCCACCGAGGCGGAGGTGCCGTCCGACTTGACGCCCTTGACCCCGAGCCCGGCCTGCTCGGCGGCGCGCGCCATGGCTTCGAGCTGCTTGACGTCGGGCAGCGCGCGGTCGATCAGGTCGAGATCGGGAAATTCCCGTGCCAGCAAGTCCTCGTCGGCGAGCCCGGCAAATTTGTCTTCCGGCGCGGCGCGTGCCATCGCCACCGCCCGCTCGGCCAGCGCCCGCATGTCGCCGGCGAAATCGTTGGTGGAAACCACCGCCTGCCGTTTTCCCACCAGCACGCGCAGGCCGAGATCGTCGCCTTCGGCGCTTTCGGATGCCTCCACCGCGCCGTCGCGCACCTCGACCCCGAGCGAAAGCGAGCGTGCCACCACCGCGTCGGCGGCGTCGGCGCCGCCGCTAAGGGCGGCCTTTACCAGCCGCTGGGCGCGCTCGACGAGTGCGGTCTGGTCGAACAGTGAATCTGCGGGGGCGAGCATGGTTGGTCACTATCAAATGGCGCCGAAACCGGCCGGCCGCAACGGCAGTTCCGAACATTTTGCGCAAGCGCGGCAACACCTCGTCAATCATGGTTCGCAACGCCCCGTCAATCATGCGGGGGCGAAGCGGCGGCGCTACGATCGATTAACCCCAAGCATTAAGCGGATTCCGACGCGTTTCTGCCATGATTGCCGTAACGACCGGGCCCATAAGCCCGGCGTGGGAGAGTTTGAGGCGTCAAATGCGAAGTGGCGGATGCCCGGCCGGGTCGGGCCGCGCGTTGCGGCTCGACCCGTTCGCCCTGCCGGTGCGGTTTGCGGCGAGCGACGCGGTTGCCGACGAGCGGGTGCGCGAAATCGAGCTGCATCGCACCCGCGTGGTCGTGCGCCGCCGGCTCGCCGGCATGCGCATGGCGCTCAATTTGCCGGTCTCGGCCTTTGCCGGAGTAGCCTTGCGCCTGGTGGCGGGCGACGTCGCCGTCGTGCTCGCGCACAAGGATCCAGGCCTGGCGCTGCCGCTGTTTCTCTCGGCCGAAGCCGACGAGGCAACGGCGCAATGGCGCAGCTGGGGCGCCGTGCTCGGCCTGCCGCTGCTGGTGGAGGACGAAGACGGCTGGCACGAGCCATTCACGCGGCTGGGGGCGCTGCGCATCGGCCGGTTGCGTCCGCGCCGCCGGCGCCGGAGCGCCTTGAAGCGCCGCCGGGCAACGATGCCGCTGCGCCGCGCCCGCGGCCAACTCACCGCCGCGACGCCGGTCCATCGCGGCGAGCGCGAGATCATCGCGCGCAATTAGGCCAACGATTGTCATTCTCCGCGAAGGCGGACGATCCGGTAGTCACTATCGTAGACACAGCGCGAGGGTGGTCGCCGTCAGTGCGTACTCGCCCGGTTCCAGCTGTGACCGGGCTTGCCGTAATAGAAGCCGTTGGAGAACGGCGCGTCGAGCTTGAGGGCGTCGAGCTGCGCCGCGGCCTCCGGCACCGCGATGCGGCGGTCGAGAACGGCGCGAAAGATCGCGGCTACCTTCACCATGTCGCAACTGTGCGGCGACAGGCGAAAGCGCGTGATACCCATCGTCTGCAAGTCCGCCAATTCGCCGATCAGGTTGAGATAATCGTGCGACAGCGTCTGGATGCCGTTCACCGCCAGGAACGGCTGGTCCTCCAGCGTGTGCAGCGGCATGCCGTCGGGATCGTTCTCGCAGATGAACTTGCAACTGTCCTTGCTGCGGCCGTGTGCGCGCGCGTGATAGCAGCGTGCCGACAGCGCCAGCGGCAGCCGGCCGAACACCTGTGTTTCGACCGAAACGCCGAGCTTGGCGGTTTCCGCGCAGAGTGCGCCGATCGCGGCCGCCGGCATTTCCGCCGGCAGGCAAATATTGCGCGCGCCGCCGCGCGCCAGCACCGCCACCGTGCGCTCGTTGTAGACGTTCATGAACGGGCCGATGTGATGCGGCCGTCCGCGCAAGTGCAGCAGCGCGGAAACGTCGTTGACTTCCACCATGGCCGCCCGGTCGGCGCAGACGCCCTCGACCAGTTGACATTCCTGCTTCGACATCACCTCGGCCAGCGTGGAGACCACGACGCTCTTGCCGGCCGCCGTCAGCCGCGCTGCTACCGCTTCGAACTGCGGCTCGAACAGCGGCGCGCGCTTGAAGCAGATGACCTCGCCGAGATAGACGCATCCCACCGGCGCCTCGTCTGCGATGCGGAAATAGAAATCGCGCCAGCGCTCCGGGTTCCAGTTGAACAGCACCGGCCCCAGGGTGAGTTCGCTCGTGCGCGCTTGCACCGCTATCTCCATCGCTTGCCGGCGAAAGCGCCTTGCGTCTCGCGGCGCCCTTCGGTGAGCGCCAGCAGGCTGGCGAAGGCGGCCTCGCGGCCTTCCATGAGGTCGTCCACCGCATTGCGGAACGCGGACACCACGCTCTTCACGTAGGCGCGGCTGCGCTGGCGGCCTTCGATCTTGAGCGCGGTCACGCCGGCGCGCATGAGGTCGGGCAGCAGCGCCGACAGGTTGAGACTGACCGGTTCCTCGAAGGCGTAATAGGCGTCGTTTTTGGCGCTGCAGAAGTAGCGGCCCTTGCAGATGGTCGGATAGCCGGCGCTTTCGGCGCGGGCGAAGCAGTCGATCGCGAATGGGCCGAGCCGCGTCGTCAGATTTCGCTCGGCATCCTCCTCGTAGTGCACATCCGCCGCCGGCGAGCACACGCCGTCCATGTTGGTGGAGGCGCCGGTGACGTAGTTGCTGAGACTGCAACGCCCCTCCGCCATCATCCCGATATTGCCGAAGATGAAAGCTTCGATCTCGCAAGGGATCTGCCGGTGCAGATCGGCGATCTCGGCGACCGTCAGCATGCGCGGCAGTACCACGCGCTTCACGCCGAACGCCTCGCAATAAAACCGGATCGCCTCGGGCGAGGAGGCGCCGGCTTGCACCGATAGGTGCAGGCGCAGTTTCGGATGCCTGCGCGCGGCGTATTCGGCTACCCCCATGTCGGCGACGATGACCGCGTCGACGCCGAGCCGCGCGGCGCGGTCGACCGCCTCGCCCCACAGCGCAAAGCGGCCGGCCGGCGGAAACGTGTTTACGGCGAGCAGCACCTTGGCGTTGCGGGCGTGCGCATAGCTGAGCGACTGCTCGAGCTCGGCGGGCGTGAAATTAAGCCCGGGAAAGTTGCGCGCATTGGTCTCGTTTTGCAGCCCGCAATAGACGGCGTCGGCGCCGGCATCGACGGCGGTGCGCAAAGCGGCCGGCGTTCCGGCCGGGCAGACCAGTTCCGGGCGCTGGTAGGCTTGCGCTTCAGTCATCGTGCTATCTCCCCCGCACCGCGCGCACCGTCGACAAGGCCAGCGCCGCCGGCGCCGACAGCGGCCCGAAGCTGCTGATCACGCTGTCGAGCGCCGAGCCCTCGAAATCGTCGAGCGCATTGCGCAGCGCCACCACCGCTTCGGTGTCCCCGCTCACTTGCAGGTCGCGCGAAAAAAACAGGGCATCGCCGTCGAGCGAGCCGTCGATCATGTCGAGCAGATTGAAGAAAGTGCCGGCGATGGCCGCATCGTGGGCGGGTCGTTCGGCGCGGCGATGCGCGGTCATGTGCGGCCGCTCAGGCTCGGGCGTGAGCACCAGCACGAAGGGCAGGTCGATCGGATCGATCAGGAAGCGTTTTCCCGCGTGGGCCCCGAGCCGGTTGAACAGTTCCGGGCGCGCCTGCGCCACATGGGTCGCGATGCGGGTGAAGATCGGCTGCAGCAGCGCCAGCGGCACCGGCGCCAGCAGCAGGCCGGGGACGTGCTGCAATAACGTTTTAAGCGGCGAATCGGGACGACCCGCGCGGGGAGGGGCTAGCATTATTGGAAAATAGCGCCACGGCCGCCGCGCGGGTTTGATCGAGGTCAAGGCGGGCTCGGATTTGCCGGCGGTTGGCGGGCGAGCGCGCGCGACCCGTCGCTATTCCGCCTCCCCATATCCCCCCGCGGTCGGGGTCTGGATGATGATGGCCTCGCCGGCGTCGATCGTGGTGTCGTCGCAGCCCTCCAGCTTTTCCATGCGCCCGTCCTGGCGCCGCGCCCAGTTCTCGCCGACCTCACCCGGCCCGCCGCCCGCCAAGCCAAATGGCGGCACGCGGCGGTGACCGGACAGGATGGTGCATTCCATCTTTTCCAGAAACCGGATGGTGCGCCGGACGCCGTCGCCGGCGTGCCATTGGCCCTGGCCGCCCGAACCTTTTCGGATGTGGAAATCCTCCAGCACCACCGGATAGCGAAACTCCAGCACCTCCGGATCGGTCAGCCGCGTATTCGTCATATGCGTGTGCACGGCATCGGTGCCGTTGAAGCCGGGGCCGGCCGGCGAGCCCGAGCAGATGGTCTCGTAGTATTGGTAGCGCGCATTGCCGAAATTGAGGTTGTTCATGGTGCCTTGCGCGGCCGCGAGCGCGCCAAGCGCGCCGAACAGCGTGTCGGTGACGGCTTGCGAGGTTTCCACATTGCCGGCTACCACCGCCGCCGGATATTCCGGCGACAGCATCGACTTCTTCGGGATGACGATGTGGATCGGGCGGAGGCAGCCGGCATTCATCGGGATGTCGTCGTCCACCATCACCCGGAACACGTAGAGCACGGCGGCCCGCGTCACCGGCTCGGGCGCGTTGAAATTGGTCGGCTGCTGTGGGCTGCTGCCGGTGAAATCGACGGTGGCCGCGCGCCGCTTCTTGTCGACCGCGATCTTCACTTTGATCCAGGTGCCCTGGTCCATCTCGTAGGAAAATTCTGCGTCATGCAGCCGGTCGAGCACGCGCCGCACGCTTTCGGCGGCGTTGTCCTGCACGTGGCCCATATAGGCGCGCACCACCGGCAGCGTGAACTGCGCCACCATCTTGCGCAATTCGGCGACGCCCTTCTCGTTGGCGGCGATCTGCGCCTTGATGTCGTTGACGTTCTGCACCGGGTTGCGCGAGGGAAAGCGGGCGCGGGTGAGCGCATCCATCAATTCCTGCTCGCGGAAGCGGCCGCGATCCACCAGCTTGAAGTTGTCCATATAGACGCCTTCCTGCTCGATGGTGGTGGCGTTGGGCGACATCGAGCCGGGCGAGATGCCGCCGACGTCGGCATGATGGCCGCGCGAGGCCACCCAAAACAACATGTTGCGCTTCTTGTCGTCGAACACCGGCGTGCAGACCGTGATGTCGGGCAAATGGGTGCCGCCGTTATAGGGCGCGTTGATGGCGTAGACATCGCCGGGCGCGATTTTGCCCTTGTTCTCGCGGATGATCGTTTCCACCGCGCGGTCCATCGAGCCCAGATGCACCGGCATGTGCGGCGCGTTGGCCACCAGCGTGCCGTCATGGGAGAACACCGCGCAGGAGAAGTCGAGCCGCTCCTTGATGTTGACCGAATAGGCGGTGTTCTGCAGCGACACGCCCATCTGCTCGGCGATCGACATGAAGAGATTATTGAACACTTCCAGCATCACCGGGTCGGCATGGGTGCCGATGGCGAAGACGCGCTTGCGCGGCTTGGCGCGCGACAGCACCAGATGATTCTTCGCCGTCAGTTGCGCCTGCCAGCCGGGCTCGACCACGATGGTCTGGTGCGGCTCGATGATGATGGCGGCGCCCTTGACCTTGTGGCCGGGCCGCAGCTGCTCGCGGGTGTAGACATTGGCGCGGTGCCATTTGCCGGCCGAGAAGAAGCGCGTGCGCCGCGCCGGCTTCGGCAGCTTGGCGCGCGTACGTTTGCTCGTGCGCTCGCTGAACTTGGCGCCGCCGCCGACCGCTTCCACCGACACCGCCTCCACCATCAGTTGCTTCTTGCGGTCGACGAAGCCGAAGCGGGCCTTGTGCACCCGCTCGAAGGCGCGCTGCATGCGCTTGAGCGTCATCGGGACCTGCCCGGGCATGACGAAGCCCGGCACCTGCAGGGCCATGTCGGTGCCGGCGTAGCGGATATGCGCGCGCACGATAATTTTGATATTGGCCGTCGGCACGCCCTGGCCGGCGACTTCCGCTTTCGCCGCCCTGCCGAGTTCGCTGCCGGTGCGCTTGACCGCGGCCAACGCCTTGGTCCCGAACGGCAGTTCGATCGCCTGCTGCCGGGTGGCGCGGATCGAGGCGAGCCCCATGCCGTAGGCTGACAGCAGCGAGGAGAACGGATGGATCAGCACTTTCGTCATGCCGAGGCTGTCGGCCACCAGGCAGGCGTGCTGGCCGCCGGCGCCGCCGAAGCAGTTGAGCGCGTAGCGGGTGACGTCGTAGCCGCGCTGCACCGAAATCTTCTTGATCGCATTGGCCATGTTCTCGACTGCGATCTTGATGAAGCCGTCGGCGATCTCCTCTGCCGTCTTAGCCCCGACTTGCGCGGCCAGCTCGCCGAAGCCGCGCTTCACCGCGGCGGCGTCGAGCGGCTGGTTCTGCGCAGGGCCGAAGATCTTCGGGAAGAAATCGGGGATCAGCTTGCCGAGCATGACATTGGCGTCGGTCACCGCCAGCGGCCCGCCGCGCCGGTAGCAGGTCGGCCCCGGATTGGCGCCGGCTGAGTCAGGTCCCACGCGGAAACGCGCGCCGTCGAAATGCAGGATGGACCCACCGCCCGCCGCCACCGTGTGAATGAGCATCATGGGCGCGCGCATGCGCACGCCGGCCACTTCCGTCTCGAACGCGCGCTCGTATTCGCCGTCGTAATGGCTCACATCCGTTGAGGTGCCGCCCATGTCGAAGCCGATCAGCCGCGCAAAGCCGGCCTGCTTGCCCGTTTCCGCCATGCCGACCACGCCGCCGGCCGGCCCCGACAGGATCGCGTCTTTTCCTTGAAACAACTCCGCCGCCGTCAGCCCGCCCGACGACATCATGAACATGAGGCGGATTTTTTCTTTGGTCTTGCCGCTTGCCGCAGCCTGTTCCCCTCCCCCTTGTGGGGAGGGGTTAGGGGTGGGGGTAGAGGTTGAATTCGCGCTACCCCAACCCCGGCTCGCTTCGCTCGCCGACCCTCCCCACAAGGGGGAGGGTGAAGAAGACGCACCGCTATGCAAATCACTCGACACAGCCGAAACATACCGCCGCAGGATCGGCGACAGATAGGCGTCCACCACGGTAGTGTCGCCGCGCCCGACCAGCTTGATCAGCGGCGACACCTCGTGGCTCACCGAGACCTGTGCGAAGCCCATCTCGCGCACCAGCGCCGCCACGGCGCGCTCGTGCTCGGGATAGCGGTAGGCATGCATGAACACGATCGCCACCGCAGCGAAGCCGTCGGCCTTCGCAGCTTCCAGTTCGCGCCGCACCGCGGCGAGGTCGGGCGCGCGCTCCACGGTGCCGTCGGCGCGCACGCGCTCGTCCACTTCGGCCACCCGCTCATAGAGCATGTCGGGCTTGACGATCTCGCGCGCGAAAATCTTCGGCCGCGCCTGGTAGCCGATCTTGAGCGCGTCGCGGAAACCCTTGGTGATCAGCAGCAGAACCCGGTCGCCCTTGCGCTCGAGCAGCGCGTTGGTGGCAACCGTGGTGCCCATCTTGACCGCGCCGACTTGGCCCGCCGGGATCGGCTCGTCGGCGGCGAGCCCGAGCAGGTCGCGGATACCCTGCACCGCGGCGTCGGCATAGGCCTCCGGGTTCTCCGACAACAGCTTGTGCGGATGCAGCGTGCCGTCCGGCCGCCGCCCGACCACGTCGGTGAAGGTGCCGCCGCGGTCGATCCAGAAATCCCAAGCGTTCCCCGCCATCCCCACCCCTTCATCGTCTGCCCGCCCCGTTATACGGAGGCAAACGCGACGATGGTAGCGTTCAGTGGCGCTTCACCCGCATGCGCTGCCCGATCGCCACCGTCGCCACCACCGCCGCGGCATAAAACAATGTGCCGGCGCGAATCGGCTCGCCGTTCACTGGCCAGGCCAGCGCTACGATCACGAACGGCTGCAGCAGCATCAATTGCCCGACGCGGGCGACGCCGCCCAACGCCATCGCCGCGTTGAACACGAAGAACGCCAAGAACTGGCTGATCAGCGCGACATAGGCGAGCCCGGCCCAGGCCGGCCACAGCGCCAGCGTCGCCAACACCGACAGCGGCAGGAACAGCGCCACCTCCCAGGAGATCACCTCCCAGCCCGGCATGTGGAGGCTCAGCCGTCCCGACAGCGTGTAGCCGACGGCGCCGGCGATGACGGTGCCGACGAGGAAAATATCGCCGAGCGCGAAGCTGCGGGCCTCGCTGCGGCTCAGTACGAACAGCACCACGATGCCGGCGCCGGCCGCGCTCGCCAGCCAGAAGTCCGCGCTCGGCCGCTCGTGCGCGATCAGGGCCGCCGCCGCCGCGGTCGCCAGCGGCAATATGCCGAGCACCACGCCGCCATGGGCGGCCGGCACACTCACCATGGCGAGCGCCATCAGCACCGGAAAGCCGACGATGGTGCACAGCCCGGCCACCGCCAGCTCGCCCCATTGCACGCGCGTCGGCCAGGCCCGGCGCGTGGCGATCAGCAGCGCGAGCCCGGCGCAGCCGGCGATGGATGCGCGCGCCGCCGTCAGAAACAGCGGATCGATTGTCGCGACTGCCAGCCGTGTCGCCGGCAGCGTGCCGGCGAACAGGCCCATGCCGGCGAGGCCGAGGGAGAGGCCGAATTTTTTATGTGAGCTGGGCATGCGAGGCGCGCGCACGCTAGCGGTTGCGATCCGCGAAGGCTAGCAAGCGGCGCGGATGGCGCTAGGGGTGACTTGCGGCGGCGGCCTGCAGTTCGCTCAGCGCGGCGCTCGCCTCGTGGCGCAACGGCTGCATCACGGCTTCGTCGGCCGGCAGCGAAGCGCCCAGGCTCGCCAGCGGCCCGATCGGCGCCAGCGGATCGTCGCTATCCGGCGCCAGCATCAGCGCCGGAATCATCAGTGCGACGGTCCACACGGCGACCGCCAACAGCAATGCCAGCTTGCGGCGAATTTCCATCACGAAAGCGCCCCCCGGCACTTTTTTTGGCGATGGAACATCGTCTCACAAATTCCGTGCTGTCCCGTTGCGGAACAAGCGCGAATTGCGCCGCGCGCGTTTAGCTTTCGTTAGGCATGGTCATGCGCGCATGCGCGAAGCCTTCGTCCCGCGCATCGCGCCGGTCTCGCCGCACATGATCCTCAATTTCGTGGCCGAGAAGACCCCCGGCCTGCCGCGCTTGTATTGAGGCCGGCGTAGCTCACGCGGACAGGCCGGCTCGCTTGCAACCCGGTTATTAACGCGGCCGGCTTTACCTTAACGCTGGCTTTTTTGCTCTAGTCCCGCGCACCATGCGACGTTCCAAGCGGATTGAGAGGAGCCTGTGATGTCGCTGCCTGGCATGGAAACAATTTCGAATTGGATATTTCATCCCGGAACCTACGAGATGGTGTGGTACGTGCTGCTCTGCGTCGTCTGGTATGGCTTTATGACCGAGCGACGCTTGAAAAACATTCAAGAACGATTGGACGCGATGACCGCGGATAAAGCGAACGACTCTTCCGCGCGTTCGTGAGCACTTTTGCAACAAGCGCTAGCGGCCGATGACGGACATGGCCGGCCGAAAAATGGCCTGGCTCGATCCACCGGCGCTCTGCCCGGGTCGGGGATAGAACCTGCTTGATAGACTTACGCCGTCCTGGCGCCGCCGCCGGACCGCCCCGTTTTCGCCGCGAGATCGACGCGCGCGGCCGCCGGTCCATTGTGTCTCGTTTTATTTAAACCGCCGCCGATTCATTGATGCCTTACAAACATACCGTCCGTAAGCATGAGCCTCCTGTACGGAATACCTTTGCGCAAGGGGCTCACGATGGAACTGATCAGCGAGCAATCTTCGCCTGCGGACATCTTGTCATTTCCGCAAATATCGCGGAAGGAAGAACAGCTGCTGCGAACGGTATTGAACAACATGACGCAAGGCGTGTTGATGTTCGATTCCGACATGCGATTAATATTTTGCAATCAGCGCTACACCGAAATGTATGGATTGTCGCCGGATGCGGCGACGCCCGGCTGCCGCCTGCGCGACCTGCTGAACCATCGCATCGAGATCGGGTCCTTTTCCGATGATCCCGATGACTACATCGAACGGCTTACCGAAGGTATCGCCGAAGGAAAGACTTTTAATCGCACTGTAAATTTGCCCGATGGGCGGGCCTTTTCGGTGCTGAGCAAACCGATCGCCGGCGGCGGCTGGCTGGCGACCCATGAAGACATCACCGAACGCCAGCGCTCGGCCGAGCGCATCGCGCATATGGCGCGTCACGACGCGCTGACCGACCTGCCCAATCGCGTGTTGTTGCGCGAGCGGCTGGATCACGAGCTCAAGCGCGTCAAACGCGGCGAGTGTCTGGCGGTCCTGTGCCTCGATCTCGATCAATTCAAAGGCGTCAACGACGCGCTCGGCCATCCGGTCGGCGACGAACT
>Ga0307417_10000001_pt1 | contig 108879 bp, 88 predicted proteins | sample SalMarWE160210MG_2_FD_202514 | JGI IMG/M metagenome (GOLD analysis project Ga0307417, IMG submission 202514) | Salt marsh sediment microbial communities from the Plum Island Ecosystem LTER, Massachusetts, United States - WE1602-10 | ecosystem: Environmental > Aquatic > Marine > Intertidal zone... | reverse complement strand
AGGTACCGGTCCAGAAGGGTCGGAAAGGTCGGTTTGGGCCGACGTCTCTGCAATGCCATCGGGATCGAGCCCGTGAGCGGCACCGGCGCCCGTCCTATCCTTCCCTCTGAATCGGCTCCTCGCCGGCGACCCCATCCCCGCCCCAGGACTCGTGAGAAAACGCCCACACCGCGACGCTTCTCTCCCAGCCAGCGAGCCATCCCTCGCATCAGGTACAGTGCCACTGCAACTAGGACCAGGTTGGGAGCCCACACTCCAAGCCACGGAGGGATACGACCTTCTCGTGCCACGACCTCGCCGTTATTCAGCATGATGTAGTAGACGAGGATTACCCCGACAGACAGCAGAAAGCCGCGACCACGGCCTCCTGACCTGGTACCGATCCCCAGAGGAAGGGCGATAAACGCAAACGCGATGCAGGCCGCCGGGATTGCTAGCCGCTTGTGGAGCTCGACGAGGGCCAGACGCCGCTCCGTTGGACTCACCTTGGTCTCGGCGTCCGGGATCGACTGGCCCAACAGCCACGGAAGCCCGGCCATGTGAAGGAGGCTCGGGGTCCCGCGCTCGCGCATCCCGAGCGAGTAGCTCACCGAGCCGGGCTCCTTCGGAAACAGCTTGTGAAGCTGTGTGCGGTTGACGTTTACACGGTAAGTCTCCGGTTTCGCAGGGTTGAACTCATGGGTCACAACGTCCTCGAGTCGGAGCCACGGCTCACCGGTAGGGGAGCCCGCCTCTCCATTCTTCTCGGTTTCCGACGGCACCTCGCTTACCAGCCGTCCGCGCCGGGCAACGACGAGGCGGTCCTCGCCGCCTTGGGAACGGTCGTAGAGGATAACCCCACGCCAGTACCCGGTGTCTGGGTCGATATCCCGGACATATAGCAACAGGTTCGGAAACCCCTCGTAGAAAACTCGAGGCTCGATCTGTCCGATCACTTTCGCCGAGGAGAAGAGCCGCACCTTGAGCTCCCTGAGCTCTCGGTTCGCACGCGGCATGACCATGGTCGTCAGGTAGCCGTTCAATCCTGCCAGCACGATCCCGAGCGCCACAATCGAGCGCAGCATGCGTCCCACCGAAACGCCGCCAGCCTGCAGCGCAACGACCTCGTTCTCGCTGTTCATGCGACCGACCGCAATCAGAACTCCAAACAGGAAGCTCATGGGAACCGTGAGCACGGCCACGTGCGGCACCGTGACCCACAACAATCGCAGCGCGTCCGCCCCGCTCACACCGCGAACGAAGATCTGCTCCATGAGACCGAAGATCGCACGCATGAGCAGTAGGAAGGTGTAGGTGACAAACCCAACCGTCGTCGGAGCCAGAATCTCGCGGATCACATATCCGTCGAGGACGGGCAACGGCGAGCGTCTCCACCTGGGTCGCTTCATGACCGCGTCAGTCTACACGGTTCAATGAGGCACGACCAAGAGGAGGGGGTCGTTTTCCACAGGGGAGGGCGTCGGGCTGAGGCATCAACAGCTTTTCCACAGGGACCGACGAAGACCGTATGTCAGCGTCAATCTGCAATGTCCGATAAGATATATTATGTCAACCTAGATTACAATTGAGGAGGTTTCTTACGTAGTTCAAGTCGCCATTCCCCCTCTTCCCCCAGTATCCCGCCTCTCGCTCATGACCTTCCGCCGGGCAGCTCCTTCCGAAGCTCACCCAGGAGTTCCTCAAGCGCAGCCACCACCTCCCTCGGTTCCGGCTCTCGCGCGGTGCGAAACGAAAGGGAAATGCTAAACGAACGCTCCGGGTTCTTGAACCGCATGATGTACGGGCGCGGCGCGGTTCCCTCTGACGGCGTCCGAGGGTCGTCAGCCGATGAGGACGGCGCAGGTGACCCCTCCTGGCCCAAGTCCTTTCTGAGGTCGCGCAGGGTCGCGCGATCGATGTTGCTGGAAGTCAGCTCGTCGACCAGGGTCTGCATGGCAGAAGGACTACCGGCCTTGGCGATCTCCAGCAGGATTCCCTTGGCCGAGATGTCGGCATGCCGACATCGAGCCCGCACCTCATCCGGAATGCGAAGGAGCCGAAGCGTCTCTGTGACAGTCACTCTTGAGCGGCCTACGGCTTTCGACACCTGGTCGTGGGTGTACTGGTATTTGGCGATGAGTGTCTGGAAGCCCTCTGCCTCCTCGAAAGGACTCAGGTCCTTGCGCTGCAGGTTCTCGATGAGGGCAATCTCCAGGGCCTCGCGATCGCTCGCCTGGACCAGCAAGCAAGGGACCTCCTGAAGCCCGGCTTCGAGAGCCGCGTGAAAGCGGCGCTCACCAGCGATCAGCTCATAGCCGTGACCCTCTGATCGGCGTCGTACGAGGAGGGGCTCGAGGACTCCATGTGTCCCGATGCTCGCAACGAGATCGCGGAGGTCGCCCAGGGCCGCTCTGGGCTGGTCATGGTTACTGGTGATGAGCTCGGTGGGGATCATGCGACCGATCCCCTCCCCTGCTCGCTGGGCAAGCTCCTCGACAAAGTGACTGTCGTGGCGCATGCGTCGCTTCGAGGGCAGGCCGCGCTTAGGACCCGACACGTTGCATGACCTCCTCACAGAGCCGGTAGTACTCGTAAGCACCGCTAGATTCGGGGGCATGGTCGAAGATGCTGCGTCTGTGGGCCGGAGATTCTTCCAAACGGACAGACTTGGTGATCACGGTGTCGAAGACGAGCGTGTTGAAGACGCCCTTGATTTCGGCCAAAACCTGACGGGAAAGCACCGTACGCCGGTCGAAGAGTGTGACGAGGACTCCCAACAGGCGCAGATCCGTGTTCGGTCGTGCCTTGATCTTGTCGATGGTCTCGAGGAGATCGTCGGTACCTTCGAGCGCGAAGTACGAGGCTTGGATTGGGATCAGGACGTGCGTAGACGCTACCAGAGCATTGACGGTGATGAGTCCGAGAGCGGGCGGTGTGTCGAGAATGATCGCCTCGAAGGGGTCGAGACTTGACGCCATAGCATCCTTGAGCCGGTAGGGCGCGTCGAGCTCTCCGCTCAGGCTCACCTCAAGCTTCGCCATGGCGATGCGGGAGGGGGCGACCCATAGGTTCGAGCTGCTAGCCTTGACCAGCGCATCAGTCATCTCGACCTCACCGTTGAGAACGTCGAACATGCTGTGCTCGCAGGAGGTCATGTCGACGAACGTCAGGGTTGAGTTGGCCTGCGGGTCGAGGTCGACAAGGAGAGTCTTCAGCCCCTTCTGGGCAAGCGCAGCGGCAAGGTTGATTGCCGTTGTTGTCTTTCCCACACCGCCTTTTTGATTAGTGATGGCAATGATCATGAAGTGCTGCGCCCCCAGTTGTTGGAAAGGCCACTATAGGAGGGACGACGAATTGGTGTCAACCTGGGATCAAGGAGTGTGATCCGGGCTACATCTCGTACTGTCCGAGATCCTCCGGCCGGAGGCGCCGCAGAATAGCGCGCAGCGTCTCCTCGTCGTCGGTGGTGGTGGTCTCGGCCATTCGAAGCACCTCGAGGCTGGCGAGGATCGGGGCACTCGCACGTAGGGCGAGTGCCACTGCATCCGAAGGCCGAGCATCGATGTCGACGGTACCGCCTGCCTCTGCCCTGAGGTGGAGACGAGCGAAAAAGACGTTGTCCTCGAGGGTGTGGATCAGCACGTGCTCAAGTGAGTAGTCGAGGCTACTGATGAGCGACAGGAGCAGGTCGTGGGTCATGGGCCGCGGGCTCGCAACACCTTCCATCTGCAGCGCAATGGCATTGGCCTCGCAGAGGCCAATCCAGATCGGAAGGAAGGCTGACTGGTCCTCGCGCTGTAGCACGACGACGGGCATGTGGGAGACCGGGTCCATGACCAGAGCCCGGAGCTTGAGCGCCACGGCGCCGGCGGGAGATGGTCCTCGTGTCATGCAACGAATGTGTGGGCCGAAGCAGGGAATGTCAAGCTGTGGTGGCACCGTGAGACGGAGGCGACGAGACCACCGGTAGGCGGCAGTTATTGTGGATAGCCTCACCGTAGAGTGAATGGGCGGAGGCGCGAGTGATGCGAACAGTGAGGATGTCGCCAACCGCTGCCCCGAGGCCGTTCTTCGGGAAGTTCACGACCCGGTTCCCCTCCGAGCGCCCTTGCCAGTCGTTCGCAGAGCGGCGGCTGTCCCCGTCGACGATCACCTCGAGCTGCTTGCCAACCAGCTCAGCGTTAAGATCGAGAGAGATCCGGTCGGCGACGGCGAAAAGCCGCTGCAGCCTCTCGCTCTTGACTTCCTCCGGAACCTGGTCCGCGTAGAGGGCAGCCGGGGTGCGCGGCCGTGGGGAGTACGCAAAGGCAAAGACCTGTCCGAAGCGGATTTGTTCCAGCAGATCGAGGGTGAGCCGGAAGTCCTCCTCCTCCTCTCCCGGGAACCCGACAATCACGTCGGTGGACATGTTGACTCCCGGCACTGCGGCCCGGACTCGGGCCACGAGATCGAGATAGTCCTCTCTGGAGTACCGACGGTGCATGCGGTTCAGAATGCGGTTGGAGCCGGCCTGGAAAGGAAGGTGCAAGTAGCGGGAAACATGGCGGTACGTCGCCAGAACGTCGATGAGCCGCGTGCTGAAGTGCCGAGGGTGTGAAGTAATGAAGCGTACCCGAGCGAGCCCTAGCTCTTGGGCAACTGCACCGAGCAGATCCGCGAAGTCGGCCCCTGAAACGGGGCAACGGTAGGCATTGATGGTCTGTCCAAGGAGCTCGACCTCCTTGATGCCATCCCGACCGAGAAGTCGAACCTCTGCGAGAATATCGTTCTTGGGACGGCTGACCTCCCTTCCCCTTGTGTAGGGCACGACACAGAACGTGCAGTACTCCTCACATCCTTCTGCCACGGTCACCATCCCACGTGTCGAGCTCTTCCGGAAGATGGTGTGGAAGCTGTACTCCTGTTCCGGATCGAACCCGGTGAGCACGCTTCTACGGCCTTGCAGAAGGGCACGGACGGCCTCCCCTACCCTCTGCACCTGGCCCGGTCCGAGGACGAAGGCCACGTTTGGCGATCGTTGTAGGAGCCTCTCTCCCTCCTGCTGCGCCACGCAGCCACAAACGCCGATTACAGCGGATGGGTTGCTCTTGCCAAGATCGCCAATGCGATTGAGGATCTTCTGCACGGGCCGTTCCCGTACTGAGCACGTGTTGAGAAGAATGAGGTCTGGGGAGCTGCCCTCTTGGACGTGATCGAGCCCCGTGAGCCTCAGAACGCCGGTCAGGCGTTCGCTGTCATGGTGGTTCATCTGACAGCCCCAGGTTTCGATCGCAAACGTCTTCATACTGAGTCTCCGTTACACAACGCTCCCGGACGAAGTCTATCAGAGTTCTAACGTGAGCTCGCCAGCCTCCCACGGTTCTTCGCGGCAGCCCGTGGTCGTGCGTTTCTCGCGGCTCCGGAACCCCTATCGGTCACGGCTTGACGAGGTCGCGGAACCAGCCGGGCAGGGCCCCGTCGCGGCGCGCGCGATCGAGAATCTCAGGCAGTTTGGCTTCCTCTTGGGGCAGGCGTTTCGCAAGCTCGTTACGTTCATTGAGAAACTTGTCCAGCTTCGGTTTGATCACGCCGTCTCTGTAGGCTGGATCATCCCAGGAATAGAACTGCCTCCAGAGTCCAGGAATGCTCTCATCGAGCTCCTTGATGCGAGCCTTGATCGAGCTGATGAGCTGTGCCTGTCGCTGGTACATGGACCGCCATGAGCTTCGCTTCAGCTCGTCCTGAGCACCGGTCTGAGCTTGCGTGGTGGGAGCCCCACCGCCACGCTGCAGCGGTTGCTTGGAGGCAGTCGTCAGGCTGCCCTTCGCAGCGTACTCTTTGAGGTTCGAGTCGGTAATCACAACCGCACCGGTCGCGCCACCGACGCCCTTCCCGATTGGCTGCAACTTGATGTTCCTTGCGATGTCGCCGAGCGATCTCGGGCGCGGGGTCGGGGTCGCCTCGGCAGCCTGCCTCGCGTTCTGTCCCCTTTGAGCCGCGAGCACACTTGAGGTCGGGAGGAGAGCGAGAGCCGCAAGGAGTGTCAGAATCTCTGCGAAGCGTTCCGTGGTATGTCTCTTCCTCATGGTTCCCCCATTGTCGCACTCAAGTTACGGGTCAGTTGTCCCCTCCCGTCCGTACCTGTCCTGGAGGCGGACCACGTCATCCAGCTCCGGTGTGGAGACCTCAAGAATGAGGCAGTCCGTCTCGGCAGTCATGCGGTGAATGACCCCCGGAGCGATGCGGATGGCCATCCCGGGCTCGAGCCGTGTCGTTTCCAGCGTCGCAACCCGCTTGCCGCTCGCCAGCTCCATCGTACCTTCCATTACGCGGAGGGTCTCGTCCTTGGCACGATGGTACTGGAGGCTCAATGCCTCTCCGGCTCGAATGAAGAGCAGCTTGCCCACATACCTCTCGGTGACGGCGAAGATCTCCTCGTAGCCCCACGGTTTATCGACGCGGCGGACCTCGGCGATCTCGGCCACGAGCACCCCCCTACACAGAAATCTTGATCTTGGCAAAGAAGATAGCAAGGCGTTCGAGGAGGTACTCCTCAACTTCTCTCGCCGTGACCATCTCCAGCGCCTGCTTGGCGATGTGTGTCGACTCGCGGTATGACAGGTGCCGTATTAGGTTGCGCACGATCCCGATTGCCTGGGGGTTCATACTGAACCTGCGCAACCCGAGGCCGACCAGAATCGGTATCATCAGCGGAGCGGCGGCGACCTCACCACACATGGAGACTTCGATCCCCTCTGCCTCGCCGGCGCGGATGACCTCCTGAATCAGTCGCAGGATCGCGGGATGAGTAGGACGGTAGAGGTCCGCCACCAGCTCGTTTGCCCGGTCAACCGCCAACGAGTATTGAATCAGATCGTTGGTACCGATAGAAAAGAAATCGACTTCACGGGCGAGCTCGCGGGCGAGCACGGCCGCCGAGGGCACCTCCACCATGGCCCCCAAGGGGATCGAGCTCGGAACCTCATGGCCTTCCGCACGCAGCTCCTTGCTCAGCTCTTGGATCAACAGCCTGGCAATCCGCATCTCCTCGATGCCGGAGATCAACGGGATCATGACCCTGACCGCGCCCGGTGGGAACTCCCCCGCAAGCCGGATCAGGGCACGCAGCTGCGTCCGGAAGAACTCGGGCTTTGCCAGGCAGAGGCGGATCCCTCGGAGGCCGAGCACCGGGTTGGCTTCGGGGCTCCCGATCACCTCACGCGCGAGCTTCTTGCCCCCGAGGTCGAAAGTTCGGATCGTGACCGGCCTGGGCGCCATCCGACGGACCAGCTCACGGTAGAAGCTCAGGTGGTCATTCTCGCCTGGGAGCGCCGGGCTCATTCGCATGTACAGGAACTCTGAGCGGTAGAGACCGACTCCGTCGACGCTCCACCTCAGCGCCAAGTCGACCTCCGCTGGGAGGTCGATGTTGGCGAGGAGGCTCAGAGGTTGACCATCCTTGGTGACTGTGGACAGGCTCCGCACGTTGGCGAGCTGGGCCTGCTGCTCCTCGTACTCATGTCGCCGCGACCTGTACTCGCTGACCTCGGCCGGGTCCGGCTGGAAAACGACCCTGCCCTCGAGCGCATCGAGTGCCACGAGCTGCGAGCGCTTCGCCGCTTCGCAGGCGCCATGAACACCGACGACCGCGGGAATCCCGAACGACCGGGCAATGATGGTCGTATGAGAGGTCGGCCCGCCCATCTCCAGTGCGAAGCCGAGGATCTTCTCCAGGGGCAGCTGAACCGCCATGGACGGCGGCAGGTCATCGGCGATCAGAACGACCGGATGATCGAGGTTGTCGAGGCTCCACTCGCCTTGACCGCGCAAGGTCTGCAGAATCTGTGAGCCAACGTCGAGCACATCGAAGCGCCGTTCCGACAGGTAGAGGTCGCCGAGGTCCTTGAACCGGGACAGGAGATCGGCGATGACGCGGTCGAGCGCCCACTCCGCGTTGACCGACTCCTGACGGATGATCTCTTCGACTGGGCCCTGAAACGCGGTATCCCCTGCAATGAGCATGTGCGCGTCGAAAATGGCGGCATAGTCCTCCCCCATCTGCTGCGCAGCACGTCTCTTGTTCTCGTTGATGACACGGATCGTGTCTGTGACTGCATCACGGAACCTCTGGACTTCGGAGTCGATCTCATTTGCCGGCACGGAGATCCGCAGGACCGGCATCTGACGCGTCTCCTGAACGACGGCGTCGCCGATTGCTATCCCGGGACTCACCCCGAGCCCTGCTATCTCCGTTCGGCTCATTCACCTTCTCCGAACTTGTCGTTGAAGAGCGCCAGCAGCACCTCTACGGCGTTGTCCTCGTCTTGGCCCTCGGCCCGAACGATGATCGCTGTCCCCTTGCTGGCCGCCAGAGTCAGGAGACCCAGAATGGACTTCGCGTTGACCTCCTCGTCGTTCGTGCCGACGAAGATATCGCTTTCAAACTGGTTGGCCGCGTGCACAACCTTGGCCGCCGCCCTGGCGTGCAGGCCAAGCTTGTTGCTGATCCGGACCTCTTCCCTTCTCATCGTTCCATTCTCCCACGCTCGAGGGGGGTTACCGGCCGTAGTGGCAGCTGTACGCCGGCTTGGGCTACCCTTCTCCGCCCTCTGTCCGAGCCTGCCGCCGGCCGTGAAGGAAGTCGCTCGCGACATGGATGCTCTTCTGACCCGCTTCCATCATCCGCAGCGCCACCTCGTGCAGCGTCATCTCACGGTCGCGAAGCGATCCCAGCTTGACGAGCATCGGGAGATTGACGCCGGTAACCACCTCGACTCGTCCGGGGGACAAGAACGGCAGCGCGATGTTCGTGGCCGTCCCGCCGAACATGTCGGTGAGGACCAGGACCCCTTCCCCTGCGTCGAGCTCTTGGAGGTTCTGGCCGAGCTGCTCTCGGGCGGCATCCGAATCGATATCCCACGGTAGCGAAAGCGCGATCGAGTCGCCCTTGAGAAGTGGATCGATGGTACAGGCCGCATCCAGGAGCTCGGCCGCCAGTTTGCCGTGTGAGAGAATCAGGACCGGGATCATGGGTACCTCCAACGATCCTTGTCACGATGATGGAGTGAGACTTTGTACCCGGCTGCTGCGACGGCGCTCGCCATCCTGCAGGCCGTGTACACCGAGCGGTGGCGGCCTCCCGTGCAGCCAGCCGAAATCTTGAGGTGGGTTTTGAGCTCCGCTCCGTACCGCGGCAGCAGATCGAGGGTGAGACCAATGATCTTCCCCACTGATGCGGAGACTTCAGGAAACTGCTCCATCCATCCCTCGACGGCAGGGTCATCGCCCGGCAGCTCCCTAAGCTCCTCGACGAAGTAGGGGTTGGGCAAGAACCGCACGTCGAACACCAGACTCGCGGTCGGCGGCACACCGTGAAGATACGAGAAGCTCTCAATGTCGAGAGAGAGCATGGACTTCGGGTCATCGATCCCACCAAGGCCGAGAGCTTGCCTCCGAAGCTCATGGGGATTCAACGACGTCGTATCGACAACTATGTCGGCTGACCGGCGAACGCCTTCGAGCGAGATGTGCTCCTCGCGAATCGCGGCCTCGAGGTTCCTGCCCCGCAGCGGGTGCGGACGGCGAGCCACCGAGAACCTCCGCAGGAGGACCTCGGGCGAGGCCTCCACGAAAACGAGGCGAAGCTGCGGCCAGACCTCCTTGAGGCCCTGCAGAATCGGTGGAAACCGTTCCGCAAAGCCTTCGGCTCTGACGTCAAGCACGACCGCCAGCCGCTCGACCTCTCCCGCCGCTCGAGAGAACAGGTCACTCAGGAGCTCGAGAGGAATATTGTCTACGCAAAGGTATCCGACGTCCTCCAAGCTGCGGCTGAGAACGGTCTTCCCCGACCCGGACAGCCCCGTGATGACGAACGGCCCGGAGAATGCCTGTTCAGTCATCATCAAGGCTCAGATCCTCAACCTCGAACCCTGCGGCCCGCTTGTTCACTGACTCGATGAACACCCGTTCGTCGTCGACCCCTCGCTGGGCCAGTAGACACTTGCGCACGGCCGTCTCGACCATGATTGCCACATCGCGACCGGGGGCAACAGCCATTGTGTAGAGGGGAATCTCCACTCCGAGGATGTCGTGAGTTTCCACCCATGGGCGGGCGTCGGTCATGAGCTGCTCACGCCAGCGCCTCTCCAGCTTTCGAGTCGCCTCACTTAGCTTCACCAGCCGGATCATCAGCGACAGGTGGACGCCGGGCGAGGTCGACGTCATGCCGAAGTGCTTCCGCACGTCGATGATGCCAACCCCCCGCAGCTCCAGGAAGTTCTCCAGGTTCGGATGTGCGGTCCCAAGTAAGCCGTTTCCGTGGGTTCTTCTGATGACGACGACATCATCGGCCACGAGCCGGTGTCCGCGATAGACAAGCTCGAGGGCACACTCGCTCTTGCCGATCCCAGCATCGCCCACGATCAAGGTCCCGAGGGAAAAAACATCGAGCAGAACCCCGTGAGCCTGGATGCGAGGCGCCAGCGCCTCCTCGAGAAACGCCGACAGACTCGAGATGACCTCCGAGGTCTGGCGCGCCGTACTGAGGAACGGAACGCCATGCTCGTCACAGAAACTCAGGACCTCTCGCGGAGGCTGCAGGTCCTTCGCTGAGACAACTGCTGGGATTCCGAGAGAGAGCAAGCGATTCCAGCGCTCGACCGCCTCCTCTGGAGACAGTGTGCTCAGGTAGGAGAACTCCGAGGCGCCGACAATCTGCAGTCTGCCCTCTCTGACATACGGGAAGTACCCGGCGAGTGCGAGCCCGGGCTTTTGAATCCGCGGACCCGCAATGAGATTTCGCTGCAGCCCGGCCTCGCCTGCGAGCACCCGAAGAGCCAGCGGCTTCAACCTCTCAGCCTCGAGCAGCCGCGCTACCGGCATCGGCGGCGGCGTCTTCACAGGCCTTCTGCCTCCGCAGCCCGATGAACCGACCTCACAACCTCACCGACGTCTCGGGCCCGCAGCATCTCCTCGCGGAACTCCTTCCGCTTGAGGACACGGGCAATCTGGCTCAGAACCTGGAGGTGCGCCGCGGGCTGGTCCGGGGGAGACAGCACCACGAACATCGCTTGAACCAGTTTCTTGTCCGGAGCATGGAACTCGACCCCCGGCTCAAACCGTGCGAAGGCAATGTAGATATCGTCGATACCATGGATCTTGCAGTGCGGAATCGCGAAGCCATCGCCAACTGCAGTCGAGCCGAGATGCTCGCGCTCGGAAAGTGCCTTGCACAGAGAGGCTTCAGGCATATCGAGCGCCAGCGCGATACGCTCGGCGAGAATCGACAGAGCGCCGTCGGCGTCGGGCGCGGTCAGGCCAAGCATGACGCGATCGGGCTGGACGAGTTGCTGGAGCTTCACGTTACAGCTCTGGAGTGATCAACCCGAGGTTGTTGTCCTGCCGGCGATAAAGGACGTTGACCCGGTCCGTCGCGGCGTTGAGAAAGACAATGAACTCGTTGCGGGAGCGCCCCAACTGCAGCATGGCCTCGTCGATCGTCATCGGCTTCACCGTGATGGTGCTGGTCTTGACGATTCGCGGCTCCCCAGAGGACACCGACTCCGGCGTAAGAACATCGATGCTCCAATCGGGCGCTGAGGATCCCTCCTCTCCCTGCCGCTTGCGTCCCTTCAAGCGAGTCTTGGCCTTCCGCGCCTGAATCTCGAGCCGGTCGACGGCCTCTTGGATCGCTGTGCGGAGATCCTTGTTCTGAGCCTTGGACCTGGTATCGAAGTCCTTGCCGTTGACCACGACATCGACGACAAAGAGATGCCGCTCCTGCTCGAACTCGACTCGGATGTCGAGGATTTGGTTGAAGTACTTCTCGAGGCGCGACAGCTTCTTCTCTGTCAGTTGCCGAATCTGGTCTGTGAGGTCGACCTTTCGCGCGATGTACTCGATATTCATCCGCTTCTCCTTCAACAGCGTCCGGGTCAGAAGACCCGCTTTCTCTTTTCCGATGATGGGATGCCCATTTCTTCCCTGTACTTGGCAACGGTTCTCCGGGCGAGTCGGGTCCCTTCCCGCTGCAGCATCTTCATGATCTTCGAGTCAGAGAGAGGATGCCCGGGGTCCTCGGCTTCGATGAGCTTCCTGATGTGTTCCTTGACGACGAGAGAGGAGATGTTCTCTCCCCGGACAGAGTCGACACCGGAGTGAAAGAAGAACCTCATCGGGTACAGCCCGCGTGGTGTGTGCATGTACTTGTTACTCACCACGCGAGACACCGTCGACTCATGCATCCCGATGTCGTCCGCCACTTGGCGCAGAACCATCGGTCGCAGCGCCTCCATCCCATGGTCCAGGAAATCTTGCTGGTAGGAGACGATGCTCTGGGCAACCTTGTGGATCGTCCGCTGGCGTTGGTCAATGCTCTTGATCAGCCACAGCGCACTGCGCATCTTGTCGCGCAGATAGCCCTGCACCTCCGACCCGAGGACCTTCCCTTCCAGCATTCGCAAGTACTCCGAGTTCATCCTCAGCTTTGGCATGCCGTCGTCGTTGAGGCTGATCCGGTACTCCCCTTCAACCCGTTTCACATAAACATCCGGCTCGATATAGGCGTTGTCACTTCTGTGGTACTTCTGGCCTGGCTTGGGCTCAAGACGCTGCAGAACGTCCAGCACAAACCTGAGATCTTCAACCTCGCAACCGAGACGGGCGGCAACCACCTCCCACCGCTGGTGGAGAAAATCATCCCAGCAGCTGCAGATCACGCTCTCGGTTCTATCCAGGAGCTCCAACTCTTCGGATCCGCCGGCGGCATCGCTACGCAGAACCTCGATCTGGATAGACAGACACTCCTGCAGCGATCGGGCACCGATTCCGGGAGGATCGAGCGATCTGACGATCTTCAAGGCCTTCGCCGCCTGCTCCAGCTCGAGGCCGGTGGCAGCCGCCACCTCGGTGTCGCTCACTCGAAGGTAGCCGTCCTCATCCAGATTCCCGATGATGAACTCCCCTGCCGTCAAGAGGTCCCCTGGCGCGTCCGTGAGATGGAGCTGCCACAGGAGGTGATCGTAGAGCCCGGGAGAGGCGGAGATCATGTTCTCGAGCCGATTCTCGCGCTCCTCGCCAAACGCCATCGAGGGCCCCTCGCTGCGAAGATCCCCGAGGTAGTCGGCGAAGAACGCCTCCACGTCAATCTCGCCGTAGCTTTCCTCCTCGGTAGGAAGGGCCGAGTCCCGCTCTGCCGCAGGAACTTCCGAAGGCTCCCCGCTGTCACCGGTCTGCGCAAGGTCCGCCTGCGGCGCCTCAGTCTCCTCTTCAACCTCCAGGATCGGGTTCTCGAGGATTTCCTGCGACAGAGTCTCCCCTAGCTCAAGACGTGAGAGCTGCAACAGCTTGATGGCCTGCTGCAGCGATGGCGTCATGACAAGGCGCTGCGAGAGCTTCAGCCTGAGCTTTTGTTCCAGGGCCATGACCTAAAGTTGGAAGTCCTCCCCAAGATAGATCCGTCTCACGTTGACATCACCGGCGAGCTCATCGGGCACGCCGGAAGCAAAAATCTTGCCGTCCTTGATTATATAGGCGCGGTCCGTGATCTTCAATGTCTCGCGAACGTTGTGATCCGTTATCAAGACTCCTATTCCCAATGATTTGAGATGACGGATGATCCGTTGCAGATCAAGGACAGCAATCGGATCGATTCCTGCGAACGGCTCGTCGAGAAGGATGAAGGTCGGGCGGATTGCAAGCGCTCGAGCCACCTCGAGTCGGCGCCGCTCCCCTCCGGACAAGGTCTCGGCACGCTGATGCCGGCGATCTATCAGGCCAAAGTCCTCCAGAAGCTGCTCAACCCTCTGCTGAGCATCGTAGCGATCCTCCCCCAGCGCCTCCAGGATCATCCAGATGTTGTCGTCCACTCGGAGGTGTCGGAAGGCGCTGGGCTCCTGCGGCAGGTAGCTGATACCCATCCTGGCCCGACGGTACATGGGAAGGTCGGTGATATCGCGGTCCCCGAGCGCCACGGTCCCATCCTCAGGCTCCACCAAGCCGACAATCATGTAGAAGCAGGTCGTCTTGCCGGCGCCATTGGGTCCCAGGAGACCGACGATCTCACCCGGGGAAACGCGAAGGCTGACACCGTCGACGACCTTCCGCCTGCGGTAGGTCTTGCGGAGTCCTTTCACTGAAAGGTCAAGAGCTTTCGGGCTCAGGGCTTCTCCTCCGGGTGGTACACGGTTTCTGAGGGCGCCTTGGCGCCCCCGGAGATTGTGACCGTACCACTCGCCTGATCCCAGGTCAACGACGCTCCGGTGATCACATTCCCTTTCTGATCTACCAGGTGAACGGGCTTTCCGGTCAAGGTCAGAGTGTGCTTCTTGCTGTCGTAGAGAGCATGTTGACCCGCCATCCGCCGGTTCTCGGCCAAATCCAGGATCGATACCTGACCTGAGCCTTCCAACATGCTGACGGCATCGTTATCCGCGAACGTTACGCGGAGCTCTGAGGCGGCCAGGATGTGTGCGGCATCGGAGTAGCGCACGTTACCGGTGTAGACAGCCAGCCGCGCTGCCCGCTGGTAGTGCAGCGATCGGGCAACCACGAGGACCTCGTCGGTCGAGCTCGAGCCAGGCTGCATCTGCTGGGCTGGGAGAGTCGTGCGGACATTGCCGAACGCCTGCAGGTCCTCGCTCCGCTGGTTGAACACGATCTCGTCGGCCAATAGCAGCCGCTGGCCTTGCCACACCCGCGCGTTCCCCTTCAAGCGAAGCTCTTCACCACCCTGGGTCGCGTGCAAGGTATCCGCTGCGAACCGCACCGGCGGCTGCTCCGTACCGGCCCCGGCAAACAGGCCCGCCTCTGCAGCCACACCGTTCACGCTTCCCTCCGCATAGGCTTCCCTGCTGGCATCGAGGAAGGTGACCCGATCTGCACTCATGCGCGATCTCCCCGAGACGAGCACGGCACGCTCACCACCGCGCTCCTGTCCGGCAAGCACCATCTTCCCCTCGCCACTGAGAAACCGGGCCCGCGATCCCCGGCCGAGAGTGCCGTCCGCCCACAGGCTCACGTCTTGCTCCAGGAGAAGGCTGGTCAGGCGTCCTCCCTCAAACCAGAGCTTCGCCTGTCTTGCCTCACCGGTCCGCGGCGGACCCTCAAGCGGGACCTCCGTCATGCATGTCACGCCATCACACTCCGCGTGCAGAATCCCGGCGTCGCCAATGGCCGCCTTCAGCCGCCAGGTAGACAGCGAGATGATCGATCCAGCCGCGGCGTGGGATTCTAGTCGTACCCAGGGGCCGGGGGTCGTTGCCGTCATGTGCCAGACATTCCCCGGATCCCGGTCGGCAACAATCCGGTCCGCCCACCCGTCCATCTGGTCGAGACCTGCCGGGTCGGAGCCGTCGAACTGGACCCCTCCGCGAAGATCAATGTGCTCTGGAAGGCCACCCTCCTTGGAGAACGTGAGCCTGCCCTCGCTGGCGCGGACACGGAATGTATCTCCCTCCAGACTCACTCCGACAGGGAAAGAGACCTCCTTCGTGTCGCGATCGTAGGAGAGGTGGTCCGTGCGCAGCGTCGGTCCGTTCCGCTGCCGCATGATCACGCCCCCGTTGAGGTCAACGAGGTCACGGGTGAGGTCGTACGTCGCGTGCTGAGCTTCGCCGATCGCCTGTGGCGATGAGTACACCACGGACGAATCGGCGACGAAGCGTCGCGATGTGGCGTCGAACCGCCCGCGGTCAGTATCGACCAGACCGCCATCCGGAAAGCTCAGCTGGACTGCTCCGGTCAGCTTTGCGTCCCGGGTCTGGGGGTTGAACCTCGCCGAATCACAGGTGAGTGTGGCCCGCTGCTCGCCTGCCCGGTAGAGCTGGAGCTGTACGCCCTCGATGTCGTTCCAACCGGAAGAAAGGCCAAGCGTCTTGTCGGCGCGAAGCACGAACACCGTCTTCCCAGCAATGCTCTCGGTGAACTCGAAGCCGTGATATACGCCGACCGGCTCGTCACCGCCGTGCACATCGCCGCCGACCAACTGGTCCGATCCGACCTCCACAACATGGGGCCTCAACTGCCGGGAACGATGCACCGCCAACATTGACACACCACCCAGCAGCACCACGATGCCGGCGGTCGTCGTCCTCCGAATGAGCTTGCGCGTCTTTTCAGCCACGGTTCGTTCCGGGTGCTGCCTGGCGACCTACATGCAAGAGAAGCACAACCTAGCGCTCGAGGAAGCGCCCCATTGCACGGAACTTCCGGTACCGTCGCTGCAGCAGGGCGTCGGTCTTACTCCGGCGAAGCTCCTTGAGGGCGCGACGAACCGCGACAGCAACGGACCGGCACATGGCGGAAGGGTCCATGTGGGCGCCACCTGGAGGCTCCGGTATGACCTCGTCGATGACCCCGAGCTGCTTGAGGTCCGGCGCCGTAATCTTGAGCGCGGCGGCTGCATCCTGCGCTCTGGCCTGGTCTTTCCAGAGGATTGCAGCGCACCCTTCCGGCGAGATGACCGAGTAGATAGCGTGCTCGAGCATGAGGATCCGGTCGCCGATTCCCAGGGCGAGCGCTCCACCCGACCCGCCCTCGCCAGTCACGACCACAACGATCGGGACCGGTAGGCGCGCCATCTCGAGTAGGTTGGAGGCGATGGCTTCCGCCTGCCCCCGCTCCTCGGCGTCGATCCCCGGGTAGGCCCCCGGGGTGTCGATGAAGGTGATGACCGGACGTCCGAAGCGTGCGGCCAGTCGCATGACACGGAGCGCCTTGCGGTACCCCTCCGGTCGCGGCATCCCGAAGTTCCGGCGGACCTTCTCGGACGTCGATCGTCCCTTCTGATGCCCGATGACGGCCACCGGATCTCCGTCGAGCTGGGCAAAGCCTGCCACGATGGCCGGATCATCCGCGAATTTTCGATCGCCGTGAAGCTCGATGAAGTCGTTCATGGCCCCATGAATGTAGTCCAGCGTGTAGGGTCGCTCAGAATGTCGAGCGACTTGACAGCGCTGCCACGGTGTCAGGACCGAGAACACACTCGCGATCGTCTCCGTGAGCTCACGCTTCGTGGCCGCCAGGGCGTCGTCGCGCTCGAGTGACGAGGACTCGCTCTCGAGCTGCAGCAGTCGCTGACGTACCGACTCAATCGGCTCGAGAAACGGGAGCGTCGGCGTGGCCATACGGCGACTCTAGCAAACCATGGGGTTGCACAGCAATGGCGTCTGCTCGATCGACTGGGACCGGTCACTCAGGGGCGCTGCGACCGGTGATCCGCCGGCTGGCCATCACCTCGCCGCGAGCGCTCATGAAGGACCTCCGACCAGCCGTACTCGAAACCGCCGCGCCGCGGCGGCGAAGCCTGCCGGGCCACGCTCCGTGATTCGCTCGATGGCGCACGGTAGCTCCCCCTCAGCCACCGCCCCACCGAGCAGGAACCTGTGCTCGACCTTGCACAGCATCTCGAGATCGTTCCAGGCATCGCCAACTGCGGCGGCAGGCACGGAGGAAACCATCGGGATGCACGCTCTGACCGCCTCCACCGCAGTGCCCTTGTCGATGCCGCCGCCGAGGAGGTGCCAGAGCCTCCCACCTCGTACAAGGTTCCCTCCCAGCTCGCCCACCCGCCGCGACAGAATCGCTTCTTCGGAATGCCGGTTGGAAGTGAAAGTGAACGGCTCGCTGGCCAGCCGTTCAAGAGCCCTCTTGGAAGCGCTGGGAGAAAGGCCGGTGATCGCCCCGACCTCTCCTGCTTTCATCTCTGACAGCCCGCGTATCGGCCAACCGTCGTTCTGGAGGGTCCGCAAGAGGTCGATCAGCTCGCTCCGCGGTGCCCCCAGCAGCCGAGGACCGTTCGCGGCCTCATACAGCACCGCACCTCCTTCGGCCGCCGCGATCGGTGCCAGGGGCAGGATGGCGGTGAGGAGCTCCACCTCGCTCAGCGTCTTGGACGTCACAGGAACTGTCACGATCCCGGCATCGAGGAGTTCCTTCACCGCGAGAATCGCGGGAGGAGATGGCAAGAACGTGTCGAAGTCGAGAAGAGTTCCATCCAAGTCGGTAAAGAGAACGCCGCGAAGCCGCTCCGGGGAAAGGACGGCGGCCGGGTCGTAGATGCGGCTCACGCCCCGTACTTCTTCAACTTGCCTGCGTGGGCGAGGGCCAGCGGCAGCAGATAACGAAGGTGGAAACGACCCAGCCCGCCGCTGGCGCAGCCACCCTCGCCGAACTCGGTCACGGCGTCCCGCCTCACCGTGCGAGGAGCCCACAAGAGAGTCGGCACGGGGTGCCACGAGTGTGCCGACAGAGGGACCGGCGTCGAATGGTCCGCCGACACCACCACGACATCCGGCTTGAGACCGAGCAGCGAGGGCACGAGCTCGTCGACCTCCTCAATGACCTGCCGCTTGCGGAGAAAGTCGCCGTCTTCTCCCGCCTTGTCTGTGTACTTGACGTGGCAGAAGAAGAAGTCGTGGTCATCCCACACCTCGGCCAGCGCGGCAGGAAAGGCTGCGAGGTCCGCCGGCACAGCCGGCACCTCCATCCCGACCAGGCGTGCAAGGCCGCGGTACATGGGGTACTGAGCGATACACACCGGACGAAGCCCGAACCGCTGCGGGAGAGAATCGATGTCAGGCCTGCAGTCGAATCCCCTGAAGAGGAGACCGTTTGCCCTCTCCTGATCGGACAGCACGCGGCGCGCCTGCTCGATCAGACGGCCGACAATGGTCGCGGTTCGCTGCGAAGGCGTGTCGTCACCGCGAGGTTCGAGCGGCAGGACTCCTGTTTCCTGCGGGTCGGTGTCGTCGAGCCGTGCGCCAAGCCCGGCTCCGCGGAGGACCAACAGTCCCCGGTGCTCGCTTACCGGGCGCAGGAACAGCTCCACATCGGGTTCCCCAGGAGAGAGCTCACGGCTGAGTCGGGCGGTGAGCTGCTCGTTCACGCGCGTCGAGATCCGACCGGCGCGGCGGTCGACAACCCGTCCGTCTGCATCGAGTGTGCAGTAGTTGAAGCGAGCCGCCACATCCGATGCTTGCAACGGAAAGTCGATGCCGAGTGCCGAGAGCACCCCGCGTCCGACGGCGTGCCGCAGGGGGTCATAGCCAAACAGGCCGAGATGTCCTGGCCCAGAGCCGGGAGTGATGCCGGGGGCGACTGGGTCGAAGAAGCCGCAGGTTCCCTCCTTCGCCAGGCGGTCCAGGTTCGGCTTCGTCGCGGCCTCGAGCGGGGTCGTGCCGTCAGCACCGGGAACATCCCCAAGACCGTCGAAGATCAGGAAGACGATCCTCGAGCCGGTTTGGTGGCTCAGTGCACGGTAGGCTGCCTCTTCTCTTTCCCAGCTCACGGTATTCCTCCGACTCCGGGCTCATTGTAACGCTACGCATGACAGGCGGCGGCTCGGCCACTATATTCTCCTTAGGAGGACCGTCCCGTGACAACCAGGCTCGAGTCGGTATCCTACGCTGTGGTCTTTGTACGCACCGGTGACGAGGCCATCGTTTTCAAAGGCAATCTCGATGCCTGCCAGGACTGGTTGGTTCTCGAGGGCGATTCCGAAGCGAGCGGACACTACGAGATACGCCCTTTGGACCTGAAGTACGAGCTCCTCGAGCAATAGCAGCCTGCGGCGCGGGGGCCTTCCCTGCTAGCTGTTCAGTTCCTGTGACGCTGCGACGGGGTCGCCTCACGGCTGATTAGCGTTCGTCCACTGTCGCCTTCACACGGACGAGCACCACTGAGACGTTGTCGTTGCCGCCAGCCTGGTTAGCCTCGACAATCAGCCGACGTCCGACCTCCGCGAGAGACTCGCTCGAGGTCAGGAGCTCGGCGATCCGTTCATCCGTCAGCATGGTGTTGAGGCCGTCCGAACACAGCAGAAAGAGGTCGTCGTCACGCACCTCGATCTCGAGAATGTCCACGTGGGGCTTGGTGCTGCCGCCGAGCGCCTGCGTGACGACGTTCTTCAGCGGGTGTGACCTCGCTGCCTCCTCCGACAGGAAGCCGGCCGTGACCTGCTCGTGCACCCATGAGTGATCGTCGGTGAGTACCTCGAGCTTGCCATTTCGGAGCAGGTACGCACGGCTGTCGCCGACATGGCCGATGATGAACTGCCGGGCACGGTTCGAATGTACGGCCGCGACGACCGTCGTACCCATCCCCTTCAGCTCTTGGTTGGCCGAGACGGCCTCGGTCACTCTGGCATGCGCTTCGAGGATGGCGTCTACGAGGCAATTGGCGGCGGCGCTCCTCTCTGTATCCCAGTGCTCGGGCCACGTAACATCTTCGAGATGTGTCCCGTTGGAGAATACACTCTGAATCGCGTTCGCCGCAATCCTCGAGGCCACTTCTCCAGCGGTATGGCCTCCCATGCCGTCCGCCACCAGATAGATCCCATGCTCCTCGTCGACGAGGTACACGTCCTCGTTGAGGCGTCGCTTCATGCCGACGTCGCTGTCGCCCCACGACTCGAGGATCATCTCCGGAAGCGCGCTCGCCGGCTCGCCCATCTACGCCTTCCTCTTCAGCTTTCCAAGCAGCCCCTCCCCACCCAAGGAACCGCTCTTCCCAAGGAGGTTCATCACTTCGGCAGCCCTGGTGTTGGTCGGATCGGCGGCCAGTGTCTCCTCCGCCAAGCGCTGTGCCCGTAGCTTCATTCCAGCTGCCAGGAAACACCGTGCTGCCTCGCCCCGGATGGCCACGTTCTCAGGCTCGAGGTTGACCGCTCGGTCCAGGTGTCGAAGGGCTTCCTTCTGCTGACCAGAGAAGTGAAGCAGGGTCATGCCCAGGAAGTAGTGTGCGCGCGAGTTGCTGTCGTCGTGATGGACCGCCAGCTCCAAGTGCTCTTGGGCTTCCTGAAAGCTCCCGGCCTTGTACTCCTGCGCGCCCTTTGCCGCGAGACGACGCCCGAGCTCCCGCGGATCCTGTGACCTCGTGCTACCCGGCACGACGATCTCGCGGTCGTACTTCTGGCGCAAGTCCGGCCGACTCAGAACATTGAAGGCCTCCGTTATCTCTTGAAACCGCTTTTCGGCATTCTCCCGCCTGTCGGAGGAAAACCTATCCGGATGGTATTTGAGTGTCAGCTTGCGAAAGGCCGCACGGATATCCTCATCAGAGGCATCAGGGCCGACGCCGAGGACGTCGTACAGGGTGATGCGCTGGCTCACCGCGGGTCATCCTTCAACAGATCAATGAACATGATCACGAACATGTCTACCACAGCCCAAATAGCGGCGCAACACGCTTGGCAGGCGCGACTCCAGAGCGCCGGCGGCTCGCCGTCACTATCGCCTGCGTTGCCGCACCCGACCGGCCTGTTGCCGGACCGGTGGGGGCACGTTGCGATCGAAGCTGATCCGCTTCAGGTCGCGTTCGTTCAGTCGCGGCAGGAGGCGCATCGCGACCTGAATCGGTGTCTTGGGATTCCCGACCAGCGACACCACGACCGAGTAGCGGCGCAGCCATCTCGGGTTCTCGGCTATCGTCCGTATGACCTGTTGGGTGACGCTCCGAGACGCCGCGAAGCCATCGACCTCATTGTCGCTCAGCTTCGGTGAGGCGAGGACGGCTCTTGCAACCAGGTTGTTGCGGGAGTTGACGAGGATCGACCGCTCCTCGCGAGTGCCCTTGAGGGCCCTCATGATCTTCTCGTAGGTATTCATCAACATGATCTTGCTGAAAGAGCTCTTGCCCGCGAGTTCGGCCTCCTCGGCAAGCTCCGCGTCCAGGTGGGAGGGAAACAACAGCCAGTCCTCCGCCGGGAGGTGTGCGCCGATGGTCCTGAGTGCGGCGAGCGCATCCTCGATGCTGGGTCCTCTCCCCGGCGCTTCCTGCATCTGGGCTGCCTTGGCGATGAACTCGTCCTCGAACTCGTGGACCCGACGCAGAATCACGCTGTCAACCTTCGGGTTCGCCCTCAGGTCCTCCAGGATGTCCAGACAGCCGAGCACCCGCACCTGGTTCGTGATGATGATGTCCTGCACGAGTCGCGTGCCATTCCGGGCAAGCACCCGCAGAGTCTCATCGGATGCGCTCGGATGTGCGGCGATGGCCGCCCAGATCGACTCGTCGTCCCGGACCCGAACCAGTAGCTCCAGCTCGAGCGAAGGGACTGCCTCATCGGCGACCCAGTTCAGCAGGACCTCACCGTCTTCTTCGCACACTGAAGAACGGGCCACGTCGGCCAGCTCCTCGTCAGGGTCGGCAGCTAGGATGACCTGGAGCCGGAGGAGGTCCTCCCGGGATACCGGCAACAGTCCTTGCGCCGCAAAGAGACGGATCTGGCGCGGGACGCGCCCGTTAATGATGCCGTCGATCAGCTCATCAACCGTCTTAAACGGATCGTCACTCATGCGCGCTGCCGCGAGCGAGAGGCGCAACGCCTTCGCGCGTCACCTCAAGGTGGACGACCTCCCCCTCAGCTCCCAGCTGATCGTACGCCCTGCCGCCGCTCGCCACCTCCGCTGCCGCCGCATTGCCCAGCGTCAGGAGAACCGGTTCCGGCAGCGAGTAGCTGGCAGTCTGTCCACCACTGAGTAGCCGCTGCTCGCTTCTTCCCTCCCGGTCACGGTAGCGAAGCCAGCACTCTGAGCCGGACTTGACCGCAACCGTGAACTCCACTTCCGCCTGCCGGCGGGATGTCTCATCACCCATCCCCATGGTCGGTACGAACGGAGCCCCGCTCGGCACCGGAGAGGCGGGGACCAATGTCGAAGCCGCTGTCGGCTGGGGTGAAGTCCTCGGGACCGGCGACCGGCCACGCCCCCTCAGCACTGAGACCGCAACCGCAATGATGATGAGCACGATGAGGATGACCGGGAGCAGGAAGCGCCAAGGAACCGGCCTCCTCGGCTTCACCTCCTCGGTTTCCAGAGAGGGATGACTCCCCGAGGCCAGCTTGAAGCGTTCCCACGCCTCGTCGAACCACGTCGTCAGCCGTTCTGGGTCGAAGCCGATCGTCCGCGCGTATTGGCCCACGAAGTTGCGCGTGAAAACATACTCCGGGAGGTACTGAAACTTACCGTCCTCCAGCGCCGTCAGAATGCGGACCGAGATCTTCGTTTCGGCCGCTATATCCTGGAGCGTGAGGCCGGCGCTTTCACGCAACCGTCTCATCTCCTGGCCAAATGCCTCGGGGTTTGTGGGCTGTGAATTGAGCGCAGACATCACCGCGGGATTGTACCACCCCTCTTGCCTCGCTCCAGCAGCGAGGCGGCGGCAGCTCGAACCACGTCTGCGACATCGAGGCGCGTGCTGATTTCGTTGAGATCCGTCTGCTTGAGCTGAACCAGAGCACTGAGTGCAAGCGGGATCGGTGTGTTGGGATGAACGGCGCCAGCCAGTCTCACGCCATAGCCAAGACCCCAGCGCCGATGCCCGAGTATGGCGACCACGAGCGCTCGCGGGGCCTTGGAACGTGCCATCATTTCCAGAATGTCATTCTCAACCACATGCGGATTATCGAGAAGCGCGATTTGAACCTCGACCCGACTGACCGTCCCCAGGGACCTGATGAGCGGCCGGTGGGCCAGGCGGGAAAGGGCGATCGCCTCACCCAGAGACAGCCTTCCCATGAGCTGCAGCAGCTTGCGCTCAGCATGTCGTCGAACCAAGGGAGGCGTCCGCGGTTGCTTCGCCGTGTGCAGAAGTGACAGCCAGGGTAACGTGGCCAGCAGTGACATCGCGGTCGCAAAAGAAACCCCTGGCAGCTGTGCGAGCCTCTCCCTAACCAGGTGCGAGCCGAGCAGGGAACGACGCTCCAAAACTGCCTCTGCCACCCGCACGGTGCAGAAAGGGCTGCGGAGGACCTCGAGCACCTCACTGTCATCGAGATCCTGGTGCCGGACGAGTTGGATGAGGCCGTCCGTATTCAGCTCGGCGATCCGTGTCACCGGATCATCGTACTCCGAACCGGGGTCCCTCGAGATCGCAACACGATCCGTAGACCGAGTCGGATCACCCCTCGCCGAGCCCCTCCCTCGTGCCGCCAACCTCATGGTCAGCCGCAACTCCGCTGAGACCTAAAGCGGAGCGGATGCGCTGCCTCAGCCTCATGACCTCCAGTCCCGCCAGACGAGCCTCATCAGCCGGAAGGTGCCGGAGTGCGTGCTTGCGAAAGGCAAGTCGTGTCACAAGTCGGGCGATGACAGTCCGTTCACTGCGCTCCGGCCACCACGCGCCCCGGACTCGCCGTCTGTAGAACGGCAACACGTCCGCCACCCAGACGGGAAGGACACCGAGCCTGACCTCCTCCGAAAGCTGGGCCTGGAGGATCCGGTGCTCTCCATGGAGGAGGGCGGCGAGCAACACGACATAGAGAAGGTAGAGGGCAAGTAGCATCCCAACCATGAAGACGACTCCCCGGTCATCCCGCCCGATTGCAGCCGCGGCCACCGCTGTGTTCCAGGCAGCGTGAAGACCCACGGCAACTCCCAGCCCGCCAGCCACGAGTGCGGAGCGACGGAGCCAGCTTCGTGAAAGAAGAGCGAACCCGAGCATGCCGCCGAGGGTTGCAGAGCACAAGGCATGGACGCCAGCGGTAATCAGGGTTCGCCCGGCCGCCACAACGACCAGACGGTGGAGGTCGCCGGAGGCAGCCGCCGTCAGGTCGTAGAGCAGGTTTTCGGTGGTCGCGAAGCCGAGACCGACGGCGGTCCCGTAGACAAGACCATCGGTTGGGTTGTCGAACTCTCGCGACAGAGCGACGACGGCCAGCAGGCCGACCGCCTTCCACGCCTCCTCGGCGAAGGGTCCGACGCCAATCCCAACCAGCGCGCCACCGAGAAGACGACCGTAGTGGGTGCGCAGCACACCGAGAGCGATGGTCTCCGAGACAGCCGCCAGCGCGGGAGCAGCCAGTGCGCCCCAGCCGAAAGCAACGGCGACCATTCCCAGCGGTTCTCGGTCGTAACGATCGAACCACCATACCGCCGCGACCACCAGCACGAGGAAGACGGCCGCAGCCAGAATCGTCGTGATCTCGATCCCAAGAGCGGCGGCGGTCACGGGGTGACGAGCTCCATCGATGAGAGAGGATGGGCCTCGAACCACGCCCTCGCGAGCACCACGTCGCGGCGGATCTGGGCGACCAGAGCCATCGGCGAGGAAAACACTCGCTCGTCGCGGAGCCGTTGCAGGAAGAACAGGCGCACGCTTTCGTGGTACACGTCGGCACTGAAGTCGATGATGTGGCTTTCCACCGTGGTCGAGTAGTTCTCGTACACGGTGGGGCGGACCCCGATGTTGGTGACGGCCGGAAAGCTCCGCTCAAACGAGGGAATGAACACGGCAGTGATGTAAACACCGCGGGCTGGGAAGAGCTCGTTCTCAACCTGTGTGTTGAGGGTTGGGAATCCCAACTTCCGTCCGAGCCGCTCGCCCCGGAAGACCAGCCCGTCCACGAGCAGGGGCCTTCCGAGGAGACTTCCGGCCTCCTCGACGCGACCGTGCGCGACCAGTCGGCGAATCCTGGTCGATGACACCACCTCCGCGTCGTGCCGCACCGAGCGGATGCCGTGTGCTGAGTAACCACCCTCCGCCTCCATCGAGCGAAGCAGCTCGACAGTTCCTTCCCGGTCGGCCCCGAAACGAAAGCCTTCGCCGATGAAGACCTCGCGAACCGCAAGCCGTTCGACCAAGACCCGGCGAACAAACTCGGCGGCTGCCATTCTCCGCAGGCGGTGGGTGAATGGGACAACCAACGCCACCTCGATACCATGTCGTCCCAGCAGCTCGAGCTTCTGGCTCAGCGTTGTGAGCAGCCTCGGGGCATCCTTGGGCCGCAGTACCTTCAAGGGGTGGGGATCGAAGGTCATGGCGGTTGCCTCAACGCCCATCCCCTGCGCGCGTTCGACCACTTGGCGGAGAATGTCCTGGTGACCCAGGTGCACTCCATCGAAGTTCCCGATCGTGAGCACGGCCTCGCGCGGGGGCTCGTCGCTCACAAGAGGATCGCGCAGTACCAGCACGACGCTGTCCCTCAGGCCCCCATTGCGATCACGGGCAGCATGGGAACCGATGCGAGCGAAGGTCCGGTGACCCGCACCAGGCGTCCGACCAGGTCATACGGATGTGCCTCGGTCACCTCGACCTCAACCAGAGAGCCAGCTGGCGCGGTGCCGTCGTTGATAATCAACCGCCCGTCTATCTCCGGCGCCTGCCGCTGGAGCCTCCCCTCGGTGAGGAGCTCCATCTCCTGCAGTCGCCCGGAGACGATAGCCGGCAGTCGCTTGCCGATCAGAGCGTTGTTCACGTCGAGAGCGATTCCCTGCTGGACCGCCATCAGGCGCTCGCGCCGCTCGGCCTTGACCTCCTCCGGCACCGGGTCGCCGAGGTCGGCGCCCGGGTTCTCCTCCTGCCACGAGTAGGCGAAGATGCCGAGATGGTCGAACCGAATCTCGCGGATGAAGTCCTCGAGCTCCACGATGTCGCGTTCGCCCTCACCGGGGAACCCGACGATGAATGTTGTGCGGAGGGTCAGCCCCGGGACCGCCGCCCGAGCCCGTTCAATCAGCGACCGGTAGGAACGTGCATCTCCGCCTCGCCGCATCGCCTTGAGCACCTTTCGGCTGGCGTGCTGCAGCGGTAGATCGAGGTATGGAACAAAGCGTTCGTCTGCCGCCATGAGCTCGAACACACGCTCGTCCAGAGTCGATGGGTAGGCGTACAGAAACCGAATCCAGGGGATGTCGGTCTCGTCCAGCAACGCCCTCACGAGCTCCGGGAGACCGCGGGTAATGCCAAGGTCTTCACCGTACCTGGTCGTATCCTGGGCGATCAGAACGAGCTCCTGTATGCCGCGCTCACGGAGGCTCTTGGCCTCGCGGACCAGGTCTCCCATCTGCCGTGATCTGAACTCACCTCGCATCGCCGGAATGTGGCAAAACGAGCAGGGGTTGTTGCAGCCCTCTGCCACCTTCAGATAGGCATAGCCCGCTGTGGAAAGCAGCCGGGGGCTTGCGGCTCCGTAGAGACGAAGCGCTCCGCCCTGATCCGGAATGTGGTGCTCCAACTCGCCCCGTACCGCCTCCACAACCTGGTCGAGCTCGTCAAGGCCTATGAAGGTATCGATCTCGGGAATCTCAGCTGCCAACTCTTCGGCGTAGGCCTGTGCCATACAGCCCGCAACCACGAGGCGCCGAACGGTCCCCGCTCGCTTGGCCTCGACCACCTCGAGTATCGCTTCGATCGACTCCTCCTTGGCAGCCGTAATGAACCCGCAAGTGTTGACGATCACCATATCCGCCCGAGTTGGATCGGACGTCACCTCGACGCCGCACCGCGCCAAGTGCCCCAGCATGATCTCTCCGTCAACCAGGTTCTTCGCGCACCCGAGGCCGATCATCCCTACGCGAACCGCCCCGGACCGCCCCTCATCCCCTATCGACAGCAATCTCTCACCCATCGTCCCTCCAGGCGCGCGATTCTACCACTCGCTAGAGCCGCGAAACGCTGCTGACTTGGGCCAGGTAGAAGGTGACCCACATGAGCTCGGGGAGGTATCTCATGAGCAGAAGAGAGGCCATTCGATTCTGACCCCTCTACAGTCCGCAGCGAGGGGAGCATCGAAGCTGCCTTCTCCTCGGCGCGCGCGGCGCGTCCGTAAGAGCCTGCGGACGAAGGCGCACCACAGGGTCCAGGATCCAACCGTCGGGAGATGCCTATGTTCTGCGGGCTCCTACCCTGCTCTTTCGTCGCGAATCAGGCGCGCCACCTCCTCGGCCGCTCGCCGAGAGGCGCCCGCGGGTCCGAGCCGCTCGCGCACCAGCTGCAGCTCCACTTTCTGATCGGCACCGCCCCCGGCCAATAGCTGCCGCGTGTGAGCTATCAAGGACTCTGCTTTCCAGGCAGACTGGACCAGCTCGGGGACGGCGCGGCGACCGGCTATGAGGTTCACCAGCGCAATGTGCGGCACCCGCACCAGCGTTCTCGCAAGCATGTAGGAGAGTGGATGCAGCCGGTAGCCAACCACCATCGGTACGCCGAGAAGGGCGCACTCCAGGGTGGCGGTACCCGAAGCCGTCCAAGCGAGCGCTGCTCCGGCCAGCTGACGGCGGCGACCTGCGCCCGCCACGACTCGGACACGAGAGCTGTGGGAAGCACTCTCGAGTATCTCACCGATGATGGTCTCCATGCCGGGCGCAGCTATCAGCACCACCTCCTCGATCAGCTCTCCCGGGAGCTGCGAAACGGCATCAAGCATACCCGGCAGGAGCTGCCGGACCTCCATGGACCGCGATCCCGGGAGCAGCGCGAGCCGACGGCTGTGAGGCGGTCGTTCGGCTACCTTCAGCCCTTCGCTCTCGATGTCGTCGACCAGAGGATGGCCCACGAAAACCGCAGGCACGCCGTGCCGCTCATAGAACGAAACCTCGAACGGAAGAATACAGAGGACCTTCCGTGCCAGCCTGCGCACGGTGCGCACCCGACGCCGGCGCCACGCCCACAGCTGCGGAGATACGTACAGTACTACCGGCACCCCAATTGCCGACAGACGTTTGGCCAGGCGAAGGTTGAAGTCGGGCGAGTCCACGAGCACGGCAACGGCGGGCCGGCGAAGGGTTGCGGCTCGGACCAGTCGTTGCAGGATTCTTCGCAATCTCGGTAGCTCCCGCACGACTTCGAAGAGACCCATGTGTGACAACTCACTGGTGCGGGCGACGAGGTCGAGGCCGGCGGCCTCCAGACGCTCACCGCCAATACCGAATGCGTGGAGGTCGCCCGCAATCTCTCTCAGTCGCAAGAGCATGTTCCCGGCGTGGATGTCACCGGAGACCTCGCCTGCGACGATGAGTAACCCAGGAACTCCGGCGCTGCCGGCGCTCGCCTGCTGCGGGGAACGGGATTCGTCCATGATCTCCGCGGCTGGCTGCTTCCGAGAGCCCGTCCGCCCTCAGGGGAAGGGGTACATCAGCCAGCCGAGCGCAACTGCACCGGCAACCATGATGATGAAGGTCTTCAAGAAGAGCTTGCGCCGCTCGCTGCCCGCGGGTCGCCACAGGAAGGCGAAGAACATCGACACGAGCGTGGCGTGCCAGGTCATGAGAACGAAGTGGTCCATCTCACTCCTTCAGCCCGCGTGCGATGTCCGAGACGTCCAGCACCGTGAGCAGGTTCATGAGGCCGGCTGTTACAAGGAACGTATTCCCGTAGGAGAAGCCCTGGGCCATCGGGTTTCCCAGACCCAGGTCGAGCAGCCGGCCGGCAACGTACAGTGCGCCGTTGCCGATACAGGCGGCAAACGCGAGCCAGGAGAACGGCGCTCCGGCTCTGGGGACCGCGAGCTCGCCGTTCAGCACGATGCCGGTCAGGAAGGCCGCGAGGATGACGCCCCCGAACACCACGGCGCGGAGCCTCTGCTTCAAAATCAGGTGGCCGAGCCCCGGCACGAGCCAGGCTGCGAGCAGCAGCAGCGGGGGCGCGGCCGAGACCACCTTGGCGACGTCGGTTGCCGTCTCACCCTTGCTCGGGTTGTCCAACTCTCTCTCCCTCCAGATGGCTACGGAGCGCCACGGAGAGGCGCTCGAAGGTCTGTTCCAAAGCCTCAGGAATGACCCGGACATCGCCGAGGACTGAGATGAAGTTCGTGTCTGCGCGCCAGCGCGGGACAACGTGCAGATGGAGGTGCTCCTCGATACCGGCTCCGGCAGCCTCGCCGACGTTGAACCCGACGTTGAACCCGTGCGGGTGGTAGAGCTCCCGAAGCGCGCGGATAACGGTGCGCGCTGCGACCATCATCTCCGTCATGGTCGCGTCATCGAGCGCATCCAGCGCAGCCTCATGACGAACCGGCGCGATCATTGTGTGCCCCGACGTATACGGGTAGCGGTTGAGGAGAGCGAAGCTGTGCTGCCATCGCCACAACGTGAGCGTCTCCGCATCGTTCTGCGACGCGTGAGCGCGACAGAAGATGCACTCACCGTCCACGCGCTTGTCGGCAGACGATACGTACTCGAAACGCCACGGAGTGAAGACCGGCCGCATCCCTCACTGGCTCAGCAGCGCTTCCCTGAGGTACTTCCCTGGCTTGAAGTAGGGAATCCGCTTCGGCGGTACCTGCACCCTGGCTCCGGTCTTCGGGTTCCGACCGATCCTCGCACCGCGCTGGCGGACGCGAAACGATCCGAACCCACGCAGCTCCACCTTCTCATTTCGGTGGAGCGCCGTGATGATTCCATCGAGCACTACCTGGACGATCTCATCAGCCTGTTTTCGGGCTACGTCGGTCTGGCTCGCAACCAGCTCGACGAGATCAGCCTTCGTCATCGTCATGCCTCGAATCTCCTTCCCTGATTGCCAACGCAAAACAAAGTAAGACTACTCTTCACCGGGCTCAGCTTTGTCATCGCCCGCCGACTCAGCCGTCGCCGCCTCCTCTGCTACCGCTGCCGTGGCCTCTGCCTCGGTGGCATCGGCCGGCGGTACACTCTCGGCGGTTTTCTTCTTCTTGGCGGCCGTCTTCCTGGGCTTCTTGGTGGCCGTCTTCTTTTCCTTTTCCTTTTCCTTTGCCTTCGCCTTTACCTTTGCCTTCGGCTTCGGCTTCTCGGCCTCGACCTCCCCCACCGCTGCCGCTTCCTCGGCCACCTTCGACTCTGGTTCCTCGGCAGCGATCTCCGGTGCCTCAGCCGCCACCTCTGCAGGCTCAGCCTCTGCGGGTGCAGCTCCTGCAGCTTCCGATGTGGGCTCCTCGGCCGCGGCTTCCGTGACCTCGGTTTGGAGGGCCTCGGCAGCCTCTTCCGCTACGTCCGGCTGCGGCTCGACGACCTCATCATCTGCAACAAGCAGGCCAGATGCCTTCAGCGCCGCGGCCATGGCTGTGTCTCCTCCTGCGGTTGGCAAAGCGGCCGACTCTGCCCTCTCCTCCTCAGCTCCATCTTGGGGAACTCCGTGCATCGACAGCCCGATCCTGTTCTCGTTCCAGTCAATACGCAGGATGCGGCAGCGGACGCTCTGGCCGGGGGAGAACATCTCGTGCAGGCTCAGCCCGCCGTCTCGATCGATCTCCGAGATGTGGCACAGGCCTTCGACACCGGGAGACAACTCGATGAAGACCCCGAAATCAGTGATGTTGGTGACGGCGCCAGTGGTGATGTCACCAACCCCGTGGGCGTTGGCGTACTCCTCCCACTCGTTCGGCAACAGCTCCTTCATGGAAAGAGAGATCCGCTGGTTGACCACGTCGATAGCCGTGATAATGGCCTCGACCTCCAGACCCTTCTGCACCACTTCCGAGGGGTGGTTGATCCGCCGTGTCCAGGACATGTCGGAGATGTGCACCAAACCGTCAACGCCGGGCACGATCTCCACGAACGCGCCAAAGTCCGTCAGGTTCCGCACCGTGCCCTTGATCCGACTCCCCACCTGGTACTTCTCTGCGACCTCTTCCCACGGGTTGGGCTCGGTGGCCCGAAGCGACAGCGACAGCCGACGCTTGTCGGGCTCGACCTCGGAAACCACAACCTCCACCTCCTGGCCGATGTCGAGCACCGAACGCGGGTTCTTGATCTTCTTGGTCCACGACATCTCGCTGACGTGAATGAGCCCCTCAACGCCTTCCTCCAACTCCACGAAGGCGCCGTAGTCGACAACACTCACGACCTTCCCGCCGATGCGCTTGCCGACCGGGTACTTCTCTGGCACCAGAGCCCACGGATCTTCAAACCGCTGCTTGTACCCCAGTGATACGCGCTCGCGCTCACGTTCGAACCGAAGCACGACCACATCCACTTCATCTCCGACGTTGAAGTACTCGCTGGGATGTCCTACGCGGCCCCACGAGATGTCCGTGATGTGCAACAACCCGTCGAGGCCCCCGAGATCGATGAAGACTCCGTAGTCCGTGATGTTCTTGATGACGCCGGTAACCAGCTTGCCCTCTTCCAGCTCCTCCATCGTGGCGCGTTTGGCTTCGCTCTGTTCTTCCTCGAGAATCGCCTTGCGTGAAAGAACCACATTCGAGCGCCGCCGATCGAAGCTGATGATCTTGGCCTCGATCTCGTCCCCGATGTAATCCTCGAGCCGCCGGTTCACCCTCAGATCCACCAGTGATCCCGGCAGGAACGCCCGAACACCGATGTCTACAGACAGGCCGCCCTTGACTCGTTCGACGACCTTCCCATCGACCGACGTGCCGTTCCGAAATGCCTGCTCGATGGTGTTCCAGATCTTGAGTTTGGCGGCACGCTCGCGGGACAAACGGAGAACACCTTCCATCTCGTCCATCCGTTCGATGTAGACATCGATCTCGTCGCCGATGGCGACATCGAGCCCTCCGCCTTCCTTGTCCCTGCACTCGCTCAACGGGATGACGCCCTCGGACTTGAATCCGACGTCCACCATCACGTCGTCGTTGGTCACCGCAACAACCGTGCCTCGCACGACCTCGCCTTCGCGAAGCTGCTGCATCGTGGATTCCACCAGCTCCGCCATCGAGAACTGCTCGGTGCCCTCCGTGCTGTCGTCGTTTCCGTTTTTCCCGGGGTCCGTGTTCAAAACCGTTCCTCCTCCGCTGGCAGACGGGAGCCGTGCGCCAATCTGCCATGATTTCGTGACTTTACGGCGTCGCCGCCACTTGTGTCAAGGGGCGTCTCGCGGCGCCGCTCGAGCTCCTTCAGAATGCGCTCGACCACTGCCTCCGGTGTGAGCGACGTGCTGTCAATGACCACGGAACCGCGAGCTACCTGAAGCGGCGAGTCCGTCCGCGAGCTGTCCTGCAGGTCGCGTCTCCTCTGGGATTCGAGGACCTCGGCCTGGGCGGTGTCTACGCCGCGTTGGGTCAGCTCGGCATACCGACGACGTGCACGCTCCTCTGAGGTTGCCGTCAAGAACACTTTGAGATCGGCGTTCGGAAGGACGACTGAGCCGATGTCCCGGCCTTCCATCACGCCTCCTGCCCTTGCAGCCATCTGCCGCTGAAGCGGCACCAGAGCCTTGCGCACCGTGCTCACGGCAGAGACTGCGGACGCCAGATCTGAGGCCTCCGGGGTCCTCAGCTCCTCACTCACGTCATTCCCATCGATGAGAACCCGAAACCCCTCCTCGCCGGGTCGGAAATCCAGCTTGTGCCGAATGACCAGTGCCTCCAGACGAGGACCCGCCTCGTCCGAGTACGGCGGCAGAAGTCCCTGCCGCTTCGCCAGCAGACCGACCGCTCGATACATGGCTCCCGTGTCCAGGTATGGCACACCCAAGCGTTCGGCGAGCAAGCGGGCAATAGTCGACTTGCCGGCACCGGCGGGACCATCGATGGCGATGAGGATGGGTGACTTGTTGGTGTCGCGCGAGTGGGTCACAGAGTCCGTTATTTCCTTCCCCGAGATTGCCCGGGAGCGTCATTGTACCCGAACCTCTCGACAAGTCCATCCTCAAGAGCCGCGCCCAGCGTGTGACAGGCGCCCGGCCTATTGGTGCGAGGGTCGACCGGCTCATTCGGTCGCGACCCGCAACCGTCGCTTCGGCCATGTTGCCCCGCAGCCGCCGGAGTACATCCGCTTCCTCCACCTCTGCTACCCTTACCTCCGTGAGACCAGCTCGCAAGTTCTCGCGCGAGTCGTTGCTCGCCGCCGAAGGAAGACGGCTTCGGCCAAGCCGGCATGGGCGGCTCCTGGTTGGAGTCGGATACCCGAGCTCGTACCACGTGGCCCTCTCGTCGCTCGCCTTCCAGTGGCTCGTCGAGCTCTCCTCCCGGGTCGACGACGTTGGAGTCGAGAGGTTCGTCGTGGAGGAGGGGCTGAGCGGATTGACGCTCGAGTCGGGCACTTCTCTCGGGAACCTGAACATCCTCGCGTACTCCTGCTCCTTCGAGCTTGATGCGGCCAACATTATCCGATCTCTGGCCGCGGCCGGGATACCGGCGCGGCGCGATGAAAGAACCGACGGCTATCCCCTGATCGTCGTCGGCGGGGCCGTTGCCTCGATCAACCCGCTGCCCCTCTCCCCGGTTGTCGACGTGTTCTGTCTCGGATCCGCCGAGCTGATGTGGCCGCAGCTACTCAACCTCTCGATGACAGCTCCAAGTCGTGAGGCACTTCTCGCCGATCTCGCGGGCCGTGACGGTTATCTCGTGCCCCTCCACCATCTCGATAGTAGCGGACGTCCACGCCATCGCTTGCGCCGCCTGGAGAAGCGTGGCGCGGCGATGGCAGATCCCGAGCTCCTCCCGTCCTCGCACATCGTGACTCCGAATACCGAGTACGGCCGACGTGGACTGATCGAGATGTCCCGCGGCTGTCCGGAGAAGTGCCGCTACTGCTGGGTCAGCTACAACTATGGCCGCCTTAGAGCCTACCCCACTCAGGGAATCCTCCGGCGAGTTGAGGAGCTTGCCGAGATCACGGACCGCATCGGCTTTGTCGCCACTGCCGTTGGCGACCACCCCGACCTAGCGGCCATTCTCGGGCACTGCCGCTCACGGGGGCTGAACGTGGCTCTCTCGTCATTGCGCATTCCGGCCTTGGTCCCCGAGGTTCTCGAACCGTTGGCAGACTCCGGAGCCCGCTCGGTGACGATCGCTCCGGAAACTGGCAGCGACGATCTACGGCAATGTCTGGGCAAGCCCATCGGCAACGAGAAGATCCTGACGGCTGTCGAGAACGCACAGCGGTGCGGGATCGAGAACCTCAAGATGTACTTCATCATCGGTTTGCCAGGTGAAACGGATGAGGACGTACAGAGCATCACAACGCTCGTGCGCCGGGCATCTGCGATCATGATCGCTCATGGTCGTGGGCGTGGCAGGGTCGGGACCCTCCACGTCGGCCTCAACATCCTTGTCCCGAAACCCTATACCCCGTACCACGCCGAGCCGATGCTCGGACATCGCGAGGCGAGGCGACGTCTCGCGCTCGTCGAGCAGGGCCTCAACGGAATCCCCAATTTGCGATTCGATCGTCCTCCCTATCGGCAGTCGCTGTGGCAAGGGTTTCTCAGCCGAGCCGGGGTCGAGGCATACCCCTCCCTCGTTGCGGTCGCCAGTGGCAAGCCGCTCGGTTCCGTACTGCGTGGAATCGGGGATCAGATCGACCGTACATCGGCAATCGCGGAGGGTAAAGAAGCGCCTTGGCACTTCATCTCATCCGCCCCCTGTCACGAAAGCCCGACCTACCTGCCGAAACCGCCGGAGAGGTAGCCTCGCGGGTGTTCTGCCACTCCTGCCGCGGCCGCTATGCGGCCCGGCGAGGCTGCGTTGGTGATGACAACATGGCCGGACTCCGGTTCGCGCAGCAGCAGCACCGGGCGGTGCCACAGACCTGCCGCGAGGTGGTATGGATGGCCGGTGTAGAGCGTCATGATCCGAGAAACATAGCCGCGGGTCTCCCGGTACGGAGGCACTCCATGGTAGCTCGCGACCGCTCCCTCGCCCGCGTTGTAAGCGGCCAACGCCCGCGGCAGGTCACCCGCGAAACGGTCTATGAGCCGTGCCAACTCGCGCACTCCCGCCCGTACGTTCTCCTCCGGGTCGAAGGGATCGCTCACATTGAGTCGTCGCGCAGTCTCCGGCATCAGCTGCATCAGTCCGAGGGCCCCGCGCCGGCTGACCGCCCGTGGGTCGTAGTCGGACTCCACCTTGACCAGCGCATGGACAAGCCGCGGGTCAATGCCCTGCTCCTGGCTGACGCGCGTCACGAGTTTCTTCAGGGGGTTGGGTGCGCCTTCATCCACGGGCTCCGGCGAAGCTGCGCCCGCCGTCGCGATCGCCAGGACCGCCACGATCCCACAGGCTCCAACCACTCGCGTGAACCAAGTCATAACGGTACCATTATGCCAGATGCCTTGCGGAACTGCGATAACGACCGCGTTTGGAGGCAGGATGAAGCCCGACAGGAACGATTCCAGAGTCCGTCCCTTCATCGAGCTGATGGAGCTCTCAGGTGCCTCGGGTACCGCAATCGACACCTTCCTGCTTCACCTGAACCGGCTGCTGGATGGAGAAAGTGGCGTCATGCCCCGCCACCACATCTCGCCGATCGAGAGCCTGCCGGACGCTGACAGATTCGAGTCCTACGGAGGAGCAGGCCGCCGGGCTCTCGCTCGAACCGTGGTGATCAAGCTCAACGGCGGGCTCGGCACCAGCATGGGGCTCGAGAAGGCGAAGTCCCTTCTCAAGGTCAGGGGAGACTGCACCTTCCTGGACCTGATTGCGCAGCAGGTGCTCGCGCTGCGACGGCGCATCGGCGTCGATGTTCCACTTCTCCTGATGAACAGCTTCCGAACGGAGGAAGACTCGCTTCGACTGCTGGCGGACTACCCGGACCTTGCAGTGCGCGGCCTACCGCTTTCGTTCCTCCAGAACCGCGTCCCCAGGGTACGGGAGGACGGGCTCACCCCGGCTCACGATCCGTCCGACCCCGACCGCGGATGGTGCCCCCCAGGACATGGCGACCTCTATTCATCGCTGCTCAGCTCGGGGATCCTCGGTTCCCTGCTCGACCACGGATACGAGTTCGCGTTCGTATCCAATGCTGACAACCTCGGGGCCTCGCTGGACAACGGTTTGCTCGGGTATATGGAACAGACGGGCGCGACCTTCGTTATCGAGGCGGCCGACCGGACATCGGCCGACCGGAAGGGAGGCCATCTGTGCCTGCTGCGGGATGGCCGACTCGCCCTGCGTGAGTCCGCACAGGCGCCACCGGAAGAGCTCGAGGAGTTTCAGGACATCATGGTCTTCCGCTACTTCAATACCAACAACATCTGGCTCCACCTCCCCACTCTTGCGGCACTGCTGCGAAACCACAACGGTGTTCTGCCTCTGGCCACCATCGTCAACCGCAAGACCCTTGACCCCAGAGATCCGGGGAGCCCCCCGGTCATTCAGCTGGAGACGGCCCTGGGTGCAGCAGCCTCTCTGTTCTCTCACGCCGCCGCCGTACGGGTCTCGAGAAGCCGATTCTCCCCCGTGAAGACGACGAACGACCTTCTCGGAGTCCGTTCGGATGCCTATCAGCTGACGCCGGAGGGTCATGTCGTCCTCGACTCCAGCCGCCGTCAGCCGCCAACGATCCGCCTCGACCCGCGCTTCTTCAAGCTGGTGGAGAGCTTCGAGGAACGGTTCCCTCACGGCCCTCCGTCGCTCGTGGCCTGCGACAGTCTCGAGGTGCTCGGAGACGTTCGGTTCGCAGATGGGGTCATCGTTCGTGGCGCCGCTGTAGTCGAGGGAGGAGATGAGGCTCGTATCATCCCCTGCGGCACCGTCATCGAGGGTGTCTTTCACCCCCAGCAGGAGTGACGAGCGGTCCGTTGCCGAGAGCCTCACGCACCTTGCGCGCCAGGGTGTCCCTGCCGAACGGCTTGGTCAGGAAGGTCATGCCCTCCTTTCTGATGAAGCCCTCGTGAACCACATTCTCGGCGTAGCCGGTGGTAAACAGGAAACGCAAACCTGGCCACTTGGATTCGGCTGCCTCGAGAAGCTCCTGGCCACCCATTCGGGGCATGACAATATCCGAGATGACAAGCCCAACGCGGCCCTCACAGTCCCTGAGCACTTGCATCGCCGAAACCCCGTCCTCTGCGCTGAGGACGGCGTAGCCGAGGTCCCTGAGAAGGCCGACCATGACCTCGCGGACGCCCGGGTCGTCCTCCACCACCAACAAAGTCTCACTTCCGCCCTCGATTGGCGCATGGATCTTGCTTCCGATATCGATCGCCCGCCGCTCGACCTCCGGCAGGTAGACCTTGAACGTCGTGCCCTTGCCGGGCTCGCTATAGGGATGGATCATACCCTCGTGCTGCTTGACAATACCGTAGACGGTGGCGAGCCCGAGCCCGGTCCCCTCCGCCGCGGGCTTGGTTGTGAAGAACGGCTCGAAGATGTGCTCGATGGTATCGTGGTCCATGCCGTGGCCCGTGTCGGACACCGTCAGTAGGACGTACCGCCCTTCGGTTGCCCATGGGTGGGTCGCTACGAACTCACCGTTGACGAGGACGTTCTCCGTTTCGAACGTAATGGAGCCGCCGTTAGGCATCGCATCACGTGCGTTGATGCACAAGTTGAGCAGGATCTGCTCGATTTGGCTGGGGTCGGCGGCAACCGCACCCAGGCTGTGCCCCTCGATGAAGTCGAGCACAATAGACTCCGGCAGAACCCGCCGCAGCGTCGGGAGGAAGCCTTCCACCAGCATGTTCAGGTCGACCTGAACCGGTGCGATGACCTGGCGGCGGGCAAAGGCCAGCAGGTGACGGGTCAGCGCCGCGGCGCGCTCCGCAGCATCGTGGATCAGCACCACGTGCCGGAGCTGCTCTCGCATCAGCTCGCCCTCACCCAGCAGGCGATCCGTTGATCCGTGGATCGTCATCAGCAGGTTGTTGAAGTCGTGGGCGATTCCTCCCGCCAGCTGACCGATGGCCTCCATCTTCCGGGCTGTCAGCAGCTGTGCCTCGGCATCACGCCGGTGGAGGGCGGCGCCGAGCAAGCTAGCCGCGAGCCGCAGGGCCTCGATCTCGGGCAGGGACCACGTGCGCGCCCTCTGGCACTCGTCGAATCCCATGAAGCCCCAGAGACGATCACGAATGAACACCGGAACCGCGGCAACCGAGCGAATCCCCCTCCCCTCGAAGAACTCGCGAGGCGCGGGCGGAAATGTGTCGACCGACCCGTACGCCGGCTCCCGTCGCTCAAACTGCTCGATCCAAGATCCCAGTCCTATCGTATCCAGGTCAAGCGCCATCAGCTCGATGTCGCCTCGCTGCGAGGGGATGCCATCCGCTGCCCACTCGGTACGCTCTGTTGCCAGGACACGCCCGTCCGCGGAGCGGTGAATCTCGAAGAACGTGACCCGGTCCACCTCCAGGGCGCGGCCCAGACGGCCGAGAACATCGTCAAGCACTCCTTGGGGCTCCTCGCATTCGAGGAACCGGCTCCCCGCATAGGTCACCGCGGACAGGACCGCATCCCGGCGCGTGAGGGACTCCTCGGCAAGCCGGCGGGCCGTCTCGTCCTGAATGATGGCGACTCCACCCAGAACCTCGCCCGCATCGCCGAACAGCGGTCTGCTCCGCAACTGGATGAACACCGTCTTCGATCCGGTGGTCGGCCGATACCACCCCTCGTAGAAGGCTTCCTCACCCTTCAGAGCGGCTTCCAGAGCCGGCGCGATTCGACTGTCCTCAATCGACGTCAGGTCGAAGCCGGTGAGGCGCTCGGGCCGGGAGCCCAGTATCTCCGCCAGCCGCTCGTTGAACGACGTGATCCGGCCTCGTCGGTCGAACTGGAAGATACCTGCCGGTGAGCCCTGAAAGACAAGGCGGTGCTGCCGCTCACTGTTCCTGAGGGCGTCGATAGCTTCATGGTGGCCAATGGCCCGCGCGATCTCCCGCGCCACGTGAACCATGACGGTTCTGTCACGATCGTCCAAGCGGGCGCCATCGTAGGTCTGCACGACGAGCACGCCAACAGTCTCCCCCGCCACCTGCAACGGAACACCGAGCCAGTCGACGGAGTTTGCCCCTACCAGCTCCACCTCTCCCGACTCGCACAGAGCCCGGAAGGTGGCGGGATCGGCCAGCAACGGCTCGCCGGTGCGTAGCACGTAGCCGGTCAGCGTCTTGTCCGGCGGCCTCGGGCCGGGTGGTTCGGGATCGCTCTCATCACGGTAAAACGGGAAGCTGATGAGGCCGGTTTCCCGATCGAGGAGCGCAATGTAGAAGTTGCGGCTGTCGACGACCCTGGCGACGGCCCGATGCACGGAGGCGAAAAAGGTCTCGAGATCCATGGAGCTGACGGCGGCTTCGGAGATCTCGTAGGCCACCGAGCGTACCTCCTCCGTGTACCTGAGCTCTGTGATGTCGGAGACGAGGCCTACGGCCGTCGCCCCCCGAACATCTGGTGCTACCGGCTCGAGGCGAACATCCAGCCAGCGCATGCCGAGCTTCGGGTGCCTGTACGCAACGGTGGCGTGCGCACCGTGCCAGCTCGACGCGACCTCACCGTCCACGGCCGCGTCCGGCATGATCTTGTGGCGGTCTGAAGGATCGATGAGGTCCGCGAACCTCCGCCCCATGACGGCTTGAGGGTCGAGCCCAAAAACAGCCTCAAACGACCGGTTCACGAACTCGATATTGCCGTCCGAGAGGAGAACGAACGCCTCCGGGATCGTCTCCACGAGGAGTTGATAGCGGCCGACGGCCTCCCGCAGGTGTTTCTGTAGCCGGTCCATCTCTCTGGAGTCGCTCCGCTGGCGCCCGACGAGGAAGTCCGTCGTGATCAGCGTTGCGAGAAGAAGCAATGACACCCCTGCCAGGATCCCGGCGTCGAGGGCGAAGTGCCTGGCGCCGGCGCCGGCCCGGAGTGGCAGCAAGACGATGACGCTCCCAGTGGCCAGCAGAATGAGGCCGAGACCGAGGATCGTCCAGCTCCACCGCATGCCGTGGCGGGCGAGCCGGACCGTCACCATGGCCGCAATCGCAAGAACCACGGCGGCAACAATGGTTAGCGCTACTGCACTAGTCGGCATCTGGTTTCGTTCCCCCGAGGAGCGTGACCGACTCCCTGTTGCTCACCGACCTATCATACGCGCACCGCCATAGGGGGCGAGCCGCATCATGGGCCTGGATAGCCGGGTGTAGAATGCCCCGCATCAGGTGCCGAGGGGGTCCCGATGGCCGCAGACCAGCTGAAGCTTCCCGATAATGCCTACCGCGAGCTGGAGACGGGGGAGACGTACACACCGGTCATCCCGCATGAGGCAGGCGTCCTCGAGGTGACCCTCAGATCCGTGGGGATCGGCCTCCTGATGGGGGTGATCTTCTCGGCCGCCGCCGCCTACATCGCGCTCAAGCTCGGTCAGGGGATCGAGTCCGCGATTCCGATCTCGATCCTCGCCATCGGCGCCTCCGCCCTCCTTGCCCGCAAGTCGACGCTGCTCGAGAACGTCAACATCCTGGCGATCGGTGCGACCTCCGGCATCCTGGTCGGCGGCTCGGTCTTCACGATGCCGGCGATCTACGTTCTCGGGCTCGAACATCGTTCCTCATTCTTCCAGATCTTCATTGTTCCGTTCCTCGGTGCCGTGCTGGGCGTGCTCTTCCTGATCCCATTCCGGCGCTACTTCGTGGCCGACATGCACGGCAAGCTCCCGTTTCCCGAGGGGACAGCGATCACCGAGATCCTGATGACGGGTGAGCGGGGGGGCCAGCAGGCCAAGGTCCTGGTCGCCGCGATGGGGCTCGGGTTCGCGTTCGATCTGGTGGCCTTGACCTTCGGCGCTTGGCGGGATGTGTTCAGCACGTCCTTGGTGCGTCCGCTTCACCTGCTCACGGACCGCGTCAAAGCGGTGTTCGCCCTCAACACTTCCGCCGCAGTGCTCGGGCTTGGCTACATCATCGGCGTTCGGTACGCCTCCATCATCTGCGCTGGCTCATTCCTGGCCTACTTCGTGCTCATCCCGCTCGTCGCGTGGCTAGGCGCGCACGTGCCCGGCTCGCTGACCGCCGGCCTGCCGGCGATCTCAACGATGTCCGCCGAGGACATCTTCTCGAACTATGTGCGCTACATCGGCATCGGCGGCATCTTCATGGCCGGGATCATCTCCATCGTCAAGATGCTGCCGGTGATGGGGCAGGCGCTGGGCAAGGCGTTCGGCGAGCTGAAGAAGATTTTCTCTGGAGGTCTCAAGCAGGAGGACACCTCACGAGTCGAGTCAGATATTCCGATGGGCCTGGTCGTGGTCCTCACCTTCGCGATCACGGCCGCCATCTGGGTCTACTTCCGCTACTCGGTTCTCGCCGGGATGCCCAACGCCACGCGGATCGCCACGCTGAGCTTGGTTCTGACTCTTGTCATCTCGTTCCTGTTCGCGGCCGTGTCCGCGTGGGCGGTGGCCATGATTTCGGTGACTCCCATCTCGGGGATGACACTCACGACCCTGATCGTTGCTGCCGTGCTGCTCGCGAGGATGGGGCTGAGCGGGCCGGAAGGGATGCTGGCTGCGCTCCTCATTGGCGGCGTCGTGTGTACCGCCCTGTCAATGACCGGCTCGCTTGTGACCCAGTTCAAGATCAGCTACTGGCTCGGCGCAACGCCGAAACGCATCGAGTGGTCGAACATCCTCGGCTCGGCAGTCGCCTCAGTGACCGTGACAGCCATGATCATGTTGTTCGCTTCGGTCTACGGGTACCTCCACTCCCCCGCCCACCCCAACCCGATGCCCGCTCCGCAGGCGAACGCCATGGCTGCGGTCATCCAGAGCGTGATGAGTACGACCCAGGCACCGTGGTTGCTGTACGGTGTCGGCGCCGTCATCGCGCTGATTGTCGAGATGCTCGGCATCTCCTCGCTCGCCTTCGCGCTCGGGATGTACCTCCCCATTGAGCTGAACACGCCGATTCTGTTCGGGGCCTTGGTGGCCGGGTATGTACGTCGCCGCTCGCCCGATGAGACGACGAGGCGCGCGCGCAACAACCGCGGAACACTGATCGCATCCGGCCTCATAGCTGGCGGAGCTCTCGCCGGCGTTGCCGACGGCGTTGCACGCATGTTCGCCGACTGGAGGCACCTGGAGATCGTCGGGTTCGACAACATCCATCGCTTCGGCAACTGGCTCGGCCTGGCCATGTTTTGCGCCCTCTCCGCGTACGTCGTATGGGACGCGTCGCGAGCCCGGCCCGAGGAGGGCGCGGGGCCTGAGATCTCGATGTAGCCTCACATCCGGTACGGAGGGGAGAAAACGTGCCGGCGCCGCCATGTCTCGCGTTTCGGCTGACGCCGCGGTGGAAAAGTCGGGCTACTGGAGCACCCGCCGAAGCTCCTCGGCAAGGTCGATCAGTGAAGCTGGCTTGCGAAGGAAACTGATACTGCCAGCCCTCACAGCCTCGTCCAGCTGGTGATCGCCTCCGTATCCCGACATCAGGATCACGCGGAGGTTTGGCCAGCGTGCGTGACACCTCTTCGCGAGCTCCAACCCTGTCATGCCAGGAAGGAGGTAGTCGGTGAGCAGCACGTGCGGGCGCACTCCCTCGATGACGGCGGCTTCCTCGCCGCTCTCCGCCTCGGCCACCGCATAGCCCAGGGTGGTCAGGGTTTCCACCAGGCTCGTCCTTACGGTCGGGTTGTCCTCGACGACCAGGATGAGCTCCCCTCGACCTCGAGGCAGACCGCTGCCGGCCGCAACTCCCTTGGCCGAGTCGGGATCTCCAGTCGCCCGAGGAAGAAGGACGCGAACGGTTGTGCCCCGGCTCTCGAGGCTCTCCACATCGATCGTCCCACCGTGGCTGGCGACGATGCCATGCACCACCGAGAGTCCGAGCCCCGTGCCCTCTCCCGCCGCCTTAGTCGTGAAGAACGGCTCAAAGACTCTGTCCCTGACCTCGTGCGGGATCCCGTGCCCCGTGTCTCCAACCTCGAGCACAATGGTCTTGTCCCCTTCAGCCGCGGTTCTGACCACCAGGCTCCCTCCGTCCGGCATTGCGTCAACCGCGTTGACGACAAGGTTCAGCAGGACCTGCTCGACCTGACCCCGGTCTGCCCTGAGGGACAGGGAATGTTGATCGGGTTCGACATGAAACGATATGTTCTCTCGAATCAGGCGGCGTAGCAACTTCGTCATACCGAGCACAACCTCATTGAGGTCGAGATGCTCCAGCTTGGCTGTCTCGCGCCTGGAGAACAGCAGCAGCTGGCGGGTGAGCGCACCTGCCCTTCGAACCAGGTCGCTCAGCTCGGCCGCCGTTTCCTCGGTCCGCTGCCGGTCTCCGGCCGACAGCTGGAGGCCGTCGGCCGCAACCAGCATTGCCTGGAGAAGGTTGTTGAAGTCGTGCGCCACGCCGCCGGCAAGGCGTCCGACCGCCTCCATTTTCTGCGCCTGGCGCAGCTGCTCCTCGAGAGCACGGGCCACGGTCAGATCGAGGATGCTGACCAGCACCCGCCCATAGCCGTCTGAGCTGTCCGGATTGCGGACGCGAAGAAGCACCTGCCGGAGCCCGCCATGAATCGGTTGCAGGTCTCTCTCCGTCTCGAACTCAGATTTCCCCTCCAGGACCGACTCCCACCACTCGCAGAGCAGCTGCGCTGCGCCGCCCGGAAAGAGTGCGCCGAACATGCCGCTCAGTTCCTCGGGAGAGATGACCCCGAGAAGCTCGAGGCCCGCGCGGTTCACACTCGCCATACGAATGAGAGCGGTCAGCTCACGCTTGAGCTCGGGATGTGCATCGGGATCGCCGCAGAAACCGTCCCTCTGACGAGCCTCATCCTCGAGGAAACTCGTAACTGCTGACAGGTCCAGCTCAAGGAGCGGTATCGGCGCTCCATCGAAGATGGACCTGAAGCGGGCCTGGCTGCCGGCGAGAGCCCTGTAGTGCGAAGCGCGCCAATGACGCCAGACGCCCACCGTCGCACTGGCCAAAGCTATCAGCGCGAGGTACACGACAGCTCCGGAGCGCCGCACCTCGCTTTCGACCCGGACAAGGATCGGGCCACGCTCGATCGTCCCCACCAACCACCAGTCGGCGCCCCGCACCGAGTGAACGGACGCCAGGTGCGCCTGATCTGGAGTCCCGGTCACCTCGATGTCGCCGCCTGTGGACAGCCTGTCTTTAGGCCATCGACGGGCCGGGACTGGCAGCCCCCCTCGCAGCCAGGGAGGAGCCACGGTCACCTCACCATCCGCAGTGAGCGCGTAGATCACGCCATCAGCAGACTCGACCAGCAGCCAAATCGACACCGGCTGTGCAGTCCCGGGAGGACGGGTCAGCTCGGCAAGCAGTCTCTGGGAGGGATAGTGCCGCAGCACGGCGAGTCCGCGAGAGGTACCGGGGACGGCGCCTCGTATCGGCAACCTGAATGTGACCGCGATTCCGTCGGAGATGTGCCTCTCCAGAATCACCGGCGGGGTGGCTGATACGGCGGCACGTTCGAAGGGCTTCAGCTCGCTCCCGGGGACACCGGACGTTCGCGAGCTGGTGACGAGCTCGGCGCCGTCGGGGCCGAACACGGCCGCCGAGTGGACGCCGAAGCTCCGTACCATCGTGTCCAGGTGTTCCTGTACCCGGTGACGTCCTTCACTGCTGGCAGCGAGACGGACCACCTCCGGGAAGTCGGCAACCGACCCGACCTGCTGGAGACCACTGCTCAACCATGCGTCGAGGGCTTCACCACGCCCGTCGACAAAGGCATCCAACCACTCCTGGGACTCTTGCAGGGCCTGTTTGGTCAGAGTCTCCTTCATCGGCAGGAGCGCGACGGTGGTAGCGCCCCAGATGACTACCAGGACGGCCAGGATGATCACCGCTATGCCGGCGTTGCGGCGTCTCAAGGGTTCGGAGACCCTCACCGGGGGCCCCTTGAATCACCTCGCTGCGAGCTTGCTTCGCGCCGGTTCGGGCGAGTACACACTTCGCCGGGCCCAGGGAATCGGGCCGGTTGAGCCGGTCGCGACGCGCGAGAGCCTGGAAACACCTACCATCCCTGGCACCCGAGAGATCGGAGTCCCGAACGTCCCTCCCTCGGCTCCTCATGTTCTCGGGATAGCACCCCATTCTCGCACATCAGGGTTCACCGGGGCAACGCGAAGAAGGTCGGGTTGCCTGCCGCTCACGCAACTGTTGACAGCCTCGGAACGACTTGCTAGATTGACGCTCCCCGGGCAACCCGGGCACGATTGAGCGGGAGTAACTCAGCGGTAGAGTGCGACCTTGCCAAGGTCGAAGTCGCGGGTTCAAATCCCGTCTCCCGCTCCAATCCGCCTTCCTCTTCCTTCAGACAGGCATACTCATCCAGGTGGACAACAACCGCCGACAGCATGCATCCACGGTGGCTTGCCAGAAGAGAAGGCGGAATGGAGGCGACGGCCGGATTCGAACCGGCGAGTGAGGGCTTTGCAGGCCCCTGCCTTACCACTTGGCTACGTCGCCGCCTGGGGCGGTCATTCTAGGAGAGCCCCGGCCCGTCGTCAATATCAGGGCCCAGTTGCGGCAAGCCGAACGGTGACCTCTGTCTCCCGGAGGCGATCGCCTACTCGGCCTTCCTCCCGAGAGCCTCCATCAGGCGCTGGCCAAACGCGGTGGCCGTTGACCCTCGCTCGGGCGCCCCAGAGTCCATGTGTCGCTGGTACTCCTCGCGTTCTTCCTCGCGCTTGAACGCCCGTAGGGACAGGCTCATGCGCCGACGTCCCGAATCGACAGACAGGACCTTGGCAGAGACCCTTGCGCCTGGTTCGAAGGCCGTTCGCGGGTCCACCTCGCGCTCCAGTCCGAGCTCAGACACAGGTATGAGAGCGCTCAGCCCCGGCTCGAGCTCGACGAAAACCCCGAAGGGAGCACCGTTCTCGACTACGCCCTCAACAACTTGCCCCGCCTGGTAGTGCATGTCTACCAGCTCCCACGGGTCTCGATCCGGCACCTGGCGCAGCGTCAGTCCGATCCGTTGGTTCTCGATCCCGAGCTCGCGAACCCATCCTTCGATGGGCTCGCCCACGCCCAGCTCCGCGTCATCCAGCTCCATCCCCGGTCGTAGCTGACTGACGTGTATGAGACCGTCAACTCCGGGTACGAGCTCGACGAAGGCTCCGAACTCTGCCTTGCGAACCACCGTTCCACTGAACCTCGATCCGACCGCAAACCGCTCCGCCAGGCCTTCCCATGGATCGGGCAGCAGCTGCTTGATACTGAGGGAGATCCGCTGGCGCTCGGCGTCCAGCTCGATGACCTTGACCCGCACCCTCTGCCCGACCTCCAGGGCCTCCCTCGGGTTGCGGACATGACGATGGCTGATCTCCGTGACGTGGACAAGGCCATCCACCCCACCGAGATCAACAAAGGCACCGAAGTCCGTCAGCGACCGGACCGTTCCCTCTATCTCCCCGCCCTCCGCAAGGGCGGACCACGTGGCCTCCCGCTGTCGTTGACGCTCCTCGCGCTGCAGGGCGGCCCGGGAGACGACCAGCCGGCGCTGGTCTGGTTCAAACTCGAGGACCTTGAAGCTGTAAGTTTGCCCGAGATGCTGGTCGAGATCGTCGGTCCGCGGCTCAGAGATCTGAGATACGGGGCAGAAACCGCGGACACCGGCGACTGTGATGTCGAAGCCGCCTTTGCGGCGACCCACAACCTTCCCGTCGACGGCAGCGCCGAGCTCGACGGCCCGCGCCAACTTCTCCTTGAGGCGGCGCTCGATGGCGAGGCGGCGGGAGACACGAACCTCGTCGCCGGCGCTGACCACCACCACCTCGACCGGATCTCCGGTGCCGAGGTCGTCCAGCTCGCTGCGGTCCAGCACAGCCTCGGACTTGCCACCCACGTCGACGAGCGCCACATCTCCGTGGATAGCCGCTATCGTCCCGTCGATGACTGCACCGACGCTGATCTCTTGAGCCTCGAGGTTTGCCTCGAGTGCCTGCTCGAACTCGTTGACTTCTTTGGGTTCACCGGTCATGGCGGGCCTCGCTGCCTGAACTCCGCGCGGGCTGCACGGGAGCCGACAGGATAGCATAGGCGAGGCGAGCCCGGTTCATTCACCTTGCCTCGCCTGTCCCGCCGTGCTCGCTCCCGAACAACCCAGATCAGCTCGCCGAGGCCGTCCGTTCCCAGGCGATCCGCCCGCCGACAATGGTCGCAGCGGCTGCCCCCTTGAGCTTCATGCCACCAAAAGGGGTATTGCGCGACAGCGACTGGAACCCTTCAGGGTTCACCTTGACCCTTCTTTGCAGGTCGAGGATCGTGATATCGGCCGGCGACCCCTGCTCCAGCGTTCCCCCCGGCAGGTGGAAGATCTGCGAGGGACTTGTCGACATGAGGCGCACCAGCTGCAACAGCCCGATGACTCGCCCGTGCACCAGTCGGTCCAAGGCCAAGCTGACCGCGGTTTCGAGACCGACGATGCCACACGGTGCCTCGCTGAAATCGAGGTCCTTCTCGTCCTGGTGATGGGGAGCATGATCGGAGACAATCGCGTCGATCGCTCCGTCATAGATCGCTTGCAGCACGGCCTTCACATCCTCACGGGAGCGCAACGGCGGGTTCATTTTCCAGTTTGGATCGTAGTTCGAACGGGCCACGTCCTCGTCCGAGAGGGCGAAGTGATGAGGCGTGACCTCGCAGGTCACCTTCAGTCCCTTGCGCTTTGCCATGCGTACGAGGTCGAGACTGCCCCGCGCGGATAGATGGCAGAGATGTACGTGCCCGCCGGTAAGCTCGCTCAACAGCACGTCGCGCGCGACCATGACCTCCTCCGCTGCGGCCGGGATTCCCTGCAGACCGATCCGCGACGCCACTTCACCCTCGTTCATGCTGCCGCCGTTGGCCAGCTCCAGATCCTCCTCGTGTGCGAGCACCGGAACGCCGAAGCTCCGCGTGTACTCCAGAGCACGCCGCATGAGCTGCGCGTTCATCACTGGTCGCCCGTCATCCGAAACAGCAACCGCACCCTCCCGCACCATCTCTCCGATCTCGGCCAGCCCCTCGCCAGCCTGGCCCTTGGACAGTGCTCCGACCGGGTAGACTCTTGCCAGGTTGACCTGGGCCGCACGCTCCCGGATGAAGCGAGTCACCGACGGTTCGTCGTTGACGGGGTTCGTATTCGGCATGCAGCAAACTGCCGTAAAACCGCCGGCGACGGCCGCCCGGCAGCCGCTCTCGATCGTCTCCTTGTACTCGAAACCCGGCTCACGAAGATGGACATGAGCGTCGATGAAACCCGGCGCCACGACGAGACCCGCTGCATCGAAAACCCGGGTCCGCGATGGCGCTTCGAGCTTCTCGCTGACGGCGGCGATATGTCCGTCCTCGATCAGGACGTCCATACCTTGATCGACACTTTGGGACGGATCGACGACTCGGCCGTTACGAATGAGAAGTCGGCTCACCATGGCCTCCCGCCAGCAAGTAGAGGATCGCCATCCTGATAGCAACACCGTTGGTCACCTGCTCGAGAATGACGGATCGGGGCCCATCTGCAACCGCCGAGTCGATCTCGACCCCACGGTTGATGGGCCCGGGATGCATCACCACAGCGTGCGGCGCCGCCAGCGCCAGCCGCCGAGGAGTCAGCCCGAAGAAGTCGTAGTACTCGCGCACCGAGGGGAAGTTCATGTTCCCCTGTCTCTCCCGCTGGATGCGCAGCATCATCACAACGTCGGCTCCCTCTAGCGCCGGCTCCAGCCGGTTGAAGGTCTGCACGCCGAGCTCTTCTACTCCTAACGGCATCAGGGAAGCAGGCGCGACGAACCTGACCTGCGCTCCCATCTTGGTCAACAGGAACGCATTCGAACGTGCCACACGCGAGTGGCTGATGTCGCCCGCTACGACCACCTTCAGCCCCTCGAGGCGCTGGAAGTGACGCCGCATCGTGAAGGCGTCGAGGAGCGCTTGCGTGGGATGCTCGTTGATTCCATCGCCGGCGTTGATGATTGCCGCCGGAACCATCTTCGCCAAACGGTGCGGCGCACCCGAGTTCGGGTGCCTCATGACGATGAAGTCCGGCGCCATGGCCATCAGGTTGCGCGCGGTATCGATCAGCGTCTCGCCCTTGGTCACCGACGAAGTACCGGCCGAGAAGTTCAGCGTGTCGGCGGACAACCGCTTCTCCGCGACCTCGAATGAAAAGCGCGTCCGCGTCGACGGCTCCATGAAGAGGTTCACCACGGTCCTGCCACGTAGCGTTGGAACCTTCTTGATCGGCCGCCGCGCGATCTCCAGCAGCCCTTCGGCGGTGTCGAGGATCAGCTGGATCTCGCCCGCGCTCAGCGGCGCGATCCCGACGAGGTCCTTGGCCGCAAGGCTTTGTACCGAATCAGTGGGCATCCGAACTCCCCTTTCCGATCCAGACACCATCTTCGCCGTCGACCTCGCGCAGCCGCACCTGCACATCCTCGTCGAGCCCCGTCGGAATGCTCTTCCCCACCACATCCGCCGCTACGGGAAGCTCTCGGTGACCGCGGTCGACCAAGACCGCGAGTCGCACTCCTCGCGGCCGCCCGTAGTCCATCAGGGTGTCGAGAGCGGCGCGGACCGTTCGCCCCGTGAAGAGCACGTCGTCAACGAGATAGATGACCTCGCCGTCAATCGAGTCCGGCAACGAGGTATCCTTGATGACCGGCTGGCTGTGCGCCGGCCGCCAGGGACCCACATCGTCGCGATAAAGGGTGATGTCCAGACGTCCCACTGCGACCCTCTGGCCGCTCATCGCCGCAATCGCAGTCGCGAGACGCTCTGCGAGGGGCACCCCGCGAGTGTGGATACCAACGAGTATGATCTCGCCGCCGTCCCTCTCCACAATCTCGGCCGCCATCCGCGCCACGGTCCGGTTCATCCCTTCCTCATCGAGGATCTGCACCCGGGTGGGGGAAACCTGTTCCCTGTCCGTCATGGCTCCTCCAGCTCGAATAGCACAAAAAAACTTCCCGCCGGGGAAGATTGTGAACGGGTGCGTCAGACGCCGCCTCGCATCGGCCTCATGCTACCACACTCGGGCCGCTCGCCACGGCTGGCGGTGGCCACGGTGTGGATGCCTCCCCTGAGCCGGTAGTCCAGCGTCACCTCCATCCACTTCGGCTCGCAGCGCACCGCCAAGTCATCAAGGAGGCGGTTGACGGCATGCTCTTGGTAGATGCCGACGTTGCGATAGCTGTGGAGGTAGTACTTGAATGACTTCAGCTCGATGCACACACCGGCCGGCACGTAGCGAACCGTCACCGTGCCAAAGTCCGGGAGCCCGGAGTACGGGCACACGGCCGTGAACTCGTCGGTCGAGATCTCGACCACCACCTCGCGGCCCGCGTATTCGTACGGAAAGGTCTTCAGGAGGTACGGCGCGAGTGCACCCTCATCTGTGAAAGGGAACCGTCGTCCCTCCGCCTCTACCATGATCCGCCCTCCATTCCAGATGAGCCGTTGCCGCCCGGGTGCTCATCCTACCACCGGTCCAAGGCGCTTCTCGAGTACGATGGGTCCATGACCACAATGCGTGCGGCAGCGCGGGTCGTGTGGGCGGGCGTGGCGGTCCTCGCTCTTGGTACAGCGGGCTACGTGGTCATCGAGCACGTCTCGGTGTTTGACGCCCTCTACATGACGGTCATCACAATCAGCACGATCGGTTTCTCGGAGGTCTTCCCATTGTCCGTCGCCGGGCGCGCGTTCACGATGGTGCTGGCGTTCTCGGGGGTCGGCATCATGCTGTATGCCGTCTCCACGGTAGCCGCGATTGTTGTCGAGACGGATCTCCGGAAGATACTCGGTCTGCGAAGGGAGCACCGCGTGATCAAGAGAATGACCGGCCACATCGTCGTCTGCGGTGCCGGGCGCATGGGACGGGGCGTGGTGGAGATCCTCCGCCACCGCGAGGTCGGCATGGTAGTGGTCGAAAGGGACCCTGAGTGCTGCCGAGGGTTGGAAGGCGAGAGCATTCCAGTCGTACAGGGCGACGCCACCCAGAGCGATGTCCTGCTCGAGGCCGGCATTGATCGTGCCGTCACGATGATCTCGAGCCTTGCAGAGGACGCACACAACGTCTACGCGGTGCTCCTCGCCCGCCAGCTCAACCCCGCCATTACTATCATCGCCCGCGCCGTCGAGGAGGGCGCCGAGGAACGCCTGCGCCTCGCCGGCGCCAACACGGTGATGAACCCCTACCGAATAGGCTCCATGCGAATTGCCTACACCGCTCTCAAGCCAACGGTGATCGACTTCCTTGATGCGTCGCTGCCGGGAACGGATCAGGAGCTCGAGCTGGCGGAAGTGCCGGTCCGTGATGGCGCCGAGCTTGTCGGAAAGTCCCTGGCCGGGGCCCAGGTTCGGACGCGTTTCGGGGTCATCGTCGTGGCCCTCCGCCGCGGCGGCACCAGCCTCTTCAACCCGTCTCCCAACTCCCAGATCGAGGCCGGGGACGTTCTCGTCGCACTCGGGCCCGTGCAGGCGATCGAAGGCTTGGAAGGGGCCTGCGAGTAGGCCGCTTGCCGATCCCCTTGCCTGTCTACGGCCCTGCGTCTTTACGGTGATTCCCTTCTCTGCCCCAGCGTCTCTGCGCCTGCCCCCTCACCCTTCACCCCGAGCCCCTGCCCCCTTCGTCCGGCGAAAGCTGAGCGCCTGCCGGTCCTTGAAGACGCCCGGGAACCTCAGCACACGGTTGTGCATGGCAACGTAGACCCCCGGCTCGACCAGCCGTGCCGCGAGCAGGGCCTCGGTTACATTCTGAGGCGCATCCGAGTCGCGGAACTCGTACGGCCGCATGGCTCCGGTGAGGATAACCGGAACCTTGAGCCGCTCAGCAAGGCCGCTCTCAAGAACCTCGCCTGTCAGCTCCAGTGTGTCCGTGCCGTGAAGGACGATCACGGCTTCGGAGGCCGGCAGGGAGTCTCTCACCGCCGCGACGATCTGCCCGCGGTCCTCATCGGTCATCTCCAGCGAGTCCTTGTGCATGACGCTGACGTGACGCACAAAGAGGTCCGGCAGGCGGAGCTTCCCCAGGATCTCCTCGAGCACGGAACGGTCGTTGCGGAGGCTTCCCTCCAGCTCGTTGTACGTCTTCTCGATCGTTCCCCCGGTCGTCAGGATCGTGATTCGCATGAGAGACCCTCTTCGGTCGCACTCTGAGGACTAGAACAGCCCCACGCCCCAGAGATCGTGGACATGGAGAACACCCTCGACTCGCCCCTCTCCATCGAGCACCATGAGGGAGGTGATGCGTCGCTCTTCGAGCACCCGAAGAGCCGTGGTTGCCAGCTCCTCTGCCGTTATGGTGACCCCGCCCCGATGCATCACCTCTGCGGCGATCAGCTGGAGCGGGTTTTCCTCACGCTCCATGAGCCGCCGGAGGTCCCCGTCGGTAATGACACCCAGGAGCTTCCCATCCGCGTCCTGGACGGTGGTGACCCCGAGACCCTTGCGGCTCATCTCGTAGATGACGTCCTTCATGGAGGTGTCCGGTGATACCCGTGGTACCTGCTCCCCGTCGTGCATCATCTCGCCGACCTGAAGGAACCTGCGTCCCAGCTTGCCGCCCGGATGGAGGCGCGCGAAGTCCTCCTCCCGGAACCCCTTCTTGACCGAAACCGCCATCGCCAGCGCATCCCCGAGCGCCAAAGTGGCCGTCGTCGAGGCGGTTGGGGCGAGGTTTAGCGGACAGGCTTCCTTGCGTACCCCGAGGTCGAGATGGACGTCCGCAACCCCAGCCAAGGTCGATTCGGGGGCCGACGTCATCGCGATCAACGGAACACCGAGGCGCTTGAGGACCTCAACCAGCCTGAGGATCTCGTCGGTCTCCCCTGAGTTCGACACGACCACGACCACGTCCTCCGGCTTGACCATGCCGAGATCGCCGTGGATGGCCTCTGCTGGATGGAGGAAGAGCGCAGGCGTCCCTGTCGAGGCCATGGTCGCGGCCAGCTTGCGGCAGATGATCCCGGACTTTCCCATTCCCGACCAGACAATGCGGCCGCTACAGGAGGCCACGATCTCAACTGCACGTTCGAACCCTTCTCCTACAAGATCGACCAGCCTACGAATCGCTTCCGACTCGGTGAGAAGGACTTGGCGGGCGATCGACAAGGTCATTGCGCGATCTCCCTGACCGCTCCGCAGATCGTCTCGATCTGGACGCTCAGGTCCACGAACTCCTCAATGGTGAGCTGAGTCGTCGCATCCGACCGCGCCCGAGGCGGGTCCGGATGGACCTCCACGAAGAACCCGTCGACACCAGCCGCTGCTGCGGCCCGCGCCAAGTAGGGGTGAAACTCCCGCGCGCCGCCGCTCGCGTTGCCCAGCCCGCCAGGCAACTGCAAAGAATGTGTCACGTCGAAGATCACCGGCGCAAAGGCACGCATGGTCGGCAGACTGCGCATGTCGACCACCAGATTGTGGTACCCGAAGCTCGAGCCTCTCTCGGTCACCGTGACTCGGTCGTTGCCGGTCGATTTCACCTTGTCAACGGCGTGTCGGAGGTCCTCCGGGGCCAGGAACTGCCCTTTCTTGATGTTGACCGCGGCCCCGGATCGCCCACATGCGAGAAGAAGGTCGGTCTGTCGGCACAGGAACGCTGGGACTTGAAGGACATCCGCCACCTCTGCAGCACGCTCCGCCTGCCAAGGCTCATGGACGTCGGTAAGGATCGGCAGCCCTGTCGCCTGCTTCGCGGCTCTCAGCGCCTCGAGACCGGGCCCGAGGCCGGGGCCGCGGAAGCTGTCCAGAGATGAGCGGTTCGCTTTGTCAAACGAGGCCTTGAACACGAGCGGCAGGTGCTTCGTGGCGCTGATCTCAAGCAGTCGTTGGGCAATGTCGACCACCATCTCCACGGATTCGATGACGCAGGGCCCCGCAATATAGACGGGACGCCGGCCCGCGCCGACCGGAACCTGGGGGGCAAGATCGAATCCCGGCGCCATCATGACGCGGTCAGTCTATCAGGCGTTCACCTCTGCCGCATCGACAACAGGTGCACTGAGAGCGGCCTCCTCCCCCGTCGTCTCGGCTGCCAACCGCTCCTCACGGTAGCGCACCGCGGCAGCTACGAAGGAGCGGAACAAGGGATGCGGCTCGTATGGCTTCGAAGTAAACTCGGGATGGAACTGGCAGGCGAGGAACCACGGATGGTCGGGCAGCTCGATGACCTCGACGAAAATCCGGTCCGGCGACTTGCCGCTCACGGCCAGACCCTTCTCCTCGAACAGCGGCACATATTCGGGATTGACCTCGTACCGGTGCCGGTGACGCTCCCAGACCTCGTCGCCGCGGTAGGCATCCCAGGCCAGCGACCCCGGCTTCAGGCGGCATGGGTACTTGCCCAGGCGCATGGTTCCGCCAAGCTGATCGACACCGACCAGCTCACGCATCTTGTAGATGACCTTGTACGGCGGTGTGCTGACAAACTCCGTGGAGTTGGCGCCGGTGAGGCCACAGACGTTGCGGGCGAACTCGATGATCGCGCTCTGGAGCCCGAGGCAGATACCGAAGTAAGGGATCTTGCGTCCCCGTGCGAACTCGATGGCGCGGATCATCCCTTCGATGCCACGTTTCCCAAAGCCGCCGGGCACCAGGATGGCATCGACCTCGAAGAGCTGCTCCGGATACCCGGATCCTTCCAGCGACTCGGAATCGAAAGAAGACCAGGTTCACCTTGACGCCGTTCGCGATGCCCCCGTGCACCAGGGCTTCGTTCAGAGACTTGTAAGAGTCACTCAGGTCGACGTACTTGCCGACGATCCCGATGGCCACCTCGGACTTTGGATTGCGGATCGCGTCCACCACCGTCCGCCACCGGGACAGGTCCCGCTTGCCTTTCGGCATCCCAAGCGCTTCGAGCACGAAGTCGTCAAACCCCTCCGCGGCCAGCTTGAGGGGCACCTCGTAGATGGTCGCGGCATCCTGGGCAGGGATCACCGCGCGGTGCTCGACGTTGCAGAACAGTGCGATCTTGTCCCGCAGCTCCGGGGGAAGCGGGCGGTCGACACGGCAGACCAGCACGTCCGGCTGGATACCTGTCTGCTGCAGCTGCTTGACGGAGTGCTGGGTGGGCTTGCTCTTCAGCTCGTCGGAGCCCTGGATGTACGGCACCAGCGTGACATGGATGTTGAGAACGTTCCCGCGGCCGGCCTCGGAGCGGAACTGACGAATGGCCTCCAGGAACGGCAGCGACTCGATGTCACCGACCGTGCCTCCGATCTCAGTGATCACGAAGTCGACCTCGCCCCCAAGCGCACGGATTCCGGCCTTGATCTCGTCTGTCACGTGCGGGATGACCTGCACCGTCTTTCCCAGATAGTCCCCCCGCCGCTCCTTCTCGAGCACCGTCTGGTAGATCTTTCCGGTAGTAAAGTTGTTCTTCCGCGACATCTTGACCGAGGTGAACCGTTCGTAGTGCCCGAGATCGAGGTCGGTCTCGGCACCGTCATCGGTCACAAACACCTCGCCATGCTGGAATGGAGACATGGTCCCCGGATCCACGTTGACGTAGGGATCGATCTTGAGCATGGTGACCGTGTAGCCGTTGGCCTCGAGCAGCGCTCCAAGCGAGGCTGCCGAAATCCCCTTCCCGAGACCCGAAACGACGCCGCCGGTCACGAATACGTATTTTGTCGCCATCGATCCTCCCTCTTTACCACTTCTTGGCTGTTGCCGACGAACCGTTCTCCATCAGCCCCGCTGCCCGCACGAGATCCTCCGGCGTGTCCACGCCCCATGAGTCCCGCGGAGCATCCAGCACCAGTATGTCCATGCCGTTTTCCAGCGCTCGCAGCTGCTCCAGGCCTTCCGCTCTCTCCAGCGGTGACGGCGGCAGCGAGACAAACCGTTCGAGCCCGTCGCGACGGAACGCGTAGATTCCGAGATGCAGCAGCCAGAGGGGCTCCGCGTCCACCCGCGAGCGCGGGAACGGAATCACCGACCTCGAGAAGTACAGGGCACGGCCGGACACGCCACGCACGACTTTGACCGCGTTCGCGTCCTCGCAGCGCCCTGCTGGAAGCGGCCTGCAGAGCGTGCCGATCGCACAGGAGGGATCCGCCTCCATGCCCCGAATCAGCGTCTCGATGTTTTCCGGTGGCAGCATCGGCTCATCGCCCTGGAGGTTCACCACCATGGACCATCCACCGCGCGGCAGCAACGCGGCAGCAATGCGGTCGCTTCCGGAAGCGTGCTCCCCTGTCATGACCGCCTCCGCACCGGCCGCCGCCGCCGCATCGGCAATGCGCCGATCATCGGTCGCCACCACGACCTCGTCCACCGACTCAGCCGCCAACGCCCGGCGGATCACATGCGCGATCATTGGCACTCCGCTCAGCATGGCGAGGGCCTTGCCGGGGAACCGTGTTGATCCCCAACGTGCCGGTATCACGGCCACGACCCCACTCCGGCGATGTCCCATCCTGTAAACGAATGCTAGTGGGCCCTCACCGTGAAGTCAATGCCGGTGATAGACATTGAAACAAATGATTGTATGGATGCTATCATCTGGCCGCAAGACGCAAAGCGTTTGTTACATGAGTTGGTTGGTAGTTGCGCGTTCGGCAGGCGAGTGATACAAACATCTGTATGACTTCATACCCAACCACTCGGGAACGCCTGCTCGATGCCGCAGTTGAGCTCTTTGCCAGATACGGCTTCAAAGGCGCCTCGGTTCGCCAGATCTGTGATCGCGCCCGCGCCAATCCGGCAGCGATCTCTTACCATTTCGGGGGCAAGCGTCAGCTCTACCGTGCAGCCCTGCGACGCGTCGCCGACCAGGTTGCAACGACAGTTGGGCCGATCGAGCATGAGAGCGCAGCCCCCGAGGAGCTGGTGCTGATCGCCACCCGGGCCGTCTGCAACACCCTGCTCGATGACGACGCGGCGGTGCGCTTCATTCTGAGGGACCTTGCCGAAGGGGGAGAGGCCGTCGCCGAGGCGCTCGCACCGGCGCTGCGGGGAGTGTTTCAACGACTCATGGAAAGGGCCGACGAGGGCGGCGCCGTTTCGAGTCGTCATCGAATCACCAGGCTCCTGCTGGCGGCCATGGCCCCACCCTACCTGCTTCTCGGCGCCTGGCCTGTCTTGGAGCGTGCTCTCGACCTGAGCCGTGGCGAGCGCCGGGTTCTTCTCGAGCGCCTGCTTCAGACATCCCTCGGAGAGCCTGGGGCCGGCCCATCCAACTGATCTCGTCTCCCGCGAAGCCACAGGAGAGCTGCCACCAGCAGCCCCGCTACGGTAACGGCGATGCCCTTGCGCCGGGCCATGGGCGGCCCGAGCTCGAGATCGACTGTGTGAGGCCCGGCTCGCATAGTCAGCGCGACGAGCCCCTCGCGGTTCACGAATGACCTGGCGCGGCCATCAACACTCACCGTCCACTCCGGCCACCATTGGACCGGCAGCAGCACGCGGCCCGGCGCCTTCGCGACGACACTGTAGGCACGCCTGCAACAGGAGCCGCCGCGCATCTTCACCATGGCAGATTGGCGGCCGACCGCCTGGAGGCTTTCCAGAACGTCGAAGCCTGCGGAATACTCGCCCGGTGTCGAGCCGAGGATCGGCGCAATACCGTAACGCACCGAGCACGCCACTGCCAGGGACTTGCCCGTCAGGTCGGCAGACAGCGGCGGGAACCCGCCGTCGACGTCGATGGGGACCAGTAAGGCCGGCAGAATCAGGACCGCGCCGAGCACCTGTGCCAGACGTCTCGGAAAGCGAGAGACCAGGAAAATCGCGACCACCGAGGCCGGGCCGAGGAAACGCCATGGGAACTGAACGATCCCCAGTCCGCTTACACGCCACAGGGGAGCGCTCAAGGGTGAGGCCAGCACCACGCAGGCGGCAAGGAAGGCAACCTCTGCTCTTGCCCCGGGGCTATCGTGCCGTCGCAGAAGGATCGCGCCGCTGGCAGCGATCACGACCATAGCAACCCAGATCGCCAGCAGTACCGGACCGAGTTTGGAGTTGCCGGCAACCGAGGTTGCGAAGTGATCCCGCCAAACATACTGCCCGCCGAAGAGGCCCTTCCTATCGAACAGGTGCAGCTGGATCCAGGCCGGAAGCCAGAAGATGGCAGCAACCAGCACAGCCGCTGTGCCCCATGCCGCTCCGTTCTTCCAGGTGGAGAGGCGGCGTATCGGTACAGAGGCGATCCAGGCCGCTGCAAGCGGAAGCCCGAGGATCAGGAGCATCATGGGTTGCGAGCCGGCGGCGAGCGCAGCCAGGAGCACGAGGCCGAAGCCGTCCCTGGTACGAGGAGGACCCGGCGGAAGGGCGAGCGCCAGTATGCCAGCAGTGGCGGCCAGCGCCCACATCTCGGTGACCGTGGCACGAGCGAAGATGTTGACCAGCAGGTACGGAAGGGCAAGCCACAGCCACCACTGCACGTGAGACGATCGGACGGCGCTGCGGAGCAGCAGGGCACCGCCAATCGCGGCGAGCAGCAGCGACAGCGCCACCGCCCGCGTCCCTTCACCGGTCAGCAGCGTGGCGGCTCCCTGAACCGTGAGAGCAACCGGCGAGTAGACCGCCGGCCAGAAGGAGCCTGTGCCGCCGTTCCAGTCAGGATGGAACCGAGGCCACGCCACGCCCCCGCGCCAGCAGTGCAGTTGCTCGATTCCGAACACCGCGTGAGGGTAGGCGTCGTCGCCGGCGGGCGGAAACCGCCACAGGATGACGCCCATGACGAGCGTCCACCCTACGATCAGCGCGAGGCTGGTAACAAGCGTCCGTCGCTCAGCCGGCCAGGCCACCGGTAGGTCCACCCGCACTCCAGGCTAGAAGCAGCTGGCCGGCGTAGTACGCCGGCAGGCCCCAAGCTCTGTTGAGGAAGCTCTTGGTCACGAAGCGGTCGCGTGCCACGAAGAGGTCGGAAACGTAGAAGAGCACCGCGCCGGCGGCGACGGGGAGCCAGCCGTTGGCCATGCCCGAGACACTCAGGGCCCCCCAGACCATCAGCGTGATCACCGTGACATAGCCGGCCACTGCCCATCGCAGCCTCCCGAGATGCGGCCACAGCCATCGCATGGCGACTCCGCTTGCCAGACCGAGCGGTACGACCCACGCGATGGGCCATCCCGCCGCCGGCCGCAGCGACTGGAACGCGAGCACGTAAGCCAGGTGGCCGGACAGGAACAGGGTCAAGCCGCCGCCAAGACCTTTCGCGTGGAGAAGTGCCAGGTCGCCGAACGCGCACAGCACCAGGGCCAGCACGATCCACGCCCCATATACGCCGCCGGACGTCGAGCGGCAAGCTCCAACCGCCACGAAGGTGAATGAAGCCAGTATCTTGGCCACGACCCGCAGTCGTGCGCGCCCCACGCGTTCGGCGAACAGCAGCACCGCAACGGCGGGCAAAGCGACCAGCAACCAGATGCCCGCCGCGCTCGTCATCACTCCCCGTCCACAGTCTCCTCGCGGACCGTGAAGCTCACACCATGACGAGCGAGATCCGCCATCACCAGATCGAAGGCGCCCGGTACGGCTCCCAGCATCTCGGGCGCGGTGACGCCCGGCTTTTGGTAGTTCCCGCCGGCCATCAGCCTGGCAACGGCGGTGCAAGTGTAGCCGGTAGTTCGAGCCATCGAGGTGACCCCGCCTTGACGGTCGTACCGGTCAAGCAGGTCATACAAGACTCGGACCCGTTCGCCGTTCCTGCGGCCGGAGACCTCGATCCGCATGACCGTAAGGTCCTCCTCCCCCTCCCTCAGCCGCCAGGCATCGGTCAGCAGCCGTGCCGTGAGGTCGAGCGGCCGAATGCCGACTCCTGCAACCTCGACTCGGTCGAGGCCGAAGAAACCCGTCTCGCGGAGCATACGCATACGCTCGGCGTGACCCGGGAAACGCAGCGTCTTCTCCTTCATCGACGGTACCTTCATGGTTGTCAGCAGGGTGCGAAGCCCATCGCTGTTGAATGCCTCCAGGGTGCCGACGCCGGGCAGATCGACGAGCTCAATCTCGGACAGGGCGGGCCGAACCACAATCTCGCCCGCTTCGACGAGACGCGCAGGTCGTGTGTACTCCTCGATGACGTCCACGGGAGAGAAGACGGCCGCATACTCGTAGGGCCATCGGCGCACGATCGGCAACCCGCCGACCATGCATACGAAGCTGTCGATGCTCTCCAACCGAGTCGTCAGGTGTCCCAGGATCATGTTGCCGCAACCCGGTGCAACCCCACAGTCGACCAGTACGGTGACACCCCGTTCGCGAGCGGCCGCGTCGAGGCGGAACGGGTCCTCCTCGAAAAAAGAGATGTCCACCATGTCGATACCTGCCTCAATCACCGTCCTTGCAGTGTCGAAGCCCATGAAGCCCGGGACCGCTCCGATGACGAGATCCGCTCCGGCCACAACGCACCGCACCTCGTCCGGCTGCGAAAGATCCGCCGCCATCGTCGTCACCGTCGGCTCCGACGCGAAGCCGGCGAGCGCTTCCGGCGAAACGTCCGCCACCGAAACCCTCCAAGCCGGATCGGTCGCGAGGTCTCGAACAATGGCTCCCCCTACCCTTCCGGCCCCCAGCACCACGGCGCGCGTCAGATCCATCTTCACCTCCCGTTCACATCGCCGTCACACTACCAGATCCGCCTCTCGTGTCGCGCCCGGCTCCTGATGTATTCTTGACAGGCAATGCATTGTCCCCGTTGGCGAGTTGCAGGGTGGTACCGGTGGCCAAGATCCTGGTGATCGATGACGATGACGGCGTACGTGAAGCCATCCGCGATGCCTTGGCATCGGAGGAGCACGTGATCGCAGAGGCGGATAACGGGCGGGACGGCATCGCCTTGGCCCGCTCAGAAGCGCCCGATCTGATCATCAGTGACGTCGTGATGGCCGGAATGGACGGCTTTGCCACTCTGCAGACCATCCGCGACGATCCTGGTACCGCGTCCATTCCGCTCATCATCATCACCGGTGCTGGAAACACCAGTGGCATGCGGCGCGCGATGACTCTCGGGGCCAACGACTACCTCGAGAAGCCCTTCACAGCAGCGGAGCTGCTGGCCACGGTGGCGGCCCGGCTGAAGCAGCGCGAGATTGTCAGGCGGGAGACCGAAGAGAGACTCGAAGAATTGCGTCGCAACATCACCTTGGCCCTGCCGCATGAGCTGCGGACCCCTCTGGCCAGTATCCTCACTGCCGCGAAGCTGCTCAGTACTCAGGCCGGCACCCTGCCGCCGGAGAAGGTCAGCCAGTTCGGCACAATCATCCTGGGCTCGGGGGAACGCCTGCACCGGATGGTGGAGAACTTTCTCATTTGTGCCCAGCTCGAGCTGCTGCAGTCTGATCGGCGTCAGATCGAGCAGCTGCGCGCGCAACGAACCACGAACGCAGCTCCGGTGGTGTACCGCGGGGCAACGGCCGCGGCCTCGCGAGCGGGACGCAGCGCCGACCTGACGCTGGAGCTGGCGCAGGGAATCGATGCCGCGATGGACGGCGAGTACCTCTTGCGTATCGTCGAGGAGCTGGTCGGCAACGCCTGCAAGTTTTCGGATGACGGGACCCCGCTCGTGGTTAGTCTCGGAGGGGATGGAACGCTGCGCTGTAGCGTACGGGATGAGGGTCGGGGCATGGACGAGGAAGAGGTCGCCCGCCTCGGAGGCTACATGCAGTTCGGACGGAGACTCCATGAGCAGCAGGGCTCGGGCCTCGGGCTGACGGTCGTACGGCGGCTCGTGGAGCTCCACGGCGGGCATCTGGAGATCATCAGCCGTAAGGATGAAGGAACCGAGGTGAGATTCAGCCTGCCGGCTTGATTTACACCTTATTTATGCCTATATTGAAAGGTGCGGAGGAACCGCATGAAAGCCGCACCTTCAGGCATACAGAACCATCGTCCCGCTGGCGTCGTGATCCATCCGGCGGTGAATGCCGGCCACCGCCCCACCTCTCCGGCAGTCATTCCGGAGGAGCTGCGGGGACGTGTCCTCCGTGCAGCAGAGCTGATGCGCTCGGCACGGCGACGGCAACCGGAGCCGCCTTTCTCGACCGGCCTTGTCGCGCTTGACGAAGTTCTGGAGGGCGGAGTCCCCTGCGGAAGCATGATTGAGCTCGTCGGTTCCCGGTCCGACGGCCGGATGGCGACGGTTCTGTCGGCGCTGGCAGCGATGACGGATCGCGGCGAGATCGGCGCTCTGATCGACCTTGGCGATCATCTGGACCCCCGCTCCGCGGCCACAGCAGGAGTCGATCTCCACCGCATCCTCTGGCTTCGCCCCCGCCGTCTCCCCGAGGTGCTCGAGTTGACCGAGCTCCTGCTCCAGACGGGCTTTCCACTGGTGGTGGCGGACCTCGGGCTGCCGCCCGTGCGCGGTAGGGTCTCTGCGGGAGCCTGGATGCGGGTCACACGAGCCGCCCGGGCACACCGCGCCGTGGTACTGCTCTCCTCTCCCTACCACACGAGCGGTCACACCGCCGATGCGGTGGTTCGCATGACCGGAGGCCGCGGCAGGTGGTCCGGCTTGGCGCAGCGTCTTCCCCTTCTCGAGGGGCTGCCCTTCTCCTGCACCGTCATTCGCCGTCGAGGCAATCGCCCCGGCACGAGAAGCGGCCAACCGTTGATCGCTGCAGAGGCCGCTTTCTCCTCCTACGGAAGCACCCCTCGGGGCTCTCGCTCCGCCCGGGGCACGGGGCCACGCAACGTCCAGGATTCAGGCCTCGAGATTCAAAGCTCCGACCTCGACGTCCTCCCATGACGCGCATCGCCGCCCTCTTCATCCCCCTCTTTCCTCTTGCCGCACGGCTACGCAGCGAGCCCGAGCTCAAGCAGCAGATGGTGGCGGTGTGCGAGGGCAACGGAGGAGGCGCTCGCCTCGCCGCCGTCTCGCGATCGGCCCGGCAGCTCGGCGTGCGATCCGGAATGACGCTTGCCCAGGCGCGCGGTATCGCTCCCGATCTCATCGCCCGCGGGCGCGACCCGAGCTGTGAAAGCTCTGCCCACGAAGCACTCCTGGAAGTGGCCGGCGGACTCTCGCCACGGGTAGAGGATGCCGGGAATGACCTCGTCTTCGCCGATGTCGCTGGCATGGACCACATCTTCCCCGGCGCTGACGGTGAAGCGGAGATGGCGCATCGAGCGCTGCAGACGGCGGCCGCCCTCGACCTCCCCGTCCGGGCCGGCATCGCCGGCTGTAAGCTGGCGGCCCGGATCGCCGCTCACCGGCCTGCATCGCCGTCCATTGTGCCGCAGGGTGCGGAGGTCAGTTTCCTGGCGCCGCTTCCCTTCCACGCGCTCGGATTGGAGCCCCGCCTCAGGCATACCCTCCGCCGATGGGGCCTCGTCACCATCGGCGATCTTGCCCGCCTCCCCGCCGCCGAGGTCGCCCGCCGGCTCGGCGCGGACGGCGAGGCCGCTCACCGTGCCGCTCGCGGCGAGGACCCGAGCCCCCTCGTTCCCCACCATCCCCCGCCCGCGCCGAGCGAGGGTTTCGAGCTCGAGTGGCCGGTACTCACTCTGGAGCCCCTTTTGCTCACAATTGGAGAGCTCGTCGAGCGCCTCATGGAACGTTTGCGGTATCAGGGGCTCGCCTGTCTGAGACTCGAGATCGATCTCGGGCTGGAGCCGGAAGGACACGATCGGCGTGTCATACGCCTGCCGGCGCCTACCACCGAGGTCAAGGCCCTGGTGGGGATTCTCGGCTTGGAGCTCGACACGCGGCGCCCCGACGCCCCGGTAGTGGCGATCCGCTGCATTGCCCATCCCGATCGGCCCCGCCGTGCTCAGCTCACCCTGTTCGGTCCTCCCGAAATTTCGCCGGCACGACTCGCCACCACGATTGCCAGCGCCACGGCCCGGATCGGTCCCGATCGGGTCGGCTCGCCGGGCCTGGCAGACTCCCATCTCCCCGAGCATGTCGTGCTGTCCGACTTCGAACCGCCGCCGCCACCGAAGGAGCGTCGTTCCTCCCGTGAGGGACGCGGCCTGCTCGCCGTGCGAGTCCTGCGGCCGCCCGTGCCGCTGGAGGTGATCACGGAGTTGAGGCGAGAAGCGGAGAACAAGAACCTTACCGTGGAGGCTAGAGGTCGTAGGCGCCCCCCACGGCGGTCCGCATCCAACCTGCAGCGGCCCGCTCCCGACAGCTCAGAGCCCGATACCTGCTGTCTTTCACCGACGACCGATTGCCCCCGTCCCGTTTCCCTTCGCTCCGAGACCGGGGCGAGGCTTCACATCCAGGGTCTGGTGCGCGTGGCGGCAGGGCCCTGGCGCTGTGAGGAAGGGTGGTGGAGCGATCATCCCGCCGACCGTGACTACTGGGACATCGAGCTTTCCGACGGGCGACTGTACCGGATGTACCGCGACCGCGATGACGGAATGTGGTACGCGGATGGCGTTTACGACTGAGGACCGGTAGATGCCGACCTCATACGCCGAGCTGCACTGCGCTTCCGCGTTCTCGTTCCTGGAGGGTGCCTCGTTGCCAGAAGATCTCGTGACACAGGCGGCCCGGCTCGAGCTGCCGGCGGTGGCGTTGGTGGACCGCAACGGGGTGTACGGCGCGCCGCGCTTCTTCCGTGCCGCGCGCGACGCCGGGGTCAGGCCGCTGGTCGGGGCGGAGGTCGTCCTCGACGGCCGCTCCACTCTCTACTCCCCTCCTCGATCCGAGGTCGGCAGCTCACGGCTGGATGCTCGGGGCACGAGCGACCAGGGACCGACGCACTCCCTACCGGGCCCCCTCGGCCTGGTCCCCAACCCGCTCCCGCCGGGGACCCCGTTGCCCCGTCTCACCCTGCTGGCGGCCAGCCGCGGCGGCTACCACAACTTGTGTCGGTTGCTCACCGCCGCCGCCGGCCGGCACCCCAAGGGACAGGCTCGGGCGACCTGGGCACAGGTGGAGGAGCACGCCGCAGGGCTGTGCTGCCTGACCGGGGGCGGCGAGGGAGCTCTCGCCATCGAGATCGAGCAGCGCGGGCTCACGCCGGCCCGCCGCCTGCTCGAACGCCTCGCTTCCCTCTTTCCCGGCCGCCTGCACGTGGAGCTGCAGCGCCACCACCTGCGGGCCGAAGAGCACCGGAACCGCGCCCTAATCGATCTCGCGCAACGCCTTCGCCTGCCCCTCGTCGCCACCAACGGGGTGCGCTACGCCCGCCGCGGAGACCGCGAGCTGGCCGACGTTCTGACCTGCATCCGCGAGGGGATGACCCTCGATACCGCCGGACGCCTCCTCGAGGCGCAGCGGGAGTGTCACCTCAAGCCCGCGGCCGCGATGGCGGCGCTGTTTCCCGATCTCCCCCGAGCGATCGGCGCCGCGGGTGAGCTCGCGCAGCGACTGGAGTTCACACTCGACGACCTCGGCTACCGCTTTCCCGACTACCCACTGTCCCCCGGTGAGACCCCGTCCTCCTTCCTCCGCACGATCACCTGGAGGGAGGCGCGTGCGCGCTTCCGCCCACTGACCGCGCGCGCCCAGGCCCAGCTTGCCAAGGAGCTGGACCTCATCGAAAAGCTCGACCTCGCCGGCTACTTCCTCATCGTGTGGGACATCGTGTGCTTCTGCCGGCGCGAGGGGATCCTCGCCCAAGGGCGCGGCTCGGCCGCCAACTCCGCCGTCTGCTACGCCCTGTCCATCACCGCCGTCGACCCGGTCAAGATGGGGCTGCTGTTCGAGCGCTTCCTTTCCGAGGAGCGCGGCGAGTGGCCCGACATCGACCTCGACCTGCCCTCGGGCGACCAACGGGAGAAGGTGATCCAGTACGTCTACCGGCGCTACGGGGCCAATGGCGCCGCGATGACCGCCAACGTGATCACCTACCGCGGCCGCTCGGCGGCACGGGAGGTCGGCAAGGCGGTCGGCTTCTCCCTCGACCAGGTGGATCGCATCGCCCGTCACTTCGGACGCCATGCGGCCTCAGAGTTCGACGGCGGGATACGCGACATGGACGACGAGCTGCGGGCCGCCGGGCTCGACCCCGACGCCCTACACAGCCGTCACTTCGCACGTCTGTGGTGGCAGATTCAGCACCTGCCCCGCCATCTCGGCCAGCACTCCGGGGGCATGGTGCTCGCCGCCGGACGGCTCGACGAGGTCGTCCCCCTCGAGCCCGCCGCCATGGAGGGGCGCACCGTCGTGCAGTGGGACAAGGACGATATCGCCGACCTCGGCATCATCAAGGTCGACCTGCTCGGTCTCGGCATGCTGGCCGCCCTCGAGGAGGCGATCCCTCTCATCCGCACCCACGAGGGGATCGACGTCGACCTCGCCCACCTGCCGCCCGACGACGCCCCGACCTACGAGATGATCCGTGCGGCGGATACGGTCGGCGTCTTCCAGATCGAGAGCCGGGCGCAGATGGCATCCCTGCCGCGCAACGCCCCACGGTGCTTCTACGACCTCGTCGTGCAGGTGGCGATCATCCGCCCCGGCCCGATCACCGGCAACATGACCAACCCCTATCTCGAGCGGAGGCAGGGGCGGCAACCGGTGAGCTACCCCCACCCCTCGCTCGAGCCGATCCTCGAGCGCACCCTCGGCGTACCGCTGTTCCAGGAGCAGCTGCTACGGATCGCGATGGTGGCGGCGGGGTTTTCCGGCGGCGAGGCGGAGGAGCTGCGCCGGGCCATGGGTTTCAAACGCTCGCGCGAACGTATGCGCGCGATCGAGACCAGACTGCGGCGTGGCATGACCGAGCGCGGCATTACCGGGCAGGCGCAGGAGGACGTCGTGCGCGCCATCACATCCTTCGCCCTGTACGGCTTTCCCGAGTCACACGCCGCCAGCTTCGCCCTCATCGTCTACGCCTCGGCATGGCTGAAGCGCCATCACCCCACGGCGTTCTACATTGCTCTGCTCAACGCATGGCCAATGGGGTTCTACCATCCCGCGACGATGGTCAAGGACGCACAGCGCCACGATGTCGAGGTACTGCCAGTGGATGTTCAACACTCCGGCTGGCGGTGCCGGTGGGAGAAAGGCGGGGTCCGGCTCGGGCTGCGCTGCGTGCAGGGGTTGCGACGGGCACTGGGTGAAAGCATCGAGGCGTCCCGCCGGGAGGGCCCTTTTGCCGATCTCGCCGATCTCGAGCGACGCACTCACCTCGGCGAAGAGGAACTGAGCCGGCTCGCCCACGTGGGTGCGCTCGCCTCTCTCGGGCTCACCCGCCGCGAGGCTCTCTGGCAGGCGGCCGAGATCGGCCGTCGTCGCGGCCCGCTGCTCGAACGTCTGCCCGCCGAGGCCGGCTCGCCGCTGCCCGAGATGAGCGCGCTCGAGAAGACCGTCGCCGACTACACCGGGCTCCACCTCACCAGCGGTCCCCATCTGATGGCCCACTTCCGGCCCGCCCTCGCCGCCAAGGGAGTGACAGCCACGGCCGATCTCGGTTCCCTCCCTGACGGCTCCCCAATACGGGTCGCCGGAGCGGTCATCGTTCGCCAGCGCCCGGGCACCGCCAAGGGGGTCGTCTTCATCACCATGGAGGACGAGACCGGCATGGTGCAAGCCATCATCCGCCCCGAGCTCTACCGCCGCCAGCGCTCGCTCATCATCGGCCACGCGGTTCTCGTCGTTCACGGCCTCCTGCAGAAGCGCAACGGCACCCTTTCCGTGCGCGCCCGAGGCTTCCACAAGCTCGATGTCCCGGCCGTCACCGCGAGCCACGACTTCTACTGACGCCGCTCGACCTCTCCCGTCATGGGGACAAAGCGGACCGGTACCGCCGAGCGCTCGCTGAAGCCGTCCGCGGTCCGGGTGATGACCTTGAGCTCCTGGTAGAAGGCGCCGACGGGGATCACCATGTGGCCGCCCTGCTTGAGCTGGTCCAGCAGCGGGTCCGGGATGCGCTCGGGTGCCGCCGTGACGACGATGCCGTCGAACGGCGCCTTGTCCGGCCACCCCCCGTAGCCGTCGCCGCAGCGCACGTACACGTTCTTGTAACCCAGGCGGGCCAGAGTCTCCCCCGCATGCCGGCACAGCGTGGGCCGGATCTCGATCGTGTACACCTCGATACCCATGGCGGCCAGCACCGCCGCCTGGTACCCGGAGCCGGTGCCGATCTCGAGGACCCGATCTCCCTTTTCCACTTCGAGAAGCTCGGTCATCAGGGCGACGATATACGGCTGCGATATTGTCTGGCCGTCGCCGATCGGGAGCGGGTTGTCTGCGTAGGCCCCCCGGCGGACCGACTCCGGTACGAACTCGTGTCGAGGCACCGTTCGCATGGCTTGGAGCACCGCGGGATCTCGAACGCCCCGGGCGGCGATCTGCGTCGTTACCATCCGCTCCCGCAGAGCGGTCCAGTTCGGCTGATCGTTGCCATCGGAGCTTCGACCGAAGAGACCGCAGGCGCTCATGCTCACCCCCAGGATCGTCACGGCCGCGCCGCACGCCAAGCGACGCCACCGGGAGCTCTCAGCAGCGGCACTCACGGAGCACCTCCTCCTGCGGCAACGTAACGGTCCGCGCCATCGACGATTGTACGCAGCACTTTCATTCGCAGCATCTGGTCAGCGTTGCCCTCGAGGGGGTTCCGGTCGACGATCGTGAGGTCGGCCACGAAGCCGGGACGGATGGCGCCGCTCCAAGTCTCCGCCTTGGCGGCAAAGGCCGCGCCCGAGGTGAAGAGTGCCAGGGCTTGCTGCGCGGTCAGTCGCTCGGCAGGGTTCCAGCCTCCCGGCGGCGTGTGATCCGGCCGCTGGCGGGTTACCGCCGCAAAGAGCCCCCGTCGCGGGTCCGGGTCCTCCACCGGCGCGTCGGACCCGCCGCACAGATGCACCCCGCCCTCAAGGAGCGATCTCCACCTGTACGCCCAACGGATACGATTGGGCCCCAGCCGCTGCGGCGCCCATGGCATGTCCGAGGTGCAGTGGGTCGGCTGGATGGAGGCGATCACCCCGAGAGTGGCGAACCTGGGCACGTCGGAGGGCCGGACGGTCTGGCTGTGCTCGATCCGGTGCCGCAGCCGCCGGCAGACCGGTGCGCCGACCTCCTGGTACAGATCCAGCACGCGGTGAACCGCCTCATCTCCTATGGCGTGCACGGCAACCTGGAACCCGGCTCGCGAGGCGCGCTGGACGACCTCCCGCAGGCGCTCGACGCTGGTCACGGCAAGACCACGGTTTCCCGGGTCGTCGGAGTAGTCGCTGCCGAGAAGGGCCCCGCGCGAGCCGAGGGCGCCGTCTGCGTAGAGCTTCACGCCACCGACACGCACCATCCGCCTCTCCCCGAGGTCCGGGCCGCGGGCGAACTCGCGGTCCAGCAGCGCATCGTCGTCGCCGTTGACCAGGACATACACCCTGATCGGGAGCCGCCCCTCGGCTGCCAGCCGCCGAATCACCGCGAGCTCTTCGGCCTTGGTCCCGGGGTCGTCGATCTCCGTGAGGCCGTCCGCCAGCAGGGCGTGTGCCGCCCTCAGGACCCGCCGCTCGATGTCGGGCGGCGAGGGTCTGGGAACGGCTTCGATTGCCATGTCGGCGGCAGCGTCGATCAACACACCACTCGCCTCGCCGTCCAGCCGGCGCACGATCCTGCCCCCGGCCGGGTCGGGCGTTTTCCGCCCGATGCCCGCGAGCTGAAGGGCTCGAGCGTTGACGACCGCCGCGTGGCCGTCGACGCGCCGCAGCAGGACAGGGCGCCTCGGGAACGCCTCATCGAGCGCTGCTCGGTCGGGAAACTGCTTGCTCTTCCATACGTTCTGGTCCCAGCCCCGACCTACGAGCCAGGTTCCGGCGGGGAGAGTCTCCGCCGCCTTGCGTGCACGTGAGACGACCTCGGACCACGAGGCTGCACCGACCAGGTCGACCTGCTCGAGAGCGGTGCCGTAGCCCGTCAGGTGCAGATGGGCGTCGCACAGGCCCGGCAGAACATACGCGCCCTGGAGGTCGACGACCTCAGTACCCTTCGGAACCGCTGCCTCCGAGGCCGGCGGACGGAGCTCGGCGATGAGATCGTCGTGAATGAGCACCTGCGCGGGTCGCTCGCCCTCCGGCGTTACGATGATGCCACCTACGAAAAGCCGATTCCCCGCCTGCACGCCCGCCGGCGCCATCGACAGCATGACGACGGTGATTGTGGAGAGCAGCCTGCGCATGGGGCCAGTGTAGCAGTCTGGACTTCCGAGACTACCGGAGGCGGCTTGACCGGCTCTTTCTTGATAGTTCGGAACGGCCCGAACGAACATTGAACCATGAGAACTCGCGACCACAAGCCGATGCAAGCTAGGTTCCGAACCGAGAAGAATGGCCCCACGCGCCGCGAGGTCCTCGTCGGCGCAGGAGTCGCCGCCGCGCTTGCCGCCATGCCACGGCCAGCCGGAGCCGGCGAAGCCGCGGCGATCCAGCGCCCCTGCGTTGCCGTCGCATCCGCGAACGGTCTCCATGCCGTGAGACGTGCGGTGGAGCGAATGGACGCCGGCGCCGCGCCGGTGGAGGCGCGGTCGACGGCGTAGGGCTGGTCGAGGCCGATCCGAACGATGTCACCGTCGGTTACGGCGGTCTACCCAACGCCGACGGCGTCGTCCAACTGGATGCCTGCTGCATGGACGGCCCGACGATGCGAGCAGGCGCCGTGGGCGCTCTCGAACGCATCAAGCACCCGGCACGCGTCGCCCTGGAGATCATGCGGAGAACTACGCGCGTGCTCCTGGTCGGAGAGGGGGCGCTTCGCTTTGCCCGCCAGGCTGGGTTCCCTGAGGAAGACCTGCTCACCGAGCGCTCGCGCAAGATCTGGCTCTACTGGAAGGAGCACATGTCTGACAGCGATGACTGGGTCGAGCCTGCCGGGGAGATCTCCGATCCCGATATGGCCTGGTTCATCAAGGAGTACGGCCCGGCCCGCCCGACCGGCACGATCAACCTGTGCGCGGTGAACGGGGCGGGCGACCTGGGTGGCACGACCACCACCTCGGGCCTGTTCTTCAAGATCCCCGGGCGTGTGGGGGACTCGCCGCTGATCGGGTGTGGGCTGTACGTCGACAATGAGCCTGGAGCCGCGGGCTCGACCGGCCGTGGCGAACCGGTGATCGAGATCGCTGGCTCTCACACGGTGGTCGAGTACATGCGACATGGCGACTCCCCCACCCAGGCATGCCTCCACGCCCTCGAGCGCATCGTGCGCGCCACCAGGGTTCCGTACCTGCTGGACTCCAAGGGCCGTCCGAACTTCAACGTCAAGTTCTACGCCATCAACCGGGCCGGCGACCTCGGAGGCGCAGCGCTCTGGGCCGGTGGCCAGTACGCCGTCTGTCGCAGCGGCCATGAACCTGAGCTCAGGGACTGCGCCTACCTCTACAAGAAGGGATGACGTAACGCCCCACCGGCCCACCGTCGACGGTCGCACCACGCTCGGCCACGAAGAACCCGGTCAGCCTGTCCTTTCAAGAGGACACAACCTCCCGCCCGAGGGCGGCCTGGTCTCGCGGCCACCCTCGCTGGCTCCCACCGCGCTGGCACCGAGATTGCAGCATGGTCTGGTAGAAGCCGCAAACCAGGCACCCGCGGTTTCGGGAGGCGACCATGAGAAGGACCACGAAACACATGTTGATCGCGGCAGCAGGAATCGCCGCCCTGTCCCTGGCCGCTCCCGCCACCGCGGGCGTCGGAGTCGGGGTCACGGTCAGCGGCGGCGGCTTTTCGTTTTCTCTCGGCTACAACGACTACCCGGTCTACACCGACGCCTGGAACAACCCCGATTGGTCTCTCGACTTCAACCTGGCCCTCTCCGGCTATGGCGACTGGGTATCGGTAAGCGGACTCGGCCGTGTCTGGCGCCCCTACGTAGCCGCCGACTGGAGACCCTACACCTACGGTCGCTGGGTCTACACGAGCCTCGGCTGGACGTGGGTCGCCTACGAACCCTGGGGCTACGTCCCCCATCACTACGGCGCGTGGGCCCTGACCTCTTTCGGATGGGCCTGGGTACCCGGCTACACGTACCGGCCAGCCCATGTGGTTTGGGTTACCAGCGGCTCCGATGTCGGCTGGTACGCGGCTGGGCCTGCGGGTTGGAGCCACTCCCGGCACGCATTCCAGCGCGGGTACGACCGTGGCTATGACAACGGCTACTGGGATGGATGGCGAGATGCACGCTATGCAAGCTTCGTCGACTGGAGGCACATGGCGGACGACAACCTCGGCCGCCGCATCCGGCCCGGCGCCGCGATCTCGCGCCTGTCGGAATCAAGTGTTCGCAGACTCGCCGTTGGGCCGGCCAGGAACACAGTCGAGCGTGCCATCGGGCATTCGGTCAGGGTCGTGTCTGTCAGCAAGCGCAGCGTGCGCGTCGACGGCCACTCGCTGACTGCAGTGCGCCCCGAGGGAGCAAACCGCAGCGTCTCCGTCCACGCCCGCGAAACTGTTCGCACAGCCCTCTCTCCCAGCGTAGCCAGGACCTTTCAACGGGGTCAGCGAGTGGTCACCACCCCGCGATCCACCCGTACTGTCACGACGAACGCGGCAAGGGTCCAGAGGGACAGAGCCGACCAGACACGCACCCTCGGTCACACCCTCACCGTGCGCCATGGGATGACGGCCAACTCTCGTCAGCTGGCCACACAGCGCTCGCCCGGTGCGCGGGACGCTTTCGGTGTCAGGGACAACGGCCGAGCTGCGCCACTCAGCCGAAATCCCAGGACTGCGGTCCCAACCCGAACCGAAGCGCAGTCCAGCTCTTCTCACGGAGCAGAAACGCGATCCTCGACTGTGGCTCGTGCACCCTCGATCACTCCGCGGCGGCTCATCGCGCCTACCTCCCAGAGTGTCCCCATGCGCACCCGTGCACAACCCGCCAGCCGTCGGCCCGCCGCCAGCTCTCGTCAGGTTCCCCGTGGCACGGTCAGTGGTCGCACCACCGCCTCGACGAGAACCACCGCCGTGCGGTCGGTCACACAACCCTCAGCTGCGACCGGCAACAGCCGGTCGGCGCGCTCCACCCAAGCCAGAGGTTCAATAGCGAGCGTTTCACGCTCCAGGGCCCAAGCCCGTTCCAGCCGCACGTCGAAACAACAACCGCCACGGCGCAAGTAGCGGCCGGCGCCCCTACACAACCGAAACGGGGCGGCCGCCAGGCCGCCCCGTTTGTTATCGGCAACTACACACAAAGCCGCGCTCGTGGTACCCTCGCTGTGTACAGAAGGACGGCAGCGATTGTCGAGTCATGAGGGCTCAGCAGTATGATCGATCTTGAAAGAAACCTCGATGCATACCGAATCTTGGCCGAGATTCTGAGTGATATGCGAGGCGCCATCCAGAAGGAGCTCGAGTCACGCCACGGGAGCGACTGGTTCCGAACCGGCCTGCCGGAGGGCGTCCTTGACCGCCTGATCCAGCGCAAGGAGAAGGAGAAAGCGATCGACTGGTACGAGAGCGAGTACCAGCAGGTGATCGACTTCGCGACCTTCTTCGATCTCCTCGAAGTCCTCGAGCACGACAGTGGCCTGATCCCCTACCTCCGCGCCCTGGCGCCGAGCGCTCCGCTCCTGCACGCTCGCATGCTCGAGCTCGACGTGATGAGAGACAAGCTCTCTCTGGCGCGCTCCATCAGCGAGAACGAGCTCGTGTTCCTGGGTACGTTCCATCTGCGGTTCCGCCAGGCTCTCCAACGTGAGGTGGAGGCCGATGCCCAGGAGGGCGCTGGTGCCAAGCAGAACCAGGCGGCGAGCCCAAAGCCCACGAAGAAGGAAGAGGATGCGGCGGGTAAGGCGGCCGCAGAGGACGCGGAAGATCGTGACGACCAGCCGGTGGACATCAACGTCGCCAGAGCACGTTCGAAGGAAGCCCGCGCTGCCTCGGCAGGGGGCAACAACGCGACAAAGACGGGCAAGCCAGTTGCCCCCCTCCAACCGATAGAGGCCGCCGGCAGCAGCGCCCAGCCCGATCCCGAGCCCGCTGCCGAGCCTGTCGCCGAGGCAGCTACAGAGCCTGCGGTTGCTCCTCTCAAGCAAGCTATGGATGACAACAATCACCGCGAGGTCCTGCGGACCCTCTACCGTGAGGTGACATCGATCGCGGAAGGCCTGTGGGGATCGGATGTCCCCCCAGCCCCCTCGGTATGGGAGAAGGTCCGGGTTCACCCCTGGTATGAGGGCAACTTCTCATCCCTCGGTCTCAAGCCGCTGTCGGACTTCTACGACATCGCATCCAAGGTGCGGGAGCGGATGTCTGACGGGATCGCCAAGGACGAGCTCCAGGAATTCCTCAAAAACCACAGCTTCGCCAATGTGCTTCTCTCTCTTCGGGATATGTTCCAGAAGAACGGCATCTAGTCCCACCCGGGCCATCCGTCCGCGATCTACTGCGAGCGACGATACGCGAGCCGTCGCTGTGCTCTTCGCGCCTCGCTGTCCTCAACATACAGAGAGTATGCCTGCGGCAGCTCGACGCTCAGAACCCAGCGCTGACAAGCGTCTCGCCGCTCTCGCTACGATTGCGCCCGGATAGCCCGGGCTTAGAGCCCATGATGTGCTCCAGCGCGAGAAAACGCACGTCTCGGAGCCGTCTCCCGTCTCGCTTCGAGCGTCTTGAGAGCTAAGTGAGCAGGCTGGATCTCCTGACCTACTCACCTCCTCACCACCCAGGTGGCCGTTGGAACTCAATCACCTAATCACTCAATTACTGAGTCACGTGCTGGGCGGGGATCAGAGGCCGGGGGATGCCGTCGGCGGGAACTGCTCGGTGTAGGCTGCGTAGCGTCGGAGGATGCGGCGCGTGTACGACACGGCGCGGCGACAGCGGCACACACCCGACGGGAAGCGCCGCGCGATGTCGGGGTTGTCCAGCAGCACCAAGGCGGTTTCGACGTTGCCCGACCACCGGTCCGCATTAAGGCCCATCTCCTCGGCCAGGCGGCGGGCATCCGCCACGTGCCGCGGGCCCACGTTGTACGCTGCCAGCGCCATGGGCACCCTATCCGCCATCGGTACGTCCGAGAACTCCTCCATCAGCCGGCTTAGGTACCGGATCCCGGCAGGAATCGCTTGCTTCGGATCGTCGGGGTTGCCGCCCCCCAGCTCATTCCATGTCGGCGGCATGAATTGAAAGAGGCCAGCGGAGCCTCCCGGCCCAACCGCCTTCGGATCGAACCTCGACTCCTCGTACATCAACGACGCCACCAGCCGCCAGTCCATCCTGTAGCCCCGCACCGCCTCCTGCAGAATGGAGTCGTACGGGGTGAGCGCGCCTGGAGGAGTTGGCGGAACGTGGCGGGGCCTGTAGCGTCGCCCTGGGTAGAGCTCCGCCAGCGCAAGCTCCTGCAGCAGGCCGGACCGCTTCACCTCGTGAAGGAACCTGTCCGCCGCATCGCGCAGCTGCGGAGACCAGGAGCCGAGGACCCATCGTAGCGAGCAATCGGGAACCACGACCGGCCCCTCCCGGAGAGCGGGCCGGTTGGGGAGCTCGAGCCGGGCTGTGTCGGCATCCGCGAGCGCAAGACTTGCGGCGCCCGTCTCCACCGCGGCCATCGCGCTGAGCGCATCCGACCCAGGTCCCAGGGACTCCGGACTGACCGCGAGCTGATCGGGAAGCAGCCTCAGGACCGGCGCCAACCCCTCGCTGACCGCGATCCGGCGGCCGGCGAGATCCTCCACCGCAGCGGGCGGATCGTCGCTGCTGGACAGGATCAGGACCAGATCCGTGCTGCGGTAGGGTTGGGTGGCCAGAACGTCCCCACCGGTCAGGCGTAGGAAGGGCTCATGGAGAGCCGCCAGATCGCCGTACCCTCGCTCCAACCAGGCAAGAGGACTCTCGTGCGGCGGTGGAATCACCAGCTCAAGACGTACGCCGAGCGAGCGCGCGAAGCTGAGCGCGAGATCGTACTCGAAACCCTCCAGGCCGCCGGTAGCAACCGTACATGTCGTGGGTGAGTTCCGGGTCACCAGCCGCAGGACCCTCTCTCGCTTGACTTCCGCGAGGTCACGGCAGGCAACGGTGCGGGTGGAGAGGGACAGGACCTTCTCGGCGAACAGCACATCGTCTACCGCAGCTCGCAACCGAGAGTTGGCTGGCCGCATGGCCCAGACCAGAGGACGGGTCTCGGCCAATGGTCCGACGACCACGAGACCATTGCCGTAGGGCATCGCCTCGACAAGGCCCGAGTCCGCTACAGACAGGGCATACCTCCCCTCGCGCACCCGAGTTAGAACCTCTTCGAGACTCACCTCCTCTGGAATCGGCCGGACGTGCAAGCTCGGTCCCTGACGATCCAGTAGGTCCGTGTCCTCCCATTTCTGGGCCGACGGTTGGAGGTAGACCGCGCGCCCCTTGAGATTGCCGACCGTGTCGACCCCGGACGGCCCGTATGCCACCAGCAAGTCGTCGACCCAGTCGACCGCCGCGCTCGCCGCCATGCCTTCGCGGCGCAGCCCGGCGGGAGAGAAGCGATGCACCCCGATATCTCCACGCCCCATCCGCAGCCAGGCGAGCACCTGGTCGTTGCGCCGGGCCCGAACCCAGCGCAACTTGACGCCGAGACGAGCAGCCAGGTGACGCAGCAAGGCCAACTGATCCACGCGGCCGGCAGTGTGTACCGGGGAGTCCAGAAATCCAGGTCTCACGATCACCCGCAGCTCGCCGGCGGCACGCACCTGGTCGAGGTCCCCGGTGCGCAGCCTCTCGTGATGACAGGCAAGTGAGGACATCCCGGCGACGCAGGCCACGAAGGCGGCGGCGCGGACGGCGGCACGTGAGGTCACTCTCAGACTGTAACACTCGCTCTTGTGAAATCCGTGACAAGCCGCAGCACCTCGCGTATCATGAGCCCGCGGCCCGCGGCCGCAAACCAGTCGGGAGGTGGGTTGTGGTCCAGTTCAAAGAAGTTCAGATCCCTGAGGGTGATCTTGTCGAGGTTCGCGACGCTCGTCTTGTGATTGGAGATCGTCCGATCATCGGTGTTCTTCGGGGCGATGGAATCGGCCTCGATATCACCCCCGTGATGCAGCGTGTAGTCGACAGCGCGGTCGAGAAAGCCTACTCAGGCTCCAGGAAGATTGCGTGGTGTCCTCTTTTCGCCGGACTCGAGGGCCTGCACCACTACGGCTCCGAGTTCCCAGAGGAGACAGTGGAGGCAATCCGTCACCTGAAGATCGCAATCAAGGGTCCGTTCACGACCCCGATTGGCGAGGAGACGCACGTCTGCCTCAACTGCGCTCACCAGCAGTACCATGCCGGGACCTGTGACAAGTGCGGCCACGATGACAGCGTCTGCCCGCGGTTCCGTTCGATCAACGTCAGGCTTCGGCAGCATCTCGATCTGTACGCCTGTGTCCGCCCGATCCGCTACTTCGAGGGCGTCCCCGCCCCCAACAAGTACGCCGACAAGGTGGACTTCATCATCTTCCGCGAGAACACCGAGGATGTGTACGCCGGCTACGACTTCGAGCGCGGTGGCGAAGTTGCCACGGCCATAATCGACCTGATCGAGAAGATGACTGGACGGAAGATCCGCTCCGACTCCGGTATTGGGATCAAGCCGATGTCGGTCTTTGGCTCGAAGCGTCTGGTGCGCAAGGCCCTCAAGTGGGCAGTCACCCAGAAGCTCCCCTCCGTGACTCTGGTTCACAAGGGCAACATCATGAAGTTCACGGAGGGCTCGTTCTGCAAGTGGGGATACGAGGTCGCCGCCGAGGAGTTTGGTGACATCACCGTCACGGAGAAGGAGCTGTGGGACAAGCTGGATGGCAAGATGCCAGAGGGCAAGATCTTGATCAAGGACCGAATCGCCGACTCGATCTTCCAGCAGATCCAGACTCGCCCCGACGAGTACAGTGTCCTCGCCGTCCCCAACCTCAACGGCGACTACCTGTCCGACGCAGCGATCGCGCTTGTCGGCGGCCTCGGCCTCGGTCCGGGCGCCAACATGTCAGACGAGGTCGCCCTGTTCGAGGCAACACACGGCACAGCGCCGAAGTACACCGGAATGGACAAGGTCAACCCGGGCTCGATCATCCTCTCGGCCGTCATGATGCTCAACCACATGGGATGGAACGAAGCCGCCGACCGCATCCTCAAGGGCATGGAGGGCGCAATCCGTGAGGCCGTCGTGACCTACGACCTTGCCCGCATGATGGTCCGCGAGAACCGGCAGGGCGTCCAGGAGGTCTCCTGCTCCGGGTTCGGAGAGGCCATCATCGAACGCATGTAGTTGCCCTCGAGCGACTGACCCCAAGCTCACGGCCCCGCGGCGATTGTCCGGGGCCGTTGCTCTCAGCGCCGATCGCTCTCTTGCAAAAGCTCCGCCGTTTCGTCAGACTTCAAAGGGAAGACACAGCTCCGACCAGTAGCCGCCGGGAGACGCTGACGCTTCTCAGAAGCCTCCGTTGAGAGTCAGCGCTCGTTGCTGGGCCAGGGGCGCCGGCAAGGAGAGCAGTGATGCCTGAACGCACCATCCTCGATCTGTATCACAACGATATACAGCGGCCCCGCGACCGACACTACACGCACTTCTTCCCGGGTGGGTCGAGAGCGTTGTCCACGGACGAGTTCGCGTCGCGAACGGCGGCGCTTGCCGAAGGGCTTGCAGGGCTCGGAGTGGGGCGAGGCGACCGCGTCCTGCTGCTGTCGGAGAATCGCCCGGAGTGGCACATGGTCGATCTCGCCGTGCTCGCTCTGGGAGCGACCGACGTCCCTGTCTACACCACGTTGACCCCGCAGCAGATCGCATACCAGGCGCACGACTCGGGAGCCGTGGTGGCGGTCGGAGAAACCGCCGATCACATCGAGCGCTTCCAACTGATCAGAAGCGAGTGTCCCGGGCTCCGCCACCTGGTCCAGATCGAGGGCCAAACGGCCGAGGGCGCGCTGGCGCTGGACGACCTCCTCTCCACAGCCTCGGCCGGCGCCGTGGACCGGTTCTGGGAGCGCGCATCCGAGGTGAAGGCGGACGACCTCGCCTCGATCGTCTACACGTCCGGAACGACCGGCGAACCCAAGGGAGTGATGCTGACGCACCAGAACTTCGTCAGCAACGTGCTCGCCGTGATGCCGCGGGTCCCAATGGATCACAATGACCTCGGGCTCGAGTTCCTGCCCCTCTGCCATGTTTTTGAACGCACGGTGGCTTACGCCTACATGTACGTCTCCGCGTTCGTGGCCTACTGCGCCACCAAGGACGTCGCCGAGCTCATAGCAACCGTGGCGCCGACCACCTTTGCCAGCGTCCCACGCCTGTACGAGAAGATCTACACTGCGATCAACTCCAAGGTCGAGGCCGCGCCGCCGATCCGTCGATCCCTCTTCCACTGGGCCACCGGCGTCGGCTGGGAGGCTGCCCAGCGCCGGCTGGTGGGCCGTTCCCTGGGTCCAGGTCTGGGCGTTCGTCACGCCCTGGCCGACAAGCTGGTGCTGTCCAAGGTCCGACAGGCCTTGGGCGGGCAGTTGCGCTTCTCGATTTCCGGCGGCGCGCCCCTGCCGCTCTACGTCAATGAGTTCTTCCACTCGATCGGGCTGCCGATCCAGGAAGGGTACGGTCTCACCGAGACCTCGCCGGCGATCGGGATTGCCGGGTTCGAGCCCGGAGACAACCGCCTCGGTTCCATCGGCCGCGGCCTCGAAAACCTGGAGGTCAAGCTGGCCGCGGACGGCGAGCTGCTCGTCAAGGGGCCCAGCATCAGCAAGGGGTACTGGAACAAGCCGGAACAAACCGCCGAGGTGTTCGATGAGGAGGGGTTCTTCCACACTGGCGACATCGCCCGTATCGACGAGGACGGCTTCATCTTCATCACCGACCGCAAGAAGGACCTCATCGTGACCGCAGGGGGAAAGAACGTCGCTCCACAGCCAATCGAGGCCGCGCTCAAGAAGTCCCCGCTGGTGGACAACGCCCTCCTCATTGGCGATCGCAGACCCTTCATCATCGCCCTGCTGTCGCCCGGCGAGGAGGAGCTCGCCGCATGGGCTCGCCAGAACGGCCTTGAGGCCGACGTCCTGAGCGACTTGCTGGCTCTGCCACAGGCCGCGGCCGCCTACGAGCGGGTGGTCGAGGGAGTCAATGCCCACCTCGCTCGCTACGAGCAGATCAGGAAGTTCGCCGTTCTGCCGAGGATGCTCAGCATAGAAGACGGAGACCTGACACCGACCATGAAAGTCAAGCGCCGCGTGGTTGAGAGAGAGTTTGCCGGTTTGATCGACGAGCTATACGGCGGCAACGTGGAGGCGTAGCTGGTCCTGACGGTGGGAGAACGACTCAGCTGCCAAGAGGCGAAAAGCGCCGAGAGCAGAAAAGGGCGGCTCTCCTGGCGGCCTTGGCGCCTTCGCGGTTCACGGGCGGGATGGAGACAGCTGAGAAGGCAACTGCCTAGAGGCGAGACCTGGTCCGGGGTAGAATCACGCTGGGCTTGGCCCACCGGGAGGGGAAGATGAGCGCCTCCGGCCGCTACGCCGCTACGAACAAGGTCCGCTTCGTGACCGCCGCGTCGCTGTTCGATGGCCACGATGCCGCGATCAACGTCATGCGTCGCATCCTGCAGGCGCACGGTGCCGAGGTGATCCACCTCGGTCACAACCGCTCGGTCAAGGACATCGTCGATGCCGCCGTTCAAGAGGACGTTCAGGCGATTGCGGTGTCGTCCTACCAGGGCGGGCACATGGAGTTCTTCACCTACATGCTCGATCTGCTGCGAGAGCGGGGGGCCGGTCACATCAAGGTCTTCGGCGGCGGTGGCGGCGTCATCGTGCCGCGTGAGATCAAGGAGCTGGAGGAGTACGGGGTCACCAAGATCTTCTCGCCCGAGGACGGACGCCGCCTCGGCTTGGACGGCATGATCGACACCATGATCCGTGAGGCCGATTTCGATCCTGCCGACCTCGATGGGTTCCAGCCGAAGAACCTCACTCCCGTGCAGTGGCTTGCCATCGCACGTGCCATCACTCTGGTCGAGGAAGGACGCGAGCTCTCCTTCCCCGCTCGCGAGGCGCCGGCCCCCGTGCTTGGCCTCACCGGCACCGGCGGCTCCGGCAAGTCGTCACTCACCGATGAGTTGGTGCGGCGCTTCCTCAAGGACTTTCCTCAGCGGAACGTGGCGATCCTCTCCATCGACCCGACCAAGCGCAAGACGGGCGGCGCCCTGTTGGGCGATCGTATCCGGATGAACACGCTCGGATCCGAGCGAGTCTTCATGCGCTCGCTAGCCACCCGACAGGCGCACCGAGCTCTGTCTGCCAATATCCGGAGCTCCATCGCCGCCTGTCAGGCCGCCGGCTTCGAGCTGGTGATCGTCGAGTCCTCCGGTATTGGCCAGGCCGACTCGGAGATCGTCGACATCGCCGACCTGTCCCTGTACGTCATGACTCCCGAGTACGGTGCGGCCATGCAGCTCGAGAAGATCGACATGCTCGACTACGCCGACCTGGTGGCCATCAACAAGTTCGACCGTCCCAAGGCCCTGGACGCTCTGCGAGATGTGCGCAAGCAGTACCGACGCTGCCACAGTCTGTTCACCGAGCCCGACGACTTCCAACTGCCGGTGTATGCCACGATTGCCAGCCAGTTTCACGACCACGGCGTCAATGCTCTTTATCGGGGCCTCTTGACCGCTCTTGCCGAGCGCTTCGGAGACCACTGGCAAAAAGCGGACAGCTGCGCCTCCCCGGTCGGCATGCCAGAGCGAAACCCCATCATTCCCGGCGAGCAAACCGGCTACCTGCGCGAGATCGCTCGCGCCGTTCGCGCCTATAAGGGCTCGGCTCGCGAGCAGGTCAGAATCGCCGACCGCCTCTATCAGCTGGTCGGAGCGCGGGCGATCCTGTGTGCCCGCAACGGCAGCGGCGAGGCATCGGACCAGTGGAAGCTCTTCGAGGAGATCACCGCCGGTGACGCGTCCCATGAGCCACAGCTCGCTGACCTCGATGCCGAGATCCGCCGCATCGCGCACGAGCTCGACGCCGATTCGCGGGAGCTGCTGGCGGCCTGGCCAGCGATCCGCGACGAGTACGCCGGCGAGGACTTCGTGTACACGGTCAGGGGCAGGGAGATCCGGGTTCCCCTCACCACGACTTCACTCTCCGGCACCCACGTCCCCAAGGTCCAGCTGCCGGCGAGCGAGAGCTGGGGCGAGGTGCTACGTTACTTGCTGCTCGAGAACGTCCCCGGCGCCTTCCCTTACACCGCGGGTGTATTCCCGATCAAGCGCACGACCGAGCTGCCAACCCGCATGTTCGCCGGCGAAGGTGGCCCAGAGCGCACCAACCGGCGCTTTCACCTGCTCGCCAACGGCCAGCCGTCCGTGCGCCTGTCCACCGCGTTCGACTCGGTCACTCTTTACGGCGAGAACCCCGACACGCGGCCCGACATCTACGGCAAGGTCGGCGAGTCGGGTGTCTCCATCTGCACCGTCGAGGATATGGAGCGGCTGTACGCCGGCTTCGACCTGTGCGCTCCCAACACCTCTGTGTCGATGACCATCAACGGCCCCGCGCCGATGATCCTGGCGATGTTCTTCACCGCCGCGGCGCGCCAGCAGGCCCGTCGCAGGTTGATCGAGTCCGGCCGCCTCGACGCTCCTCCCGAGGCCGCCCTGCAACCCGTCGTCGATGGCAAGGAGTGGGAGACCGTGGAGCCACTGCTCGAGCCCGGAGAGTGGGAGCAGGTGCTCGCAGAGACGGTCAAGGTCGTGCGCGGCACAGTCCAGGCCGATATCCTGAAGGAGGACCAGGCCCAGAACACCTGCATCTTCTCCACCGAGTTCGCACTCAGGATGATGGGCGACATCCAGCGCTACTTCGTCGACAACGGCGTCAACAACTTCTACTCAGTTTCGATCTCCGGCTACCACATCGCCGAGGCCGGCGCTAACCCCATCTCCCAGCTCGCCTTCACGCTCGCCAACGGTTTCACCTACGTCGAGTACTACCTCGCACGGGGCATGCACATCGACGAGTTCGCACATAACCTGAGCTTCTTCTTCTCCAACGGAATGGACCCCGAGTACACGGTCATCGGCAGGGTGGCGCGTCGGATCTGGTCAACCGCCATCCGCGGTCGCTACAGCGGCAACGAGCGGTCGCAGAAGCTCAAGTACCACATCCAGACCTCAGGCCGTTCCCTGCATGCGGTGGAGATCGACTTCAACGACATCCGGACGACGCTGCAGGGCCTCTTGGCCATGGCTGACAACTGCAACTCGCTGCACACCAACGCTTACGACGAGGCCATTACCACCCCCACCGAGGAGTCGGTGCGCCGCGCCGTGGCAGTGCAGCTTATCAACGCACTCGAGTTCGGCCTGCTCAAGAACGAAAACCCGTGGCAGGGCTCGTACTTCGTCGACTGGCTTACAGACTTCGTGGAGGAGGCCGTGCTCGAGGAGTTCGAACGCCTCTCCGAGCGCGGTGACGTGTTGGGCGCCATGGAGACCATGTACCAACGCTCGAAGATCCAGGAGGAGTCCCTCCACTACGAACGCCTCAAGCACACCGGCGACCACCCCATCGTCGGCGTCAACACGTTCCTTCGCGAAGGCCCTGCCAAGGAGGCGGAGGGCGACCGTATCCAGCTCACCCGCTCCACTAAGGACGAGAAAGACGCGCGCCTGGCCCACCTGCACGACTTCCACTCCCGCCACGCCGACGGAGCATCCGCGGCCCTGGGTGGTCTCCAGAGAGCGGCAACCACTGGAGGCAACGTATTCGAGGAGCTTCTCCGCACGATCCGGGTTTGCTCACTCGGCCAGATCACGCACGCCCTGTACGAGGTAGGAGGCCAGTACCGGAGGTCGATGTAGTGGTGTGATTCGCTGCACGAATCGCAAGGGCCGGGAGAGGGAGAGCTCAAAGGGAAACTCTCAACGTGGCGAGCCCGCCAGATGGATATCCGGGACACGGCAGGACGGAAACCACCTCCTCCAACCCGTTTTAGACAGCGTGCCCCCCCTGAATCGAAACCCTTCCTCCAGACCTAGCGATTCGCGCAGCGAATCGCTCTGTGAGAGAATCCCGGCTTGCGATCCGCGCAGCGGATCGCTGGGAGCCAACATGGAACCTCCACTCACGATCGACCTCGATGGCTTTTGGACCTGGCTGCTTGGCCATCCGAACTGCATCTTGCGTGCCGGCACACCGGAGATCGTCCTGTACGACCACGACGATCTTCATTGGCTGTTCTTCGAGGAAGGACCCGACACCCTGCTGATCCAGGTCGTTCGCGGCAAGCACGCAGTCGGTGAGCTGTACATCAAGCGGGAAGAGGTCGCATTCGTGCAACAGGCACCCTCAGAGCGCGAGGACGAGTTCGTGTTCGATCTCATGAGCCCGGCCGAGCCGGAGCCGTTCGCCGCCTACTTTATCGTCCTCGTCCACGATTTCGGCGAGGACCCCGCGGAGGCTTCCGGCCGCGTCCACTAGCACTGCACACCTTGCGGTCCGTCCTTGACGCCCTGGAAAAGGCCGGAAAGCGGCTCTGACGGACTGCGCAGTACGCACTGCTCTGGCTGCGTTGCGCAGATCCTGAAGAAGAGGAACGAGGCCTGAGTTGAGTTGGCAGGCAGAACGCTGCCTGCCAGAGCACGCAGGTTCTCAAAGGCGATCGGCGACGGGCCCAAACCCGTAGAGACTGCTCCTACCTGAGGTCCGCCGTGGGGAGGAACCGCGGCGGTTTGCGGGCCTTGGTCGTCTGTTCAAAGGCGAACGCGAGCTTGATGAGCTTGGCCTCCGACCATGCGGTTCCGATGAAGGTGACGCCGACCGGCAGGCCGAACGAGTACCCGGCCGGCACCGTCAGGCTGGGGTATCCAGAGACCGCGGCCGGCGTCGAGCTGGCGCCGAGAAAGTGGTCGCCGTTGATGAGGTCTATCGTCCACGGCGGGCTGCCGGTGGGCGCCACGATGGCATCGAGCCGGTGCTTCGCAAACACCGGGTCGAGACCCTCCTTGCGCGATAGACGTCGGCAGAGGTCGAGCGCGTCGCGGTACGCCTTGTCGGTCAGCGGCCCCTTGGCCTGGGCCATCTCGAAGAGCTCCTGACCGAAGTACGGCATCTCTTGCCTTTGATGCTTGTCGTTGTACTCGATCAGCTCCGCCAACGTATGAACTGGAGCGTTCGAGCCGAGGTCCGCGAGGTAGGCGTTGAGGTCGGCCTTGAACTCGTATAGCAGCACCACCATCTCCGGGTCGTCGAGCTCGCCGGTGTGCGGAATGTCGGCAGGGTCGATGAGCACCGCTCCAGCGGCCTTCATCGCCTCGAGTGCGTCCTCGACAACCTCGTCGGCCTCCGGGCTGTAGCCGAAGAGCGCCTTCCTGGCAACGCCGATACGAGCTCCCACGAGCCCCTTTGCGTCGAGCGCCCCCGACAGGTCGAGCCGGTGAGCGGAGACGGTCTTGGTAACGGGATCCCGCGGGTCCACCCCGGCCATCGCCGCCAGCAGGTGGGCTGCATCGGCAACCGTGCGCGCCATAGGCCCCGCGGTGTCCTGAGTATGCGAAATCGGGATGATCCCGGAGCGCCCGATGCGGCCGACCGTTGGTTTGATTCCAACCAGCGAGCAGGCCGCGGACGGGCACACGACGGAGCCATCCGTCTCCGTGCCGACACCGATCGCGGCGAAGTTGGCCGCTACCGCGGCGCCGGTGCCCGAGCTCGAGCCACAGGGGCTGCGATCGCGGGCATAGGGATTAACGCACTGACCACCCCGTCCGCTCCAGCCACTGGAGGACTGTGTTGACCGGAAGTTGGCCCACTCACTGAGGTTGGTCTTGCCCAATATCACGGCCCCGGCCTCTCGTAGGCGCCGCACCACGTGCGCGTCGCGAGGCGGACGAGAGCCGACGAGCGCCAGTGAGCCGGCGGTGGTCTGCATGCGGTCTGCGGTGGCGATATTGTCCTTGATGACGACCGGGATGCCGTGCAGCGATCCCCGGGGGCCCTTCTGCTCGCGTTCACGGTCAAGCTGATCCGCCGCAGTGAGCGCGTCCGGGTTCGTTTCGAGGATCGAGCGGAGCCGAGGTCCGCTCGTGTCCAGGGCCTCGATTCGTTGCAGGTACAGCTCACACAGCCGTCTTGAGGTCACCCTTCCGTCCGCCATCCACTGCTGCAAGTCTCTCAAGGAGGCTTCCTCGAGCGGCTTGGCTATGCCGGTCCTGGGTTGTCCGGCGGGGGCGCCCGTGGCCCGGGAGCTCCAACCTGTGGTAGCGATTCCGATCCCCGCAAGTGCAGCGGAACCCACGACATTCCGCCGCGTCATCTTTGTGGCCTCGGAGACGGCTTTCATCGGCTTGGTACTCACGACATCCTCCCGTGGCTCTGCTACCCCATCGCTGTCCACTGTTCCGACCCCATGATATAGTGCGTGCTGGCTGTTCCAAAGATGTGACGTGGGTGTCGGTGCCTGAACTGGCTGTGGGAGTTGAACGAGCCGGATCGGCTGAGGCGTGAGCGTTCGTGTAGTGGCCCACGCCGTGCGGTCGGAGCGTGCGCCGCTCCGGCGGGGGGCCCGGTGGGAAAGATACCGGAGCTTTGGAGCGTTTGTGTCGTGCGAGGCGCGTCGTGACACTGCGCCGTGACGCCGACGACGGCAAGCAAGCAGCCGCCGCAAACCGCGCTGAAGGCCGACCCTCACCGAGCGACGGAGGGGCGACCTCGCCTCCCCTCGTTTCCCGATCAAGGGTTTCCCACTACGAGATCACGGGCGAGATCGGGCGCGGCGGGATGGGTGTCGTCTACCGGGCCCGCGATCTGGTGCTCGGTCGCGAGGTGGCCCTCAAGGTCCCATTGCTGCGACGGGGCGACGAGGCGAGACACCGTCAGAGGTTCCTTCGAGAGGCTCAAACCGCGTCGAGCCTCTCCCACCCCGGCATCGTCCCGGTCTTTGAGGCGTTCGAGGAGGGAGGCCTCCCGTGGCTCGTGATGGAGTTCGTCGAGGGACAGAGCCTGTCGTCGATGGTTCACAACAAAGGGCGACTGCCCGTGGCCCAGGTGCTGCAGTATCTATCCATGCTCACGGATGCCCTGAGAACGGCCCACCGAAAGGGAGTCCTGCACCGTGACATCAAGCCGTCGAACATCCTCGTTACCCGGGATGGCGTCGCGCGGCTGACGGACTTCGGGCTTGCCACCTTTCTGCCCGGCTCCGACGACGCCACCACGGTCTCGAAGGGCGCCGGAGGACGGCTTACGGCCGAGGGTGTCGCCGTGGGCACTCTCGCCTACATGTCGCCAGAGCAGTTGCTCGGCCGGCCGCTCGACGAGCGCAGCGACCTCTTCTCCCTCGGCGCCGTGGCCTACGAGATGTGCACCGGGACGCCGGCCTTCACACCCTCGTCGGAGGGCGATGTCATCGACGCCGTCCTGCACCGTTCCCCGCCTCGCCCTTCCACGCTGAACGTGAGCCTGCCGGAGGGGCTCGACCACATCGTCGGCAAGTGCCTCGCCAAACGTGCGGATGAGCGGTACCAGACGGCGCGCGAGCTGGCGGCCGACATCCGTTCCCTGGAGCGGCAGCTCGAGCCGCTTGCCTCACGCAGTAGCGGGGCCCTCTCGCCGCAGGTCCAGAGACACCGGCTCCGAGTCCTCGTACCCTGGCTGGTCGTGGCCGCGGCCGTGGGTGCCGGGGGGTGGTGGTTGGTTCACCGGGCCACCCATCCCGAGCTGCCCCGCTTCGTCCCCCGGCAGGTGACCGCGCGTCCGGAGGCCGAGATCGATCCAGCCATCTCCCCGAGCGGCCAGGAGATCGCCTACAGCGCCCGCTACGACGCCTCAGCGGGAGACATTTACGTGATCGACGTGCAGGGTGGCCGACCGCTGCAGCTGACCGAGGATCCCGCCGCGGACACCCACCCCGCCTGGTTCCCCGACGGCAGCGCGCTGGCGTTTGCCTCCGACCGCGGCGTTGCACCATCGATCTGGAAGGTGCCCCGCTTCGGCGGCACGCCGGTGCTCCTAGTGCCCAACGCAGAGGACCCTACGGTGTCACCTGATGGGACCCGCGTCGCCTTCGCCCGCCGGGGGCCAGGGGGCTTTCTGCGGATCGGCGTTGCCTCGACCCGGGGACCCCATGAGGGTCGCCTGATCACCCGAGACGGAGACGGCCTTTGGGACCATCGGCAGCCCGCCTGGTCGCCGGACGGCAGGACCATCTGTTACCGAGCCCACCGGAACCTGTGGATGATTGCCGCCGAGGGAGGTCAGGGCAGACGGTTCACGAGCGGAGACGTGCCCACGATCAGCCCGCGGTGGTCCCCCGACGGTCGCTTCGTCTACTTCGTGACCATGCTGGAGTCGGCCGGCGTCCTCTTCCGAAAGCCGGTCCGGGGCGGTTCGGCGCAGCGCGTCACTATGGGCGCGGGCGAGGAGGAGTCCCCGAGTATCTCTGTCGATGGCCGCAGGCTCGCGTTCGCCAACGCTCGCGAAACCTATTCCATTCGCCTCGTGAATCTCGCCACAGGCAGCGAGTCGACCTTCAGCGAACGGCGCCTGGTGGCCGAGCCCGCCATCGCCCCAGACCTCTCTGCGGTGGCGTTCACGTCGGACCGCATGGGCACGAGGGACATCTGGCTACTGCGACTCGACGATGGTCGCCTTACCGGCGATCCCGTGCGCTTCACAAACCACACTGGTTCCACGGCTCACCCCGTCTTCTCCCCTGACGGGAAGTGGATCGCCTACTACCGAGTTGCCAACGGCCAACGCGACATCTGGATAGCTCCCGCCATAGGAGGCCTGCCTGTGCAGGTTACAACCAACCCGGCCAGGGACGTCCACCCTGAGTGGTCCCCAGACGGATCCCGGATCGCCTTCGTGTCGGACCGCGGTGGGAGCTACCAGCTCTGGGTAATCCCGGTCCATGACGGCCGGCCGAGCGGCCCGCCGCGCCAAGTCACGAATACCGAGGGAACCCCGACGTTCCCTGCCTGGTCCCCTGACGGGAGTTCGATTGCCTTTGTCAGGCAAACTGGCGAGGGCGGAGAGGTCTTCGTCACTTCTTCAGAGGGAGACTCCCCGCCACGGCGCCTGACGAGGGGTGCAGATGCCCTCTCACTGGTATGGAACCGTGCTTCAGGCCAACTGCTGGCATGCGCCCGGTGGGGCGGGGGGAACCCGACAATCCAGATCCTGCCTCTGGACGGGGGACCTCCGCAGCCGCTGCCGGGCCTGCCCTCCCCGACCGGGGAAGCGACGTATACCGACTTCGACTTGTCGCCCGCCGGCGGGTTGCTGGCGCTGTGGGAGCATCAGGCCACGGGGGACATTTGGGTTCTCGAAACCGAGTCAGGGAGGTTCTGAGGGATGGTCTCTCAAGAGAACCTCCCCTGTCGGATAGCAAGGAGGAGAACATGAAGAGCATGGAGGAAATCACCTACGGCGAGCTCAAGCACATCCTGACCCTGATACTGGATCGAATCGCTCCCTGTAACAACGAGGAGATTGTCCCTGCTGAGGTTCTCGAGGCCATCATCCAGGCCATGATGAATGGCTCCATGGAGACCTCGAGGTGGACGTCGTTCCTCTGCTCCGGAATGTGCTGAGACAGCCCGCATCGGCCGGCCAGAGACCAGGATGCGCCGTACCTGTCTGCGCATCACCGGGCCCGTGGAAATACGAATCCACGGGCTACATCTGGGTACGTGAAACCGAGTCCGGCTCGGGCTGACGAGGGTCCTCGGAGGCGATGTTGGACTCACGGCCACGGAGGAGGATGACATCCCAGGAGCCACCGGAACGTTGGCGGGAATGAGTGTTGCGGAGTTCGAGAATCTCACTGCATGCCTACGGGGTATTGTCGCCGGGCTCGAAAACCACTAGGACATCGACTCCGCTACAGCAGAGATGATCGAACCTCTCAGCCAAACCGCCTTCATTGGCAGCGGCGGGAACAGCTTCCTCTGCCGCGGGATATGCGGGGTTGAGCCAGATGAGGTTTGACCCACGGTCTCCCGGCGGTCTGGTGCTGCTGATCTCGGGCCGCTGCAACCTCGAGTGCTCGTACTGCTACCAGGGGTCGAGGCGGACAGCGGCGCGAATGCCGTGGGACGTGGCAAAGAGGGCGCTGGACCTGGTCCTCGCGTCCGACGGGAAACCACGCCGGGTCGGCTTCAGCGGCGGCGAGCCCCTCCTCGAGCCCAAGTTGCTGCGCCGATGCGTCGAGTATGTTCACTCGCACCCCGCCGGCCGGGAAGTGGAGCTGGCCGTCACTACCAACGGAACCCTGCTGACGCCGAAGCTGATCGAGTTCCTGATTGCGCACGACGTGGAGCTCGAGATCAGCTGTGACGGTGTCCCCGAGGCCCAAGCCGCCAGGGGTGCGTGGACGTATGCGGTGCTCGACAAGCTGCTCGACGATCTCGTCCACACCGATCCCGCTTTCGTGGGGCGGCGCGTCCACCTCGGCATCACCCTGACCTCCGGGAACGTGGGCTTCCTGGCGGCTTCCGTGGGTTTTCTGATGACGAAGGGCGTGGCCGCTATCCACGTGACTCCGTGTGTCACGAGGGACGACTGCTGGGATTCGTCCTCGGAGAACATACTCCACAAGCAGGCCACTCTCATCATCGACCACAGCCTCAACCACTGGGTCGACACGGGCGCAGCGCCGGTCTCGTTCCTGGCCGGCGTGATCGGACCGGGTTCGGGAGAGACCGCCGGCTTCCCATGCAACGCCTGCACTGGACAGCTTCTCTGCGTTGATCCCGACGGCTGTCCCTGGACCTGCCCGGCGCTCTCCGGCTCGACCCGCACCCTCCCGCCTCTCGCCGAGGAGGCGGCCCGAGCACTCGACCTGGGGAGAAGAATCGACGCACAACTGCCGAAGAGGCTCCAGCGCCTCCCGAAGCGTGCCAGCACCGGCGCCGCCTTCGTTTCAACGGCGGATCGGCGCGCTCCCGCAGGCCCATGCGGCAACTGTGAGCACCTCGCGGCGTGTCACGTCTGTCCCGCGGCTCTGGAGGCCCCCGCACTGCCGACCGATTCACCGCTCGTCCCCGCCCTGCACTGTGCGTTCAACCGGATCACGATCGAGGCGCGCGGGCGCTTCTTGGAGCAGCTGCGAGGCCCCGCTCTCCGCCGCCGGTTGGAGGGGCTGACCCGGCAGAAGAGTGAGAGTTGAACAGAGGTAGGGGCGTTCCCCTGACGCGAAGCGTCCGAACGGTGAAAAGGTGCCTACGCGCGCCGCCGCTCTTGGGGCAACGTCTTCAGCCCAAGTGTATATGAAGGTAGCCGCGAGACACGCAGCTGACCGCCCCTCGCACGGGGAGCCGGTGGTAAGATCGATGGGCCATCCACAGTTTCAAAGACCTCGCACCGCGGCCTGGTGCGTGCACGGCAAGGGAGGTCACGATGGGTCGAGATCGGGATCGGACCAACGGACGCGGGAAAGGTGTGACCCGGCGCGGTTTTCTGGGTTCGGTCGGCGCCGGCGCGATGGCGGCCGCGACCGGCCTTCCTCGACCGGTCGATGCCGTCCCCGTGATCGACGAGCCAAAGGGAGTGGTCGAGACTGCGCTCTCGATCAATGGACGAACCTACCGCCTGCTGGTTGAGCCACGATGGACTCTGCTCTTCGTGCTGCGCGAACGCCTGGGCATCACCGGCACCAAGATCGGCTGCGCACGTGGCGAGTGCGGCTCCTGCACGGTGCTCGTCGACGGTCTTCCGCGTTACGCGTGCATGACGCTGGTTCTCGAGGCCGAAGGCCGTGAGATCACGACCGTGGAGGGCTTGATGCAGGGCGAGGAGCTGGGAGACGTCCAACAGGCCTTTGTCGAGGAGGATGCGTTCCAGTGCGGCTATTGCACGGCGGGCCAGATCGTCACAGCCGAGGGTCTGCTGACGGCCAACCCCTCGCCCACCGTCGACGAGATCCGGGCCGGGATGGCCGGCAACCTGTGCCGCTGCGGCGCCTATGTCCACATCTTCAGGGCCGTCGACCGCGTTGCGAGGGCGCGCAGGAAGGGAGACGACCGATGACACGCTACGACGGCTACTGGGCTGAGGACCCCCTTCCCGAGACCCCGTCGCCGCAGGCGTCTCCGATACCGTGGGGAACGACTCGGGTCGTCGGCACACGCCGGCCCCGGGTCGACGCCTATGAACGGGTCAGCGGTACGGCGGTCTACCCGTCCGACGTCCTGCTCCCGGGCATGCTGTACGGGGCTGTGCTGCGGTGTCCACACGCACATGCTCGCGTCAAGCAGATCGACACGACCCGAGCCGAGGGCATGTCCGGGGTGCGGGCGGTGATCGCCGGCCGCTCCAAGATCGCCGACCTCGACTGGTACTACAGCCGCAGTGACTCCACCAAGCTGTTCGACCCCCATTGCCGCCACGAGGGTGAAGCGCTGGCAGCCGTGGCGGCGGACACGCCCCAGCAGGCGACGGATGCCCTGCGCGCCATCCACGTAGAGTACGAGGTGCTGCCGTTCGTCGCCAATGAGCGCGACGCCGTCGCTGCGGGGGCCCCAAAGATCCGCGAAGGCGGCAACCTCGCCGGCCAGCCCGAGGTATCCGAGCGAGGCGATGTCGTCAAGGGTTTTGCCGAGGCCGACGTTGTTCTCGAGCGCAGCTACCGCTGCGAGTACGAGATTCACACCCCGATGGAGTGCCACGGCTGCGTCGCCAAGTGGGACGGCAACCGGCTCACGGTATGGGAGTCGACGCAGGGTGTCTACAGGGTGCAGGCGACGTTGGCTCGAGTCCTGCGTCTGCCGCTGACCGACGTACGAGTTATCGGCCACTACATGGGCGGCGGTTTCGGATCTAAGCTCCAGGCCGGCAAGTACACGGTCATCGCCTGCCTGCTGGCGCGCGTCACGGCGCGACCGGTGAAGCTGTTCCTCACTCGCGAGGAAACCATGCTGTGCGTCGGCAACCGGCCCGGCGCCGATATCCGTCTCAAGGCCGGGGTCAAGAAGGATGGCACGCTGACCGCACTCGAGCTTGCGTCACTGAGCTCGGCCGGCGCCTACGACGGCGGCGGCGCCGGCCTTCTGGACTGGCTGGTGCGCGATCTCTACACCTGTCCCAACGTCCGCACCGAGAGCCGTCTGGCCTACATCAACGCCGGCCCGTCGCGCCCGATGCGGGCGCCCGGCCACCCGCAGGGGGCGTGGGCCCTCGAGCAGATAATGGACGAGCTCGCCGACGCCATCGGAATCGACCCTGTCGACCTGCGCCTCCGCAACGTGCCCAGCGTGAGCCAGGCTCGCGGCGGGCAGCCCTACACGTCGACGGGTCTCGCCCGCTGCCTCGAGGAGGGCGCCAAAGCGTTCGGCTGGCGCGAAGCTCGCAAGAGACCCAAGCAGGAGGGTCGCTACCGGCGCGGTGCCGGCTCGGCGGCCTGCCTGTGGATCGCCGGCGGCGGCGGGCCGCCGTCGACGGTCATCGTCAAGCTGTTCGCCGACGGCAGCGTCAACCTCAACATGGGCGCCTCCGACATCGGCACCGGCACCAAGTCGGTGATGGCGATGGTGGTGGCGGAGGAGTTGGGCGTCAACCCGGATCGCATCCAGATCGAGAACGCCGACACCGCGACCACGCAGTTCGCCACCCCGTCAGGCGGCTCCAAGACCGTCCCCACCGAGTCGCCGGCAGTCCGAGATGCGGCAATCGCTGTCAAGCGGCAGCTGCTCGGGCTGGCCGCCGAGGAGAAGGGTTGGGACCCGTCCGACCTCGAGCTCGACGGGCAGGCGGTCGTGTCCAGAACCGACCCCCAGCGCCGGCTACCGCTTTCCGAGATCGGCCGCCTACAACGCCAGCGGGTCATCGTCGGGGTCGGCTACCGGGGCCCGAACCCCGAAAACAGGGTGGTGAACCCGTTCGCCGCCCACTTCTGCGAGGTCGAGGTCGACACGCTGACCGGCGAGGTGCGCGTCCTCCGCTTCCTCGGGGCCCACGACAGCGGTCGGGTCTTGAACCGCCTGACCTACGACAACCAGGTGTTCGGCGGCATCACGATGGGAATCGGTTTCGGCCTCACCGAAGAGAGAGTCCTGGATCGGCGCCAGACCGGCAAAATGCTCAACGCCAACCTCCACGACTACCGAGTGCCGACCGCCTTCGACGTCCCCGCCGACATGGTGTCGTTGCCGATCGAGCTCGGCGACACAGAGTGCAACACCACCGGCGCGAAGGGCCTGGGCGAGCCGGTCACGATCCCAACCGCGGCCGCGATCGCCAACGCCGTCCACGATGCCATCGGGATCCGAGTTACCGACACGCCCATATCGCCGTCCCGGCTGGTTGGGCTACTGGCGGCCAAGCGAACGGAGGGTTGAGCATGCTCCCCAGCTTCACCTACTCTCGTCCCGCAACCCTCGACCAGGCTCTGCGCCTCGCCGAGAAGAGCGGCACGCAAGTGCATGCCGGTGGCACGGACCTTCTCGGCTGTCTACGGGACGCCGTTTTCAACGCCGAGTCGTTGGTCAGTCTGTCTCGCATCACCGAGCTCAAGGGAGTGACGCCGACGGCCGATGGCGGCCTCCGCATCGGCGCTCTTACCACCATCGCCGAGGTTGCCGTCAATCCACTGGTTCGCGACCGCTACTCGGCCCTGGCCGATGCGGCTCTGTCGGTTGCAAGTCCGCAATTGAGGAACCAGGGAACAATGGGCGGCAACCTGTGTCAGAAGCCGCGCTGCTGGTACTACCGCGGTGACTTCCACTGCCTGCGCAAGGGTGGCGAGAAGTGCTACGCCTACGAGGGAGAGAACCGTTACCACTGCATCCTGGGCGGTGACAGCTGCTACATCGTCCATCCGTCAGACACGGCTTCCGCACTGGCGGCCCTCGGCGCCCATGTGAGCACGATCTCCACCGGCGGGCGCCGCGCCATCGCCGTCGAGAAGCTGCTCGTTCTACCGTCGGTGGACCCGCAGCGAGAGACGGTCCTCGAGCCGGGTGAAATCATCACCGAGATAGTGCTGCCGCCGCCCAAGCCGGGACTGCGTTCCTCATACCGGAAGGTACGAGAACGGGCCTCGTGGGACTTCGCACTGGCCGGAGTGGCCCTGGCGCTCTCCTTCGATGGGCAGACTGTCGCCGCGGCCGACGTCTTTCTCTCGGGGGCCGCTCCAGTGCCGTGGAGGGCGAGAGAGGCCGAGGCGGCGGTCATGGGCTGCCGCCTCGACGCCGACACGGTGCAGCGCGCCGCGCGCGCCGCCATGGCGGCCGCCGAACCGCTGGCGCAGAACCATTACAAGGTGCCGTTGTTCACTGGGCTGATCACGGAGCAGCTCACTGCCCTTGGTAGCGGAGTCTAGGGTTCAGAGCCAAGGGGTCAGGCGCGAGGAGTAAGGGGCAAGGACTGCAGATTCGAGGTAAGAAGATAGAAGATAGAGGAGAGAGGTCAGCGGGCGTGGCATCCAAGAACCAGTAGACACCGAGTCTTCCCTACCCCGACTTCCATCCTCGATCCCTCCTCCTCCGACCCCGACTCGCTGTCTCCTCACTCCCCAGCCCTTACTCCTCACCTCCTCACTCCCTGACACCTACCCCGCTCCGAACGGCCGGGCTATCATCGGACACCGCCCGGCGTGCATGAGACCTCGCAGGGGCGGCAACGACCATGCTCGCGACCTTTTCGACCGCCTTCGCCAGCACCTTTTTCTCGGTGCTCGACATCTTCCTCGTCATTCTCGCGGCGGGGCTACTGGTCCGTTTCCGAGTTCTCCGCCAGGACCATGTCACCGCCCTTTCTACGGCCACCGTCGATCTCTTCCTCCCCTGCCTGATCTTCTCCAAGCTGTTGGCGAGGTTCGATCCCGGCGCCCTGCCGTTCTGGTGGGCGCTTCCTCTCGCTGGCATTGTCATGTCGCTGATCGCTCTCGGGCTCGCTGCCGCGGCCTTCGCACGGGAGCTGCCCGAAAAGCGGAACATGCTACCGCTCGCCAGCATGCAAAACGCAGGCTACCTCGTGCTGCCGGTCGGGCTCGCCCTCTACCCGACACGGTTCGACACGTTTGCGCTTTACTGCTTCCTGTTCATTCTCGGCTTCAGCCCCGTGCTGTGGAGTCTCGGCAAGCTGCTGGTGACACAGGGATCTGAAGGCGGTAGCGGATGGCGCGGCCTGATCACACCGCCCCTCGTCGCCAATCTGGCGGGGGTCGCGGCGGCATGGAGCGGCGCCGCTCGCGTGATTCCGCGACCCGTACTGCACGGCATCGATCTGCTCGGTCAGGCGGCCGTGCCGGTGGCAACCGTGGTCCTCGGCGCGGTGCTCGGCAGCATCCGGCCGCGCATCCGGTCCTACCTGGCCGATGCCGTGCGCGTGCTGGGGGTGAAGCTCGTCGCCCTCCCGCTCCTCACCATCTTCGTCGTTCAGACACTGGGTCTCGAGGCCTCCCACCCGTTGCTCGCCCGTTTCCTCGTCATCGAGGCGTCCGCCGCCCCCGCAGCCGGCCTCATCCTGCAGGTGCGGAGTTGGGGCGGCGACGAACGCAAGGTCGGCAGCCTCATGCTCGCGAGCTACATCTCGTGTTGCTTCACGCTTCCCCTGTGGCTCGCCGTGTGGGAGCTGGTCATTCGCTAGCAGTATGGCTGCGGAAGGCTGACCAGAGAACACGTGACGACAGCACGAGGGCGATACCGACGGCAACGTAGAGGAGCCCCACGATGCGTAGGGCGATGACCCCGCTGCGCAGCAACCTCCCCGCGCCTGCCATCACCGCCACCAGCGCCCACGAGCGCCACGACAGAAACCCGCCGACACAGCGTCCGTTTCCCCTGGCTTCGATCCGCAACGCTATCTTGCGCGCCGCGCGGTCGAGGACCATCAGGGACTTGACGACGCCCACGACGACCGCGGCCACGAGCAGGAGCCGGGTCAAAAGGACCGGCGAGCGCAGCACCCAGGATCCTCCGACAACGACCAGAGCGGTCCCGACCACCGTCCACATCAGACCGGCCAGCAGCAGCTGCACCCTCGCAGGCGCCGCAGGCTTCAGTGTTTGGACCAAGTCCCTCACACGATCATTGTGCGGCCGCGGCGCCGTCGCGTCCAGGGTGATCTTCCGCCGGCCCGATCCGCGGCCCGACTCTGGTACTCTTGATCTGCGCGTTATCTCTCAAAGACCGAGCGACATCCTTGCCGTCGAGCCTGCGGCGACGGTGGCGCGCCAAGGGTCGGTGCGGAGGATCGCTGCGAGCTGCGAGCGAACCACCGCGGTTCAGTCGGACCGGGTCGCCGGCATGCGGGACGGAGGTCACGTCATGAAGTTCATCAAGGGGTTGCTGCTGGTCGTTCTCGTGCTGGCGGCGCTGTTCATCGCCGTCGGCCTGTTCCTCCCGAAGACGGTGCACGTCGAACGATCAACGGTGATCGACGCGCCGCCGTGCACGGTGTTCGCGCTCGTCAACAGCTTCAAACGCTTCAACGAGTGGTCCCCGTGGGCGGAGCTCGACCCGAACGCCAAGTACATCTTCGACGGTCCATCACAGGGGGTGGGGGCCAAGATGACCTGGATATCCCAGGACCGACAGGTCGGCAGTGGCAGCCAGACCATCGTGGCCAGCGAGCCGTTCAAGCTGGTCAAGACCAAGCTGGACTTCGGGCGCAAAGGAACCGCGGATGGCTTCTACAGGGTGGAGGCGGCCGATAAGGGCACGAAGCTCACCTGGGGGTTCGACACCGACCTCGGTTCGAACATCATCGCGCGCTACTTTGGCCTGATGGCCGACTCGATGGCCGGCAAGGAGTTCAAAAAGGGCCTGGCGAAGCTCAGAACCCTCGCGGAAGGGCTGCCCAAGGGCGACTGGTCAAGCCTGCGCATCGCCCTGGTCACGACCGAATCGGAGACGCTCGCTTCGGTCGCAGGCCACTCCGGTCAGAAGCCCGAGGAAATCGGACAGGCGCTGTCCGCTGCTTTCACACGGGTCATGCGCTTCGTGGCCAGGAACCGTCTCCAGACGGCCGGACCAGCTGTTGCCGTCACGACGTCGTGGGATGACGGCGGCTACAGTTTCATCGCGGGCATGCCCATCGCCGCACCCCCGACCAGGGAAGTCAAGTCGGGCTCGCCGGTCCAGCTTTACCAGACCTACGCAGGACAAGCGCTCAGGGCCGTCCATGTCGGCCCCTACTCCACGATGCACGCCACCTACGAGAAGATCATCGCCTACATGGCCGCCTATGGGCTTGAGGCCAACGGAGACTCGTGGGAGGAGTACGTCAGCGATCCTACCAAGATCCCCGAAAACGAGCTCGTTACCAACGTGTTCTTCCCGGTGAAGTGACCTCGTACAGAGCATCGGGCCGCCCTCCGGGACCGGCCCGATGCTCGCCACCGCTTTACACCCCGCTTTCGGATCGCTAGACTCCGGCGGGACGGAAGACTCACTACTGATACGTCTTCTCAAGAACTGGAGGGATCATGAGCGTTGGGATCATTGGGTACGGCGCCTTCATCCCCCGCCGGCGGATCAAGCTCGAGGAGATCGCCAAGGTGTGGGGGGCCGACGCGGCCTCCTACCAGCGTGGCCTACAGCTCCATGAGAAGTCCGTACCCGGCAAGGACGAGGACACAATCACGATGTCGGTCGAGGCGGGGCGCAGGGCACTCGACCGTGCAGGGGGCCTCGACCCGGCCAGAATCGGCGCGGTGTATGTGGGCTCTGAGTCCCACCCGTATGCCGTGAAGCCTTCGGGAACCGTGGTGGCTGAAGCCCTCGGCATCACGCCGCAAGTCCATATCGCGGACCTGGAGTTCGCCTGCAAGGCGGGCACCGAAGGGATGTTCCTCGCGCAGTCGTTGGTCAAGGCCGGTGAGGTCGAGTACGCGCTCGGCATCGGCGCCGACACTTCGCAGGGCGCTCCCGGCGACGCACTGGAGTACTCGGCGGCTGCCGGCGCGGCGGCTTTTCTCTTCGGGTCGGATACGGAGCGCATCCTCGCGGAGGTCGTTGCGACCTACTCCTGGACGACGGACACCCCTGACTTCTGGCGCCGGGCCTACATGCACTACCCACGACACGGCAGCCGCTTTACCGGTGAGCCGGCGTACTTCCGTCACATCATGAGTTCGGCACAGGGGATTCTGGACCAGACCGGGCTCAAGCCGCAGGACTTCGCACATGCGATCTTCCATCAGCCCAACGGCAAGTTCCCCATCCGAGTCGGCAAGCGTCTCGGCTTCACAACCGCCCAGCTCGAGACCGGATGGCTGTCACCGTGGCTCGGCAACACCTACTCCGGCGCTTCCCCGATGGGTCTCACGGCGGTTCTCGACATCGCCCGCCCGGGCGATCTGGTCCTGATCACATCTTTCGGCTCCGGCGCGGGATCGGACTCCTTTGTCTTCCGCGTCACCGACCGCATTACTCAGGTTCAGGACCTGGCGCCGATCACCAGAGTACAGCTGGACAACGAGAAGATCTACGTGGATTACGGCACCTATGCCAAGCTCCGCGGCAAGATCCGGATGGGCGAGTAGGAGGGCAGCATGCGTGAGGTAGCGATCATCGGAGTCGGGATGGTCGAGTGCGGTGAGCTGTGGGAGAAATCCCTGCGCACGATTTGGGCGGAAGCCGCCGTGGCCGCCCTCGAGGACGCCGGCGTTGACGCGGTGGACCACATCACGGTCGGATGCATGTCGCCGGGCCTATTCGTGGGTCAAGAGCACCTCGCCTCTCTCCTCGCCGACGAGCTGGGTATGGCGGGGGTTGCGGCCACCCGGGTCGAGTCCGCGTGCGCGTCCGGCGGTCTGGCATTGCGGGCCGGCATCGCCGAGGTCGCATCGGGACTCTCTGACGTTGTGCTGGTCAGCGGTGTCGAGAAGATGACGGATGTCGACGGCGCGGATGCCACCTACGCGCTGGGAAGCGCCGCCGACCAGGAGTGGGAGGGGTTCCACGGGATCACGTTCCCAGGGCTGTACGCGATGATGGCGAGGTCCCACATGGCCCACCATGGCACCACATCGCGCCAGCTCGCGGCCGTCGCCGCCAAAAACCACGCGAACGGGCTCCTCAACCCGCATGCTCAGTTTCACATCAAGGTCAGCATCGACGACGTGCTCGCATCAACTATGGTCGCCGATCCGCTCCACCTTCTCGACTGCTCGCCGATCACCGACGGAGCCGCGGCCGTCGTCCTGATGCCGCTCGCGAAAGCCAAAGACCTCGCCGGGCGGCGGACCGTCGTCAAGATAACCGGTTCGGGGATGGCAACCGACACCATTGCTCTCGCCAACCGTGAGGACCTCGCCCGGTTGCGCGGGGTCGAGCTTGCCGCCGAGCGCGCCTACAAGATGGCCGGCAAAGGTCCCGGCGACATCCACGTTGCCGAGGTCCACGATTGCTTCACGATCGCAGAGATCATGGCCACCGAAGCGCTCGGCTTCTTCGCGCCGGGCGACGGCGGGCCGGCAGCCGAGGGCGGCCGCACATCGCTTGGCGGCAAGATGCCGGTCAACACTTCGGGCGGCCTCAAGGCCAAGGGCCACCCCGTCGGGGCCACCGGAGTCGCGCAGGTCGTGGAGATCGCCACCCAGCTGCGCGGCAAGGCTGGCCAGCGACAGGTGAACGGCGCCACCGTCGGTCTCACCCAGAACATGGGCGGCTCCGGCGGCAGCTCCATCGTGCACATCCTGGAGGTGGAATGATGTTGTCACCGGCACGTTCCTGGCGTGAGTTCCCCCAGCGTTACCGCCTCGAGGCGGCGCGGTGCACAGCGTGCGGCAAGACCCACTACCCGCCGCGCGTGATCTGCTCGAGCTGTCGTGAGCGCAAGTTCGACACCGTCGGCATGCCCCGTGAAGGCACCGTCGTGACCTTCACGACCGTTCACGTCCCGCCCAAGGGGTTCACCGAGCAATCGCCGCTCGAGATCGCCATCGTGGAGCTCAAGAACGGAGTACGGGTCATGGTCCAGATTGCGGACCTCGCCGATTCACGGGAGCTGCGGATCGGCGATCCCGTTCGCCTCGAGTTCCGCCGTATCGCCGAGGATGGTGAGGCAGGGCTCATCTTCTACGGGCACAAGGCGGTCCGCGCTCGCTGACCCGGATTGTCGGCGCGGCTCGCGCGGAGGTCATCATGTCGGAGACGAAGGTCCTCATCGTCGGCGCCATCCGCACTCCCATCGGGGCCATCGGCGGAGGGCTCGCACCCCTGCAGGCCGAAGACCTGGCAGCGCTCGCGATCGCCAAGGTCCTCGACAGCGTGAATCTCAGTCCGGAGCTGGTCGAGTACACCTGTATGGGGTGGGTCATGCAGGATCCCCGGTCCCCGAACGTTGCCCGCAACGCAGCCCTCAGGGCCGGCGTGCCTTTCGCCTCGCCAGCAACCACGCTCCACGAAAACTGCGCCTCGGGAGGAGCAGCGATTCACAGCATATCGAGGCGCATCCGACTAGGCGAGCTGAGCCTCGGCCTGGCCGGCGGCGTCGAGTCGATGAGCAACGTCGCCCGCTACCTTTACCAGGGACGCATACGCGGCCAACTGTACGGCGACATGAAGCTCGTCGATGGGCTGTTCGGCGCTCTCACGGACACTCATGTCGGACGCGGCGAGCTGATGGGCCTGATGACCGAGCGCCTGGTCGAGCGGTATGACGTCAGCCGCGAGGAGCAGGACGAGGTAGCCTACCGCTCCCACCACAACGCACTCGCCGCGTGGGACCAAGGACTCTTCGACGGCTACGTCGTGCCCGTCGAGGTGTCTCACCGCAAGGGGACACCGGTAACCGTCTCTCGTGATGAGGGGCCACGGCCGGTGACGCGTGAGGAGCTGGCAGCAGCCCAGCCCTACTTCAAACCCGAAGGCGGTACGATCACGACCCTGAACGCCTCGACCGTCAACGATGCCGCGGCCACTCTGATACTGGCGAGCGACGAGCGCGCGCGCGAGCTCGGCCTCGAGCCGCTGGCAGAGCTGCGGGCGTTCGCCAACGTCGGTGTCGAGCGCGCCTACATGGGCGAAGGGGCGTTCAAGGTCATTCCTCCCCTGCTCCGGCGCGCCGGGCTCGACCTCGCGGAGGTCGACCTGTTCGAGCTCAACGAGGCATTCGCCGCGGTACTGGCGGCTGCGTTCCACGACCTCCCGGGTTTGCCCCGAGAGCGGACCAACCTGTGGGGAAGCGGCATCTCGCTTGGCCATCCCGTTGGTTGCACAGGCGCCCGTCAGGTCGTGGACATGGTCCACCAGCTGCGGCGGCGCGGCAACCGGATCGGCGTCACCAGCCGCTGTGTTGGCGGCGGCATCGGCAGCGGTGAGGTGGTCGTAGCGGTCTAATCAACCCTCGGACCCCACCTCGTGGAGCACCTCTCGCAGCGTTCTCGCCAGGGTCTCCAGGTCGCATGGCTTTTGGAGAACACGGGCACGGCCTGCAGCTACCTTCGGGAGCACGGCCGGATCCGGCGTATAGCCGGACAGCAGGATCACCCCGATCCCCGGCCAACGGTCACTCAACCGGGTCGCCAGCTCGGCACCGGTCATCTCAGGCATGATGAAGTCGGTGAGCAGGAGATCGAACCCTACCGGGCCGGCAGCCAGATCGAGCGCCACCGCCGGATCGGCCGCCGACTCGACTTCGTAGCCCAGGCCCTCGAGCATTGTCACCAGCGCCCTCCGTACTGCGGGCTCGTCCTCGACGACGAGAATCCGCTCGCCGTACCCGCGCGGCGGTCCGCCCGGTCGGCTGTATTCCAACCCTTCTCCGGCAACCCCCTCGGCTGCAAGGGGCAGCAGCAGGCGGAAGACAGTTACCGTACCGAGGGTGCTCTCAACCTCGATCTCGCCAGCGTGGGCAGTAACGATCCCGTGCACTACTGCAAGTCCGAGGCCTGTTCCATGCCCGATCTCCTTGGTCGTGAAAAACGGTTCGAAAACGTGTGCCAGTGCCTGGGCGGGGATTCCGTTTCCCGTGTCGGCGACCTCGAGGACCGCCCGGCCCTCCTGGAGCCGCGTGCGGATGGTCAGACGTCCACCACCCGGCATCGCATCGGCGGCATTGACGACGAGGTTCATCAGCACCTGCTCGAGCTGGCCCTGATCGGCATTGATCCGAAGGTCTTCCGAGGTCAACTCGACCGTGAACTCGATGTTCTCCCGCACCAGTCGCTGCAGCATGCGCGCCGCCTCGGCGATGACCTGGTTGAGGTGGATCAGCTCACGGCGGGTGGTCTCACGACGGGAGAACAGCAGCAGCTGCCTGGCAAGCTGTGCCCCTCTCCTGACATGCTGCTCGAGCTCGGCCATCCTCGGCAGATGTCGCTCTCCTCCACCGACCCCCTCGAGCTCCAGCTGCACGATCGCGAGCATCGCTTGGAGGACATTGTTGAAGTCATGCGCGATGCCCCCTGCCAACCTGCCCACCGCCTCCAGCTTCTGGGAGCGGATCAGCTGCTCCTGCAGCCGGTGCGACTCGGTGACGTCGAGCATGGTGCCATCCAGAATCGCCGAGCCCCCGGCCTCGTCCTCCATCAGCGAGACATTTTCTACGACATGCAGTGGCACGCCGTCGCTGCGCCGCAGCGTCAGCTCCTCGCCGAACAGCCGGCCGTGCTTGCGGACGCGGGCGAGAAACGCCTCGCGGTCTGATGGCTGGAAGTAGAACTCGGTCACCGGATGCTCAAGGGCTTCCTCCCGCGAGCGGAAACCCAGCAGTGCGGCGAACGCCTCGTTACAGTCGATCAGCCGGCCATCCACGGTGGTTCGGTACATTGCCGCGGCCGTACGTTCAAACAGAAGGCGGTATCTGCTTTCGCTCTCCCGGAGCCTCTGCTCCTCCCTGACTTGACCGGTGACGTCGACGGCACACAGCGTCGTGCTGGAGGCAGGGTCTTCCGGACCGGGGAGCTGCAGGCCGAGCAGCAGGTCGAGCCGGTCATCCTGGAAGGTTGCCGTCGTCACTTCGGCTGTGAGTAATCGCCTGTCATTGTCAATGGTCGTGAGCCCGGCGCGCAACACCGTCATAGACTCCTCTCCGAACAGTGCCTCCGGCGAGCCGAGTAGCTGAGCCTTGTCGCCCGCACCGTAAAGCCGCAGCGTTGCCGGGTTGACATCGATGACCCGCAGCCGCGACAACAGGTCGCGAGCTGCATCCGGGTCGGCGCCCAGGAGCTCTCCGAGGTCGTGCCGGCGATCACGCTGCAGCTCTGCAAGTCGTCTTTCGAGCTCTGTAGGGTCCACTTCCCAGAGCGAGACCGAGGCGGTCTCGAACAGCGTCCGATACCGTCCTTTGTCGGCGAGGAGCCCTTCGGGCCCCCATCCCGGCCGCCCCTCCGCGCCCCTGCTCATAACCCCCCCGCCATCGGCTGCCATCGCCCCAGTGGGCCCCTGCGTCGGAAGGCCGAGGACATCATGCCAAAAGCACGAACCGACCTCCGACAGGCAAGCTCTCGATAGACCTGTTCAATTGTCACACTTCTCCGGTACCTGAGGCAACCTGCTCAAGCGCTCGCAAGGTACTCGGCGATGCGGGAGAACGCGGCTGCGATGCTCGGTACTTCCCACAGCAGTGGCTGGAAAGTAGTGATCGGATACGGGGTCTCGGCGGCCTCCCAGGGGTCGAATGAACGGACCTCGACTGTGCCTGCCAAAGCGTGCTCGAGCTCCCCGAAGCTCGACAACAGCCCGGCGCCGTAGGCACGGAGCTCTCCTTGCTGGCGCACGACGCCGTACTCAACGGTGAACCAGTACAGCGTGGCCAGACGCTCCACCTGCTGGTCCGAGGCCTTCAGCGATCCCTGTCCAATGCGCTGCGATAGGTCGGCGAACTCCGGAATCGCCAGCATAGGCGCGTGGCCCATCAGCTCGTGCACGATGTCGGGCTCCGGGGTGTAGTAGGGGCGGCTCGAGTGCCGGATGTACTGCGTTGAACAAAAGGTGCGCCTAGCCAGCGCGCCGAGGAACTCACGGGCGCTGACCAGGCCGGCGACCGGCTGCAGGCAAAAGCCTGTGTATTCCTGGAGAAAGGCGCTGACGTCGGCGAGCTGCGGGACTGCATCAGGTTCGTAGGCCAGCCCGGCGAAGACCTTGTTGAACTCGTGACACGCGTGGGACGGATACAGGCCGGTCAGGCGTTCGAACACCTGGCTCCAGGTCCGGCACTCGGCGGTGGTGTACTCCACTCGTGGCGGAGGATCACCGAACCGATGCTGAGCGGCGAGACGGGCAATCTGGTCGCGGCGAGTGCGGTACTCGGGGTCATTGAACCCCGGATGATCTGCTTCGAGCTCTACGAGGGGTGTCTCCATGAGGCGTCTCTCCCAGATGAGTCCGAGTCGCATCTTATCATCGCATGATGGTCCAGAGGCCGTAAGGCCGGGTCTCGGGTAGAATCGTCCCAGCGCCGGAGGTGTCCACTGATGGACAGAGGGTCGGAACAGAGGCTCCTCGAGCTGGCTCTCGAGGAAGGGCTCCTGCGACGGGAGGACATCACGGCGGCGGAGGATGCGCTCCTCGACGCGGACAGGACCCTGCATCCAGCGCGTTGGGGCTGGCGGCTGCAGCTCCTCATCGACCGCGGGGTTGTCAGCGAGGAGGCCCTTGAAGCCCTCGCTTCCAGATCTGACGGGGCTGTCGGCGGCGGTTCTCTGGCGCGGCGACCGTCCAGCTCGTCGGCAGCGGACCCCCCTCCCCTCTCGAGCCTGGCACGGAGCCTCCTTCCCTCCGAGGTCCCCGAGGACTGGGGCCGCTATCGCATCGAGGCCCTACTCGGCGAGGGCGGCATGGGACGCGTGTACCGCGCCTTTGACCCGCGGCTCGCACGCCGGGCCGCACTCAAGTTCCTCCACAGCACAGATCCGGCTCAGGTCGAACGGTTTCTCCACGAGGCACGCGCTCAGGCAAGCGTCGAGCACGACAACGTCTGCCCGATCTACGAGGTCGGAGAGGTCGGGGGAAGGCCGTTTATTGCCATGCAGTACATTCGGGGGGAAAGCCTGACCCGGGTGGCCGAGTCTCTGCCCCTGAAGGAAAAGCTGTTGCTGATGATACGGGTCGCCGAGGCTCTTCACGCGGCCCACGAAACCGGCCTCATCCATCGTGACGTGAAGCCCGCCAACATCCTGGTCGAACGCAGCCCGGATGGAGCTCTCAAGCCGTTCGTGGTCGATTTCGGTCTTGCCAAGGAGCTTGCCGAGCCGGGACGCACCGTTACCGGGGCGATTCTCGGGACCGTCGCCTACATGGCGCCTGAGCAAGGTGGCGGCAAGAACGCCCACCTCGATCGCCGCGCCGACATCTACGGCCTCGGCGCCACGCTATACCACCTGATTGCCGGGCATCCCCCGTTCACAGGGACATCGCTCGAGATCATCGTCAAGATGACGGCCTACGACCCACCTCCTCTGCGCCGGGCAGCTCCGGAGGCGCCGCGTGAACTCGAGGCCATTGTCATGAAGTGCCTCCGTAGGGCGCCGGAGGAGCGCTACGCCACTGCGCAGGAGCTGGCAGACGACCTCATGAGGTTCTTGGCCGGTGAGCCGGTGCACGCACAGCCCATTACGCTTGCATCACGCATCCGCAGCTTCACACGCAGAAACCGCGTGGCGTCCTTGGCGGTGGCGGCGCTGGTTTTCACGGTGCTGGTCGCCGCAGGGCTGGTCGTCCGGTCCCAGTGGCGCGCTCGTCGTCAGGCGAGCTTCAGCCGTCTCTATGCCCAGGAGGCCTCTCGCCTCGAGGACCGCGTCCGCCTGATCTACTCGCGACCCTTGCACAACGTTCGCCCGGAGGTCGCCGGTCTCCGCAGGGATCTCGGGAGGATCGCCGAGCAGGTCCGGCTCGCCGGAGGTCTCGCCGCCGGTCCCGGTGGCTATGCGCTCGGACGCGGCCACCTCGCGCTCGGCGACTTCAAGGTGGCTCACGAGTTCCTGGGGAAAGCATGGGACAGCGGTTTCCGTGAGCCGGAGGTGGCCTACGCTCTGGGCATCGCACTCGCCGGCGAGTTCCGCGACGAGCTCGAGCAGGTCCAGCGGATCTCGGACACCACTTCTCGCCAAGCCAGGCTCCGGGAAGCGGAAGCAGACTTCCGCGATCCTGCGCTGCACTACCTCGCCATCGGCCGCCAGGTCCAGGTCCAGGCGCCGGAGTACGGTGAGGCCCTGATCTCATTCCTCGAGCACAGGTATGACGACGCCAAGACCAAGGCGCGCGCCGCCGTTGACCGAATTCCGTGGCTCTACAGCGGGCTCAAGCTGATCGGAGATGTCGAGGTGGCCGTCGGCAGCGAGGCCAGGGAACGCGGCGAGTACCCAGCTGCACTGTCAGCGTTCGAACGCTCGCAAAAGGCCTATGAGGACGCCGCTCGCATCGCTCCCAGCGACCCCACGATCTACGAGGGCCAGTGCGCACTCTGGAACCTCGATCTGATGACGACGGTGGACATCGGCGAGAGCCCGCAGTCGGCTTTCGAGAAGGCCGTTCAGGCGTGCAATACGGCACTGGTTGCGAATCCACAGCTGGTCGGAGCTCACGGAGGCATGGCCCTGGCTCACCTGCAATGGGGAGAATATCTGGCGCTCCACGGTCACGATCCGACGTCCGTACTGATGACCGCGGTCGACAGCGCCCGCGAGGGCCTCCGCATTCGCGCCGCCCAACCCCTGCTTCACACGTATCTCGGCATTGCCCATCTCGAGCTCGGTCGCGTCGACGCCGCGAAGGGCAAGGACCCCCGCCCCAGCCTGCGGGAGGCGGTCACCCACCTCGACCGCGCTCTCGAACTCGACCCGGCCGGAACTCTGGCGCGAAACACTCTCGGCCTTGCCTGGCTCGAGCGCGCCTTCTGGGAGCTCGGCGCCGGCGTCGATCCTCGTCAGGCGGTCGCCGGAGCCACAAACGCCTTCAGCGCATTCGTCGCCGGCCATTCGCAGTCCTTCGTTGCCTTGGACAACCTCGGCGTGGCCTTCTGGACTCAGGGGCACTACGAGATCACGCGCGGGATCGACCCCGGCAAGGCGCTCGCGTCCGGGAGCCGGGCTCTCCAGCAGGCTCTTGAGGCCAACCCAAACGACTGGGCAGCCTACAACAACCTCGGCCTCATTCAGAACGACATCGCCGTCTACCGGTTGGCAGCCGGTGCCGACCCCGAGCCCGCGCTGGAGAAGGCACTTTCCTATTTCCAGAGCTCCCTCGGAATCAGCTCCGACAATGCCTCCACCTATACCAACCTGGCGAGCGCCCATCGCCTGGGGGCCGAGAGCACCCTCGCCCGTGGCGCCAATCCCTCCCCGCGCATCACCGCCACCCGCGAGGCGCATGAGCGGGCAACCGCGATCAACCCCGACGATGCCGAGGCGTGGCTGATTCTCGGGCAAGCGGAGCTGGTTGGCGCCCACTGGCTTGCCCAGCGCAATCGCTCCCCGGAGCCTGCCCTGGTACGCTCGCGACGAGCCCTTCATCGAGCGATCTCGATCAACCCCCACTACGTGGAGGCGTTGGCGGCCCAGGCGGAGGCGAGCCGGATCCTCGCCGAGTGGCAGGCCGAACGTGGCGCCGCGAGCGGCGCCACTATCAAGACCGGCCTCGCAGCCGCCAAACGCGCGCTGGAGGCCAACCCCGAGTGGGCCCCGGCACTCGCCGAGAACGGGCGCCTGCTTCTCCTGTCGGCACAATCGGCTACCGCTGCGCGGGTTCGACGGGCCCGCGCGACCGACGCCGAAGCAAGCCTGCAGCGGGCTGTTGAGCTCAACCCGCTGCTCGAACGGCCACTCCACTCTCTTCTCGACCGCTGCCATGTGCTGAGCGGAGTGGGGTGAGATGACTCGCCCCTTCCGGATCTCCCGGTCGCGAGTTCATTGGGAGGCTGAGTAGCCGACGGTTCGACAGCTCCGGAAACAGGCAAGCTCAGACG